>ERZ795056.794-NODE-794-length-38780-cov-6.578980_pt1 | contig 38780 bp, 31 predicted proteins | sample MGYA00375140_ERZ795056 | MGnify/ENA primary metagenome ERZ795056 (study PRJEB30185, sample SAMN05720227) | activated sludge metagenome | isolation source: Anaerobic digester | place: USA | collected 2015-03-09 ...
CCCGAATAAAAATGGCCTAATTACTTAAAGCCATTTCAATGATACGGCTATTATATCAATTACTTATTTTTTTTCAAGGGTGAATCTTTCTTTTCCATCTCCTCCCTTTTCGGCCTCATTAAAGGAAAAAGCGTCGTTTCTCTCACCGGCTTGTCCACCATAAAGGCAAACAAACGCTCGCCAAAACCAAAGCCGCAAGTCGGGGGCATACCGTGCTCAAGCATTTCCACAAATTCCCAATCAGGCATCATCGCTTCCTTGTCGCCCCTGTCTATCAGTTTCTGCTGAAGCTCAAAACGCTGGCGCTGATCAATCGGATCGTTTAATTCAGAAAAGCCGTTGCCGACTTCACTGCCGGCAATAATAATTTGAAAACGTTCCGTTAATTCAGGGTTTTCGGGCTTGGCTTTAGATAAAGGCGAGACTAATTTAGGATGATTGACTAAAAATACCGGACCAGCCATGCTTTTACGACAATATTTCCAAAGAGTATCCATTAAACGTTCACGATTATTGCCCTCATATTTTACTTGTAATTCGTCTAATTTAGATTTTATTTCTTCTTCGCTGGCTTTAAGGATGTCAATCCCTGTCTTTTCTAAAACAGTTTCCCGATAATCCAGTTTAGGCCAATCACCGGCCAAATCATATTCCATGCCCTTAGTGCTGAATTTCGTTCTACCAAAAACCTTTAAAGCGATTTCTTGATATAATTCCTGGGTTAATTTCATTCCCATCTCGTAATTAGCGTAGGCCCAATAGAATTCCATATTGGTAAATTCCTGCAGATGATCAGGGCTAGAACCTTCATTGCGATAGACGCGACCAATTTCGAAAACTTTTTCAAAGCCGGCTGCCATTAATCTCTTTTGCCACAACTCGCCTACGGAAATGCGTAAAAAAACATCTAAATCAAAATCATCATGATGGGTGCGGAAAGGATTGGCCTCAGCGCCGCCGGTGGTAGTTTCTAAAGTTGGAGTCTCCACCTCTAAAAAACCGTGGCGCTTCATAAAATCACGAGTAACTTCCCAAAATTTGGCTTTTTTATAGAAAATATCTTTGATTTCGGGGTTTAATAAAATATCCAAATAACGGTGGCGATAGCGCTCATCTTCGTCTTTTAGGCCATACCAAGCATTAGGAATAGGCGCAATCGCCTTGCTTAACACCTTCCAATCGGATACCATTAAGCTTTTTTCACCACTATGGGTGACAAAAATGGTGCCGGCAGTCTCAAGAAAATCGCCGCTATCAATTAATTTGACCAACCTTTTATAGCTTTCATGGCCTAATTCCTTTTGGGAAAAAGCTAATTGGATGCGACCGGAAGCATCTTCAAGATGAGCAAAAGTCAAATTGCCGTGGCCACGCACTTCGCGCAAACGGCCAGCAATTATAACTTTTGTTTGATTGGCTTCTAATTTTTCCATATCAGAAAAAATCTGGGCAATACTATAATTACGTTGGCTCTTTGCTGGATAAGGATTAATACCGGCAGCTTTTAAAGCCTCAAGCTTTTTTAGACGCTCCTCTCTTTCACTGCCTGGCGCCAGATTTTTTTCTGCGGACATATATTTTAATCTATTTTTACAATTTTATATTCGACGATTCCTCGCGGTGTTTCCACCTGAACGGTAGCCCCCTTCTTTTTACCCAAGAAAGCCACCCCCAGAGGAGACTCATTGGAAATTTTGCCATTAATTGGATCGGCTTCATTGAAGCTAACAATCGTATACTTTTTTTCTTTGCCGTCGCATTTAACGGTAACACATGACCCCATGGTTACATCTTCGTGTCCGCCCTCATTATTAACCACCGTGACATTTTTGAGAATATTAGTTATTTCTAAAATTCTGCCCTCATTTAAAGCTTGCGCGTCTTTAGCTTCGCTATATTCCGCGTTTTCGCTCAAATCGCCCAAATCCTTGGCGCGTTCGATTCTTTCGGCAATTTCTCGACGCTTGATTAAGCTTAGATAATTGAGCTCATCCTGTAATTTATCATAACCTTCTTGAGTAATAATTTGTTCAGACATAAATTAGAAATTAAAGATTAAGGCGCCTTGGGCAATAAGGCCGGACGCGACAATTAGTATGAATTATAAAGGATTTTTTTTGATAAAACAAGAGGAAAATATCAGAAAGCCAAGACCTAAAGGATGATTGAGATAAGGGGTAAAAATATTGACTACCATTAAAAATATCAACCCGGCCAAAATTGCCGCTGGCAGCATCTTGCCATGCTCCCGCATTTTTTTAAGCAAATCAACAATCAAAACGATTAGCCAGGCAAAATAAGCGATTAAACCGAATAATCCCAATTTCAGCCAAGTATCAAGATAGGCCCATTCAAAGGCATAAGTCGTATACCAGCCGCTTGGATTTAGAGAGAGGACGCGCGGGTCTTGAGAAAAATAGGAAACACTGGCGCCGAAGCCCTTGCCCCAAAACAACGAATCGTTAATACTTTGCCATAAATTAGGTAAAAGAGACCAGCGAGAAGATATGGCCGCTTCCCCGCTACTGAAATCTAGTCTGGCGCTTAATGCCGCCGCTGATAAGCCAGTCTGAGGATTCGGATACGGAAATTTCACTACCACTAAAATCAACAACAAAGACAAGCCCAAAGCAGCACCAGTATAGACTAAAGCCTTTAGATATAAACTAATTTTCTTCCTAAAACTTATCACCGCCATCACTCCTGCCGTGAAGGCGAAGGCCAACCAAAAACTGCGCGACATGCTAATAATAATTACTGACAACAAAACAGCGAGACTAATTATCAATAGATAGGGATTTTTTTTGGTTTTCAAGTCTAAAGACGGCCAAAGCAAAAGAAAAAAGGCAATGGGTATATATATTTGCGACTGGATAAAAATACGATACCAGCCACCGCCCATAGCCGTAATTTCACCGACGCCGCTCCGTCTAATCCAAAGGTAAACATCGGGCATGATGCTGATGTTGTGTGAAAAGATAAAGAGCAACATCAAGGTTTTCAGACTCAACCAAAAAATAGCCGTAAAAAAGACGGCTCGCAAGCGTTGCTCTTGTTTGTCGTCAATTTGGGAATAGGCTAATATCGTCGGCAATAAAAGTCCAAGATAAAACCAAGCGTTGCCATCGGTAAAAATATCGCTAGCGCCATTGCCGCGGAGATAACCATGAACAAAAGCTAAGATAATAAAAGCGGCTAAAACTGACACCCAAGGCCAATAGGAGAAATTAAACAGTTTGGTCCGCCATACTGTGGGGAAGCCGCGACGGAAGATAAAAATACAGGAGGCCAACATTAATGCCAACCAAATTACCAATCGCAACGATACGGAGACGCCGAAGATAGAGGCGGAAAAAAGATGTCCTTTTGAACCAATAACCAATTCCGCTAAAGCTACCAAGAGACCCGATTCTAAAGAAGATAAACTTAAGAAAAAAACCGCCAAAAAAGCGGTTATCAACAAATATATTTGCAGTTGAGGTAAAAAATAAGCAGTAAAAGACAAAAGTTCAACCAGAATTATCAAACTGAAAATAAAAAAATATGGGGATTTTACTTTAAATAAATTCATAGCCTACCAAGTTATTTCGGAGCCTACACCCAAGTGGCAATCGCGGCTGCGTCCAGCCTTAATTTCCAAAACAGCATCAACAGGCACGCCACTATGATAAGAGGTTTCCGGACTTTTCCCTTCCGGCGCCGCCTCATGATATAAATTAACTATGCGATGATTGCGAATAAAGATAAGATCTAAGGGAAAATTCATTTTTCTCATTACAAAAGTTTTGTCGGCGGCTGGAGAAAATAAAAATAACATACCTTTATCCGCATCTAAAGAGGTTCGATGAGATAATCCCTGATATTGCTGGGCGGGATTAAGCGCGGTCTCGACCATAAAAATGCAATCACCCGCTTGGACTGGCAAATAGTCATATTTGTTAGGAACGAAAAAACGCCAAATTAAAAAAGCTGCCAACAAAACCAATAACAGCAAAAAGAGAAAAAAATATTTTTTAGGAAGTGAGAATTTACGCCAAAACATGTTTTTTCTTAATTATCGCCATTGCCCGCCGATACTTTTTTACCGCCGGCAAGAAAGGTAATAATTTGTAAGCAAAAGACGGTAGCCAAGAACTGATACTACCACCAGGAGTAATTTTAAACAACACTTTATCAATCCAAACCCCTTGCTTCCCTGCTTCCATCATTGTTAACCATAAGTCCCAATCCTGAAACTTACGGAGGCTTTCATCCCAACCGTTAACGGGAAAATCACTTCTTCTAATAAGAGCCATGGTGTGAATATAAGGACCGGCTTGCAGACGAGCGGCATTAAAAGGTCCGACTTTAAACAGCTTCTTGCCCCAAAAAAATGAAGGATAGGCGTAACTGGCCGCCGGATTATCCACTAAAGCCTGAAGCATAATTTCTAAGGCGTCTGGCTGTAAATCGGCATCCGCATCGCAGAAAAACAGATACTCGCCCCTAGCTTCCTGATAGCCACGGTTACGCGCGGCGGCCGCTCCCTGGTTTTCCTGACTTAAAAAAATAAAACGGTTATCAATTTTAATCTGCGCACAAAAATCAGCAAAGACAGCTTCTGGATTATCGCTGGAACCGTCATTAACCACAATTACTTCCCAATCGCTCAGTGATTGCCGGGCGATGCTAGCCAGGGTCAAAGACAATTTTTTAGCTTGATTATAAACGGGGATGATAATAGAAATCATAAGTTTTTCAGGGAAGATAAATATTGACGAAGAGTTTCCGCCTGTTTAGACCAAGTAAATTCAACTTCCGCCCTCACCTTTCCTTGTCTGCCAAGTTTTTTCTTCAAATCGTCTGAGGCCAGCAATTGATTGATAGCTTCAGCAATTTCTTCTTGATTTTCAGAATCTACCACCAGGCCGTTAACCATATTAATCACGGCATCGCCCACGCCCCCGCTGTTACCGGCAATCACTGGTCGCCCCATTAAGTTAGCTTCCAGATAAACAATGCCGAAGCCCTCGAAATCTCCCGCTAAATCTCGGGAAGTCATTATAAATATATCACATAAATCTAAACAAGACCATTTTTCTTCTTCTCCTAAAGAGCCTAAAAAGATAATCTTTTGGCTTTGCGGACTAGCCGTGGCTAAAGCTTGTAAAGCCTCTCTTTCCGGACCGTCGCCAGCAAGGAGATAGCGCCAATTTTCTCCCGGCACTTTCGCTAAAGCGGCGATTACTTGATCGAAGCCTTTGCGCTTGACCAAGCGCCCCATGGAAAAAATAATTTTTTTGTCCGCTAATCCATATTCTTGAATTAATCTATCTTTTATCTCCTCCACCGGTTTGCCGGCACTAGCGCCAGGATTGATTAAAACCACTTTTGCCGCCGCGGCGGGATAGAAATTTAGCAATATTTTTTGAACGCGAGAATTAGCACAGACGATTATACGTGCTTTCCGTAAAATTAAACGAGTTAAAAGACGCTTACGCCGAGAACGTAGGGCAAAACTTAAATCCATGCCATGTAAAAAAATACCATAGGGCAAAGGTTTAAAATAATGTAAAACCCAAGCCACAGTTCCTAAAGGCAATATCTGACCGAGAAACAAAAAATCGGGTTTATTTTTATTTATTGCTCTTCTTAAAGTTAATAAAGCGCGCCGCCACGGTAATATTCCCCGAGAAGCTAGAAGTAAATTTTGAGAGTTATCGACCACTTGCCAAACATCATCAGGCGACCAATGACGGATAAGATTGCCATAGTAGCTAGCAACACCGCCAATTTGGGGAGGATATTCAAGGGTGGCTAATAATATTTTCATAAGCTAGGAACGTCGAAAAGAATTAATGACGCTGTTTATATCCGCCTTCTTTAAGGCCCCCAAAGCCATCAAAGCTAAAAAATAGACCACGCCGCCGCCGGCTATAGCCAAAAAGACATGAATATATGCTTTACCCTGCCAGATAATTACAGCCATTAAAGCGGCCGCCAGAAAAGAACGCCACAGAATTTTAAAATTTTGGCGCGGTCGATATACAATTAAACCCCGCATTGACCAAGCGCCCAAACTCAACATTAAAGCATTGCTGAACAAGACGGTAAAACTAGCACCCAAGGCGCCCCAGCGGGGAATTAAAAAGAGATTTATCGCCACGCTAATTACCGTCGCTATCGCCATATTGGCAGTATTGCGCCGTTGGCGGTCGCAGGCGTTAAGCAAAGAGCCCACCGGAAAATTAAGAAAAATAAAAAAGAGGGCGACAATAGAAAGACGCAGGGGCCAAATCGCCTCCGGACCAGCCTTAAAAATAGGCACAATCTTGTCGGCTAAGGCAAAAACGCCAAAGATAATCGGCAAAGAAATAATAATCAAATAATTAATCGCCCGCTCGAAAGAAATCCTTAACTGTTCCCGATTATCTTGCCAATAAGTACTCATTGCCGGATATAAAGAGGCGGTAAAGGCCATTGGCAAAAACTGCAGGGCAAAAATCAGTTTAAAAGCAATTTGATACAAACCAACTTGGGCGTAACCGGCGATAAAACCTAAAAGCAAAGAATCAAGATAAGTAAACAATCTTTGTAAGGCGTTATAAAGAGCGAAGGGCCAGCTAATTAAAAATATCCGCTTCACCTTAGCCGCGTCCCAACGTGGTCTGATGGTAAGTTTAAACTGGCGTTTAATAATAAAAGCCGAATAAGTAAAATTAAACAGGCTGGCGGCCACTAAAGCGGATAATAAAAGCCACAGCGGCCAAGAGGCTAACAGAGCTAAATAACCAAAAATTAACACGATAAGCTGGAAAACAACCGAAGCAATGCTTTCATATTTTAAATTATGAAAACCGCGAGCAACCGAGAAAAAAGTGCTCGTAAAAGCATCAAGCACCATTGAGCACGCGGAAACAATAATTAAAACAAATAGGGTTTGGTCATAAGCAAACGAAGCAACGATAAGCGCAAAAATAAAAGTGCCAAGCGCCAGCCATAGCTTGATACTCAGCACGCTCTGGAGCCAATCTGAAGCCTTGCTTTGATCCTTGGCCACTTCCCTAATCAAAACATTATTAAAACCGCAATCGATTAAAATTGCAAAAACGGTAGTAAAAGAAATGGCCGTGTAATATTGGCCTAAAGCATGGAGTCCCAAAAAACGCGCCAACAGGATAAAATAAAAAAAAGAAATAAATTTCTGAATAATCAAGGCAAGCGTCAAATAAGAAGTATTTTTGGCAATATTAGCTACTTTATTCATAAAAAAGATAAAAGGATGCAAATAATCTGTAGTCAGTATAACAGGTATTGATTAATTTTTAAAGTTATGATATTGTGGAAATACTAAAGAAAAAATTGATTTTCTTTTTTTGCGCCTTTACCGCCAATTAAGAAAATATGCGAGGCAATTCCAGCCCCCTTAATTTATATGAAAAAAGACATCCATCCTCAATATCACAAAAATTGCGTAGTCACTTGCGTCTGTGGCAATAGCTTTGAAACCGGATCCACTGTTCCCGAAATCAAAGTAGAGCTTTGTTCCGCTTGCCATCCTTTCTATACTGGTAAGCAAAAATTAGTTGACACCGCGCGCCGGGTAGAGAAATTTAGCGCCAGGGTGGCGGCTAAAACTAGTATTGGCGCTGGTAAAAAAGGCAAGAAAGTGAAGAAAGCGGCTAGAGCCGAGGCTAAGGCCAATAAAGAAGTGGTGGTTAAGACTAAAGACATTAAGAAAATTGCTCAGGTAACTCTGAACGCCAAGAAAAAATAACGAATTATAAAGAAGACAATCAGCTCCTGCTTATCCAGCTTAATTTTTAGGCAAGATAATCAGGAGCTGCTTGTTTAAACGGCTATGTACGAAGAAATTAAGGAAAAATTTGCGGCGATAGAGCAAAAATTATCAGACCCGGAACTGATTAAAGATCACCAGGCTATGATTAAAGTTTCCCAAGAACATGCCGCCCTGAAGCATTTAATTAACCTTATTAACGAAGAGGAGCGTTTAATTAAAGAAATCGCCGCCAATAATAATATCATCAATCAGGAAACTGATGAAGATTTAAAAGATCTGGCCATAGCCGAGTTAAGCTCTTTTACAGAACAGTTGGAAAAAATAAAAGAAGAAATTGAGGAAGAATGCCACCCGCAAGGACCAAACGACCACAAAAATGCCATTATCGAAATTAGAGCCGGTACCGGCGGCGATGAAGCCGCCCTATTTGCAGGCGACTTATTCCGCATGTACGTCCGCTTCTGCGAACGCCGGGGCTGGAAAACAGAAATGATTGAATCTAGTGCTATTGGCAGCGGCGGTTTTAAAGAAATAATTTTTGCGGTTAAAGGACAGGGGGCTTTCGGTTTTCTAAAATACGAAGCCGGCACTCACCGGGTTCAACGCGTCCCCGAAACAGAAAAACAAGGGCGTATTCACACCTCCACCGCCACGGTGGTTGTCTTGCCGGAAGCGGAAGAGGTTGATATTGAAATTAAACCGACTGATATTCGGGTTGATACTTTTTGTGCCAGCGGTCCTGGTGGCCAAAGCGTTAATACCACCTACTCCGCTGTCCGCATTCTTCATCTGCCCACCGGTTTAATTGTTAGCTGTCAGGACCAAAAATCACAGCATCAAAATAAAGAAAAAGCGCTTCAGGTTCTTCGTTCCCGTCTCTTGGCGCGCCAAGAAGAAGAGCGAATAGCCGCTAATTCCAGCGCCCGCAAAAATCAAGTGGGCGCCGGCGACCGGAGTGATAAAATCAGAACCTATAATTTCCCCCAAGATCGGATGACCGACCACCGTATCGGCCAATCATGGCACAATTTAAGCAGCCTGATGGATGGCGACTTGGAAGAGGTAATAAAAACCGTAAAAAAAGCCAGCCGCGAATAAAAGATATGAATAATATCGGGCAATATCTAGCGACCGCCAAATCTTTTAGCCGGGAAGCTCTCAGCCTCCTGGCTTTTGTTTGTGGACGCGATTCCAGCTGGATAATCGCCCACCCCGAATACAAATTAAATAATCAAGAAACCAAGTTATTCACCAAAAAATTCGAACAATTAAAAACAGGCCGCCCTTTAGCTTATCTTTTGGGCGAAAAAAACTTTTACAAACATTCTTTGATAGTCACTCCGGCCGTCTTAATTCCCCGTCCGGAAAGCGAAATTATAGTGGAGACTGCGATTGACTATTACCAAAAGAAGCGCCATAACCGCCAAATCTTTCTTGACCTTGGCACCGGTTCCGGGGCTTTAATTATCGCCATCGCGGACCACCTCAAAAGTAAAGAAGTTTCCCGTCATGGCCGTTGCTATTTCGGCGCTAGCGATATTTCCCCTGCCGCCTTGGCCATCGCCGTCAAGAACGCTAAAAAACAACACTTAAAGTCACAAATTTCTTTCCGCAGCGGTGACTTACTCCAGCCTTGGCGCCGATATTTACAAATTAACCGCCGCTCACCCTTATTTATTGCCGCTAATCTCCCTTATTTAACTCCCGCCGAGAAAGCGCGGGAAACGAGTATTGCCTACGAACCCAAATTAGCTCTTATCGGAGGAAAAGACGGCTTAGAATTATACCGCCGACTCCTTCAACAAATAGAAACCTTGAAACTATCAGGCCCCCTCTTGCTCATGATGGAAATTAATCCCCATCAAGCCGCCGCCTTAGTTAAAGAGGCAAAAAAATATTACTTGCCCCAGTATATCCAAAAAAAAGCCGACCTGAGTGGTCGGACCAGATTTATTATTATTGATAAATAAGAGATTATTCAAGGTGAGTATTGCTGTCAGCTACTTCAATCCAGGTTATGCCTGGATTTAATTGTATTTCCGCGCCGTCATCATAATAATAACGAGTACGCTCGCCCGGACGGTGGCGCCAAAAACCGGAGCGACAAATACCATCCAGGCAAATCTCCGCCCTGCCCTCTCCTTCTAAATCCAGGGCCAAACGACCGGCAACATCTAAAATTCGGCTTTCGACTTTTTGGATAATAACATTTTTAGCCTGAATCAAGCCCGCTAAATCGCGACTTTCTACGCCGTTAAAATAACGCTGATAACTGTTAGACTCGGGCAGATAGCGCCACAAAGCTTGAAAATTAGCGCTAAAACGCAAAGATATATCTTTCGGTTCCGGTGTTTTTTCCGGTTTGACTTCCTTCTTAAAAAGCCAAGAATCAGCTTTCTTTTCGTCTAAACCGCGCTGGCTTAAATAGGAGCGCCAATTATCGCCGCTAGTTAAGACATTATGCGGTGCCATTCTCACCACTGATGTCTCCCGCCAAAAATAATTACCATTATAAAATTCATTTAAATCGTACAAATTAGCCGATTTTAAAAGATCCAAAGCTTCCGGACTACCGCCGCAATGGATAAACAACGCTCTTAATTCTTCTGCCCAGGCAACAAAATATGGCCGAGCACTCCTCACTGGTCCGACCGCGCTCACATCGATATTGGCGGGAAAAATCGCTAAATAGCGAGTCATACCCCCCTCCACCGGAGCTTCATAAACCAAAGAAGCCAAACTCAGAGCATTCTGAGGCCGAGCCAGCACGTCATTATCAATTACCACCGCTACCGGAAAAGCGGAGGCCTCTTTCTCATTGGCCACCGGCAAGCCATTTAGCCAACTAATCGGACAATCGACGCAACCGTCATCATTTTCCACAACCGCCTCGTCTCTTAATGGCACCTCTGTACTGGTTGGGGAGGAGGAAGAGTCCAAAAAAGACAGCCACTGCCAATTAGGGGAAAAAACTAGATAATACAAGCCTAAACCAGAGAAGACCAATATAAAAAGGGCGGAGATAAGAATCGCCCTGCCCTTTTTAGATAAATATTTTCTACCTCCATCCTCCATAGACGTAAAAATAGAAGTCTATTTTTTATCCTCCGTCTTTTTATCCTCCGTCTTTTCTTCCCCTTCTTTGGCGGTCGTTGCTTCCGTCGCCGGCACTTCAGCGGCCGGAACCTCTTCCTCCACCCTCTTCGGTTCTTCAATTATACAAATAACCTCGTTGCTTTCATGCATCAATTCAATGCCTTCCGGTAATTTAAGATCTTGTAAATAAATAGCATCGCCAAACTCATTTAAGCCAGAGATGTCGACATCGATATGATCGACTAAATTGCTCGGCAGACACTCAACGGCCACCTCGTTGATATTAACCAAAAAAACACCACCAAGCTCTTTAACCGCTCGCGATTCACCTCTAAATTCTAAAGGAATTTCCGTTTTCACTTTAGCCTTCATATCAACTTTATAAAAATCAATATGTAAATATTTGCCCTTTAAAACATCTTTTTGGACAGCCTTGACTAATACTGGAAATTCTTGTTTATTAAGCTCTAAAGTAATTAAATTTGACTCGCCGGCCTCTGCAAAAACTTTAGTGAAAGTATTGTAATTTAATTTTAAAATAGTACTTTCTAAGCCTTTCCCATATAAGACAGCGGCTAGATCGCCTTGACCTAATTTTTCATTTTTTTCCCTAATTTCAGCTGATAATTTAAATTGCATACTTTCCTTTAACTCGCCTTAGCTACGCTTTCTGTCAGCCAGCGGCGGCTAATAATTAATTTTTGATTTAATAATAATATTTTCAATAATACCGGTAAGGATAAATAAGGAGAAGATGGAGCTCCCGCCGTAGCTAATAAAAGGAAGCGACAAACCGACCACCGGCATAATGCCAATATTCATACCAATATTAATAAACATTTGAATAAAAATCAAGCCCGCCGCCCCTAGAACAAAATAAATACTGAAATCGTTGGGCAAACGTTTGACCGCCGCCAGACAGCGACTAAAAAACAGAGAAAAAAGCAAAAGTACGACCATTACGCCCAAAAAACCAAATTCCTCAGCAATTACTGAAAAAATAAAATCATTTTGCGCTTCCGGCAAAAATTTCAACTGTGATTGAGAACCTAGGCCCATCCCCTTGCCGTGCCAAGAGCCGGAGCCGACCGCAATAATTGCTTGAGAGATATTATAACCCTCAACTAAAGAATTGTTGCCCGGATTCAAAAAAGTCAAAAGACGTTGACGCTGATAATCTTTAAAGAAAAAAGACCAAGCCAAAATAAATATCAGTAAAGAAGAAACAAAAATAGCCACTAAATATTTTTTGGGGAAACCGGCTAAAATTACCATTATCAACCAAATAGCCCCTAACATTAAAGCGGAACCAAAATCAGGTTGCATAAGAACCAGAAACATCAAAAAAGCGGCCGCAACACCGGAAACTACCAAATGCCGCCAGGTCTTAACTTTGGTCGCCAAGTCGGCAAAATAACCGGCTAAAAAAATAAGGAGGATGATTTTGATAATTTCTACCGGCTGAATACCGAAGCCGGCCACATCAAACCAACCGCGAGTACCGCGAATACTGGAACCGAAAATCAAAACCGCCACCAAAACTGTCACCCCGAAAAAATAGAGATAGCGGCGCAGGCTTTTTAAAAAACGATAATCGACAAAAGCAAAAAAAAACAAAAGCACCAAACCGATGGCGACAAAAATTAGCTGCTTATAAAAATTAAGAAGATTGAGACTGCCTTGACCCAAAGCGACGCTATATATTTCCATTAAACCGAAAGAAGCCAGCAACACTACCGCCGCCAGCAAAAGCCAATCCATTTCTTTTAAATATAGTCTGATTTTCATCCACATACATTAGGGAATAATCTCGCCGCGGTAAGGAAAATAGACGCTTTGATCTAAAATATTAACATCGGGGATAATTTCCACTTTATTAACGCGCTCACCCCCTGATGGCCAGGATAAAGTGACGGAACGTGTTTCTGCGGACAACAAATTTTCTAAATTATAAGCGTTCACCCCGACTATCCGCGCACCGTTCCACAAAATAATATCAATTGGCAAGGTGGCAAAATGATACGGAGTGTTATTTTTAACAGTAAATTGTAGGGAGTGAAAAGGATTTTTATCGCCGCTCCCGGTAAGGCTATATTTATTATCTAACACCTGCACATCAGCCCGGTTTTTAAAATAACTATTCCAATCGGGAATATCATGGGCATTTAAACGCTGCCAATTCATGTTAACCACAACCAAACGAAGATTGCTTGGCTTTTCCTCCAGTTCTTGACCGAGCAACAAAAGATATTTCTTGGCACCGGGTAAAATAAAGGAATCGCCGCAAAGTAACTGGACGCCGTCACTATTTTCTAGGCAATAACGAAAATTACTATAATGGCGAGCATTGGGATTTTCCAGCGGTACTAAAAAATCATATTTTCCTTGAACAGAAAAAACAGAAATGTCGCCGACAACGAGATTTTTGGGGGCATTAAGATCACGATAGGCCTGACTATTAATTTGATTGTCCGTTAAATTATGCAACAATTCCGTGTCCGCCTGGCGACCGTACAGAAAATAATAAAGATAACTATAGGCAGAATAAGCGAAAGAAAGAGCCGCCGTTATTATTAAAATAATTATGAAGATACGCATTATTTGGCGGCGATGAAGCGACAACCATAAACCTATATTCATCTTTTTCAAAGTCAAACCCTCTAAATCTTCATAATTTTCTAAATCAGCTTCTTTATTCTCTCTAGGCTTCTTGTTCATAAATGTGTTATAATTAAGAATATTTTGATTATAGCATAATCATTTTAGTTTTTAAATAAAAAAATCATATGGTTAAATTTAGTGTTCCCTTATCCGTCCCCAAACAACAGCGAGATAATTATCTAAAAAATCTTAAACTCGCTACCCGTGGCTGTGGCCGCCTTTTTCTTTTTGCCGGCGACCAGAAAGTCGAACATTTAAACGCCGACTTCTATGGTCCAGGCATTACTCCTGAAGATGCTTCCCCGGCACATCTCTTTGCCATTGCCAGCCAAATTCCTGGGGCGGTTTTAGCGGCTCATGTCGGCTTGCTTGCCACTTACGGAAAAGACTATAAAAACCTCCCCTACATCCTCAAAGTCAACGGCAAAAGTCCGCTCTCCGGCAGCCAAGATAATCTATACAGCGGCGCTTGGCTCAAGAACGATCATGTTATCCGTTTTCAAAGACAAAGTGGCTTGAAGATCGTGGGTTTAGGCTACACTGTCTATCTCGGCAGCAATCAGGAAGCGCAAATGCTTAAAGAAGCGGCAGAAATGATTCACAGTGCTCACCAAGCCGGTTTATTGGCAATCATCTGGATGTATCCTCGTCATCCGCAAATCAAAAATGAAGATGACGTCCATCTAATCGCTGGCGGCGCGGGTGTGGCCGCTTGTCTGGGGGCGGATTTTGTTAAGGTTAAATATCCATATAAGACCGCTAACACCGAGACTAAAGCAGCTGCTTTTAAAGAGGTGATAAGGGCCGCCGGAAAAACAAGAGTAATTTGCGTCGGTGGTGGCCGACAAAAAGCGGAAGATTTATTAAAGCATCTTTTTAGACAACTTAAAAACGGCGCTGCCGGCATGGCTATCGGACGCAATCTCCATCAACGACCGCTAAAAGAAGCAATGTCTTTAGGCATGGCTATTAGTGCTCTGATTCATGATAATGTTAGCTTAAATCAAGCTTTAGCCATACTAAAAAAAGAGCCAGCGTCTCTTAAAAATCAAAAGAAATCATAAAATTTTAGGACTGTTTTAAGTCTATCAAAAAAAGACGCTCTTAGTAAAAGCGTCTTTTTTAATTGGAAAAAAATATCAAAACCCCTTATTCAACGGTGATTTTAATTCTGTCAGCCAAACTAGGGGCGCGTTTAATAAAAGCCGGAAAAAATTTAAGTTCATAAGATTCAATTTCGGGGAAAGAACGAAGATAATCAGCAATTTGCGCTTCATTCAAATTAACTAACTGGCGGCGATCAATGATATTGGCGTCAGTCCGTAAAGACATCAAGCCCTTAAAACTGGCGGTAACCGTCGCTGTCCCGGTGTCAACATCAAAAGCATCAAGGCGATAAGCAATATCCTTACTATCAAAAGCGGAAAGTTTTTTATCATCTGGCAATAAGAAAGCTAACTTTGCTTTTACCAGTGTTTCTGCCTGCTCTTTGGAAAAAGAAACGAGGGTAAGGTTGTTGGTAGCGGAAACCTTAAATTCCGCCACTTCTTCCCCTAATTTAGCGCCCAAATCAATTTTCGCATTACTATCATCTAAAGAATAAGCTAGAGATTCGTGATCGTTGTAAAAAGAAGCGAGGCTATTATCTACTTTAGCCGCTAAAATAGATTTAATATCATTAATAGCCTGATCAAGATCGCGCTGCTTCACATATTTTTTGACTTTATGGCTATACTCAAAAGCCTCATCACTGGTAGCATAAATTTGATCTTGCAAGCCTAGCCAAAGACCGGGAATAGTGAATCGGGTCGGTCCGATAGCCATTTCCGGCGACACCTTGTCCGCGTAAATTTGTGCCTTGACCTTACCACCGGCCGGAATATTTACCGCTTCTTTTAAACGAAAAAGCTTATTATCAGGACTAAGCAGACGAGTATTAGCAACTAAAGGCTGAGCTTTACTATATTCATTATGTAAAGTTACTTCCCCGTTAATTTCCTCGCCTAATATCTCCTCACCACTAGCTTCATATACTTTTTCCGCGCTCAAGGGAACACTCTGAATACGACCAATTAAGCTGCGGCTGTTAGCGACAGCCGGGGCTTGCTTATCAAGAGCGGGAACAATGTTAAAGGAGATTGAATCAGAGATGACTTCCGCGCGGGGGTGTAAGGAAATTTTTAAACTGGGAAGAAAAAAATAGGCCACAATTACTAGAAAAACTGCAGTCAAAGCGATAAACTGAAAAGCGATACGACGATAAAGATGTAAAGATTTTCTGCTTCTGCTGGCCGAGTCTTTATTATCAGGTAAAGAAGTAGATAAGTTTGGGGCTTGTTTTTTATCTTTCATCTCGGCCACTAAATCAGAAAAGAATTTTTTCTGAACATCCAGACTCTCCCTCTCTTCAAAATTATCCGCTGGCAATTCTTCCACTGGATGCCGAGTTAAAACATCTTCATCATCGGCAATGACATCAATCGTGATGGGCTTAGCTTTAGGCAAAGGCTTCTCTTTTTTAACAACGCGCTTGGCACGCGTTTTTTTAAGGGCCGGTTTGTTATCGGCTTCTTTTTTTAATTTAGGCATAAGCTTGTTTCCTCCGGACAAGCCGGTTTTAAAAATAATGATACCGCTTTAATTCAAGACAATTCTCTATTTTTTATTATATCAAATTTTTTTTGAGCTCACAATCCAGGGAAAATAAGATTGCCGTTTCACGCTCTTTCCGGCTCCACCACTTGGACAAAAGAACCACAAGTCGCTCTTAGTTCCCCGCGTAATTTTTCTGAATTATCAACGGTGGCAGAAATTTTTAAAATATTATCTTTTTTACCATCGGGGACGCGAAAATATACAGGGTTATCGCCAGGATAACTGGCTAATAATTCTTTAAGCACTGCTTGCTGAGCGGCATCAGGCGCCTGCTTAAAAACCAAACGAAGAGCTGGTTCAATCTCAATGTTGGCGCGCCTGGGCGATAGGGGGGTAGCGGAAAAAGACGGTGACTGACTTTTATTCCAATCGCCGTTATTTTTGGGGCGCCAATGATTTTCTATTTTAGACGCCAATAAGGTTCTCTTAAATTCATCAATTGAAGATTGCGGCGAAGCGGGCGACAGAGATCCGGCCTGATCGACTAATATTTTTAAATCTGAATCTTTTTCCGACAAACGTCCCCGCGCAATAATCAGACCACCATCCCGCCACAAACTGCTCGTGATTTTTAAAAGACTAGGAAATACCAATAATTCCACACTACCACTTTGATCTTCTATCTTCGCAAACAACATTGATTCACCCTTGCGGGTAATTATTTTTTTTAAACTAGTAATCACTCCCGCCACCACCAAATAATCATCTCTGCGATGATTTTTTAAGCGCGATAAAGGCAGGCTAAAGCCGGACAGATATTGGGTAAACATTGACAAGGGATTATCACTGATATAAAGACCGAGTAGTTCTTTTTCCCAAGAGAGCCTATCAATTGAGGCAATAGGTTCTGCTGGCAGTAATTGAGGCCTAGAGAGATTAATAAACTGGGGCGCGGCCGCAAACAGACTGGCTTGGCGGCTTTCTTGCTGTTTGCTGTTTTCCTTGTTAAACAGAAGCAATCTTTCCAAATTAGATAACAGAAATCCTAATTCGCCAAAGCTATCTAAAGAACCGCTTTTAATCAAACTCTCCAGAGACTTCTTGTTTAGATCTTTATCATTAACCCTTTCCAACAAATCAAAAATATCCTTATAGGGGCCACGCTCTTTGCGCTCAGCAATAATAACCTCAACAATATGTTCGCCCACGTTTTTAATCGCATTAAGACCAAACCTGATGGTATCTACTTTTTCATTGGCGCCCGCGGTCCTATTCTCTTTAGTGCCGGCAGTAACCACTGTAAAAGAATCAAATGATTCATTGATATCAGGGGGCATTACCTTAATGCCCATACTCCGACATTCTTCAATTTCAATTGCTACCCGATCACTATCATGCTGGTCGGAGGTAAGCAGGGCCGCCATAAATTCCACCGGCCAATGAGCTTTCAAATAAGCGGTCTGATAACCAATCATCGCGTAACAAGCGGCGTGACTGCGGTTAAAACCATAGCCGGCAAAAGGTTCAATAAAAGAAAATACCTTCTCCGCCAGTTCTTTATAAATTCCATTTTTAACACAACCGTCAATAAATTTCTCTTTTTGTTCAGCGAGAAGAGCGGGAATCTTTTTCCCCATAGCCTTGCGCAAGATATCGGCTTCACTCGGAGTAAAACCGGCCAAAGCCCGAGAAATCTGCATCACCTGTTCCTGATAGATAGCCACCCCGTAAGTCCTGGCCAAAATCGGCTCCAATTTGGGGTGAAGATATGAGACTTTCTTCTCTCCATGCTTGCCGCTAATATAATCAGGAATCCACTCCATCGGTCCGGGACGATAAAGAGCCACCATCGCGATGATATCTTCAAATTCAGTCGGTTTCAACTCGCGCAAATAGCGTTTCATACCTGACGATTCAAACTGGAACACGCCGGTTGTTTCGCCTTGTTGGAAAAGACGGTAGGTAGATTCGTCATTCAGCGGCAATTTATCAATATCTATTTCCAAGCCTCTGGTTTTTTTGATAATCCTTAAAGCTGATTCAATAATAGTCAGGTTTTTCAAACCTAAAAAGTCCATTTTCAATAAGCCTAAATCCTCCACCGGATGCAAGGAATATTGAGAAATAATACTCTTGTCAGCCGAAGATGCATATTGGATGGGCACGTATTCGGTTAGCGGTTTCGGGGTAATCAAAACGCCGCAAGCATGAGTGGAGCTATGACGAGCCACCCCTTCCAAGCGCTGGGCGTAATCCAAAATACGCTTTGCCTCAGGCTCATTCTGATACATTTCTTTCAGCTCCGGCACTTCCGCCAAAGCTTTCTTTAAAGAAGTGAACATCGGAATGCTCTTGGAGATTTTATCGCAGTAATCATAAGGAGCACCCAGCACCCGGCCGACATCGCGCACCGCCGCTCTAGCCGCCATCGTCCCGAAAGTAATAATCTGAGCCACGTGGTCATGTCCATATTTCCGGCCGACATAATCTAAAACATCACCGCGACGGGCATCAGCAAAATCCATATCAATATCAGGCATGGAAATACGGTCCAGATTTAAAAAACGCTCAAATAACAAATCATAGCGCAAAGGATCAAGATTGGTAATACCGGTAAGATAGCAAATCAAAGAACCGGCGGCGCTGCCGCGACCGGGACCGACAACAATCTTGTTATCTTTCGCCCAGTTGACGAAATCAGCCACGATTAAAAAGTAGGCGGACCAACCCATTTGGGCGACAATTGATAATTCATAATTTAATCGCTCCAATATCTTCTCCAAGCTTAAATCCCCCGGTAAAAAAGAGCCCTCTTTCAAAACGTATGATTCACCTGATTTTATTAATCCATATTTTTTTTCTAAGCCCTTTTCGCAGAGAAAACGTAAATAGGAATTACCATCATACCCCTCGGGCACTTCAAAAAAAGGAAGCTGAATTTCTCCTAAAGGTATGTTCAAATTGCACATTTCCGCAATTTTCACAGTATTGGCAATTGCTTCCGGCACCTGGGCAAAGGCCCTTTCCATTTCTACCGCCGGCCGCATCGAATAATCGCCGTGGCCAATCATCCGCAGGCGGTCCATATCATCAATTTTTTTCTTGTTTTGCAGGCAAAGTAAAATATCCTGCGCTTCGGCATCCTCCGGTCTAAAATAATGAACATCATTAGTCGCCACTAAAGGCACGCCCAGGGCTTTGGAAAAAGCGATTAATTGCTTATTAACTTTTTCCTGCCCCTCGAGCTCGGGATGATCCATTATTTCTAGATAATAATTATCTGGTCCAAATAATTCACTATATTCCTTAATTCTTTTTTTTGCCTTTTCCCCCTCTCCGTTTAAAATATGCTGAGAAATTTCCCCGCCCAAACAAGCGCTGAGGGCGATCAAGCCCTCATGATATTGGGTGAGAAGTTCCCAATCAATGCGCGGCTTGTAGTAAAAACCCTCCAAATGAGCCAAGGATACCAATTTGATTAAATTCTTGTAACCGGTCTCATTTTTAGCCAGCAAGATTAGATGATAACTGCGGCCATCGGCGCGCGTATTTTTATCATGCCGGGAAGCCGGCGCCACGTAGGCTTCATAACCGATAATTGGCTTCACCCCCGCTTTCTTGCACTTCTGATAAAATTCAATGGCGCCATAAAGCACACCGTGGTCAGTGATGGCAACGGCATTAGAACCTTCTTCCTTGGCGCGGCTAACTAATTCATCAATCTTAGTTAAACCGTCTAATAAGGAATAATGGGTGTGATTGTGGAGATGGACAAACATTTAAACAAAAATTAAGCCTTTTTTATCTTTAAACTATAGCAATTTTAAGCGGAGCCAGCAATCTTGTCAAAGAAGTAAAATCTTGTTTTAAAAAATAAAAAGAGGCCGATATTTCGGTCTCTAGTTTTAAATTTTTTATTTACTGAGTAATTTAAAAATTAACTGATTATATTATATATTTTCTATTTTGTCAATAATGTTCCCTAATTCTTCTTCACTATAGAAATCCAATACCACCCGTCCGCCGTGGCGGGAACGAATAATTTTAGCTTTAGTTCCAAAAAAAGAACGCAACTTGGCCTCTTTATCTTGATCGGCATAATTAACAGTAATACGGGCAGCTTTGGTACCGCCTAAGCGTTTCGTTTCGGCGCTGGTCTGAGCAACTGTCAAATTTTGATTGATTATTTTCTTAAATAAAACCATCTGTTGGCCAGGACTGGTAATACCCAATAAATACTTGGCATGCGCCTCACTGATGCGTCCGGAGCTTAAAGCGTGCTGGATTTCTTCCGGTAATTCCAATAAACGTAAAATATTGGCGACAGTAGAACGAGCCTTGCCGACCTTTTTAGCGATTTCTTCCTGGGTGAGGTTAAATTCATCCATTAAGCGACGATAGGCGCGGGCGGCTTCAATTAAACCCAAGTCTTGACGCTGCCCATTTTCAATCAAAGCTAACTCTAACTTTTTTTGTTCGCTCGCTTCCCTAATTATTACCGGTACTTCTTTTAAGCCTAAAGCTTTGGCGCTACGCCAGCGCCTTTCTCCGGCAATCAGTTCATAACTATCGCCTTGGCGTGTAACCACCAAGGGCTGAAGAATGCCGTGTTCTTTAATTGAAGCCATTAGTTCCTGTAAAGTAATCTCACTAAAATTATGACGAGGCTGATAGGGATTCATGACGATTCTATCCGGGTCAACATGAAAAACGCGATCAGTGTCGGACAATACCGCCAGCGGTTCCTTGGTTGTATTATTAGAAGAAACCGCCTCGAAATTTTTTTTAGGAATAAGGGAGTCTAGGCCCCGACCCAAAGCTTGCGCCATATGATTTATATTGAATATCTAGATATTAATATTTGTAAAGCTTGATTAAATGCCTATCTATGATTCTACCCGCCCAGCTAGCTTCGACCGGATCAATAAAATTATCAATCGGAGCCGATGCAGGTTAAATCCAGAATTCTTAAAAATCTCGGAAATTTCTTGAGTTTTCCCCTTGTTAGCGGCGGCGATGATAATGTCTTTTATAATTAAAGCGCCTTAGACTCCAGAGCAATTACCTCTTGCGCCAATTCCTCATAAGCCCTAGCTCCTCTTGATTTCGGGTCATAATGAAGAATACTGCGGCCGTAACTCGGCGCCTCGGCTAACTTAACACTTCTCGGAATTACTGATTTGAAAATTTTACCGGGGAAAAACTTATTCAATTCTTCTAAGACCGCGCCTGACAATTTATTGCGCCGATCAAACATGGTGACAACCGCCCCCATGATCTCTAAGTTAGGCTTTAAATTGTCTTTAACCAAATTAATTGTTTCCAGAAGCTGGCCCAATCCTTCTAAGGCATAGTATTCACTTTGAATAGGAATCAAAACGGCATCAGCGGCGACCAGGCTATTAACGGTTAATAACCCCAGAGAGGGCGGACTATCGATGATTATATAATCATAATCTGCTCTAATTTCTTCCAGAAGCAAAGCCAAACGGAATTCGCGATTTTCCAAAGACACCATCTCAATACCGGCGCCGGCTAAAGCAATGGTGGCCGGAACGATATGATAGCGCTCTTGAGAGGTTTTTTTAATCACGGAACTTAAACTCTTCTGCCCTAACAGCGCTTCGTATATACCGTCTTCAAGTTTCTGATACTCAATGCCGAGACCAGAAGTGGCATTAGCCTGAGGATCTAAATCAAGCAACAAAACAGATTTTCCGGCTTCCGCTAAATAGGCTCCTAAATTAACAGTGGTGGTGGTTTTACCCACCCCTCCTTTTTGATTGACGATAGCAATAATCTTGGCCATACTAAAAACAGCAATTTTAGTAAAAAAAGAGAAAATATCGATTAGTTCTTTTTTATTATATCGTAAAACAAAGCCTTTGACAATCAAATATTTATTTATTATACTTAAGTCCATAATCGCCCAGGTGTCGGAACTGGTAGACGAACGCGATTCAAAATCGCGCGGCCGAGAGGCCATGCGGGTTCGATTCCCGCTCTGGGCACCAAAATTTCGCTAAAAATTTCAAGTGGGAAAACGCAAAATTTTCCTTACAAAATTCAGTAGCAAGACTAGTAAAATCAGCAAAAATGCTGGTTTTTCTGCTATTTACTAATTGTATAATTTATGTTATTATAATTAATTCTTTTAACAATTTAATTAAGGAGGTTAACCTTGGAAACCGTGATTGTGGCTTTCGCATTCGGGGCTCCTTCTCACACCCTTTCCAACCAGCGCATCGCTCAGATCGCTTCAAGAAAGGCACAAGAGCTTCATATTTCTATTTATACCCAACTCGATGTTCGTATCGAACCCGACATTGAGGTGAGACGTGTTAAGGAAAACCCAGGAAATCCACCGTCGACTTGGCGGATTGCGCGAGGAGTCGTTCAATTAGCGGAGCAACAAGGATTCAATGAAATTTTAATTGTTGCCGCTAAACCCCATCTCCCCCGTGCTCTCCGAGATGTCGAGCGGGCAGTTCGCGAAGCTGGGAAGGATATTAAAATTCGTGTCTGCGAAGAAATCGAGCAGTATCCTGAAGATTCGTGGTTCTGCCCCGATTCCACGCAAGACCGAGTTAGATCAAAGAAAAAATGGGATAAGCGAGAAAAAATCTTTAAGCTTATGCCCTTCTTCATTTACAAAAATATCGCCACGAAAGTGATGCGATATTAATCGAGCCCCTTGTGGTTTTACCACCTGGGGCTTTTCTTTTTCTAAAGAGAATAAATTACTGAATCACACCGCCCCCCAAAAGACGCCGACCTTGATAAAAAACAGCGCTCTGCCCCGGTGTTACCGCTCTAATCGCTTTTTTAAGTATAACCTTTAATTCACCTCTTGTCTTTCCAGCTGTCACTATGCACGGCCAAGCATCGTGGCGATAACGGATAACCGTGCGGCAAGATAAAGGTAATGATGGCCGTTTTTTATCCATCCAGGTTGCCTGTTTGATGGTAAATTCTCGACGATACAAGAGATTGTCATCCCAAGTACGCACCACCCATAAAATATTATTTTTTCTATCTTTTTCCGCCACGTAATAAGGGCCGGTGCCGCCGATTTCAATCCCCTTTCTTTGCCCGACGGTATAAAGAGGAAGACCGAGATGTTCGCCAATAATTTGACCATCCTCTTGTCTTTTAATTGGCCCCGGCTTTAATTTTAGATGTCTTTTTAAAAAATTATTATGCGGACCCTTAAGAAAACAAAGGTCCTGACTTTCCGCCTTGCTGGCAGTTGGCAAACCATATTTGGCGGCCAAGGCGCGCACTTCCGACTTAGTATAATTACCCAAAGGAAAATACAGTCTTTTAATCTCTGACTGGCTAAAAGTATATAAAAAATATGATTGATCCTTATAATTATCCTTGGCTCTGTATATTTTTACCTCCCCGTTCTGCTCAAGACGTTTGAGATAATGGCCGGTAGCAACAGCGTCATAGCCTAAAGACAAAGCTTGGCGAAGCAGCAAACCAATTTTAATCTGCTTATTACAGACGACACAGGGATTGGGCGTGCGACCAGCTTCATATTCAGCCAGGAAATAATCAACGACCACTTTCTTAAATTCAGCAGCAAAATCTAAGGTAAAAAAAGGAATACCGATTTTAGCCGCTACTTTTCTAGCATCACGCAAAGATTCCCCAGAGCAATCTTTGTTTGCACTCTTATGAGGATCGGCTTCATCCTTCCAAAAATTTAAAAAAACACCGGCGACCTCATGTCCCTGGTTCTTTAATAGCTGGGCCGCTACCGAAGAATCCACTCCGCCCGACATCGCTACCAATATTTTAAGTTTCTTTTTTTTCATACTTTTGCCGTCACTAAAATTAAAAAAACCGGCCTCAATCCGACTTATCTCCTTTACTCTTATAGACTTTTGAATAATTCTAAATACTGCTTTGCCGTCTTTTCCCAAGAAAAATTATGAATCTGCTCTTGTCCGGCTTTAATTAATCGCGTCCTTACCTGGCTATCAGTAACCACCAATTCCAGCGCTTTGGCAATTTCATTAATATCATAGGGATTAATGGTTAAAGCGGCCGAGCCAACGACTTCTGGCAGACTAGAAACATTACTAGTTATCACCGGCAAATTGCGCGCCATCGCTTCAAGCGGTGGCAAGCCAAAACCTTCATAATATGAAGGATAAATAAAAACTTCTGCCCTTCGATATAAAAGTTCCTTTTCGCGGGCTGAGACATATCCTAAAAACTTAATATCACGGCGATAGGGAGATTCCTCCCAAGCGCGATAGATAGGACGGTTGCGCCAACCGCTGCCCCCAGCCAAAACTAGTTGCAAATCAACTAAATTAACATTATCGTCCCGCAAGCGATTATAGGCGTAAATCAGCCCGACAATATTCTTACGAGGCTCAATTGTGCCTAAATATAAAATAAATCTCTTTTTTAACTCATGGCGGCGGAAAAAATTACGCTCTTCTTCCGGTCCCGGCATCGGTACGCCCGGATTAACTCCAGAATAAATCGTCTGGACTTTTTCTGGCTCAATTTTAAGCAATTCAATTATATCTTGACGGGTATTTTCAGAAACTGCCACAATCGCCGTGGCGCGAGTGGCTAATTTTTTTAAAGCCAAAGATCGGTGCCAAAAATTTTTGCGGTAGCTAAAAAATTCAGGATAATGTAAAAAGGAAATATCATGAATAGTCAAAACATGTTTAGTCTCTTGAGAAAAATTACTGAAATTAATATGCGGCGACCAAAAAATATCAACCCCGCCGACTAAACGGTCAAGTTTCGGCCAAGCAAACCCTTTCTGTAAACAATAATTAAAAAATTTATTAGGATAACGGCTCCGCTTTATCAGCAAATTTGGGTGCTCAAAATTACCGATACGCGCCCTGACGTCACGGCAAGAATTATAAAAAAGACGATATTCGTTATCAAAATCAAGACGCAAGAGTGTGCGCAACAAGATTGAACTATACTCGGAAACGCCGCTATATTGCTTATCCATCAAAACGCGGATATCGACGCCAATTCTCATCATATAATTAGGCTAAAGCTTGTTTAGATTTGATAAAAGCAAACATTCGGCGCTTGAATTCAGAAACGGCATAAGTATCGGCGTGGGCTTTAATCGCCCGGCTATCCCAAACTTTTCGGCCGCTATCCAAATCTTCCAAGAAACATCGGACCAAAGACATAATAGCGTCTGGCGTCTGCTCGTTAAAGAATAGGCCGCTTTCATTTTCAACGACAGTTTCGGTAGCGCCGCCGCGGCGATAAGCCAAAACCGGCCGGCCGGCCGCCATCGCTTCCACGGCGGTAATGCCAAAATCTTCTTCTTGGGGATTAATGAAAGCCAAGGCGTGGGCATAGAGCTCAGCCTTCTGGTCTTCACTAACGCGCCCTAAAAATTCAATATTGGCCGCTCTTCCGGCGAGACGCTGCAAACGCGGCCAATCTAGACCATCGCCAAAAATTTTTAAATTAAAACCATCACCCAGAGCCTTAAAAGCCTGAACCACAATATCAACGCGTTTATACGGCGCCAAACGGCAACCCGAAAGAAAATATCTTTCTTGATGGCTTTGCTGGCTTAAATCGGCAATTTGAAAGTTATCGGTCTCAACCGGCGGATAGATGATTTCCGAATCACGACGATAATATTTACTGATGCGTTTTTGAACAGTGGCGGAATTGGCAAGGAAATAATCGACTCTCTGCGCGGCGGCGTAATCCCACAGACGCAGACGCCCTAAAGTTAAAGAAATTATCTTCTTTATCCACTTATTGTATTTTAATTCATTTAAATACTGATGGGCATCGCTCCAAAGATAGCGCGTCGGCGTGTGGCAATAGCAGAGATGGAGAGTATTGGGCGAAGTAATCACCCCTTTAGCAAAAGCGCTGGCATCAGAAATTACCAAATCAAATTCGCGCAAATCAAAAAATTCAACCGCCATCGGCATGAAAAATAAATACCACTTATAGTGCCTAACCCCTCCGGGCAAGCGCTGAATAATCGAAGTTTCTATCTTTTTGCCGGCAAAATTTTTGTCAACATTCTTTTGTTCGTACAGTAAAGTGTAAATCGGCGCTTCCGGAAACATTTCCGTCAGCGCCTTTAACACTTTCTCCGCCCCGCCCGCTTGGGCCAGGTGGTCGTGGATGAGAGCGACTTTCATCTTTTTATGTTATTCCGCTTGGCGATGTTTTAAGACCGCTAAAGGGGTTTTTAAAAGGATAGAAATATCCAAAAGCAAAGACCAATTTTCCAAATAATATACATCCAGCTTCACCTCTTCTTCAAACAGCAAATCGCTGCGACCGGAAACTTGGGCCATCCCGGTAATACCAGGCTTAACCGTTAGGGTTTTTTTATGATGATGCTCATACTTAGCCACTTCTTCCGGTAAATGCGGACGCGGGCCCACCAAGCTCATTTTGCCGATAAACACCAAAAATAATTCCGGCAATTCGTCCAAAGACCAGCGACGGATAAGCTTACCAACGCCAGTCACCCGCGGATCATCCTTAATCTTCACCAAGGGGCCGTCGGTACGTAAATTTTTGTCAGCCAATTCCTTGTAGCGCATGCTGTCGGAATTAACAATCATGGAACGGAATTTAAAATAGTGGAAAGGCCGACCGCCTTCGCCGACTCTGGTAACGAAAGAGCCGTCGTCGCGCTTGGAAAAGAAAACCGGACCGCGGGAATCGAGCTTAATAGCCAAAGCAACTAATAGTAAAATTGGAGAAAACAGAATAATTAAAAGAGCGGAACCGAAAATATCAAATAATCTTTTCCAAATGCGTCCCCAGCCGTCCAAAGTTGTTTTTTTCACCTCCACAATCGGAATGCCGGCCAAATCGCTGACCTCGGTACGCAGAACTTTTACCTCCAATAAATCGGCGACGTATTTATAGACCAGATGATGTTCGGAGGTAAAATCATACAAGCGCAGCGCTTCCGCTTTACTTAAATTAGGGTCGCTCTGCATGACCTCATCCACTCTTTGGGCTTGCATTATTTCCGTTAATTCCTGCGCGCTTTCCAAGGAAAAATCACGTAAACGCTTGACGACGCGATAGCCCCACTGAGGAGTGGAAGCAAATTCGGAAAGCAGCTTATCCGTGGTCTTGCTGTTGCCAACTAAGACCAGGTTGCGCGTGCCGAGGCCATAGCGAAAAAGCAAACGCTGCAGCCAGCGCACGAGCAAATGTCCGAAGCTCACATAAATAATTGATAAAAACCAAGCGGCAATGACGATAAAACGGGAATCAAATAATTCACGACGGAAAAAGATATAAATGGCGATTAAAGCCAAGCCGGTAGAGCAAGCGAGAATTATCCGCGCCAGTTCCCGGGCGACATTGTCCGGCCGGCGAATATTGTAAAGTCCGGAAAAAGCAAACACCAAAATCCAGACTAAAGCGATAATGGCGCTCAATTCTAGATACTTATCAAAGGATAAATTAAAAATTACCGGTCTGATATCGGTGGAGAGACTGGAAAAACGCAAGTGATAGGCGGAAATTGCCGCCAAAACGACAAGAACGTAATCTAAAGGCACGAGCAAGAAACTAAAGAATAGTTCCGGTTTTTTCATATTAATATTAAAACCGCATCAAGCCTGGGTATGATTCGGTAATTTAAAATTGTTAAAGGGGCAAGCGATAAGCCGGATTCTGTCGTGAGCGGCCATTTATCTAGCCCAATCGTCACCGATTGGGTCAAGCGAGCTACTTTTTACCACTCAATGAAGAATAGCTTTGCTCTTGCTTCCGGCAGGGTTTACCGCGGACACGCCGTTACCGGCGGCCGAAGCTTGTCGCCCTAAAAGGACATCAAGCCACTTTTCACCTTTCTCCACCCGAGAGTGGATAGTATTGTCTCTGTGGCACTTTCCCTAAGATTACTCTTGGCGGACGTTATCCGCTGCCATTTTTGAGAAGTCCGGACTTTCCTCTTCTTGGCGCCAAATAGCACCAAAAAGCGGCCGCTTACTTGCCCCGATTAACACCTTTATCGTACTAAAAATACTAAAAAAAATCAAATTTTAGTACAATCTTTAAAGATTCTTGGCAAGGTATTGACAGCTAATCTAATATACTGTGATTATCAAGACAAACAACGGAAGTTTCCGGTAAAACATAAGTAGACCATGGCTTTTCTTTTCAAGCCAGTCGCCAAAGCTGATCTTTTATTCACAAGGATAAAAAATAACAGGGAAGAATTATCTTCTTCCCTGTTATATATAGCCAACAAAATTAACCCAACAAAAATTAAATTTCAAGGTAAAGTTGAATACTCTTCTTCAACCTTATCCGCGCTTAAACTTCCCTGCCATAACTTAAAATTATCTATCTTATAATCATTTACCGAACTCCTGAAACTTAAATTATCAATTTTAGCTCCAGTCGGTAAAGGCAGACTCTCTAAATCAATCTTTAATTGACCGTCAACAAACAGTTGCCAACGATAGCGATAATCGTCATAGACTAAAGCCAAATGGTGCCACAGATTATCTCCCGGTAAAAATTCATGCCCTTCTTGAAAAAATTCCCCGTTTCTTTCCGTCCATAAACGCTGTTGCCAATTATCAAGCGCCAAACTCGTTAATTTCTCCTCGCCCTGATTGAAATCAAGATGCAGACGGCCGCTATAGGGCAAAACGGCATTATTCTGCCACCACCAAGAGGCAGAAAAATTATTAGTATTAATCGCCGGAATCTCTAAGTTATAAACCGAACCGATGGGCGGAAAGGACAAAGCCTTGCCGTCTAAGCCATCATACACTAAAGCCCCTGCCGGCAAATCCCAATTAATGTTGCCGACACTATCATGAGCAATGTGGCCGCTAGCTTCATTAAAGTTCCAGGAATGCAACAAAGTTAAGTTCGGCGGCGCTTCCCTGCTTACTTGTGGATTAAAAGGCTGATGGGCATTAGCTAAGGCGATAATTTCTTCTTGACTTAAAGCCCGGTTCCATAAAGAAACCTCATCAAGCACAATCACGCCGGCATAGGCGCCGATTTGCAGATTATCAAAATCAGGACCAAGACCGCTGAAATTTTGAAAAAACATTTCTTGACCATCGATATAAATAGCCCAGTAGCCGCCGGCGGCATTCCACACCAAAACGCCCTGGTGCCAAGCTTTATCCATATAACCGTTAGCGTTATAGCGTCCGTCTAAACCGGGAAAACCCGAAAAAGAAAACATGGTGGCAAAAATTTCAAAACGCAAGCTGATATTTTCAGCAGTATTACTAAAAACAAAATAGGGATGACTATAGTCATCGTCACCTTTATACTGAAAGGCAAAACTGAAATTTGAACCGCTTAAAGCCGGCGTCAAATTCACTTGAAAATTTTCGGCGCCGTTATAGGAAATACGGCGACCGCAACCCCAGCGCCCGACCATCCACTCGCCGCCGCCGCTTAAAGCTAAAGAAGTCTTGCGACTAATCATCTCCGCCGTACTGTCTCCTTGGCATTCAGAAAATGACCATAAGTATTGCAAACCATCACTATTTATGCCCGGTTGCAAAGTAAACGGCTGGTCATTGCCACCCTCATTATTCTCTTGATTATTATCATCATTATCATCATTATCATCATTATTATTTTGACTTTCTTCATCATCTCCATTTTCTTCTCCATCATCTCCATTTTCCTCATCATCGTCTTGATTCTCTTCCTCCTCTTCATTTTCAGAGGGCAAGACACCGCCCAATGGCCATAGCAAAAAATCATGAGCATTGTCATCATTATCATAAATCGGCGGCCAATTCGCCTGGCTGCCGTCCTTTAAAATATCGGCTAAAGTGGTCGTGGCCACCGCCTTGCGCCGCAAAAGATATCCGGTCGATAGCGCCGCGGCCGGTCCGCTGCCTTCAAAATATTTAGCTTCGCCGTAAGCGAGCACATCAATAATATCGGGATCGTCAGGACTGCTCACCGCCGCTTTAGCTAAATAAAGAGTGTAACCGTTATCCATTAAAGTGAAATCCGGACGCAAAGCGATCGCATCCGCGGCCGCTTTCAGTTCCGGAGCGGCATCATCGCGGACAATGTAATAGGGAGCGCCGGCGCGAATAATTGTGCCGCCCGGAAATTCGGCATCGGTAGTGGCATCAAAACGCAAAATAATGCCGGGATCAAGGGCTGTCCGGCTTTTTTCCAAGCGAATTTTCTGAGCCGCCAAATCAATATCCTCTTCGCCGTAATTCCAGATTTCCAACCAATCATCATTGCCTTCCGTATACAGACGACTAATGACTAAAGTTAATGATAGCTCTTCCGTTTCCCCGCTCTGATTATTATCTTCTGTTGCCACCGTACTGGTCGCTGTGCTGGTAGCGGCTTGTAAATTCGACACTAGCGGCGACCACAAGGCAACCTGGGTTTTAGGGTTAGGGTTACTACTGACAACAACGGAACTGGTGCTGTTTTTTATCGGTACAGACGTCGTTTCCTTCGGTAAAGGAGTGGTCGTCTCCTTTTCGGCTACTAATGAAGGGCGGACGGTGCTAAAAACATCCGGGCTTAAATTAATATCAGGTTTGTCTGGATTATCAGTTGCCTCTATCTTTTTTTCCTTAGAAGCCGGAGAATTTAAAGAAGAATTGTCTGGATAATGAGGATTGGTGGAAGTAATCGCCGGATTTTTTTCAACCGCTAAAGGAGCAGCGGCTAATTTAGACTTTGACGCGGCGGTCTGAGCGCCGGAATTCTCCTCCCAAACTAAAACGCTAGACTCTTCTTTGCCATTTAATAAAGAATTGAGACCATTACCAACTGCCGTCGCTATTTTTTTAATACTCGACACTGGATTGTTAATTAAACTCCACTTTAAAACCACGCCCAGATTGTTAACCTTGCCCCTAACCGCCTCATCGGGAAAGCGGCTGCTTAACTGGATATCAACCGGCACATCTTTCAAGCTGGCTTGGGAAGCTTGAGTATATGGTAAAAAAATATAACGCTCGCCTCCATATTCTTTCCCGGTACTATAGCCGATAATTTCCGGAGCGGGAAAAATTATGCTTTTACGCCTGGCAATTTTAGAAAATTCTCGACGCGTGGAAAAACAATCGCCCTTATCGTTATATAAACTATCATGATCATAACCGTCGGGCGTGATATCAACGGCATAATAGCGAGAGTCATATTCCAAAGCGCCCAAACGCTCGGGATTATTGGCGTTGGCGCTTTCATAGACTTTTTCCGTCAAGCCAACACAAGTCCAATCACCGCTCCAAGGCCCTTTCTGAGAAGAAAAATCAAAATCATAAGCTAAATCGGCGCTCGCCAAGTATTTAGCCAACGCCACCGCCCGCGCTCTTTGCCAGGGCGTAGAGGCAATCGGCAGTTTGGCCGCCACCAATTCTTCGCCTTCAGTTTCATTGATAAAATACTTAGCCGGCGTCTTGACAATCCCGGTACCTAAAACTTCGACCACATAATCAACGCCCTCTTCCTGACCGACGTAAATGGCGGCATGACCGGGATAAATGTGGCTAATGACTCCGAATTTTTCCAACAACAAATCCTGGCTGCTGTAGCCATACATTTTGCCTTGGCTGGAAGTGCGAAATAAAAGCGTTCCCGGTTCAAGCGCCCAAGCGGACACAGGCAGGCAAAAAAACCAGATAAAAGAGAGGAGAATATAAGATTTAAAACTATAAAGTTTCATAAAATTCCTGCCAGTCTTGCGCCGCTGGGACCGGTGTCTTTATATTTATATTAAAATCAGACAAGAGCGCCTCTGCCGCCAAACCGCGGCTGATTGCATCCAAAGACTCATCACTAGCCAAAGAAGATAAAAGGGTGCGCGTCTTGTCGGGATATTTTTTAGTCAAAGAATTCACAATCCAGAGGCGCCGCCACCGCGCTTGACCCTTTGGCGACCGTTTAATTAAATCACCTAAAACTTCAATTTCCCCTTCTGACCAAGAAAACTCCGCTTCCGGCCAATTAGACAAAGAACGAATGGCGGCGAATAATAAATCTTCATCCGTATCCTTCAAAATTAAGGCCGTTAAAGCCTTAAAATTAGCCGTATTGGGAAAAGAAGCCAGAAGCTCAACCGCATAAATACGCTCGCTTAAAGACAAAGATTCATCAGCGATCATTGCCCGCAACTGTTCTTGCCAAGCCTCATCCTGAAAAGCGTCAGGAAAGAAAGTAACAATTAATCGTTTATTTTCCGCGCTGGCTTTGCTATCGGCAATCACGCTCGCTAGTAGCGGCGGCAAAGAGCCATCTTGGCTGTCAGCCGCCATAATCTTAATAAGGGCTGCCTGCAATTCTTCCGGGCCATCGGCAAACACCGCGGAAAAATGATCAAGAGCCAAAGCCGGATTCTTTTGATAATAGGGACGCCAAATCGAAGCGTAGCTTTGACGCTGAGCCAGGCAGCCTTCTCGACAAGCAGTCTGAAAACTCGCCTGAAAATTACGCCAAGCGATTTCAGCGCGTAAAGCTTCCGGATATTCGGTCCAGTTACGAAAAAGGTAGGGTGATAAGAGTAGGAATAAAACCAGCAAAAACAAGGCTAAACTTAAATACGGCCAATAACGTTTAATAAACGCTAAGGTTTTATTGTCTTTTTTCTTTTTAAACTCTAGAGGCATTAACATAAAATAGGTGCCGACCTTTCCGCCCCCGACTGGGCGCGTTAATCAGGAGCGGAAAGGATTACCGGCATTAATGGCGCCGACTGATAGCATAGCAAAAGGGGGCTGAAATCTCTTGAAAAAAAACCTAAGGAAAGGCTTAAGAAGAAAAAACAAAAAACGCCCGTAAAAGGACGTTTTTTCTTAATGAATTAAACTTCAAAATTATTCTTGCCAAACCGACGTACCGCTGGCATTGCCGGAAATTTCTTTAAGGAAGGTTTGGACCGCCGGTCGTAAAGAAGAATCAATATTCGCGGCCTGAATAGCCGCCTGCAAAGCCGCTTGCACATTACCGGCAGCTAACTCCGCTTTCGCCAGATTAACATAGAGAAGAGGATCCTGGCTGCCTTTTTGGGCCAAGAGGCGATAAGCGGATAATAGGCGAACATTATCTTGCTTGGCAAGATAATTTTCTACCGCCTTCTCTAAAACATTCGGCATTAAACTTTTGCCCCCTTTATCAAGACAACGGTCAACATATGCCTGATAAATATCAGCTTCCTCTAAAAAGTAATAATTACCCAACTGACAGGCGGTTTCAATATAATTAGGATTTAAAGACTCAGCCATTTTCAAAGCTTTCTCCACCGCTGGCCAATCGCCACGATTAGCCTGGACTTGCGCCCAAATAAAATAAATAGGAATACGGCGAGGACTGGACGCTAAAGAATGTTCGACGGCCGCCAAGGCCTTATCGGAGTAATTCTTAAACATCGCCGGCTCATTAGAATAATAACGGGAAATAATATCGTAAAGCTGGGCCGCCTGCATCTGCGCCAAGCTGTCATCGGGATTATATTCTAAATTCTTTTCCGCCAAAGAAGCGACAAATTCCAAAGCCGGTTGCACCTGTTCGTCCGGAAGTTTGGTAAAAATCGTCGGATTGTTAATGACAATGTTTATCAAAGTCGACCGGCCGTCGCGGTCCAAGGGAGTGCCCAGAGCAAAAGCTTGGCGATAGGCTAAAAAACCGGAACTGACTTGGTCTTGAGCGATATGAGAATAACCGACAATGACCCGGTGCAGCATCTGCCAAGGTCTAACACTAAAGCAAAAGATAGAGGTCGCCACCAATATAAAACTTAGAATTAAAACGATTGCTTCTTGAGTAGCGTTCAACCGAAAAGCAGTGACCGCCTCTTCCTCCTCTTTTTTTTCTTGAACAGAAAAAACCAAATAAGCCAAAGTAATCATCAATCCCATGTAAGTAGCCAAAGAATCAAAAATAGCAAGATTTTGAATGAAATAAGCAGACAAAAGAGCGGCGATTACCAATAATTCCCGAACGGGGACGCCGTCTTTACCGGGGAGAATTCGGCCTCCCCGTTGCCTTAAAGCGCGATACCAATCCCAAGCGGCGGCGACAAAAATGGAAAGATAGGCCAACAAACCAACTAAACCGGCAGTCGAAGCAATATCAATTAAATTATTATGTGCCCGATCAAAATAGGTTTCGGTTAAAGCATAATTAAAGAAACTGGGGTCAAACTGGCGATCAAAAATAATGGCGTAATTACCAAAGCCGGTCCCTAACCAAGGATGGAGAGGAAAATCACGGATCGCCCCTTCCCAAGATAAACGTCTGGTTTGAAAAGTGTTTTTGTTAAAGCTTAAATCATGAAGAATGGGATTGGCCTGAAACCAGGGCTGTTTATATTGGGAAAATAGAGCCACCACCCCGACGATAACCACCACTAAAATCAACCAAGACCAAGGTCTCACTCTCTTTTTTGTGGCCAAAAGACCAAAAAGAAACAAGAGTAAGGCCAAGCTTCCCGCCAAGCCAATAATAGCGCCGGAAGTATCGGCTTTGAAAAAAGCCATTAACATCAAAACAATGGCCACATAAAAAGGCCATTGCCATTTCCCAGCGGTCCGCAGAAGCAAAATGACGGCAAAATAAAGATTAAAAAGCATGTAGCCGCTAACGTAAGCGGTATTACCAATGGTGCCAATAGCCTCGCCGCGAATAATGATAATCGCCTCAACCGCTGCCACTAAAACAGAAGCGCTTAACAGCCAGTACCAATCCTCGCGCCGACGGAAGGCGGTAATCAAATAAAGATACAAAAGGAAGAAATGAAAAACATGAAAAACACCGAGCAAACGCTCCACGTCGCCCCAGAAGCTGAGATTGAAATCAACGCCGGTAAAGGAAGATAAGAGGATAGCGGCTAAATAAGCAATGAGGCCCCAGGTAATCCAAGATTTTTGGGGACGGAACTCGGGAAATTTCCAGATTAATACCAGCCAAAAAGGCAATAACAACTCCATTAAGATGTTAAAAACTAATTGTTTGGAAGATATATAGGGAAAAAGAAGGTTCCCAAACAAAAGAAAGATTACTCCTAAAGAGGCGAAAACGCCAAATTGAAGGATACGTTGATAGCTTTTAGCCGACATAAAGCTTAAATTTAAAAATAAAATTGCTAAGATTGACCAAGGTAACGGCCAGCCGTAACCGACTGCATATTCACCTTGGATATTTCTATTTTAGCATAAAAAAAATATTTAAAAAAAGACCTTGGTTATATAAACGTGATGTTTATAAACCAAAGTCAGAAGACTAAAGAACTAACAACTTGCAAGAGCGGCAGAAGCAGTGGCATCGAAGACGCGATTAAGCCAGGCATAGCGCCAGCGCCAATCGAAACCACTCCAGCGGAGGTAACGAACGCAAAGATTGCCAGCAGAGTCGCGATAAATCGTACCCCAGAAAAAAACATATTTATCTTTCCATTTTATTGGAATAATTTCGGGGTATGCTAACAAGTAGTCGAGCACGTTAGCATTCATTGTCGATTTATCTGCTAATTCTTTACGTAAATCGCGTCCACTGATCCTTCCATTTTTCTGCTTTCTGGATCGATAGAGGGAAATTTTGGCCGGGTCGAACTTAAAAAATCCATTCCTCCGGTGTTCTTCAAGCGACCACCCCTCAGGAATAAAAGGGGTAGAGTTACAGTCAATTAAGTGTAAGTGTTGTTTGTCCATGGTTATATTTGGGATTATTACTGGTGGGCTAATCAGTTGTTGATTTGGCCACAGTAGAAAAAAGTATAATATTACACCCCTTTCTACTGCGGCCAATGATTTTAAGGTTCTATTTTTACAAAGTTATTATATCATTTTAATTATATTCTGTTAATGGTTGCCCTAGGAAAAAGACCTTAACATTTAAGACAGTTTAATACTCAATTTAGCCCCTAGGACCAAAGCGACTTTAGCCAATCATTTAATGCTAAAATTTTAGGCACCTTTCCCTCCGGGCGACATTACTCTGATCCTGTCAATTTTTTAGCTACAGTTGTTTGACTCATTGCCGTCCATCTGCGTCAAATAAAGCCTGATTGTGGGTTTTAATGGGAGCTAAACGGATAATTTAAAGAATCTTGTAACTAATATTGACTTCCAGGGGTAAATCACAATCGGCCACAAAATCAAGACCGTCCCTACCTTGAAAATGGAGGCGTAGCCAATAGAGCCCAGGGTCATTTAGAGTTAGACCTTGGATTTTTAAACGGCTGCGCAAACGCCGAGAGCCATCCTTAAAAAATAATTCGCCTCCGAATTGATTTATCTTCTGACCTTTAGGATCAAGCAATTCAGCTTTTAATTCTAATTTGCGCTTGCCCTTTGCCTGGGTATCGCTTAAAAAGCTCACCACCTCAAAGGATATGGGTAAATTAATGGGCATGCCCGGCTTTAAGGGGGTATTGACATTAATTTTCTCCAAGCAATCATACAAACTAAGCAGCTTGCTATCGATATCAATAACTGAGCTTTGACACAAAACAGACCAATGATGTTGCATATGATTATTGATGTTTATTATTTAGAAAAGCTAAAACTAGTATTCCGGTTTAACCTCTTGCTTCGCTTAATAATGTGTATCCACCCACTAACCTGAGCCGAGGGATTAAATTTAAAACCAGGTAAATTAAAATTAAATATTTTTACCAATTATCGGCACTAAAATTTAAAGCGGAGGAAAATCTGTTTAATAAACTTAAACCCACATTAATATTACCCTTCTCCAAATTACTTGCCCTCCATTATCTTAATAATATAATCAAGTGTTTTGACTGTTTTCCTTTTTTTATTCAATAATTCTTTCGGAAAAATTTTATTATATTCACAAAGCTCTCTTCTTTTCTTCTTATTTATATATTTTGCTTCAAATATTTTTTTACATTCCGCCGAATTTATATCTTTTGCAGAGTCTAAAATAGATAAAAAAAGATACTCCAGACAAGGCGTATTTTCTATTAACTCAATTCCCCTGTCTCTAGCCGTTTTTCTTGCCCGCTCTATTTCACTCTTCGCTTTATCATTATCTAGAAGGACTATTCTTCGATCGAACCCACCCGGCACACGATCAGCATCAAGAACAATACTAACTGAGTCACCGCCTTTTCCCTTCTTGATACGAACGGCAACATTCGTATCAAGACAATATAATTTATGTAAATGCTTTAAAAACATTTCCTCATTCATCCCTTCACCAAAGATTAACAAAGTTCTATTTGCTTGACGTTGTTTTCTCTTGTAGGGATTGGTTCTAGACATAAATTAGAGTCGAGGAAAAGCGCCATAAGCCCCAGCCATATATTTAGCATAATAATTATCATCCGCCCTTACTCCAGTCACTTCGTCCAAACGCCAAGCCTCACTTTCTCCTTTTTTATTTTTTTCAGTCAAAATAATCTGGTATTTATCTAATTTGCTCAAAATTAAATGACTATGGCTACTAAATAACAACTGGGCATTCTTGGGGTTTGTTTCAACTTGTAAAAATAAATCAAATAAAGCCGAGACTATCTCTGGATGTAAATTAACATCAAATTCATCCAATATCGCTACCCCGCCATTAGCTAAAACTAATAAAATAGTCTGCAGTAATACCAAAAGCTGTTTAGTGCCAGATGACTCATATTGCATAGGAAGATATTCCTTGTCTCCACCGAAAGTATGGGCCATCCTTACTTTGATGTTTAAACTATTATCCTTTTTTTCTTTAACAATCTCTAACGAATCAAGCCCAAGATCAAATTGTGATAACAACTTCTCTGCCTCATTTTTAATATGAATATTTTCTTTCTCACTAAAAAAATCCAAGGCCTCTACTAATTGCTGCCCGGAATTCGGCAACAATCGATCTCCAACCCAACCAGCCTCAACGACATTAGTTTCTACCTTTTTCCAAAAATTAAAGACTTCTAGGCTATTTTTATGATTAAAGCGAGCAGCGACACTAATAACACTGGCGTTTAAACGCAAAGAATCTTTAATCCCCTTGGGTAAATTGAATTTCTTGTCATCTAACTCATAGGCCTTTATTTCTTCATGCCAACGACGAGAAAAAACTTTCTTGGCAGTCACTTTCTCAATGCTCTTATTTTTTATTTTTAACTCTTCTAAAATAATTTTACTCTCATCTAAGACGAAGGTATAAACAAAAATATGGCCATTAATTTCAAAATCAACCGATAACTCTACCGGCTTATTCTTGTTCGCTCCAAATAAGAAAGGCTTAATCGGCAAAGGGGCGTCCGGAGAAGTATTAAAAGAATTGACAATTAACCATTTTAAAAAAGGCAAAACCTTTAATAAATTAGTTTTTCCTGAAGCGTTCGGACCAATAACCGTTTCGATCTTAGAGAGGCGCCATCCAGAATCAGCTTTAAAATAAGCATCATTATTTGGAGCCTTCTCATTAACCTTAAAATCTACCGTCGTTAAATTTTTAAATGAATAAAAATTTTTACACGAAAATGAATGGATCATACATTTAATATATTTTAATTGATTCCACTCAAATGATAGTAAAAATAAATATATATGTCAATAATCTACAAATATTTGTATGATATATAATAATAGCTGTTATTTTACCCCCCTTTTACCCCTAAAGTTTTATTTATTAAAATACTATTTCACAAACTTTACTTAATTAATATTAAACATTATATTAATTA
>ERZ795056.795-NODE-795-length-38773-cov-16.683739_pt1 | contig 38773 bp, 21 predicted proteins | sample MGYA00375140_ERZ795056 | MGnify/ENA primary metagenome ERZ795056 (study PRJEB30185, sample SAMN05720227) | activated sludge metagenome | isolation source: Anaerobic digester | place: USA | collected 2015-03-09 ...
CCGTAGGGCATTTGCAGAATGGACAGCACACTGTCCCAGCCATCAATAGAGTTAGAAGATTTTACCGGCACCCCAATAACAGGTAGAATAGTTTGTGCAGCCACCATGCCTGGTAAATGTGCAGCACCACCGGCACCGGCAATGATCACTTTCAATCCACGTTCCTTTGCCTTGCTGGCGTAATCCCTCAGGCGTTCCGGGGTACGGTGTGCAGATACGATGGTGAGCTCGGGCTCTACTTCAAACTGGCGCAACATTTCTGCAGCTCCTTTCATAACTTCCAGATCGCTTTCGCTTCCCATAATAATACCTACTAATGTGCTCATGTGTAAAATTTTGCACAAAGAAAAGGGAAAATGGGGAATTAACTGCGCCGGCTGTTTTATCAATTATACGCATGAAAAAATAAAACACTAAACAATGTGGGTGGCATGATGTTTTAGCGTACGACAGGATTTATAAGCATGCCCAAACAAACATTGTTAAAGTGGTATTTTTATTTAGCCAGATGGTTATAACTTTAACCGCTTTTGGTATCCGGACAGTGTTTGTATTAACCAGTGAAAAAATTGCAGTATGCAGCATTTTGTAAAAATCATTTTTTTATTTGTCTCACCCATGCTCCCCTTGTTTTTTTCTTCCTGCAAAGGAGGCGAAAAAGACAAAGGCAAAGGGAGGGGCAATGCACCAGTAGTAGTGGATGTAATGATCGCTTCACCTGAACCCGTAAGAAATATTTTGGAGGTGAATGGAACGGTGGTGGCCAATGAATTTACTGAGATACGCCCGGAAGTAAGCGGCAGGCTCACTTATCTCAATATTCCCGAAGGCAGCCCGGTGTCGCAGGGAACAGTTTTAGCAAGGATCAATTCCGCCGACCTGGCAGCACAGGTTGCCAAGAGCAAAGTGCAATTAGACCTGGCAGAAAAAACTGTTGGCCGTTTCAAGCAGTTGCTGGATGTGAGTGGTATCAACCAAAGTGATTATGATGCTGCCGTGAACCAGGTAAATAGTTTGAAAGCAGACATGGTATATACCCAAACATTAATTGATAAAACTGTTATCCGGGCGCCCTTTAGCGGTGTGCTGGGATTAAGACAGGTGAGTCCTGGCGCCTATGTTAGTCCCGCTACTATTTTAGCCACCATACAGCAAACCAGCCAGGCTAAAATAGATTTCACCTTGCCAGAAACCTATGGAAACATCATCAAAAAAGGATTGGTAGTAGAAGTTGAAACGGATGCTGCCGGCAATGAACGGGGCAGGGCGGTGGTGCTTGCAACAGAACCCGGTGCCAATACAGATACAAGAAACTTAAAAGTGAGGGCATTATTGCAAGGTGTAAAATCCAATCCCGGAGGTTTTGTAAAAGTATTTATTGACGAAGGCAAGACTAGGAACTCGGTAAAGGTTCCTGCCAATGCTATTATACCCGATGATAAAAACAACCAGCTGGTGGTAGTGAAAAATGGCAAGGCCCACTTTGTAAATGTGCGTACAGGCGTAAGGGAAAGTGATATGATCGAAATACTGGATGGTGTGCAAACAGGTGATAGTGTAGTGGTTTCGGGCGTGCTGTTCGTGCGGCCCAAAAGCGACGTTAAGATAAACAGTGTAAAAACGCAGGCACAGTTAGCAACGGATCAGTCGAAGGATTCATCTATAAATAAGTAACCGTTTCAGAACGATGGAGGTGTTAAGTGTAATACGCCGATAACGTTTTAATATTTTAAAAAGAGAACGTTTGTATACGTTATTATGAATATTTCAGAATTATCATTGAAGCGGCCCGTAATGGCAACAGTGCTTAACCTCGCCATCATATTGTTTGGTATTGTGGGGTATACTTTTTTGGCCATCCGTGATTACCCGGCTATTGATCCTGCGATTGTTTCCGTATCTACAAATTATACGGGTGCCAATCCTGATATTATCGAGAGCCAGGTTACCGAGCCATTAGAAAAACAGATCAATGGTATTCCCGGTATCCGAACCATCACATCTTCCAGCTCCCTGGGCAGCAGCAATATTACCGTAGAGTTTGAACTGGGTGTAGACCTGGACGTGGCAGCCAGTGATGTAAGAGATAAAGTGAGCCAGGCTGCAAGGGGCCTGCCGCAGGATATTGATGCACCCCCGGTTGTAAGAAAAGCGGATGCCAACAGCGATTTCCTGATCATATTAGCGGTGCAAAGCCGTAACAAGGGTTTGATGGAACTAAGTGATTATGCTGAGAATGTTTTGCAACAGCAGTTCCAGACCATCAACCAGGTAAGCTCCATTAATATCTTCGGGCAAAAGCGCTATTCCATGCGTATCTGGATCAACCCCGATAAGATGAACGCTTATGGGATAAGCTTCACCGATATACGCACTTCTCTCAATAGTGAAAACATTGATCTTCCTCCGGGAAAGATATACGGAGACAATACAGAGCTTACCATTAAAACACTAGGCAGACTTACCAATGAAAAACAATTTCGTGATCTTATCATCCGGCAGGACAGTGCAGGTATTGTAAGATTAAGTGATGTGGCCAATGTGGCCCTTGCCCCTGAAAACATGGAGCAAACCTGGAAATACAATGGCGTAAATGCGGTTGGTATTGTGATCATTCCGCAGCCGGGTGCTAATAATATCCAGATAGCTGATGACTTTTATAAAAAACTGGAAGATATAAAAAAGAATAACCGGTCTGATATAGAGATGAATGTGCTGATTGATAACACGCAGAATATCCGTCATTCATTAGAGGAAGTAAAAGAAACGTTGATTATTGCATTTGTATTGGTGGTGCTGGTAATATTTTTCTTTTTCAGGGATTGGCTGATTGCGATAAGACCGCTGATCGATATTCCGATTTCACTGATCGCTACTTTCTTTATCATGTATATTTCTGGCTTCTCTATTAATGTTCTTACGTTGCTGGGGATTGTGCTGGCAACCGGCCTGGTGGTGGATGATGGTATTGTGGTAACAGAAAACATATTCAGAAAACTGGAAGAAGGATTGCCAGTAAGAAAGGCAGCACTCGAGGGAAGTAAAGAAATTTTCTTTGCGGTTGTTTCCACATCCATTACGCTGGCCATTGTGTTTTTACCCGTGATCTTTTTAGAAGGATTTATCGGAAGATTGTTCCGGGAGTTTGGTATTACGCTGGCGGCCGCTGTGTTGATCTCTGCCTTTGTATCACTCACCATTACCCCTGTACTAAACGTGGTGCTTAGCCGAAAAGGAGGGCACCATAGCAAGTTCTATATTAAAACAGAACCATTTTTTACCGGAATGGAAAATGGTTACCGTCGATTACTCAATAGCTTTTTAAAAGTACGTTGGCTCAGTTGGGTGATCATTGCTATATGTGGTGGAATGATATTTTTTATCATGAAAGACATGCAGAGTGAGATAGCACCTTTGGAAGACAGGAGCAGTATCCGGTTTTCTGTATCAGCACAGGAAGGGACCAGTTTCACCAGCATGAGCAATATGACGGATGAGGTGGCTAACTTTTTATATGATTCCATACCGGAACGGGATTTTGTATTTGCCCGTACACCTGCGGGCTCCGGGGTAAACAGCTCCCAGCCCAGGCTTGCCCTGGTGCCGCCCAATGAAAGAGACAGAACCCAGGACCAGATTGTAAACGATTTGAATAACAAACTAAAGCGGTTTAATAATTTAAGGATCGCCGCCATACAGGAACAGACCATTGCAGTGGGCGCCGGATCGAGGGGAAGCCAGCCGGTACAATTTGTTTTACAAAACCAGGATATCGAAAAGCTAAAAGAAGTTATACCGAAATTTTTAGATGAAGCAAGGGATGATAAAGGCACTTTCGCTAACGTGGATGTGAACATCAAGTTTAATAAACCGGAAGTGGAACTTACATTGGACAGGATGAAGATAAAAGACCTGGGTCTTTCTTCGCAGGATGTGGTGGCAGCAATACAGGCAGCATTCAGCGGGGGCAGGCTGGCCTACTTTATCATGGATGGTCACCAGTATTCAGTAATTGCGCAGGTGGACTATGCCGACAGAAACCAGCCGGTTGACATAACGAAGCTGTATGTACGAAACAACAAGGGGCAGAATATTCCGCTGAATTCGGTGGTAAAACTGGAGGAGAGCAGCAGTCCTTCCACACTGTATCACTATAACCGTTACAAAAGCGCCACCATTTCTGCCTCGCTTGCAGAAGGCAAAACGGTAGGCGATGGTGTAAAGTCAATGCAGGCTATTGCAGATAAATTACTGGACGACAGTTTTCAAACAGCACTCAGCGGCCCGTCAAGGGACTACCAGGAAAGTTCATCCAATATCATGTTTGCGTTTTTGCTGGCACTGATATTAATTTATTTGGTATTAGCAGCACAGTTTGAAAGCTTTATCGATCCGTTTATTATCATGCTTACGGTACCGCTTGCCCTGGCAGGAGCTTTGCTCAGTCTGTATATCTTTGGGCATACACTAAATATATTTTCAGAAATAGGAATGATCATGCTCATCGGGCTGGTGACCAAGAATGGTATTTTGATCGTTGAGTTTGCCAATCAAAAAAGAGAGCAGGGAATGAACAAGGTGCAGGCGGTACTGGAAGCCTCTGCCCAAAGGTTGCGGCCAATATTAATGACAAGCCTGGCAACCTCCTTAGGTGCTTTGCCGATCGCATTGAGTCTTGGTGCATCATCCACAAGCCGTATCCCGTTGGGTGTTGTAATTGTGGGTGGTATCATGTTTTCTTTGCTACTTACTTTATTAGTGATACCTGCGGTATATACATTCCTTGCCAGTAAACATGATCCTAAAAAAGTGCATATATCAGATTAAAAAATGCGGAAATATTTTTTCATAACGTTTACCTGTATCAGTTTTTTGACAAAGGCGCAGCAGCCGATGACATTAAAACAGGCTGTTGATATAGCTCTAAAAAACAGTTTGGATATTGAGTTGCTGCAGAACAGGGTCTCCATCGACAGTGTCTTAAATCATTATGGTGTGGCAGGCGGGCTTCCCCTTGTTTCAGGTAACCTGGCCGATAACGAGCAGATAACTTCTGTTGACCAGAAACTGAATACTGGTGTGGAGATCAGCAGGCGTAATGCTGCAGCCAATACCTTGTCTGCCAATGTTACTGCCAATATGATCTTGTATAATGGTGGCAGGGTAGTGGCAACAAAAAAGCGCCTGGCGCAATTACAGCAGCAAAGCATGAAACTGCTGAACTCACAGGTGCAGAATGTAATTGCGGATGTCACCAATGCTTATTATGATGTGGTGCGGCAACAGTATTATATTATAACGCTGGAGCGCTCTATTGAGGCAGCAGTACAAAGACTTGATATTGTAAAAGCCACACAGCAGGCTGGTCTTGCTAATAACGCAGAATTATTTCAGTCGCAGATCGATCTAAATGCCTTGCTGCAGCAAAAGCAGGCTCAGGAGCTGGTAACAGCACAGGCCAAAACGGAGTTGCTGCGGTTGCTCACTTTGCAAACCGACAGCAGTGTATTGATACAAGACAGTATCATTGTGGACCGGACAGTTGATTTTGCAAATGTGTACAACCGGCTTGATAAAAACCCAGACATCGCAGCTGCCGCTGATCAGATCCGTATCAATGAACTGATCGTAAAAGAGACAGCTTCCCAGCGGTATCCTTCATTAAGAGCCAATACCGGTTTTAATTTAAACCGGAATGTGGGGGCCGGGCAGTTGGTGTTTAACCAGTCCTATGGCCCCACGCTGGGTATAGGTATGACCATTCCCATCTATAACGGTTCTGCTTTCAGCAGGCAGCAAAAAGCAGCAGAAATTAATGTGAACACAGCTGTTGTGCAAAAAGATATTTTGTTAAGAGATTACACGGCCAATGCGGTAAAAACCTACCAGGCATATAAAAGCACCCTGCAACAATTGGAAACCGAAAAAGCGAACAATTTGCTTACAGGGCAGTTGCTTGAGTTGGTAATGAAACGGTTTGAGTTGCGCCAGGCCACCATCGTGGAAGTAAAAAATGCACAGCAGAGTTTCGAAGAAAGTGGTTTTCGCTTAACCAATCTTAACTATGCCGCCAAGTTTGCAGAAACAGAGTTGAAGCGGTTGGGGAGTATGCTGAGTAACTAAACATTCAACGTTTAAGTCGTTTAAAGCGTTGCAATCGTTTACACGTGACATGCCTGTTACGAACGGCTTAAACGTGTTAAACGACTTACACCTTTTGAACGTATCTAACGATTAAACGTTTCCTGCTTCCACCTTCAACGTACTTTTGATCCTGTTAACCTGGTGAATCAATTCTTGTTTTTCTTTACTTAATATTGTCACATGTCCCATCTTTCTTCCGGGCTTGGTTTGTTTTTTTCCATAGAGGTGAACAAAGGCATCCGGTATTTCCAATACTTCTTCCAGGCCTTTGTAAACAGCTTCACCACTAAAACCTTCTGCTCCTAAAATATTTACGATCGCTGCCGGTAATATGGCGTCTGTATTTCCGGGCGGATACTCCAGCATGATCCGCCACAGCATATCAAACTGCGAAGAATAATTGGCTTCTATCGTGTGATGGCCACTGTTATGAACCCTGGGGGCGGTTTCATTTACATACACTTCCCCGCTTTTGTCAACAAATAATTCTACAGCAAAAATGCCAGGACTTTTTAATGCTTTTACCACGGCGATGGATATGGCTTCAACTTTCCAAAATATTTTTTCAGGAAGTTCAGCCGGGCTTATCTGGTAACTTAATAGATTCAGATCCTGGTCAAATACCATATCAACCGGGGGGTATAATACTGTTTCGCCATTAGTATCTACAGCCACCATCATAGCGATCTCTTGTTGTATGTTCACCATTTTTTCTAACACGGAGGGGGCGTTAAAAGCTTTGGCTATATCCTGTTTCGTTCTTATTACCTGCACCCCTTTTCCGTCATAGCCGCCTTCGCCAATTTTATGTACGGCAGGTAAAAAATGCTCCTGTTCATTTACTTCACTTACATTGTTGGTGATAATAAAATCGCTTGTTGGTATTTGATGTGTCTTATAAAATTGTTTTTGCAGAATTTTATTCTTGATGGTTTTGAGGGCGGATGGTTTGGGATACACTTTTACACCTTCCATTTCTAATTTCTCCAGCGCCTCCACGTTTACATTTTCTATTTCGATGGTGATGGCGTGCAGTCCTTTACCAAAATTGTATACATCATCAAAATCAGTGATGCTTCCCTTTATAAAATGATGACAGAGATGTGCAGCAGGACATTCCGGATCATTTTCCATAACAAAGGTTTCAACCGGATAATTAACTGCTGCCTGCAATAACATGCGGCCAAGTTGTCCACCACCAAGGATGCCTATTTTTTTCATAGATGTTTTAATGTACCGGTCGGAGCCGGGTATTGTAAATCATACCTGCAAAATACTTTAAACAGTTAAATTCTTACCGTATTATTTTGCAGGCAATTTATTTTGACTTGACCGTAATTCCCGGCTGCGCCCGCGTTCATGAGTATGCCTCCTTATACTCCGCCCAGGGCGCTGTGTTGAGGGCAGACTGATGAATAACCTGCTAGGTTTGGGTAAAAAAGGCCACAAGCAGCATTTTAAAGCAGTCAATCTTCACTTAAAATTTCGTGGTACAGTTTTCCTTTCAACAGGTGTATGATCATATAACGATCATATGTTCTATTATTAACGAAACCAAATTAAAGATGAAAATGAAATTGTTTTTTTTAGCAGGAGGAATGTTTTTTTTAACAGCTGTTTCTACTGCACAGCATGGCGTGCGTTGGGGTGTAAAGGCAGGGGCTAATTTTGCCACTGTTAATACAGAAAGCAGTGCACCTGACTGGGGTTCCAGGATTGGCGTACATGCAGGATTATTGGCCCATATTCACTTAAGTAAAAACTGGGCGCTGCAACCTGAGTTGGTTTACTCGTTACAAGGTTCAAAAAATACGGTGGGTAGTGTAAAGCAGACCAATAATCTTCACTATGTAAATGTGCCGGTACTGGTGCAGTATATGTTCAATAACGGATTCCGGTTACAGACCGGTCCGCAAATAGGTTTCCTCGCCGGGGCAAATACAAAAATCAGCGGTGGAACCAGTACAAGCAATTCTGATCTTTATAACAAAACAGATTTCAGCTGGTCTTTTGGCGGCGGTTATTTGACCAATACGGGTCTTGGTATTGATGCAAGGTATAATATTGGTTTGAATGATGTGTACAAACCAGGCGCAATGAAAGAAACCAATAGTGTAATTCAGTTAGGTTTATTTTACATGTTTAATCACAAGAGTAAGTAATTACGATCATCCTTTTAAAAAAGCTGTTTCAGTACCTGGAACAGCTTTTTTATTTATATAAGGCGACTGAAAGAAAAATAATACCTTTAGCCTCTCAAAGTGCAACCAGAATATCCACATAAAATTTTTAGTGATAAGCGAAACAGCTATACCCTGCTGATGTTAGCGCTTGCCATGGATTCGTTTGCCTGATTCTTCCTGCCGGTTTATTTTATCATTTTTTCAATTTATTTTTTATGGAAGCAATTACAGTGCAAACAAAAAATACAAATCCTGCTGCGGCAGATTTTTTACCACTACAGGGTACAGATTATGTAGAATTTTATGTAGGGAATGCCAAACAGGCTGCCCATTTTTATAAAACCGCCTTCGGATTCCAGTCGCTGGCCTATGCCGGCCCCGAAACAGGCATGAAAGAAAAAGTGAGCTATGTTATCAGGCAAAACAAACTCACTTTTGTTTTAACAACACCATTAAGGATCAACAATCCCATTGCCGACCATATTTATAAACATGGTGATGGAGTAAAAGTATTGGCTTTAAGAGTGGAGGATGCCCAAAAAGCCTGGGAAGAAACAATTTCAAGAGGTGGCAGGTCTTATTTGGAGCCAACAACAAAGCAGGATGAAAACGGTACCGTTGTAATGAGTGGCATACACACTTATGGTGACACAGTCCATTTATTTATTGAGAGAAATAATTACCAGGGTCTTTTTATGCCCGGATTCAGGGAGTGGAAATCTAATTATAATCCTACAGAAACGGGCTTATTGTATGTTGATCATTGTGTAGGGAATGTTGGATGGAACCAAATGAATCCCTGGGTGAATTTTTATGAAGAAGTGATGGGTTTCAGAAATATCCTGACTTTCGATGACAAAGACATTTCTACTGAATATTCTGCCTTGATGAGCAAGGTAATGAGTAACGGAAATGGCTATGTTAAATTTCCTATTAATGAACCTGCAGAAGGAAAGAAAAAAAGCCAGGTGGAAGAGTACCTTGATTTTTATAATGGGGAAGGGGTGCAGCATGTGGCCATTGCAACCAACGATATTGTGCATACAGTTTCTGCACTGCAGAACAGGGGCGTGGAATTTTTAACAATACCAGACAGTTATTACGCAGATGTGCTGGACAGGGTGGGTAAAATTGATGAAGACCTGGCGCCTTTGCAAAAACTCGGTATCCTCATTGACAGGGATGAAGAGGGTTACCTGCTGCAAATTTTCAGCAAACCATTAGAAGACAGGCCTACTTTGTTTTTCGAGATCATACAGCGGAAAGGAGCTAAAAGTTTTGGTAAAGGGAATTTTAAAGCATTGTTTGAGGCGTTGGAACGGGAACAGGATGCAAGGGGAAACTTATAGGGTTTTGCAACCGGTCAGCCAGCACAGCTGACAGGTTTTTCGGTTGCAACGTACAATGGAACTTATTATTGCAGGCTATTAAAGAAACTGTAAAACGTGGATTTAATAGCCGTTTTAATTTATATTTGTCGCAACATACTAATTCACAAATAACAATTCGTCTATAGAAAGCAAATTATACGTCACCCTCTGCAAATTTGTTATTGAATGAAAAAGATTTTTTGGAACCTCTGTATTTCCGCAGTTATTGCCATGGCGCCCCTGTTGACCAGGGCACAAAATTCTTATGTAAGTCTTAAAGCAGCTTCCAATAAAGCTACTGGCCCTTATGCTAAAATAGAAGATACCTTACGCAAACAATTTGAAGAGAAAAAACTCATTTGGCCACCTGAGCAGGTATACATCCGCAGCTTTAAGTTTGACAGGCAGGTGGAAGTATGGGTAAAAGGAAATGAAGAAGACCCATTTAAGTTATTTAAAACCTACCGTATGTGTATGCAGAGCGGTACCATCGGCCCTAAGCGCATGGAAGGTGATTACCAGATGCCCGAAGGATTTTATTACATTAATGAATTTAAACCCAACAGCAATTTTCATTTGGCGCTCGGTTTAAATTATCCCAATGCATCGGATAAAGTTTTAAGTGATGCTCATCGCCCCGGTGGCGATATTTATATTCACGGCGGTTGTGTTTCCACAGGTTGTATCGCTATAAGTGACAAACCAATTGAGGAACTGTATATTCTTACCTACCATGCAAAAGAAAAGGGGCATGAGTTTATACCGGTGCATGTATTTCCAGTAAAATACAGTATAAAAAAATCTTTTGAATATTTAGCACAGGCCACAAAAGAAAATCAATCGCTGCAAAAATTCGCTATCAGTTTAAAAGCAGCGTTCGACAAGTTTGAAGAAAAAAAAGTGCTGCCAGTGATCCTTGTAAATAAAAAAGGCGAATATATTATAGAATAGCCTGCGGCATTACCAGTCTCGCTATTGGCTATCTATCAGCACGATCCTCAGTAGTGTATCAGTTTGAATCCAACAGCTATCTGATTGCGAAGCAACTCTGCGACCTCTGCCTCTCAGCGTGCCAATAGTTCCACGCAGACCTGCCTGCCGAAGGCAGGGGATGAAGAGATCGCAGGGGAAAGACAACTTCGTTGTGATATTTTCAAAATGAGGCACTACCCGATTCTCATTTGTAGTACATTTAAAATTGAAAAGCCTGCTAAAGGCTTCAAACCTTATTACATTTGCATATCTATCAGCCAGGCTATCGCTCTCCGGTTTATTCGGGGGGAGGAAAGTCCGGACAGTACAGGGCAACACACCGGCTAACGGCCGGGTCTCCAACCTGGTTGGAGAACAGCAAGTGCCACAGAAAATTACCGCCCTGATTAACCATCGGGGTAAGGGTGAAAATGTGAGGTAAGAGCTCACAGTTTGTTACAGTAATGTATTGAGCGGGTAAACCTTGTGTGCTGTAATGCCACGTATATCCCGGTTTGCAGGCTGCTGAATTATTTCGGCAACCAGCAAGGTAAGTGGCCCGTTTACTATTCCCGAAGTTTCGGGATCCCGGGAAGGGTAGGCAGCAAGATCACAACAGTAATGTTGCGGCCAGATAAATGATAGCCACCCCTTTTTTGTCTTGTTTTGCTTACAAAGCAGGCAACAACGGGGTACAGAATCCGGCTTATGGCTGATAGATTTTTTTACAATTATTCCTTGTGTCCGGATATCTTTTTCTACTATAATTCCTGTTGCCAAGGTCTGAAAATACTTATACAGGTCCGTATTTTCCCATCATCTTTCGTGTTATGCGTATGTATAATCGGTTCACACCAAAATAATTACTTCAATTAAGCGTTTGAGATATGTTGCTCATGCAATTTTATCCATGCTGGCGGGTGAACGTGTATTCACGTCATCCTTTTATCCGTATTTACTTTGCTCTACTGGCACTGCCCTATGTTGACTGCACTTGAATAAGATCGCAGTTTCAACTATCAAAATTCTATTCATGGAAATCAAAAGTTATTACCCGGCCACAGGCGTTTGCAGTGCTAAAAAAGTAAACTGGTTTTTTAAAACCGGGGTTTACAGCATTTTACTTTTGTGGATGATACTCCAGCCATTTTACAGCATTGGTCAAAGCAGGACTTTCACTTCTAGTGGAACATTTTTGGTGCCTGCAGGTGTTACTTCAGTAAATGTGCAGTGTTGGGGTGCCGGAGGTGGTGGAAGCACAACATCCATTGTAGGCGGTGGTGGTGGCGGTGGAGCTTATGCCAGCGGTTCGGTGGCGGTTATACCGGGGTCAACTTATAATATTGTAATTGGCAGCAGGGGGGCATCGGGTACTAATGGTGGCAATACATCCTTTAATAATACATCTATTGTAGCTGCAGGTGGCACATCTGCCGGTAATAACGCAGCTGCAGCCGGTGTTGGTGGTTCTGTTGCTGCATCTGTTGGAACAGTAAGGTATGCGGGCGGCAATGGTGCTGCTGGTAGTGGATCGGTTGCTGGAGGTGGCGGTGGTGGGGCTGGTTCTACAGGAACAGGGAATAATGCCAATACCTATATCAGGGGAGCAGCTAAAACTCTCAACGGTGGTGCCGGAGGCAACGGCAGAAGGCAAACAAGAGGTAATGGATCCAACGGAGCTAATTATGGCGGTGGAGGGGGAGGCGCTTATGGCAACGGTACCAGTGCAAATGGTGGCCTGGGAGGAAGAGGCCTTGCAATAATTTCCTGGACCTGTCCTGTATATAGCTTAACATCGGTATCGGCACCTTTAACTGTCTGCCGGGGAAGTGCCGCCAGGATAACATTAAATGCTTCCGCAGCCAACTTGCCTGTTGGCACCTATACAGTTACGTATAATTTAAGTGCTCCTAACGCAGCTAATAACAGAACGGTAACCATGACCGTTAGTACGCCTGGTTCAGGATCTTTTAATACCAATAATTTGAATACAGCTGGCGCCACTACCATTACTATTACGAAGCTTACCTCAGGCGTAACAGGGAGAAACTGCAGCAGCGTGATCAGCAGCAACAACACTGCTGTTATTTCAATGAACAATGCATTGGCAGTCATTACAACGCAGCCAGCTTCGCAGTCAGTTTGTGTGGGTTCCGCTGTTACTTTATCCGTAACGGCCACGGATGCCATCCGCTATCAATGGCGAAAAAATGGTATCAGCATCAGCGGCGCCACAGCCTCCACCTACAATATTCCATCTTATTGCTCCTGTGATGCAGGAACTTATAGTGTTGTTGTGGCCAATAGTTGTGGCAACCGGGCATCTGCCAACGCTTATATAAGCACCAAAGCCAGCCTGCCTGCAGTTACCGCATCTGCCAGTGCGATGGAAATATGTGCAGGAACACCCATTAATCTAAATGCAACCACACCATCCAATGCGGTAACCTTATTGTACGAGAATTTTAACGGGCCTGTCAATAATTTCACCACGACCAATACAAGCACCGGTGGAACACCGGCCAATGCAGCATGGACACTTAGACCTGACGGTTACAGCTATAACGCGGTGACTTTTAACAGTAATGACAATACCCAGTTTTATATTAGTAACAGTAACGCACAGGGTACCGGAGGGGCTGCCGCAACTATTTTGCAAACTGCTCCATTCAGTACTATTGGACTGAATGCTGCGAGCCTGAACTTTTATCAGTATTACAGGGTCAGCAATACCACAGAAAGAGCCAGGGTGGAAATATCTGTCAATGGTACTTCATGGACAGCACTGGCCACCTACTCAAGTACACAGGGAGCGCCTGATAATTTTGCGTTGGTTACTTTTAACCTTTCCGCTTACCTGAACAGACCGTTGGTCATGATACGCTTCAGGTATACAGCTACAACAGCCTGGTATTGGGCAATTGATAATGTGAATGTGAGTGGAACATTGGCGGCGCCTGCAACTTTTCGTTGGACATCAGCCCCGGCAGGCTACAATTCATTCTTACAAAATCCAACAGGCATACTGCCTTTATCAACTACAGATTATACAGTTACGGCTACTAACGCAGCCGGATGTACTAACAGTAGTAATGTTGCGATAACAGTGAACACCCCGCCATTCATAACCGCACAGCCTGTTGCATCTGCTCCTGTGTGCGCTGGTAATGGTATACAAACAATAACTGTTGGGGCAACCGGAACCGGGCTTTCTTACAACTGGCGAAAAGCCGGAGCAGCTGTTGTAAATGGCGGCACTGTTAGCGGCCAGGGCACAGCTACACTTGTATTGACAAACCCCACAGCGGCAGATGAAGGAAGTTACGATGTGCTGATCAGCGGCACTTGTGCTCCAGCCGTTACTTCCGGTTCAGCAGTGGTTTCCCTTAACAGCAATACGATGATTACCACACCTGTTTCTCCCACCAGTCAAACGGTTCTTATAAATAACACTGCAGCAAACCTAACCTTTGCTGCTGAAGGAACATCCCTGGGTTACCAGTGGTATTCCAATAACCTGAACAGTAATTATGGCGGAACCAATGTGGGCACAGCCAACGGAGGCCAAACAAATACTTATATGCCACCTGCAAATGCAGAAGGTACATTGTACTATTATTGTGTTGTAACCGGCGGCTGTGGTACTTTGAGTACAGATCCGGTAGCGGTGACAGTTACCAATATTAACACCTGGGCAGGAGGTGGATCCAGCAACTGGAACAGCAGTGTAAACTGGACAATGGGAATGGTACCCATTGGTACAAATGACGCAATAATACCCGCTGGTAATGTACCTTACCCGGTGCTGACATCCGCAACTACGGTAAGAAACCTTCAAATAGATGCAGGCGCTGCATTAACCATCGGAACAAATCAATTAACTATAAATGGATCTGTAAGCGGAACAGGTACTATTACGGGTTCGGAAACCTCTGACCTGCTGATTGCCGGCAATGCAGGTACGCTATGGTTTACACCCGGCGGGAAAAATAATTATCTTAAAAATTTCACTATCGGTAATGGCGCTTCAGCCACATTGGGCAGCGAACTGAACATAACAGGTGGTTCGGTTCCTGACAACGAGGGTACACTAACGGTAACAGGTACCGGTGTTTTAAATAGCATGGGATTTCTCCATATTAAATCAAATGAATTTGGAACGGCAAGGATAGCTCAGGGAAACAGTAATGGTGGATATATCACTGGCGACGTAACAGTAGAAAGGTACATTCCAAAAAATGCCAGCAAGGGCTGGAGACTGCTGGCATCTAACACCAGCGGACAAACGATCAATGCAGCATGGCAGGAAGGGGTTTCCGGGTCGCTGCTGAATCCGAATCCAGGATTTGGTTTCAATATAACATCCAGTGGGGCTAATCTTGCGGCGGTGCAGGCCCAGGGGTTTGACACACTTAGCCTGGGTAAGTCAATATTCAAGTATATTCAGTCGGTTGATATGCTTGATTATGTGCCCAACACAAACAGTACTCAATTAAGCTCGGAGCATGGCTATTTTGTTTTTATACGTGGCGACAGAAGTGCCGGCCAGTTTGGTGCAGGAGCGCCATCAACTTCAACCATCATAAGAAGCAAGGGTACATTATTCCAGGGTGACCAGGCAGCGGTAAATTTAGCTGCCGGCCAATATGCCCTGGTGCGTAATCCTTTTGCTTCAAGAATTGATGTGAGGAATATTGTAAGAACAGGTGGAGTGGTAGCTGCATTCCAGGTGTGGGATCCCAAGTTAACAGGGGCATTTGGTGGTGGCGCTTTCCAAACTTTTACCAGGAACAACACAACAGGAAATTATGAGATATCTCCAGGTGGCGGCAGCTACGGAATAAATGGCTCAGTTCAAAATTATATAGAGAGCGGCGCAGCCTTTTATGTGCAGGCAAATGGTAGTGCTGGTACGGTGCACGTAACAGAAGCCTGTAAAACAGCAGGCAGCCTTGTTTCTTCATTCAGGCCTGTTTCGCCTTTAACGGCCCCTGCAAGGATACTGTTTAATGTATATGCCAATAATCCTTCCAGCACAGATATGGTAGATGGCGGCTTCATCGATTTTGACGAAGCATACAGTAACGAGGTGGATGTGTTTGATGTAAGGAAGAATCAAAACTTCAATGAGAATATTGCTCTGGAGCGGAATAATACAGAACTGGTGGTGGAAAGAAGGCAGCCTGTTACGAATGCAGATACGATTTTATTTAAAATGTATAACCTGCGCCGCATTAATTATACAATCCAGATAGACGCAACAGGATTTGATACGCTGTTGAATACAGCAGTACTAAAGGATAGTTATACCGGAGCAGAAACGGAGTTGAGTTTGTCATCAGTAAGTACTTACACATTTACAGTAAATACAGATGCCGCATCGGCATCAACAAGCCGGTTTAAAATTCTGATGCGCAGGGCAGGGGTGGTGCCTGTTACATTTATTACTGCCAAAGCAACAGCGACAATAAGAAAAACAACTGTGCAATGGAAAGTGGCTGCCGAAATAAATATTGCCCGCTATATAATTGAAGTGTCTGCAGATGGAATTCGTTTTAATCCTGCGGCTGAAATTGCAGCCACCGGCGCAGGTATTTATAATTGGGTTGATGAAACACCACTTAATGGCAATCATTTTTACCGCATTAAAGCAGCAGGTACAAATGGCCATGTTGTTTACTCAAATATCTTAAAAGTTGCTGAACCGGACAGGCTGCCGGCACTAACAGTATCGCCTAACCCGGTACTGAATAACGAAATGAATATTTCATTTTTACATCAGCCAAAAGGTACTTACAATGTAACCCTTATCAATGCATACGGGCAGGCAGTATTTACAACTGTAATACGGCACCTTGGCGGAAAAAGTAATTATAAAGTGACATTACCGCCGCTTGTAAAAGCAGGGAGATTTGAATTGTTAGTAAATAACAGAGATGGACATTCACAAACAATATCCATTATTAATATAGCGGCACAATAGTTTATTATGAAAAAACGATGACCAATAATAGGCATAGAATAATATGATTTTAAAAAAAATGTGAGTTGGGTTTGTGGCTGATTCTGATTTTACTGTATATTGCGGCCTTTAAAGGAAGTAATTGTATCCGTATCATCCTCTGAATCTTCCAGATACCCCTTCATTGAATCCCAATTTCTATTATTCTCCGGCCATGTAACTGGAAGGAAGATAGTTTTTCGTAATCTTTCTTCTACTACAAATATGGTATTGCGCTTTTAAGTGATAATTAATTAATTACACTGTTTTACCAGCATTAAAAGTGCAGTTATAGAGATATGTTCAATAACAAAAACAAACAATATGGATACTACTTTACCCTACGCAAATGACTCTTTAATAAAGGGCAGCGTTCAAACCCATGCAGCAATCCTGCATAAAAATTTAGTGCCTTTGCAGGCTCACTCTAATTCGTCGGAAAATGGAAAGCAACAGGCTGCTAACCTCCGCGATATTCCAACAAAGTGGTTGAAAACAGTATGTATTTTACTGGTAGCCAACTTCTTTTTTATCGCTGGTGCTTTTGCACAGACGAATTATTATTATGATGGGTCTGGCAATATTAACAGTAGGTTCAGCTGGGGTACCAATACAGATGGCAGTGGGTCAAATCCAAGTAATTTCACTAGCAATAACAGGATATATAATATCAGGAATACAGCTGCTGTATCCTCCAATGGTAACTGGACGGTGAGTGGAACTAATTCCAGAATTGTTGTGGGTGATGGTACCAATGCATGTAATTTTACAGTAACCAGTAACCATGTGTTGAATGCCCCTGTAAATGTATCGGCGAACGCAACCCTGACGTTGACGACCACAGGTTCTATTACTTCTATCAACTTTGGTACGCTTGCTGCCACCAGCACCGTCAATTTTGCATCTACTTCTTCACAAACAATTGCCAATGAAACCTGGGGTAACATCATAATAAGTGGTGCAAAAGGCAATAATGATGTAACGTTTGCTGCGGGCATGACAATAGCAGGAAACCTGACCATTACGGCTACAGGCAATAGTGGATCGGGGTATGTTTATTTCAATACAACCAATACAGATAGGAATTTTACCATTTCTGGAGACTATACCCAATCAGGTGCCATAGATGTGGAGTTCGGTTCGGGTAATGGGCATAGCTATATCGCTCTAGGTGGAGATCTGTCAAAGAGTGCCGGGTATATGGTTACGACCGGTAACACAGAGAACGGCAGGTTTACGATGAGCGGGTCAAACGTAACCATGCAGTCAAATGGTGGCACCGAGTCAAAATGGATGGATTTTATTATAGCAAGCGGAAGTGTTTGTACGCTGAATGGACAGTTCAATTATTTTGGCAGCTCTGGTACAAATGCAAATTTCACCATCAATAGCGGTGGCCGGTTAAACTGCGGCAGCTTCAATGTGGTTACTGCTGGTGGCTTTGCCAACTTTACCAATAATGGCACTTTGGGAATAGGATCTTCTGCTGGCATTACCAGCGCTGGTGGTACAGGAAATATTCAAACCACGACAAGAACTTTCAGCACTGCAGGCTTTTATGTGTATAACGGCACCACACAAGCTACTGGTTCTGGTTTGCCAACAACTGCTATCACAGGCGGTGTAACAATTTCCAGTGGTGCAACCGTTACAACTACAAATGCTATCATTGTCAATACTACGGGTGTTTTAGCCGTAGATGGTATATTAATACCCGGCGCAGCCACGCAGGTAATGAGTGGAACCGGAACTTTAAATGGTTCAGGAACGGTGAGGGTGAACAGAACAGCAGCTACTGCAGATTTCTTATCTCAGTACACGCAAACAACAAAAACTTTAACCAGCCTTACAGTGGAGTACACAGTTACTACAGGTTCGCAGGTAGTATCCGCCACCACTTACAACAATCTTATACTTAATAATACCAGCGGCACCAATACATCCGGAGGCTCGGTTACAGTAAACGGCACGTTAACATTGGCTGCTGGCGGTGCTTTCGCCATTGGATCCAATACACATACATTCAATGGTGCAGTATCAGGAACGGGTACACTAACAGGTTCAAATACTTCCAACCTGGTAATAGGCGGAGCAGCCGGCACCCTGCGGTTCACTTCGGGAAGTACCAATAATTTTTTAAGAAATTTTACATTGAATACCGGCGCTACCGCCACATTGGGTAACGCATTAAACATAACAGCATTTGATGGCACCAGCAGCGAGGGTGTTTTAACAGTAACGGGAACAGCTACCCTCACAACGGGAGGCTTCCTCACCATTAAGTCAAATGCTAATGGAACAGCAAGGATTGCAGCTGGCAGAACATCCGGCGGTTATATCAGCGGCAATGTTTCTGTAGAAAGATTTATTCCGCAAAACAGCAGTAAAGGCTGGAGGCTATTAGCATCCACAACCAGCGGGCAAACTATCAATGCAGCGTGGCAGGAAGGACAGAATAATTCAATGAATAACCCGAATCCCGGTTTTGGTACAAAGATCACTGCCGGTAATACGATCACTACAAATCTTGCAACGGCACGTGCAGCTGGTTTTGATACGCTTTCAGCTGGTGTGTCTTTATTCAAATACAATGCTGCAACAGATGTGCTTGAAACTGTAACGGCTACCAATACAGGCAATATCGCCAGTGAACAGGGTTACTTCCTCTTTATCCGTGGCGACAGGGCTCCCGGTCAGTTTGGAGCAGGGGCACCATCGTCTTCCACCGTATTAAGAAGCAACGGTAGCCTGTTTTTGGGTGACCAAACAGCAGTAGCCACCGGAACATCTAATTACGGCCTGGTACGTAATCCATATCCTTCACGGATTGATATGAGAAATATCGTTCGTGGCAGCAACCTTATTGATGCCTACCAGGTATGGGATGCCAAATTAGGTGGCACTTTCGGCGTGGGTGGTTTTCAAACCTTTTCAAAAAGCGGCGTTAATTATATTGTATCCCCTGGCGGTGGCAGCTATGGCGCCAATGGCAGCATACACAATTTTATAGAAAGCGGCGCTGCATTTTTTATCCAGTCCACTACCAATACAAATAATACAGCACAGGTAACGGAAGCATGCAAAACATCTGCAAGCAATACCAACTCTTTCAGGCCAAATGATGTACAGGCTGATGAAAAGCGTATTACATTTACGTTGCGTGCGCTAAACCCGGGCAGTGCAGATGTAGTTGACGGTGGTCTTGTTTTCTTTGACAATAACTACAGCAACAGTGTAACGGTAGAGGATGTACGCAAGAGTGGAAACTTTAATGAAAATTTTGGAATCCTCCGTGATAATGTTGACCTGGTGGTGGAAAAAAGAAAAGACGTTGCAGCTGGCGACACGGTATTCTTTAAAATGTACCAGCTTCGCCAGATAAGCTACAGGATCGACTTTGAGTCCCTGAATTTTATTCCCGGCGTTAATACAGTGATTCTACAGGATAAATTTACCAATACCAATACAACCCTCGATCTTACTGCACTTACATCCTATACATTTACAGTAAGCGGAACAGCGGGCTCTTTTGCACAAAACCGTTTCAGGCTGGTGCTGGCCGCTTCAAGCAACACTTTTAGTGGTGCCGGCAATTGGTCCAGCAACGAAAGGTGGAGCCGCGGCGTGCCGCCTTCTGCAGGTGAAACAGTCATTATTGCTGCGGGTGCAAATGCCACGCTGGATACAGACTATACAGTTGCCGGAAGTTTAACCATGGCTGCAACCAGCAGCCTGGAAGTGCTGCCAACAAAGACGCTTACAGTAAGCGGTTCAGCAGATTTTGCAGGACAGTCTGTAACCTTCCGCTCCGATGAAACTGGTTATGGTTCCCTGGGACAGGTAACCGGAACGTTGAATGGTGCAACCAATGTAACAATTGAAAGATACATTCCAAACAATGGGTTCAGGTCGTGGAGGCTGTTAAGTGTACCAACTTACGGAAATGGACAAACGATCAGGCAGGCATGGCAGGAAGGTATTGCCAATCCCCTGGCACTTGACAATAACCTGCCCAACCGTGGAACGCAGATAACAGGTGTATTTGCCACACAGGCGGCCGCTGCTGCAGCAGGCTTTGACGCCCCATCGGCACAAGGCAGCTTACTTACCTGGAATGGCGCAGGCTGGAGCAACGTTAACAGCACCAACAGTCCCATTGCAAATAATAAAGCTTATTTCTTATACATCCGGGGTGAGAGGAGTAAGGGAGTAACCGGTGCCGTTACAAATGCTTCTGCCACCACCTTAAGAACTAACGGAACAGCATACACCGGAAACCAGGTTGTTAGTGTGCCAACCGGCGGCTTATCGTTAGTATCAAATCTTTATCCATCTGCCATTAATTTTACCGCTCTTACAAGAAACAATGTAAACAACGTGTTTTATATCTGGGATTCGAAGAAGCAAAATGGTAACAGCCTCGGTGTTTACCAGACATTCAGCGGGATTAACAGTTATAATTGCCTTATTAGTGGCGGCAGCTATACATTGGGACAGCCCAATACCATCATTGAAAGCGGGCAGGCATTTTTTGTATCAGGAGGTGTAACCCCTGGCGGTGGTACTATCACATTGCTGGAATCTGCCAAAGTAAGTTCATCAGGAAACCTCGGCTTTCGTCCTGCTGCCATTCCTGCCAAAATTGAAAGCAGGTTGCTGGATGCCAACAACGAAGTACTGGATGCCAATGTGGTTATTTTTGACAATGCATACAGTAAAACAGTTGATACAGACGATGCTCCAAAATTTGGCAACCCCGGTGCTAACTTTGCAATTGAAAAGGCCAGCAAAATTCTGGCAATAGAAGGTACACGGCCGGTAGAAGAAAATGATGTGATCCAGTTCCGTACCTGGAACCTGAAACAACAGGTTTATACATTAGAATTTACTGCATCTAAAATGAATGCTGTTGATTTGTATGCCATTCTGGAGGATACTTATTTGAAAGAAAGCACTGAGATTGATCTGAAAAAGGTGAGTGCCATAAGCTTTACAGTAAACAACGACCCCGCCTCAGCAGGAGCAAACAGGTTCAGGGTGCGGTTCAGCAAAGTTAAACCTGTAACTTCTTTGGATAAGCCAGCATACAGCATTGCACCAAATCCAGTAGAAGGGCATTTGATTAATCTCCTGTTTAAAAATCAGCCCGAAGGAAGATACCATGTGAAGCTGACCGGGTTTGATGGAAAAACGCTTGCAGGAAGCACCATTACTCATGCTGCCGGAACAGCAAACCATGTGATGAGCATACCGGTTACTATTGCGGCCGGTAATTACCAACTGGAGATCAATGGGCCAAACAACAAAAAATCTGTACAACAGGTGACTGTGAACGGACAATAATTTTATAGTATGCTGTTTTCAAAAGCCCCCCGACCGGGGGCTTTTGCTTTTTGGAAACGCCAGGTGAAATCATAAAGAAAATATAAAAGAACGCTTTTCACCTGTTTAATTTTTCAGCGAATTAAACTTTGTTTACTTCAAGGCATCTATTAACCCGTAACACATTAAAAATCACAAACAAAAATAGAAACAATGAAAAAAATTTTTGCAATACTGGCGATCACCTTTATGGGCCAGTTGGCTATTGCCCAGGAAACTCCTTCAACTGAAACAAACAAGAATAAGACAGAAAGAAGAGAGCATCGAAAGAAAGGAAAACATCAAAAGGCTGAAATGATGAAACAGCTGAACCTGAGTGAAGATCAAAAGGCAAAGATGAAAGCGATGAGTGCTGCCAATAAGGAAAAAAAACAAGCGATTAAGAATGATGGTAATTTAACCGAAGAGCAAAAGAAGGAACAGATGAAGGCATTAAAAGACCAGCAAAAAAAAGGAATGGAATCGGTATTAAATGATGAGCAAAAGGCAAAGATGAAAGAAATGAAAACAAAAATGAAAGCAGAAAAAAAGCACAGGAAAAAAATGAAAGGCGACAGGACGCAGGAAGTACCAGCACAGAGTTAAGAGTGGGTTTTCAGGTTTTAAGAATAAGCAAGCGGGCCCCCAATTTATTGGGGGCCTTTTGATATGCAGATGTTTCGTATGATTTGATATAAATTGCAACACATTTGTAGCAGATGAAATATTATATAATAGCCGGAGAAGCAAGTGGGGATTTGCATGGCAGCAACCTTGTAAAGGAAATCAGTATGCTCGACAAGGCAGCTGAATTCCGTTGCTGGGGTGGAGATAAAATGCAGGAGGCCGGAGCCGTGATTGTGAAGCATTACAGGGACCTGGCCTTTATGGGCTTTTTGGAAGTATTAAAAAATCTGCGTACTATTTTTAAAAATCTTGATTTCTGTAAAAAAGATATTCTTGCATATCATCCCGATGTATTGATTTTAATTGATTATCCAGGCTTTAATTTACGCATAGCCAAATGGGCAAAACAACAGGGATTAAAAATTATTTTTTATATCTCTCCACAGGTGTGGGCATGGAAGGAAGGAAGGGTAAAAGCCATTAAAAGGGATGTGGATAAAATGCTGGTGATATTGCCCTTTGAAAAAGCATTTTATAAAAACTGGAATTTTGAAGTGGTATATGTGGGTCATCCATTGGTGAATGTGATCAATAATTTTCTCCCTGCGGCCCCTTTGTTTAAAAATAAAAATGTGATTGCATTGCTGCCCGGCAGCCGTAAACAGGAGATTTTAAAAAAGCTCCCCGTGATGCTGGAAGCTTCTGTGAATTTTCCACAGTATCATTTTGTTATCGCCAAAGCACCGGGTATAGAAGAAGTTTTTTATAATGGGCTTCTCAAACCTTATGCGAATGTTTCCTTTGTATCAAATCAAACCTACCAGCTGCTGTCTGAATCAAAAGCTGCATTGGTTACCAGCGGAACTGCTACATTAGAAACAGCCTTGTTTGGAGTACCCGAAGTGGTTTGTTACAAAGGAAGCAGTATTTCGTACCAGATCGCAAAACGGCTTATCAAGATCAAATACATCTGCCTGGTGAACCTCATCATGGATAAGGAAGTGGTGAAAGAACTGATACAGGATGAAATGACTGCAGAAAATATAACCACCGAATTAAACGCAATACTGTCAGATCCAGCACGGCAGCAGCGGCTGAAAGAAGACTATGCAGCGTTAAAAAAGCTTTTAAGTGAAGGTGGTAATGCTTCTGCAAATGCAGCAAAACACATTCTTGAATTCCTGGGTAAATGAATCTCCATGATGTGGAACGATATAAAAAAGCCGGGACAAAACTTGCCCCGGTTGAATGATGTTGTACCTGTTGCTGCTTATTTCTTTTTCGCTGCTATAAAACTTAATTGGCGGATGCTGTTGATATTGCTGTAGTCATACTGGTACAGCCCGTTACTGCAAACAACAATCGCTTTACCGTTGTTGGTTATTACATCATAAGGCTGACTGCCCCTTATTCTGTTCAGTATCCTTAGATCACCCGGGTTATTGGCATTATACACTTTTACTTCTGTTTCGTCACATACAAAAAGCAAATTCCCTTCTTTACTAAGACCGGTGGGTTTTGTAAGCTGGTAGGTTTTTACCAGCTGGCTTTGTGGCAGATTCCTGATGTCGATCACATGCAACTCATTGGCTTCGCCGCCACACAATTCACCCGCATGAAGCGTAACGTAGGCATATTGCCCATCGGTGATCACTGGATCGCAAGCCCGGCCATGAGTAAATTCACCCAGTGATACGGGCAGCTGCGGATTACTTACATCGTACATAAACATTCCTACAGCTGAACCCAAAAATAACTTTCCTTCGAAAGGGAAAATAGTCTGCAGGTCGAACCCAGCAAAGAAACTATTCAGCAGTTGCGGATTACCGGCATTACGTATATCAACAATCCCAACGTTGTGGCTCTCAGTAATGGCATATAAATGGTCGTTCATTAATACCATACCCGCCATCGAACCTGCAGTGCCTGTCGATTTAATACCGGCTGCAGACAGGGTCAATATATCACCGCCTGCACACAGTTGGCATCCGGGAAACAGGTTGTCATTTTCCTCTACAATCGTGTCTCTTTGCAACCATTGCACCACAATGTTTTCATTCATAATAGCGGGAAAACCATTCACATAAGAGCGGCCTGTAAAAAAGTTTTCGATTTTATTGGTAATTGCTGCCTGCCGGGGATTAGAGATGTCTATAGCCAGCAGGTCGCTGTACATGTCTGCATACAATGTATTGTCTTTAATGGCAATATCCAGGTTGCCGGGAATAGAGAGGAAGGCGATTTTTATTGGGTTTGATGGGTTGCTGTTATCAAATACATGAATTCCTTTGTTCTGGTCGTTTAAATAAATGAAATTGTCCTTGATATAAATTTTACCCGTTTGTGAAACGGCTTCATTCGGATTGCCGTTTAAACCGTCCAGCGCCGCATTCTTTGATCCATATACAGGTGTAAATAAGGTAATTGTTTTACCAGCTTTTTTTGAGCCGTTTTCTTTTTTACAGGCTGAAAACAATGTAAATAAAGAGATCATTGCACAAAAAAGCAAAGGGATATTTTTTTTCATACAGCTAGTTTTTAAATGTGACAATGGTTTCTCCGGCACAGTTGCATATGCCTGAAAAAAAATATCAGCTGTGCTGCTGTTATTAAGTTGCCAAAAAAAAATTATCTGTTGAGTAAAGAAATCAGGTATTGCGGCATGGGATGCAATGCAGGACAGTACCGGCATCCCTTTTATAAAAACGGGCTGATGACTTGCCCTGGTATATCAGGATCCCGGTTTTCATTCATCTGTTTACTCCGGCACGAAATCAAGTAGCGATAAAAATGCACGAATTGCCGGGATATAAAAAACGCAGGATAGTGTCGTTAACCCGAAAAAAATATTATGCTGACAATCTTTTAGCTGTGTAAAGTTTCCTTCACCTGCTCAATTTTTGCAGGCTCTTTTACAACACTCATTTTTGCAGGGTCGTTTGACTTGTCAATATAGGGAAGGTGATAATCCTTGTAGAAATCTTTTTTATTATCCTGGTAGGATGTAACCGCACCAAAGGAATGGAGCATTTTTATATAACACCATGCAAGGTCAAGTTGATAGGGTAAAAAGCCTGACCTGGCGCTCCTGGGATACAGGTGATGGTTATTATGCCATTCGCCGGCCACATACCCGGGCCATACCTGGTTTATCGACATATCTTTGCGGTTATGGTCAATGCCCTCCTGCCGTTTATCAGCACCTTTGCCATGACCTTCGTAATTAAATGTTCGTACACCAACGGCCCACACAAAAGCACCACCAAGCAACGCACAAACGAGGCCCATACCGCCAATGAGGTAAAATACGGCAATCCAAAAACTCCAGTTAAGCAGCCAGCTGGCCACTGTTGCCGCAGGTTTGGCATAAGAGCCCCATTTTTGATATGCTGAATAACTATTTCCATCGATGCCTGTATGCTTCATCAGCGTGCGTACATGGTTGTAATCTTTTTCAGAAAGGTTTTTTGCAATGGGCTGATGATTTACATCTGCCAGGAAACAATACAGAAAACCGCCTTCAGCAAAATAGGGATCACCGGGTTCATCGCTCTTTGCATGATGCACATGGTGTGATACAACATATATTTCTTCTGGTATGATACTCAACATCAAATTCTGTGTAAAAAACCTCCACCAGTTATTTTTAAAAGTAAACGCATGGTGTGTGCCATAACGATGATACCATACAGTGCCGTGCGTACCCAATAATATCATTCCATATACAAAGCCAGCAGCCAATAGTCCGAAGCTGAAATATTTGGTAATAAACAAAACCAAAAAGGGAAATAATAACAGCACTTTTAACCAGCTAAAAAAAGGCAGCCAGTTTTTTTTATCCTTGAATATATTAAGTCTTGAAAAAAATTCCTTTATAATGGCTGAAGCGGAAGGTTTACTGAATTCGCCAGTCGCAGTGCGCCATCCATAAGAAGGAGTTTGAAGTACATCGTCTAAGAAAGCCATTAAATTGGATTTTAAAGTGAACACCTGGAATAATCGTTCCCAGGCCAATGACCGAATGTACGCAATTAAGCTGACCATTTACACGATGTCTAACATTATCGGTCATAATTTGCTCTTTCTGTCATCAATATCACTGAATAATGGTTAATGGCCAACGAAAGATGAAAACAGGTTGGTTGTATTTTGTGAACCGGGTTGCATAAACATAGGCTTTACAAATATTATGCACCAGCACCTTATCTTTGAACAAAGAATTTTTGCTATGCTTAAAATTGGCGTTTTTGGAACAGGCCACTTGGGAAAATTTCACCTTAATAACTGGAAAGAAATTGAAGGAGCGGAATTGGTTGGTTTTTATGATCCCGATGATACTACGGCCAATGAAGTGAGCGCTACTTACAGCCTTAAACGATTTGACACGGTGGAGTCTTTGCTGGAGGCCTGCGATGCAGTGGACATTATTGCCCCCACATCTTTTCATTTTCAATTATGCAAAGCTGCCATTACAAAAGGAAAGCATGTGTTCGTGGAAAAACCACTCGCCAATACAATGGACGAGGCAAGGGAACTGGTTAAACTGGCTAAAGAAGCTAATATAAAAATGCAGGTGGGTCATGTGGAAAGATTTAACCCTGCTTTCTTAGCATTGAAAGATAATAAGCTGGAGCCCATGTTCATTGAAGTACACCGGCTGGCCCAGTTCAATCCAAGGGGTACAGATGTGAGTGTGATACTGGATTTGATGATACATGATATCGACATCATTTTAAGCCTGGTGAAGAGCAATGTAAAAAGTATTTCTGCTAATGGTGTGGCCGTATTAAGTGATACGCCTGATATTGCAAACGTGCGGATCGAATTTGACAACAGTTGTGTAGCCAACCTTACCAGCAGCCGCATTTCAATGAAGCGGATGCGCAAAATGCGTTTGTTTCAGAAAGATTCTTATATCGGTATTGATTTTTTAGAAAAGAAAACGGAAGTGATCAAGTTAAACGCACCGGGTGATAAGAATGTATTTACGTTTGATATCGAGACCAATCATGGTAAAAAAACAATAGCCATCAGTAACCCGGTAGTGGAAGAAGGCAATGCCATAAAAATGGAACTCGAGGCTTTTTACAATGCTGTTGTAAATGACACAGACACACCCGTGAGCGAAATTGATGGCTTCCGGGCAATGGATGTGGCGCACCAGATCTTAGAAAAGATCGGGGTTGTACACGTTAGCTGAATACTGAATGCCAAATAATGAATACCGAATAACTGCTCAACCCGCTCAACTGCTAAACTATTTCATTGAAACAACCCCGGATACATATTAGCTGGTACATTACAGCAGATATTATTGGCTCATTGTTTACATGGTGGCTTTTTTATTACTTGCGCACCATAATCTATCACTATCCACTCACGGTACCTGCTGGTTTTTATCTCGGCGCTTTTTTATACACGGTTGGCTGGCTAAGCCTGCATTTGCTGAGTGGTGCTTATGAAGGGATATACCAAAAAACAAAGATCACAGAATTCATCCGCACACTGCTGGTAACATTGATTGGTTCCCTCGTGTTACTGTTCTTCTTTATTCTCAAAAATCCGCAGGAAAACAATATTTATTATTATAAAGAATTTTTCTGCCTGCTGGTGCCAGTATTTTTTGTGACGCTTTTCATACGATTTGTGCTGCTCAATATTGCATTAAAGCAGTTAGCGGCCAAAAAAGTTTCTTTCAATGCACTGTTAATTGGTACTGGTAAAACTGCCGGCAAATTTTGGAGGTCTTTTGATGAAACAAACAAGAACAGCGGCTATGTCATCACCAGTTTTTTAAACACCAATGGTAATAAAGATTTGCAGCTGCCAGGTGAAATAAGGCGGTATAACAATTTGCCCGAACTGAAAAGTATTATCAGGAATGATACTATTGAAGAAGTAATTATCACTGTTGAAAAAAATGAACGGGAACTGCTGGTGAAAATATTGCAGCAATTAAGTGATACAGATGTTAATATTAAAATAACACCGGATGCTGTTGATATCATTAGTGGTGCTGTGCAAACAAGTGATGTGATGGGCATTCCTTTAATTGATGTGCATAGCGGCCTGCTGCCCTCCTGGCAAAAAAACCTGAAGCGTTTTGTTGATCTGTTCATTTCTATTCTTGCAGCTGTTTTATTATCCCCTTTATTAATTTATACTGCCGTAAGAACGGCGCTGTCTTCAAAAGGCAGGATTCTTTTCAGGCAGGAGCGGATAGGGTACAAAGGCAAACCTTTTATTATTTATAAGTTTCGAAGCATGGTAGAGGATGCAGAGAAGAACGGCCCGATGCTAAGCAGCGAAGAAGATGAACGTATCACCAAATGGGGACGTGTAATGCGCAAATGGCGGTTGGATGAATTGCCACAATTGTGGAATATCATGAAAGGAGAAATGAGTTTGGTGGGTCCAAGGCCGGAAAGGAAGTTTTATGTAGACCAGATCGTAGAACAGCATTCAGAATACAAATATCTTTTTAAAGTAAAACCGGGACTTACCAGTTGGGGTATGGTAAAATTCGGCTATGCTTCATCGGTAGAAGAGATGATACAGCGTATGCCATTTGACCTGATGTATGTGGAGAATGTATCCTTGCTGCTTGACCTCAGAATAATGATCCTGACAATGGCAACTATTTTAAAGGGGAAAGGGAAATAAGTTATTTAAGTTGGTATTTGCAAAGGGTAAGAGTTATTAGTTACGGGTTACGGGTTTTGGGTTTCGGGTTATGGTTTATTGGTTATGAGTTGCTGGTTTACCTTAGTTTAATCTGTGGCCTGCAATTTATATTTAGACTGCCGCTCTTTGCTACTTGACTATTCACCATTGACCATTCACCATTCACCATTCACTATTCACTATTCCCTATCTTTGAAAAAACACTGCATTATGAAAGCAATCCGGTTGCTTTTTATTTTAAGTTTTGTCTCTTTTACGGCTGCAGCCCAGTCACCTTACTGGCAGCAACAGGTGAATTATAACATCTCGGTAAGCCTGAACGATACAGACCATACGCTGGATGGGCATGAAAGAATGGAGTATATCAACAATTCTCCCGATACATTAAAATTTATCTGGATCCACCTGTGGATGAATGCCTATAAAAACGACCGCACTGCATTTACTAAACAGCAATTAGAGAATGGCAGCACCAGGTTTTATTTTAGCAATGAAGAAGACAAGGGTTATGTGAACAGGCTGGCTTTTAAAGTGAACGGCAGCATTGCTGTAAAAGAAGATCATCCGCAGCACCCCGATATTATTAAGTTGCTGTTGCCTGCACCTTTGCCACCCAAAAAAAGCTGTATAATAGAAACCGACTTTCATGTTAAGCTTCCCTATAATTTTTCAAGAGGCGGACATATCGGGCAATCCTATCAAATAACACAGTGGTATCCCAAAGCGGCTGTGTATGACCGTAAGGGCTGGCACGAAATGCCTTACCTGGACCAGGGAGAATTCTATAGTGATTTTGGTGACTATGAAGTGAAGATAGTATTGCCAGGAAATTATGCAGTTGCTGCAACTGGTGAATTAAAAAAGGACAGTGCTCATGCATCACTGGATGAAACCTGGCATGCTACTGAACCGGCAATGGAAAAAGAAAAGAAACCGTTTTTAGTAAACAAGAAAAGAGCGGCAGTTGCCTCTGTTCAGTCATCCAAAACATTTAAAACCTTAGTCTATCAACAAAGTAATGTTATTGATTTTGCCTGGTTTGCTGATAAAAGATTTATAACAAACAGCGATACAATGGCCTTGCCTTCAGGAAAGGTGATCAATGTGGCAGCATATTCACTGCCTTCAAAAGAGAAAACAGGTTCCTGGAAAGACGCAGTAAAATATATCAAGAAATCTGTGTTGCTCAGGAGTAATTTGATTGGTGAGTACCCATACAATACCGTAACTGTAGTACAAGGTGACATGAAGTATGCAGGCGGAATGGAATATCCAACGATCACCATTTTATCAGGGTTGGATGAAGAGAAAGACCTGGAAGCGGTGATCGATCATGAAGTGGGACATAACTGGTTTTATGGGATACTGGCTACCAATGAAAGAGAACACCCCTGGATGGATGAAGGGATGAATACCTACTACGAAAATTTCCGTTATATACCGGAGTTCCCAGCGCCAATTGTAAATAAAAAAGACGAATCGGATTTTTTTGAGAAAAGAATACCGGCGGATATCAGTGATTTTTTACTTCGCTGGGCAGCTTCGGAAAAAAAAGATCAACCTATAGAAACGCCATCGGAGAAATTTTCAATGGTAAATTACCAGACCTCCGCTTATTATAAAGCAAGCAAATGGATGCAATGGCTTGAAACAATGTTGGGAAGAGAAAGATTTGACAGCTGCATGAGAGAGTATTACAGCCAATGGAAATTTAAACACCCGTATCCTGAAGATTTAATTGGAATAATAAAATCTTCCTCTCAATATGGCACTACAATGGAAGCGGCCATGTTGAACATGAAGGGATGGAACGGGGGAGCCATTAAAGCAAGAAAATCCCTGGATATTCAGGATGAAAAAAATGATCACTCCTTAAGACGCCCGATAAAACTCACCTCCTTTTTCAGCCTTAAAGACACAGACAAGTACAAATACATTTTTGCTTCACCTGCCATTGGCATCAATAGTTATGATAAACTTATGGTGGGTGTTCTCTTCCATAACTATACTTTACCCCAGGAGAAATTCTCTTTTTTGGTTTCGCCATTATACGCAACCGGTAGTAAACAATTAAATGGCATCGCCAGAATTGATTACAAATTGCACCAGGGAAACAATGGGGAAAAGCTGGTATTCTCCATTGCGGGAGCTTCATTCAATGGCGATGACTTCACAGACTCCACTGGTAAAAAGAACTTCCTGCGTTTTAGTAAAATAGTTCCGGGATTTAAATATGTTTTTGCCAATAACGACCCACGTAGCCTGCTTACCAAATACCTGCAGTGGAAAACATTTTTTATCAATGAAGAAGCATTACTGTTTTCAAGGGATACCATCAATGATGCAGACATTATCTCTTATCCAACTTTTAACCGTTATGTGAACCAATTTAAATTTGTAGTAGAAAACAGCAGGGCATTATATCCTTACGCTGCAGAGCTGCAAGCCGACCAGGGAAAAGATTTCGTTCGCCTGGCATTTACCGGCAATTACTTTTTTAACTATGCAAAAGGCGGTGGCATGAATGTGCGGTTATTTGCGGGCAAGTTTTTTTATCTCGGGGAAAAAACATTTGCCAGGCAATTCCAGACAGACCCATATCATTTAAATATGACCGGCCCCAGGGGGTATGAAGATTATACCTACAGCAACTATTTTGCAGGCAGGAATGAATTTGACGGATTTGCATCCCAGCAGATCATGCAAAGAGATGGATTTTTTAAAGTACGGTCCGACCTGCTGAGCAGCAAGATCGGTAAAACTGATAACTGGCTGGCTGCTGCCAACTTTACCAGCGATTTTCCAAAAGCATTCAATCCGTTGTCGGTGCTGCCCGTAAAAATTCCTCTAAAAGTATTTGTTGATATTGGCACTTATGCGGAAGCATGGGAAAAAAACAGCAACCAGCAAAAGCTTATCTATGATGCAGGTCTGCAAATTTCTTTATTTAAAAACCTCATTAACGTATATGTTCCTGTTCTATACAGCAAAGTTTTCAGGGATTATATTAAATCAACCAACCCTGGGTTTGTAAAAAATATTTCTTTCAGTATCGATATCCAGCATTTCACATTAAAGAAACTGGTCCCTCAATTTGCATTTTAACAGTGGCAATAGCGTATGTACCATACCACAGTATTGACAAACAAAAATGGGATGAATGTATAGGTTCCGCTGCTAACGGCCTGGTATATGCCACCAGTATCTACCTGGATACAATGAGCGACAACTGGGATGCACTGATCCTGGATGACTACATTGCAGTGATGCCGCTTACCTGGAGAAAAAAGTACAGTATACATTATTTATACCAGCCTTTTTTTACAGCCTGTTTGGGAGTGTTTGCACAAAATATCGATGCCCGGTTACTGCATGATTTTCTTAAAGCAGTTCCTCCCAAATTTAAGTACTGGGATATTTCTCTTAATCACGCCAACATTTTTCCGGTGCCGGGATTTGTTTTGTTCGAACGAATGAATTATGTGCTCCCGTTGAAAGAACCATACGAAAAGCTGCATGAAAATTTTCGTGACAACATAAAACGCAATATAAAAAAGGCAGCCAAACTGAACTGCGTTATAAAAAAAGATATACCATTAGATGATGTCATCATTTTGGCAAGGGAGCAATCCAGGGATTTTGTATCCTTAACAGATAAGGATTTCGACAGGTTTAAAAAACTATACCACCAATTGCATGCAAAAAAGCAGGCTGTTACTTATGCAGTTTATAGTTCGTTAAATGTGCTGCTGGCTTCTTGTGTTTTTTTCTTTTACAAGAACAGGGCATATTATATTTTGGTGGGCAATCACCCTAACGGAAAAACCATTGGTGCATCACATGCTTTGATAAATGCTTTTATAAAAGATCATGCAGGACAAAACATGCTGCTCGATTTTGAAGGCAGCGATATACATAGTCTCGCTTTTTTTTATAGCAGCTTTGGCGCAACGGAAGAAAAATATACAGGTTTGAAATACAATATTCTTCCCCGCTTACTGAAATATTTTAAAAATTGATGGTCTTAGTTGTTAACCTGAACTACACTTATCCCCGAAAAGTGAATTTCCCCTGCATTTGAAGAAAAAGTTCCGTCTGCAAGTTTAACGGGGGCAAATTTCAATACAGCAAAAAGGGGAGTTGCTGACCCACCTGTTGACTGTAAATTTTTCACTTGCTGGGTAATATCGATCTCAACCTGCTGTTTTGCGCCGGGGGCAGTAATCGAATAAAGATCAAGCAGGGAAACAAAACTTTGTTGTGAAGATGTCAGCTTATCAATGTCATTTAGTAAATTGGTAAGGTAGATCTCGTACACTCCTTCGGGTGCGCTAATCACTGTAGGGTGATCAAGAACCAGCAGCAATCTGCCTTTTTTTGTAACCTCCAGCTTTTTCTCTTCCGGTAAATGCAATATTGTTTGTGTAACGTTAATACCTGCTACGAGTGCTGTATCTTTTTTATACAACAATACTGTGTCTGTTGCATTTGTAATTGTTGTGCTGTTATTGCCGGTTGAACAACCGGTCAACATGACCATCCACAATGTTATTGCAATCAATTGCATGGTATCAATTTCCGGAACGCTCTAAAGAAAATTTAATACGCCTGATAGAGAATTCAGCATCGGTACCTACTTCAATCCTGTTAAGCGTGGCACCCCTTACATAAAATGAAACTGAAGCATTCCGTAGACTATTGAGATTAAGTCCCAGAGCCTCAGCCACCTTTGTTGCATCCAGTTCCACTTCATCAGCCGGGTTGTCGGTAAAATGGTGGTTGGTATGGTGTTCGGCTGAAAATAGATCGAGTAAACCAACAAAATGTATACTTCTGAAATCAGGCGTTTGGCCATCAGGCTGGTTAATATATACTTCTACAACACCTTCGGGCATCTGGCGAACAGCAAGACCTTCAAAAGTCATGATCAGTCTTTCGGAGGTACTGGCATCGGAGAAATTAAAGGCTTCCCGGTTATTTCTCCTTATAAAAGAATCAATTTGAGTTGAACTTTCCCGTGCGAAGTCTGCTTTTTGTCTTTTACCGTTAAGTTGCACTGCACTTTCTCTTGTTATTAATATATCTCTTCTCACAACAGCGGGTCTTGCCGGAGGACAGCCTGGAAAAGAGGGAAGATCATCATACCGATAGTTTAATTGGGCAGAAATTTCAACAACCTGGCTCCCGGTAAGCGATACCTGGTTGCCAAATTCATCAAAAAATACATAGCTTTTATTGAGCCAGGTGGCATCAACCGGGTTTGCCCTGCCATTACACATGGCTCTCCAAACTTCCCACAAGCGGTCAATTTCGGAATGGTGCAGCCAGAAAACGGGATCAACGGCTGCTGTGTTCACTATTGCCATTGCACCATTTACACTGGTATGTACAGAACCATGCGGGCCGCTGTTCAAATTACTTTGAAAAGTATAATAAGGTACAATTGCCATAGAGTTATTAAATGCAGTTATTATACTGGCGGGTAAAGCACCACCCCCATTAATGGCTGCATTTCTTGTCATATATAAGGGGTTGCCAGGACTGTTCTCCCTGTAAGCTGCAGGTAAAACAGGATCTGTCAAATAATCCCAATAAGGAAGGGTTAGATCAGCCCTGCCTGACTTATGTCTTAATATGCGCTCAAAAAAATAAAGGTACATGCGGTGCCATGCCAGGAAAAAAACACCTTCGCCAGCACGGTGGCAGGTATTCCATGACTGTAAATTATCGGGTAGATTGGTGCCATGAATAGCAGTTTGATACCCAAAACTGGTTGGATTCGTATAAGGCAAAGCTTTCATTTTTAATAAACCCACCTTTATAGCATTGATCTCAGCCTGTGTAAGTGCATTTACATTTTTGCGGGTCTTCATGGGCTCCAGGCCGAACCTGCGCTGAAATTCCTCATTCGAAATGGGCGGGGGGCTATAGAAAGCATTCGACTGGCACTCGATTATATCGGTTATGGGCCTTACAGAAGTGGCGGGTTTGTCTTTATTATCAGAGGTTCCCACAAAAATAATACTGCCACAAAGCAGCGTCACAAACAGGAAAACATAACTTTTCATAATACTTTTTTTGGCTGCCGGATGTAAATAAACCTGCAGTTTGTTAATGCTTATTAACAATGGATCTTATAAATCCAGTGTGAAAATGTTTACAGTATTTTTCTCGGAATTGGATAGAATGACAGGCTTTTCTACAGGGAAAAAATAAATATGTGGATATGTTTAAAATCATGCTAAACTAATAAAAAAATTAGATATTTTTACAACGAGTTTTAAATCAGCAAATTTAATGCACTCTTTTTCCTAATATCCTACTGAGAACAATCTGAGTTTTTTATTCCATTGAAATCCCTGGACAACCTAAAATAGTTTTAATATCCTTTCATTTACCTGCTGTTCTTTTTTAGAATGACATTACTCATTAATTATGTAATTAATCCAGGCGGTCCTTTTTTCGTCTGATGGTAACTGTTTTTAAAAAAGAAATCTTGTACCTGTTATGTTTCACCTGTCTGGCATTTCATCAATAGTGAAAAGCGCTGCTGTGATTCGTGGAAGCTAAATATAATTTCAACATTTTAATTTGCAATGATGAGCGGAACAGGATTTTTTAGAAGCATGAAAAAGCGCTTTGCAGTGCGTAAAAATATTTTCACATTAGTTGTATTGTTTTTTACAGGGTTGCTTTTTTGCGGAAAGGTAAATGGACAAGCAACTTGTTTTGGTGTGATTGACGGCAGCACAACAGAATTTTGTGTGGTGTCTGGGTCTATTACTTTTTCCAATGCAGTAGCTGCTGGTGAAAATGTGCAATGGCTTACTTCCGGCGATGGCGTGTTCAATGATCCTTATGCCCAAAACCCGACGTACACACCCGGGCCTGTTGACATTGCAAATGGGTATGCTTTTATTTACCTGGATGTTTACAAAGACGACCCGGTAGATTTTTGTTCGGTTCTTCCTTTGGTGACATTGCATATTGGTTCCATGAATGCAATAGCAACACCTGCCACCCAAACTATTTGTTCAGGTTCAGCTCTTACTAATATAGTTTTCTCCGGAGGATTAAGTTCCACCACCTACAACTGGACAAGAGATAATACTGCCACCATTACCGGAACTGCAGGTACCAGTGGAACAGGTACTATCAGGGGCAACCTGGTCAATGCTACAGCAGACCCGGTAAGTGTACGGTTTACCATAACGCCCACTACAGGCAGTTGCACAGGAACACCCATCAATGCGGTGGTGAACGTTAATCCAAGGGTGATTGCTTCAGCCAGTATTACTTCTCAAACAACCTGCTCTGGCTCTGCTATTACACCAATCGCAGTCAGCAGTTCTGCCAATAACACCACCTACACCTGGACAAGAAATAATACAGGTTCAGTTACCGGTATTGCTTCCAGCGGAACTTCTGCAAATATTACCGGCACGTTAACCAATACCAGCGGTTCACCGGTTACTGTAACGTTTACCATTACCCCAACAGCAAATGGCTGTGCAGGTACTGCAATTACCTCTACTGTTACTGTAAATCCGAATTCAAATGTAGTAACCAGCACGCCGGCATTGCAGTCAGTATGTTCCGGATCACCCATTAGTAATATTACTTTCAGCGGCGCTGGTGGCGGGGCCACTTATAACTGGACAAGAAATAATACAGCCGGGGTAACGGGCATTGCCAGCAGCGGTTCCGGAACCATCAGTGGCACATTGACCAATACCACCACTGCACCGGTTTATGTAACGTTTACCATTACCCCAACTACCAATAGTTGTTCCAACAGGGCATCCGTGCTGGTAAGTCCAAGGCCTGCAGCAACGGCAACACCAGCTTCTCAAACGATCTGTTCTGGTACAGCCATCTCACCTGTATTGTTAACAAGCAATATCAGCAATACTACCTATGCCTGGACAAGAAATAATACCGCTTCAGTTACAGGCATTGCCAACAGCGGCACAGGTAACATAGCAGGTTCACTAACGAATACAACCAACTCACCTGTAACGGTTACATTTACTATCACACCTTCTGTTAATGGATGTACAGGCACGGCTATTACTGCTACAGTAACTGTTACGCCTGCCCCGAATACAGCAACTGCAACCCCATCCAATCAGACTATTTGTTCCGGCGGTAATGTGAGCTCTATTACTATGAGTGGCAGTGGCGGTGGATCGGTGTATAACTGGAGCAGGGATAATATCGCACTTGCAACGGGCATAGGTTATTCAGGTACAGGTACAATCAATGGCCAGTTGATCAATACAACCGGAACCGCACTTACTGTAAGATTTACTATTACACCTACAAGAAATGGATGTGTGGGTACACCTGTTATTGCCAATGTTGTTGTGAATGCTGCTTCCAATTCAGCTTCCGCCACCCCCCTGGATCAAACGGTTTGTTCAGGTACGCCGGTAAGCCAAATTGTACTAAGCGGCGCCACATCTTATACCTGGACAAGGAATAATACAGCAACAGTAACAGGCATTGCAGCCAGTGGTACAGGAAATATTTCGGGTACACTTGTAAATACTACAGGTGCCCCGGTTAATGTAACGTTCACGATTATCCCAACCATTGGTGGCTGTACAGGTCTTCCTGTTATAGCCTCTGTGCTGGTAAACCCAAGGCCAACAGCGGTTATTACAGGCAGCCAGGCCGTATGTACAGGCGGTGCATCACCAAATCTTTCTATAGCATTTACAGGTGTGGCACCCTGGTCATTTACTTATACAGATGGATCAACACCGGTCTCGCTTTCTGGTAGTTATGCCAACTCTTATACATTCCCGGTTCCCGCATTACCTGCCGTATACACAGTGACTACAGTTAGCGATGCCAACTGTGTGGCACAGGCAGGCGATATCACAGGCAGTGCAAACATTACACAGCAAACATATACTTTCAATGCAAGTGCCGGCTTAAATGGTAATATTAGTCCTGCAGGGGCCATTGCCATTAACTGTGGTACAAACCAGACCTATACGATTACTCCAAATAGTGGCTTTAGCGTGGCAGACGTACTTGTAAACGGGATATCAGTGGGAGCAGTTACAAGCTATACGTTTATAAACGTTTCAGCGCCGCATACAATCAGTGCAGTATTCAGTGCCAACGCACATACGATCACTGCAAGTGCTGGTGCCAACGGATCTATTTCGCCATCGGGTGCGGTAGCAATTTCTAATGGTGCCAGTCAAGCATTTACTATTGCAGCGGCTCCATGTTATCAAATATCAAATGTATTAGTGGACGGTGTTTCTATCGGCGCTGTATCAGGTTACACTTTCAATAATGTTACAGCTCCGCATACTATCAGCGCTTCGTTTACACAAACCAGTTATAACATCATTGCCATTGCCGGAGCCAATGGAAATATTACGCCTGCTGGTACAACCAATGTAAATTGTGGT
>ERZ795056.797-NODE-797-length-38712-cov-6.778074_pt1 | contig 38712 bp, 39 predicted proteins | sample MGYA00375140_ERZ795056 | MGnify/ENA primary metagenome ERZ795056 (study PRJEB30185, sample SAMN05720227) | activated sludge metagenome | isolation source: Anaerobic digester | place: USA | collected 2015-03-09 ...
CATCTACACAGCCATATAGAACAGATAAGATCGTGCAATATCTCCTGGCATCTGTATGCATTGTTTTCCTGTTATATACGGGGAGAAGTCTTTTTATACCGCTTTTCTTCGGACTACTGATTGCCATTGTGCTATACCCGGTTTGTAAATGGCTTGAAATAAAAAAACTCCCGAGGAGCCTGGCCATTGCTCTATCGTTGAGCATAGTGATGATATTAATGGCTGCACTTGTTTTTCTTTTTGCCTGGCAGTGGCAAACTTTTAGTAAAGACATTCCTATGCTACGGGATAAACTGGCAGCTTCCCTGCCTGGCATACAGCAATGGATAGACGCAACTTTCAATATCAGCATTACATCGCAGGAAAACTATTGGCAACAACTTATGTCGGCTGGCAATATGCAGTCATTTGTACAATCGATCATCCGTGGAATCATAAACGGAGCTTTTACCATGCTATTGGTTCCTGTATTTGCTGCTTTGTTCCTTTATAACCGGAGTACCTTTGTAGCAGGCATCATGGCCATGGCGGGCCAATCAATGAAAGCGAAGTTACCCCCGTTATTGAAACAGGTTACACACAGTTATCATAAATTTATCAGGGGAATGGTGATGGTATACATCATTGTGGGCATTTTGAACAGCGTGGGGCTGCTGCTGTTAGGCATTGAACATGCAATTCTATTTGGTATGCTCACCGCGATAATGACGATCATTCCTTATGTTGGTATCATCCTCAGCGCCCTGCTTCCTATTTCAGTTGCCTGGATTACCAAAGACTCCGCATTGTACCCGTTAGGGGTAATCGCCATTTTCACGATCGTACAATACCTGGAGGCCAACATCATATTTCCTTCAGTCGTTGGCTCTCAATTAAACGTCAGCACCTGGGCTACGCTGGTGGCCATCCTGGCCGGCGGAATATTGTGGGGCGTTTCGGGTATGATCCTTTTCATTCCCTTCCTCGGCATTCTGAAACTTTTCAGTGATGAAATTGATTCGTTGAAACCAATAAATCTTTTATTGAGCAGGTAGAAGATGCCTGGTACAATTATTAATTAGGAATTAGTAATTAAGAATTAATAATTACATCAATTGCGTTTTCCGCCCCAGTTCATTCTGATCATGTAAGCTCAGTTTATCGGTTCGAATGGTTTGTAGCCATTCATCTCCCTGCCTACGAAGTACCTGTACAAATAATCCAAAATGTTTTTTTAATTGTTCTTCCAGGTCACCGGTCTTAGTCCAGCTATGAATCTCCAGGTCGCCATGCTCATGTATTTTTCTTACTTCCCCAAGTTTACTATCAGCCGGGATGCTATTGCGTTCTTCAGATCCTTCATACCAATGATGCGGCTCATGATAGAATTCGAGCTGAAGGTATGGGAAGAATTCATTGAACTTATCCTGTACATCCCCGATGATTTTGGTATCGTCGATTTCAATGATCATGTGAAGCGTTTTAATTTCTTAAATCCAAACTGAAATGAGCTCATATAAAGGTCTGATCTATCAAGATCAGATGCTGGTATTTTATGTTAAAACTGGTCTTCCTGGCTATTGTGCAACAGGTGGTGCAGTTTTATTTCACCATGATAGATGATCCTGGCATTAATGGAGTTTCCTACCAAACAGCTTTTCCTCGTTTTTTCCATGGCGGTAGCCGCCAGTTCCCTGGAAGTTTCATCTGTTATAAAAATTATCGGGTACAGGTTAATGGTAGTAAAGGCGTATTGACCATCAACAATTTCTATCTGCCCGATAGCGCTGCATTCAAACTGGAATAACGCAATGCCGAGTTTTCTGCAAAAGGCGAGGAACGTTGTCATGTAAGAGCCTGTTAGTGCGCTTAAGAACAGGTGTTCGGGGCTCCACTCTTTTCCTTCTCCACCGAATTCGGGAGGTAATGCAACGGTCAGCGGATGAGAAATATCATCTGCCGATAAAAGACCTTTATTATCGTCCAGCCAGTTTACCTGCACTTCGAAGAAAACCTGCTTATCTGATTTTTTACCCGTATGAAAGATATCTGTCATGGCAAATGTCTGTTTCTCTACAAACTAACGATGATTCGGGAATTGGTTTACTGAGGAAGGTCAATACAGTTGTTGATTCAAATCATTTTAAAGCCATCGAACCATAAATTTGCAAATACGGGGAATTAGTCTATTTTAACAGGAGTGAATCAACGCGAAATGAGCAGCCCATCCGGCACAAAAAAAACTGGCAACGAATTCCGGTATCCAAATAATGTGGAACTGATTCGTGGAGGCAAGGATTATTTTAACAGGCTTGTTAAACTCATCGATGCTGCCAGGCAATGCATCCACCTGCAGGTTTATATCCTTGACAATGATGAAACAGGCAATGAAGTTGCCGATGCACTCGTTCGGGCGGCGGCCAGGAAAGTAGAAATATATGTGATGGCCGACGGATATGCTTCACAGGGTCTCGAAGATGAATACATTCAAAGACTGACCGATGCTTCAATCAATTTTCGCTTTTTTAAACCGGTATTCAAGAGCAGTTATTTTTACTTCGGCCGCAGGATGCATCATAAAGTTGTGGTAGCCGACAGTAGCCTGGCCCTCGTGGGTGGCATGAACATTTCCAATAAATATAATGACATGCCGGGTAAAAAAGCCTGGCTCGATTTCGCCGTATATGTAGAGGGTGTTGTTGCAGAAGATCTATGTATTCTTTGCTGGAAAACCTGGAATGGATATGCATCGGGCATGCCAACCTTCACCTGTGAAAACAAAGTTCCCATAAATGGGTTGGAAGGAAATGCAAATATCGGTATCCGAAGCAGGCGCAACGATTGGGTAAGGGGTAAGAACCAGATCTCCAAAACCTATATGACCATGTTCCACAATGCTCAGTCGCACATTACCATTCTCAGCAGCTACTTCATACCGGGAAGGGTTATCCGCAGAAATATCCGGGATGCCATCAAACGTGGGGTAATCATAAAGGTTATTGTGGCTGGATTGTCAGACCTTGCGCTCAGTAAGGCCGCCGAGCGGTTTATGTACGACTGGTTGCTTCGAAACGGGGTACAAATCTTCGAATACCAGGACAATATCCTGCATGGAAAACTGGCGGTTTGCGATGACCAGTGGATGACTATCGGATCGTATAACGTGAATGACCTGAGTGCCTATGCCAGCATTGAACTCAACCTGGATATACAGGATGCAGCCTTTGCCGCCTATACCGATCAGCAGCTGGAAAAGATCATTGCCGAAAATTGTATCCCCATCACCAGGGAAACGCATTTGCGGTCGAAGAATATTTTTAAACAGTTTTCGAGATGGTTTTCCTATAAATTTACCCGGTTGATTTTTAAACTCTTCACCTTTTATTTCAAACAGGAGAAATGACCATGATTCCAGTAAAAAGAATATTTTAGCACATGCAGATAGAACAACTATTCCCGGAGTTTGAACCAGGGCTGATCGCAGAGATTCGTGAACATGCCGAAATCGTGACTTTTAAGGAGGGCCAGGTAATGTTGCGCAAAGGGCAATATTTTAAATCAACCATGCTGGTTATTGAGGGACTTGTGAAAATTTACCGGGAAGATGATGAAGGCAATGAATTTTTTATGTACTACCTGCAACCTGGCGAAGCCTGTGCCTTGTCGATGATCTGTGCCATGCGGCACGAAACCAGTGGCATCATGGCCATTGCCGTTAAAGATTCGATCCTGGTTTCTATCCCGCTTACCCTGATGGATACCTGGATGGGAACTTATAAAAGCTGGGCCAATTTTGTTTTGGGGACTTACCGGGCCAGGTTCGAGGAATTGCTCACCACCATTGATGATGTGGCTTTCCGTAACATGGATGAAAGACTTGAATTTTACCTGCAACGACAGGCAGAGAACCTGGGTAACCTGTTGCCCCTCACCCACCAGCAAATTGCTGATGATTTAAATTCTTCCAGGGAAGTGATATCGAGACTGCTTAAAAAAATGGAACAGCTTGGAAAATGTAAGCTCCATCGCAATTCAATTGAATTCTTAGGCGTTTCCTGACACAGGTAACTAATATCACTAAACAGTTCATTTTAAATAACCAGCTTTGCCTTTTGAATTTGAAACAATATGGAAGTACTCGGTTATATCGCATCCGTTTTGATAGGCATTTCGCTAGGATTAATAGGCAGTGGTGGTTCCATTTTAACGGTGCCGGTAATGGTATATCTATTCGCTGTGTCGCCGCAACTGGCCACTTCATATTCTTTGTTCGTGGTGGGATGTACCAGCCTGGCAGGTGTTTTTACACGGGCAGGTAAAAATGGAATTGACTTCAAAACAGCTGCTCTTTTCGGGAGCACTTCGATCATAACGGTGTTTGTTACCCGCAAATTTATCATGCCCCGGGTTCCGCAGGTCTTATTCAGTATCGGTGATTCCATCATCACCCTGAACCTGGCTACCATGCTGTTGTTTGCCATATTGATGTTACTGGCTTCTTATTCGATGATCCGCAACAGGGAAACAAGGGTTGAAGAAAACGGAAAAGCAAAAATCAATTATTTCAGGCTGGCATTGTATGGAACCGGCATCGGGCTGGTAACGGGCTTCCTGGGTGCCGGCGGAGGCTTTCTCATTATACCGGTACTCGTTCTCATCTGCAGACTTACTATGAAACAAGCCATCGGTACTTCTTTACTGATCATATCTGTAAATTCTTTGATCGGGTTTACAGGCGACATCGGCCATGCAAATATTGATTATCGACTCTTGATAACAGTCACTTTACTCGCCATCGTTGGCATCATAATTGGCACCCTATTATCTTTAAAGATCAATAATGCTCATCTCAAAAAAGCATTCGGCTGGTTCGTATTAGCCATGGGTAGTTACATTATTGTTAAAGAACTCTTCTTTTAATGAAATCTATAAAGCCGGGTAAAATTTAGCTAATTAAAAAAAGCGGGTTAGGTGACAAAAGTCATAGATAGAGATTTGCCATCTACCGACATTTGCTGTATTAACTTAAATAAATAACCATGATCATAGAACAGATTTATACAGGATGCCTGGCCCAGGGGGCTTATTATATCGAAAGTGATGGCGATGCCGTTGTCATTGATCCACTCCGGGAAATTGAACCTTACCTGCAAAGAGCATCCCGTAACAATGCCCGAATCAAATATGTATTTGAAACTCATTTTCACGCCGACTTTGTATCAGGCCATGTTGACCTGGCGAATGCCACGGGTGCAACCATCGTATATGGACCAACAGCAAAACCTGGATTCAAGGCGCATGTGGCTTATGATGGTGAATCATTCCGGGTGGGTAAACTCAGTTTTACCTTGTTACACACGCCCGGCCATACGATGGAATCGGCTTGCTATTTATTGAAAGATGAAAATGGAAAAGACATTGCCTTGTTCAGCGGCGACACCCTGTTCATTGGAGATGTAGGACGACCAGACCTTGCGCAGAAAGCAGCAGATATGACGCAGGAAGAACTTGCCGGTTTGCTATATGAATCTATTCAAACTCAAATTCTACCGCTGAACAACGATATCATCGTTTACCCGGCCCATGGTGCCGGTAGCGCCTGTGGTAAAAACATGAGTAAGGAAACCACCGATACCCTTGGTCATCAGAAAGAAAGCAATTATGCATTGCAGGCCAAAACAAAAGAACAATTCGTAAAAGAAGTGACAACAGGACTTATGCCACCTCCATCCTATTTTCCGTTGAATGTGATGCTGAATAAACAGGGATACGAGAATATAACGGAGATCATTAAACGCGGTACACAGGCTTTAACGGCAGAAATATTTGAAACCGTTGCCAGCGAAACTGGTGCCCTTGTACTCGATACCCGCAATGCAGAAGTTTTTGCCAAAGGTTTCATACCCAACTCGATCAACATCGGTATAGATGGTAATTTTGCACCTTGGGTTGGCGCCCTGATACCCGATATCAAACAACAGATTCTCATTGTAACAGACGCTGGCATGGAAGCCGAAGTTGTAACAAGGCTGGCACGTGTTGGATATGACCATTCGATCGGCTACCTGAAAGGTGGTTATGAAGCATGGAAGCTTGCTGGCAAAGAATCAGACAGCATTCAATCACTAAGTAGTGATGAATTTGTAAAGGTTGCATCTCAAGACCCAGGAATTGCGATCCTGGATGTACGTAAAAAAAGTGAGTACGAAGCTGAACATATCATTGGCGCTGAAAACGCACCACTCGATTATATAAACAACAGCATGCAGGTTGTAGATAAAAATAAAACCTATTATGTGCATTGTGCAGGTGGTTATCGTTCCATGATCTTTATTTCTATTTTAAAAGCAAGGGGATTTGATAACCTGGTGAATGTATCGGGTGGATTTAATGATATTAAAAAGACAGGCAAATTACACATCAGTGAATATGTTTGTCCGAGCACCTTGCTTTAATTTGATTCTCTTATTACTTCATTAAAAAAAAATCATGTTATCCTTTATAAAGAAAATATTCACGAAAGGGCCGGTCACAGATTATAAAAAACTGTACCAGGATGGCGCCAGGATCATAGACGTACGTAGTGCAGCCGAATTTAAAGAGGGCCATATTCCCGGGGCAGTTAATATTCCCCTTGAAAGAGTTGGCAACCAGCTCGCCGCATTAAAAGCCACCAGGAAACCGATCATCACCTGTTGCCGTAGCGGTAGTCGTAGCGCAATGGCCAAGCGGATCCTTGGTGCGCAGGGACTTGAAGTATACAACGGTGGTGGTTGGAGCAGCCTGTATGGTAAGATTAAAGGATGATCTTAGTAAAAGTTTCTGCGTATAGTCGTTACCATTAGCGGGTATGCCTTAATTTTATGGTATGCTGTTACATATATTTTCCGCACCCTGGCCCTGGTATGTATCAGGGCCAGTGATTGGCCTGATGGTTCCCTTATTACTTTTAATTGGTAATAAGAGCTTTGGCATTTCTTCTTCATTAAGACATGTTTGTGCTGCTTGTATCCCCGCCAAAATTCCTTTCTTTAATTACAATTGGAAAAAAGAAACCTGGAACCTTTTCTTCGTTGCGGGTATTTTTTTAGGTGGCATTGTGGCTGCAACAGTAATGTTGAATCCCCAACCGGTGCAGGTTGATCCCAGGCTGGTAGCTTCTTTGCAAACCAATGGCATCTACAATTTTCAAAACATCGTTCCTACAGATCTCTTCAACTGGTCATCCTTGCTTACATTAAGAGGTTTCATGCTCATGGTGGTGGGTGGCTTCCTGGTCGGCTTCGGAACAAGGTACGCAGGCGGATGCACAAGTGGTCATGCTATCATGGGATTATCTAACCTGCAATTTCCATCGTTGGTAGCCACTATGAGTTTTATGGCAGGTGGTTTCATCATGGCAAATTTTATATTACCCTATATTTTAAAACTAACTATATGAAGCCTGGCAAACCTGGAAAACAGAAGTCTTCAACTGAGCATGAACATCATGCATTTTTAGCAGGCAACAACGATTTTGAAGTAAGATCACTTGACGCTGTGTGTGTAAATGAATCGGAATTGAAACATCCCTGGTGGTATAACTTTAAATATCTCATAACCGGGATGCTTTTCGGAATTGTGTTGGTAAAATCGGAGGTGATCTCCTGGTTTCGTATACAGGAGATGTTCAGGCTGCAAAACTTTCACATGTATGGCGTTATAGGATCGGCCATTGCGGTTGGAGCCTTAAGTATATACATCATTAAAAAATATAAGATCCGTACGATCTATGGTGAGCCGATAGAATTCCCAAAAAAATCATTCAGCATTGGCCAGGTATGGGGAGGATTGTTATTTGGATTGGGCTGGGCCCTTACGGGCGCTTGCCCGGGACCGTTATATGCGCAGATCGGAACGGGGGTAACGGTTACGATCGTTACACTATTCAGTGCCATTGCGGGTACATGGGTATACGGACTTACCAGGGAAAAGCTTCCGCACTAACTAAGGTTAGTTTCCGGCGGCTCTTTTCATGAGGGATTTGGCCACCTGCCAGTCCCACCTGGCAAATCGCCCTCTTTGTACGACCAGCTTATTATCGTTTGGATAATCGAGGAAATAATGAAACGCAAATTTTTCCGTTGGGTCCTTCCAGCCGATGATTTGTCCAAAGCGCAGGTCGTTGAACACCAGGGAATCTCCATATTTCTCTACTGTGTAGAACTGTTTGGAAAAACGAATGAGTTTGAGCAGGTCTTCGTTGCCCAGTATTGGCTTGAGCAATGAATCATTCCTGGGGAAATATTGAAAGTCGATTTTCTTTTGACTATCAAACAACGACCGGAAACCGACATAATAACCCTCATCGTTACCCGCAACTACAAACCAAAGCCAGTTTTGCAAAGGTGCCGGGGTGGTAAAATAACGGGAATGCACAATCGCCTGTTTGTGTAGTATACGGTTTACATCCGAATCTATTTTCCATTTATTAACCGAACAGTAACCAAGGTAGAGAGCACTCATGATCAACCCGAAGCGCCACCAGGTTTTCCTGCTATGGCTCCTGCGACCCAGTACCAACAGGGCTATACAGGCGATGGCCGACCAGATAGAAAAGAAAGGATCGGCGACATATATCGAATTGAACGAAATGCGCATGTGACTGAACGGTTCAAACCAACCAACTCCGTAATTATTGAATGCATCAATAAAAATATGCCCGGAGATCACTGCTGCAAAAAAGAACAACCATCTTCTAAAGGAAATATTATGAGGTCTGTGCCATTTTTCTGCGATCAATGCCAGGAATACTGCCATGATCAACATGAACAAAATCGAATGAGTAAAGCCGCGGTGAGCGAGTAGATTGCCTGGGGTATTCATCCAGAAGGCAGTAACAAAATCAATATCAGGTATACTTTGTGCCAGGATTCCCCATAGCATGGCCTTCTTCCCTACTTTTTTACCAGCAAAAGCTTCTCCCATGCAGGCACCCAATGCGATATGTGTGAGTGAATCCAAATTTGTAAAAGGTTATCTATTTTAATCTGCTCATGTAAAAGTAGGCAATGCGATTCACTCATTCGCATATTCAACAAACTGTCAAAATTGCTCCACGCTATTATAATCAATATCAATAACCTGAAGCTCCAGCCAGGTAAAATCCCCTGCAGCTAATTTCCATGTAACGGTACATTGATCAGGTATGCGGATCCCATGAAATACGGCCGTATGGTTCATATTGATCTGCCATTTTTCCATGGAAGATTTTCCGTCAAATTCCCCATAACGCATGGCTTCAAAAGAGCGTATCATACCGCTGTCATCAAAGTAAAACTCACCAGTAGCCTTGGTTCCACCTACTTCAATCCTTGCTTTCGCAGATGATGGGCCCGATGGTTCCCACTTGATATTGTCGAGCAATACGGCTGATGGGTACCAACACATCTCACTGAGGTATCTCACCAGTGTTCCCTGGTTCAAAGTCTCAGTGCCGGTTGCATGGGCGACTGATTTTATACCCAGCATTTTTATTTGCATGTCACCCTGACCGTTATGAAACTGGTCTACGCCCTGCAGGAACAACAATCGCATCATATCTACTTTTGCATGCCAGATAAAACTTGCTTGTTCTGTATTCACATATTGATCGGCGGAAAAATCCATCCACTTGCCCCCGGGTTTGGTACACATGCGACCTAACTGCTTCAATCGTATGGTATGAGCCGTGTTGGTGCCCACTACCCCGGAAACCTGTAACCATTTTTGAACGGGCAAAGGCAACCCGGCAATCATTTGTAGATCGATGAGCTTCGGTTTAGGAAGTGTTACTGGCAACATTATTTTTACTTGCTGCCGCACTTTCTGATCCAGCCGGATATTTGCCCATCCAATGATGGCAACGAAGCAAATTATAAGATTGGCAATGGTACCAAACTTTGCATCTTTCCAAACCATAAATATAAGCACCTGGGAAATCACGACAGCTATCAACGCTATAACCGGCCAGTAGTCTTTCCTTGTAATAAAAGCGATGGCCGCAATGATAAACAACACAAGAACCAATAACCAGGCTATTCCCGAAAACTTAGAAACTGTCTTGGTAAAAGCAGCGTTGTGTAAATATCCGAATGCTATGGCAAAGCCCATTGCATGTATGAATCCATGCAGGAAAAGCAATATTGCAAATAATATACGGATCATATCAGCTACGTTTAGATGTAAATTTTTGCTTCCATACCAGCAGGATATTCTGATGGGCCTTTTCTTTTTGCAAAAGAATAAAAACCGCCGCTGCCATGATAACGGAACTTGGAAATCCTGAACCGATTCCAAGTGGTGCAATGGCCAAGAGGAAGGTGATCGCCCCGATCATGGCCAGTTTCATAAGCGCTCCTGTGTACAATATAAAAATAGCAACGAAGCATTGTGCAAATGCGATCGGCAATACAAAGAGCCGGATATGCTGACTGAAAAATCCGACTATGAATTCCCGGTAAACATCAACCGGGGTTAAGCTGGCATACTCCAGGTATACTTTGGGATGATCAATTGCTGTATAAGCATTGGTAAAAGCTGCCCAGCAAAAAAGGATGCTGAATAAAATCCTTGCCAGCATTGGCCGGGCAAAAGACAATGCCAGTAAGACTATAGATACCGCCGTAGAAGCAAGCCGGGCAACCTGCATATTTTCTTCGGTCATTATGGTAATTTAAGTATGTGCAACAAAAATCGGGATGCTCAATTCTTTGATCAATTCATCCGCCATACTTGGCCTGAACCAACGTGATACCATTCCCCGTTGATAAGCTCCCAACACAATCAATGGATGATCAGTACGTGATCGCAGGTGATCAACAATTTCTACTTCAGCAATCATTCCTTTAAGCATGGTATAATCAACCTGTTTGTAATGTCGTTTCAATAACTCTCTCAACAAATGATTATCCGGCAAATGATTCGATGCATCATCATCTTTTACCGTGATCACTTCTACCGGTAATGCATGGACGGCGCCCAGGAGGTAATTGTATTGCTTCAATGCATATACAGATGAAGGCTGGCCGTTGAATAAAAAACAGGTGCGATCAACAGGATGAAACACAGGTGGTACCAATAACAACGGGCATTGTGTATGTACCATCAGGTCGCGTATAAATGCGGAAGGATGGCTCCCGGGGTCATACCTGGTAAATGTTTCCTGGAAACAAATGATAACGAGGTCGGCATAAATGGTCTCGTGTATGAGTTCCTGGTAGGCAATGCTTTTATCAATATGAATGGTATATGAAATGCCATGCTCATGGCAGGCTTTTTCAAATCTTTCCCTTGAAGCTTTCCGGGTATCGGAGTCTTTCTTTTCAAGTTCGGCCTGCTTCTCGGCAGGCTGAGGATCTTTCATGAGGTCGGGATATACCCGGTAACTATGATAAGTAAAATCATCAAGGAAAACCGCCACCAGGTGGGTTGATTGCTTGTTACAGAGATGAATGGCATAGTCAAGGGTTGCAGCTGAAAATTTTAACCCGTCGAATACCGCTACGATCTTTATCATATGATTGATTTATGGATGTGTGATGAATGCCGGAATATCGATGGTTTCCAATATGCTGTTGGCGCTGCTTTTGCGGAAAAATCGTGAAAGACTGCTTCGGCCGAATGCGCCAAACGTGACAATTATATTTTTCTTCAGGGCCAATTCACTAAAAAGTTCAGCTTCGGCAGTACCTTGTAAAACCTTTACGGTAACATGCTTATACTGTGCATACAGAAATTCCCGGATATCGTTGATATGTTTTGATTCCTTTTTATTTTCTTCTTCACTCACATACAATACTGTTACAGGCAGGTATTTAAAGGAGGGGAACAAGTAACTGAAATGCTTAATCGCAAATACAGATGAATGTCCGCCATTGTAAGTAAAATATATTTCATTAATCGTTTGGCTGTCCTCGGGCATGATAAGTACCGGGCATTCCGTTTTGGTCAATACCTGTTTCACAAAACTGCTGGGGTAACGGTCATCTTCATACGAAACCGACATAGAGGCTTTTACCAATATCATATCGGCGAACCGGCTTTCTTCAACCACCTGCTCCATCAGGGTTCCATTTTCATTATGAACCGTTAGCGCTATGTTTCTTTTTTTAACTATATCGAAAAACAGGGCTTTGTTTTCTTCAGCCAGATTTTGATTCTTATCATTGATTTCCTTGGTATCCATACCATATTCAACCGTAGGAAAAACCGGGTCGTTGGAAATAAAGGGTATATATTCAAGACTGTCGTTCTCCAGGAACAGCACTTTCAGTAACCCGTTCATCTGTTCGCAGATATAAGTTGGAAATTCAAATTCCTTTTCAGTAAAAGTTAACGGGTTAATAAGCCAAACAATATTTTTCATGACAGGTAATTAAGAGTGACGAAAACAATTATTTATGAGCAATGAATACAGGAACGAAATGTTCTTTAACGATCTCTTTCGCAAAACTTTTCCTGAATAACTGCGAAATGCCCGATCGGCCATAAGCGCCTGTGATCAACAATGCTGATGGTTGCTGACGCATCCATTCTACTAAGTGTGCGGGATTATCATCATCCAGTAATTCGATCGACAGGTCGGAAAAATGACGCAGTAATAATTCTTCTGCATTCACCTGGTCGGGTATCTCATCCTTGCCTGCTTTGGCATACATCAATGTAGTAGGTAATCGACACATGGAAGGAAAAAGATAATAAAACTGTTTTACCGCATAAATGGAAGATTCGCTGCCATCATACGCAAATACAATTCGTTCGGGAAATAATCCCTTCTCGGGAATGAGCAATACCGGGCATTCCACGATCTGTAGAATATTTTGCAGGTAATCGTTGGGTTGCCTGCCAATTTGTTCATAGAAAAGCTGGTTGCTCACCAGGAGCAGGTCGGCGAAACGACTTTCCTTTTTCAACGAAGAAAAAACCATTCCATTGATATCATTGTGAATTCGATAAGGAATTTGATGCAGCTGGCATGTTTCTTCAAATCGTTTCATATTATTCGACACCACATTCTCTGACTTATTATCGCCGGTGGCAGAAAGTATATCAGAACCTCCCGGCAATATCGGGAACGACCAGATGGCGGTATAATCAACAGGACTCAGGAAAACAGCCGTTAGTGCAACCCGTTCCATTTGGTTAAGAGACAGCACGAATTCCATTGTTGATGTTGAATAGTGTTGTCCATCAAACGCAATGATAATTTTTTTCATAACGCCTTATTTTACTCAAATATACCTTGAATAATAAAAGGTTTACATGATTATATGCATAAGCTGTATTGATTGATATCAGGGCATTACAGCGCTGTCAGGCAAATATGTTATAACAATGTTGAACCATTGACATTCAACATCAATTCATTCGGTCAATTCATCAATTCATATCGTTCTGCTTTTCGTTAACATAACAGGCCGGGTATGTTTGTGATCAAAATATAAAGATCATGAAACAAAAACCGATCCTTCTTTTCTTAATGGCATTCATTTCATTAACCAGTATGGCACAGCTAGGCGGCCTTGTGAATAAAGTAAAAAGCAAAATCACTCATCGAGCCGATGTTAAAACTGATAAAGCCATCGACAAAGCACTTGATAAGGCAGAAGGTAAACCAACAGCTAAAACAAACGTTGAAACGAACAGCAATGAAAGCACTTCTACCCCCTCCGCAGATCAACCAGTGGTAAAGAGTTTTTCTAAATATGATTTCATTCCCGGCGAGCAAATCCTCTATTATGATGATTTTGCCATGGAAGCCACTGCTGAATTACCCGCAGGATGGAATACCAGTGGCAGTGGTGAAGTAGTAACGTTGGAATCGATACCCGGTAAATGGCTCAGGGTACACGCACCCTTCATCTATCTTTCCGGAAACCAGCAGAAACTGCCGGAGAATTTTACCCTTGAATTTGACGTGGTCATGCAGTTGAAAAATAACGGTTGGATGTACCCGACGTTTACGGCCGGCGTATTTGCAAGCAATAGCGAACCCAATGGCAGTAATGAATTCCTTAAAAACTATAAAAAGAATGCTGCCGTACTAGCCACCATCTACCCCGCTGAATACAAAAACAGTAAGATCAAAATAGAATCCTACCTAACCAACAATGCCTATTTCAGCAGCGACGTAAAGGTTTTTGAAGAACTGGAAAATCATTACCACAAACCCATGCACGTGGCCATCCAGGTTCAAAAGGAAAGGTTCAGGATGTGGATCAATGAAACCAAGGCATTCGACATTCCGAAAGCCGTTCCGATCAACCAAACCATGAACCAGCTGCTGTTCCAGGTAGGAAATACAAATTATAAAGATAACCAGTATGCCATGTACCTCGGCAATATCAAGACTGCTACCGGTAAGGCAGACACGAGGCATCGATTGGAAGAAGAAGGAAAGTTCAGTACCACGGCTATCCTGTTCGACATAAATTCTGCGAACATCAAACCAGAATCAGGTGGTGTATTGAAGGAGATCGCCGATGTACTCAAAAAAAGTGCAGGCATCAATGTGACCATCATCGGGCATACCGACTCTGACGGACAGGATGCTGAGAATCTTTTGCTTTCGCAAAAAAGAGCTGCGGCCGTAAAAGATGCTCTGGTAAACGATTTCGGCATTTCTGCCGAAAGACTCGACACTGACGGTAAAGGAGAAACGAAACCCGTGGCCGATAACAAAACAAAAGAAGGAAAGGCTTCCAACCGCCGTGTAGAATTCATCAAAAAATAAACCAGTACAAAATAATGACGATTAAATAATAACTGACATGAAAAAGTATTTTATTAAAAAAACAATTCCCGTATTAGTATCAGCAATGTTTGCCTTAACAGGCATTGCACAACAAAAACCAACTTATAACAATTTCCAAAAAAGCCTAGATTCGGTTTTCCGTTCCCTTAAGTCAAATAAGACCCTTGATCCCTCTGTTGAACAGTCTAAAAAATTAAATAACCTTTTAGAAAAAATGGTCGAAGGCCAGCTGGCTTCAACTAAAAAATCAATGAACGAACAGGCGGCATTGTCGGAAAAGAGCTATCGTACCTGGTCTAAACAAAACAATGGAAGTGCGGGCGATTGGAACCTGATTGCCCATATGCAAGGCATCCCTACGCCAATAGCAGAACTTCCCGTTGCAGGAAATACAGATGTTGATGCCCGGTACAAACCATTCTATGATAAAGTAGAGCGGGCCAAGAACCAGCTACGCGACGTGGTAAATAAACACAATTTATATCAACAGGTTTATGATAAAGAAGGCCAGCAGGGTCTTGAAAAAAGAGCGATGGCAGCATCGGATAAAAGTGCGGTCGTCCGTCAAATGGGTGGCACACAGCAATTGATGAATATGACCGATGCTGAACGAAAGGCGGCTGCTGAAAAGATGAAAAGAAATATACAACAGGATCCTTCCCTTCTTACACAAACCGGCGGAGATGCAGGTATGCGTGACATGCAGTACAAGCTGATGAACGATAAAGCCTACCAGGAAAAATTCAAGAAAATGAGTGAGTCTGAAAAACAGGCAGAGATGAAAAAATATATGACGATTAAACCTGCTACCGGTGTGGCCAACAGGGATTATAGCAAGATGGAAAAACCCAGTTTCGAAGTAGATGAACTTTTACTTCGAACAGGCAAGCGGATGCAGGAAGTTACATCCGTTTATAGCAGCATGATCTCGTTGACAAGAGACGCGATCGAAAACATGAAAACCAATATCCAAAACTGGGCAGAAGCAACGGTGAAAAGCATACCAATGGTAGAATTAGGTGAAGTTGGTCATGACAAAGATCCACAACAAATGAGGGCGTTACACCAAACTTCAATGATGATGTACTACCAGCTTTCTAAGGCAGAGATCGCCATGCAGGCCATAAGCTGGGCACACTACGTTGCGGGTTCAAAAGCTGCAACAGGCGAATTAGATGAATTCGCATCAAATTTCAAATGGGGCCAGGGAAAAGAAAGCCAAATGTTTGATGGCACTTACGATGAACCAAAAATGGCCACTGCCATTTCCGGGAGCTACGACCTTATGGTTCAAATAGCCAGGATATCGGAATCGATTACCGGCGATGCAAAAGCAGCGCAGAAGCAATCTGAAGAAAAATATTAAGCCGACGCACCATATCAACCAAAGCTGGTTTTCCAATAACATCAATCCATGTAAGGATTTCATCAATTCGATCAAATTCTGGTTGATGCCAGGAATGCAGCTATTTATCTTGTTGAAAATTTAAACATCATTTAATAAAAATTATACCATGAAAAAAAATGTATTAATTCATTCTGCTATGATCCTTGCTGTTGCCGCAGCAGTGATCTCTTGCGAAAACAGCCAGGCCAAAACGGAAATATCCGGAAGCATCAGCAAAGACAGCCTGATCAAACGAGGTGAATACCTTGTGACCATTTCGGGTTGCGAAGATTGCCACACACCAAAAAAAATGGGGCCAATGGGACCTGAACCGGATATGGACAAACGCCTTTCTGGTTATCGTTCCGATGTACCCTTCCCTTCTGTAGACACCAATATCATTAAATCGGGCTGGGCGTTGGTCAACGGCGAATTAACAGGCTGGGCTGGTCCATGGGGTGCGAGCTTTGCGGCTAACCTTACCAGTGATGAAACCGGCATAGGTAACTGGACAGAAGAACAGTTCAGCAAAGCCATCCGCGAAGGAAAATGGAAAGGCATGGATGGAAACCGAACCCTGATGCCACCAATGCCCTGGCAGAACTTCAGCCATTATACCGATACCGACGTTAAGGCGATATACACATTCCTGAAGTCTACTAAAGCTGTAAAAAATGTAGAACCTCCGATCAAGGCCTTCACCGATCTGAAATAATGTCTGGGATTACCTGGACTGGTTAAATGGAAGACCAGTCCAGGTAACCTGCTTGATAGATACCGGTACAATTCATACAGCAATTTCCTCAATTCATACCCCCGGGTAAACGTTCCATGGGTAGACGTAGCGGTTAGAATGTTAAATCTTAGTATTTTGTAGAAGGTATGAGACTGACACTGCCACGATATTCAAGCAGGGATTATCATGTGATGCTAATGGTGATCTTCCCGGTTGCCATTTTATTGAACAGCATCCTGTTTGGTAAACTTTATTTTTTAAGCTGGCAGGTTTTTCTTTGGGGGACACTGATCACGGCAGTGGCATTTTCGATCGATTTTATTCTTTGTGGGTATGTGGCCGTAGCATTAAAACGCAGGTTGCCATTGGAAAAACAGGTAGCCCAAAGACTGTCGATCATGATCATCATTTTCCTGTTGATCACCGGCCTTTTCCTCTATGGCTTATACAGGGGTTATGAAGCGATCCATTTTTTTGGGTATAGGTTTTACGAAACGGGATTTGTGTGGAGTTTCATCATCATGGGTATTGTGAATATTTTTCTCACCATACTTCATGAAGGAATTTCCAGGTTTGATAACTGGCGGGCCAATTTAAGAGAAACAGATGCATTGAAAGCCGTGTACCGTCAAAGCCAGTTGCAGGGCTTAAAAAGCCAGGTTAACCCGCATTTTTTATTCAACAGCCTCAATTCACTTTCAAGTCTCATTAGCGACAATGAAGAAGAAGCGGAAAAGTTCCTGGATGAGATGAGCAAGGTGTACCGGTACATGCTGCGCAATGATGACGACCACCTGGTGACGGTAGAAACAGAATTAAAATTCCTGCAATCTTATATATACCTGCTGAAAGCCCGGTACGGAGATGGTTTGCGGGTATCGATCAACGTGATTGAAGCCGACAGATCAAAATTCATTCCTCCCCTGACCCTCCAGGTGATCATTGAAAATGCCATTCACCAGCAAACCATCAGTAAGAAAAGTCCGTTGGAAATTAAAATTCATTCAGGCTTAAAGCATGAACTGATCGTAAGCAATAACATACAACTGAAGATTGTGACAGAAGTGGTTGATCATGAAATGGGACTCGATAACCTGATCCATAAATACCGGTTGTTAAACGACAGCATGGTATTAATTGAAGAATCAGACACCGAACGTTCAATTATCCTGCCTTTATTGACCAAAAAAGAGGAGGATGCTGTATGAAAATTACAAAGGCAACTAAATTACAGTGGTTTTCATTCCTTGCTTCGATGCCCATCATCGATTTCCTGCTCAATTACATTCTATTTGACCAACGGATTTTTAAAGACATACAGATATGGCTCATATCTTTTCCGCTGATTTATGCTATTGGCATCGTATCCTGGAAAGGTCATACTATTATCAGCAACGGATTAAAAATCACTTATCCATTGATCAGGCAAACAAGAAAAAGGCTGCTGATCATGGCGCTTTGTATCATACCGTTCATGTCGCTTTCAATGACACTGATTTTTTTTCTGTATGATCACTTTCATATACTTGGATACCAGTTAGCATTAACCGATCTTAAATTGGGATTGCTTGTGGGCCTGGGAGTGAACCTGATCTTTGAAACTTTATTTGAAGCAGACTATATCCTGGAAAAATATAAGGAAAGCGTGGAAGAAAAGGAAACTTTCCAGAACCTGTCGGCACAGAATGAATTCGACGCCCTGAAAAGCCAGGTGAATCCACATTTCCTGTTTAATTGTTTCAATACACTGTCATCCCTTATTACGGAAGACAGGCAAAAAGCGGAGGTATTTTTAAATGAACTCAGTAAAGTTTACCGCTACCTGTTACGCAACAACGAAGATGGTATGAGTACCCTGGAAAGTGAACTGAAATTCATTCAATCCTATTTCAAACTTTTACAAACAAGACACGGTGATGCGGTAAAACTTCATTTGCAGATCGATAAAAGATATGAACCTTACCTGCTCCCCTCCTTATCACTACAGCTGCTGGTAGAAAATGTAGTGAAACACAATGCTCTTTCAAAGGCCCAACCACTGGTAATCGATATTTTTACAACAGCTGGCAATAAACTGGTGGTGAATAATAACCTGCAGCATAAACTGATCAAAGCACCAAGTAATAAAGTGGGGCTCGATAATATCAGGGCTAAATATGCCTTACTGAAGCTCCCTGGTTTTGATGTAATGAAAGATGAAAAAAATTTCACTGTTGTGCTTCCTTTGATCTGGAACAATACCAGGGTAAAACCATTGATAAGCAGTATTGAAGAATAAATTACGGCAAAGAATAAACGCAATTACCTGAATAATTAAAATATGCAATTATGAAAATTCTGATCGTTGAAGATGAAGAACTGGCAGTAAAAAAACTACAGAAAACCTTATCTGCTGTAGATCCTTCTGCAGAAGTGATCGGTATAACCGATAGCATTAAAACTACTGTTGAATGGCTGCAAGCCAACCCCGCACCAGACCTGATCCTCATGGATATCGAGCTGGCGGATGGGCAAAGTTTTGAAATTTTCAACCTTGTAGATATAAAAAGCCCGGTGATCTTTACCACTTCATATGACGAATATGCTTTAAAAGCTTTTAAAGTAAACAGTGTAGATTACCTGCTAAAGCCAATTCAGAAAGAAGAACTGCAGGCTGCCATGACTAAATTTAACCAGGTAAAAAAATCGTATAGTCATGCTAGCGATAATACGGGATTGAACGTTGAAAACCTGGTAAAAGAACTGCAGCAGAAACTACAACCGAAAGAATTCCGTAAACGGTTCCTGGTGAAACATGCACAGAAACTGGTGAGCATTGAAGTAGATGAAATAGCCTACTTCTACAGCGATGGCAGGCTTAACTTTTTCAAGTCAGCCGACAATAAAAAATATGTTGTTGATTACACCATGGATGAACTGGAAGAAATGCTTGACCCCGAAAAATATTTCCGCATCAGCCGCTCATTCTATGTTTCGATCGGTAGTGTAGACCAGATTCATGACTATTTTGGCAACCGGTTGATCCTGCACCTGAAACCAGCCGTTGATAAAGAAGCGCTCGTAAGCAGGGAGAAGGTGACGGAATTTAAAAAATGGATGGGAAAATAATTACATTTTCACAATCATATTATGTATAAAGATATCGGGCCCTCGATTTCCTGCTAAATAGGGATTGTATGACCAGTTCATCATAGCTCTGATAAGCATCCCATTGGAAATCCCGTTGTTGAAGATCGATCAATGACATGGCAAGTTTTTTATTGCAAATTCCCTTATCAACTAATCCCATATATTCCCTTATTGATGAATAAGGCCAGTCTGCTATATTTCTTACTAACCCGTGTTTTACGGGATTTTGATGTATATACTGCATTGCAATAAGCCGGCTGTTTTCTTTCCCGAAATCGAGTGATTTGGCTTTTGTTTTTTGACGAAATAAAGAGCCCGTTCTGGCATATTTATCATTAAAATATTGAGCATAATGACTTTGCAGCAACCTGAATCCGTTGCTAAGCCGGCTAACATTAATATCACCCAGCGGGATCTTCTCCACAGATCTTTTATTACTGTATATTTCAAAATGAAAATGATTAGGCATCAAGCAATATGCAACTATGCTACAATTCGGTAGAATATACTTTTTAACGGCCCGTAGGAATACTTTGTAGTCGCCTTTTTCATGAAAGATCGTTTCCCGGTTATTTCCCTGGTTGTAAATATGGTACATCTGGGATAGTTCAATATTCATGATGTTAAATTAGGAGAAAGGGGTAAATCGGGCAAGGGTTTTTCATCTTAAAATTGGAGTGATTTTCTCTAGAAGTACTTCTGCTTTCATGGTCTGACCACTAAAGTGGTCAGACCATGAAACCTCACAACATCGCGGTTAAAACACACCTATTCAACCGGCACAAGCAAAATAAAAATAGAATGGGTTTTATGCACCTGCGCATCCAGGATACCATTGATGGATGCGAGGCTCTTCTTCATATCCGTTCTCTCTAACAATTTAGTAGGAGAACCCAGTTCCGAACCGGCATTTTCAAATTGCATTACAAACTGAAGATTCGATTTCTCAAGGCTCACCAGTATCTTACATTCGGTGGCCCCGGCCTGCACCATGGCAACCATTAACTCCTTAATCATTAAAAATGATTCATGCCTGGTTTTCATATTCAATTCCAATGCGGGAATTTCTTCATCAACGGTTAGCGATAGACGAACTGCATATCTTTGTTGCAGGGCGTCCATGTATTCCTGCATTCGTTCAATATTCCTTTGCATATTGTCATTCTCCGGATCCAGGCTCCACAGCATGTCATCCATCGCGATCATCATATTCTGGCTCCGGCTATGGATCTGTTCGATGTATTCTTTAGACTTACCAGGTTCAGTATCTGCCTTGATCTTTGCCATTTCACTCAAAATATTGATGTTACCCAATGCCTTATTCACCTCTTCATGGAGGTTACCCGCAATGTCACTGCGCATTTGAAGGATAGCCTCTTTCCGCTTAACCTGCAATTTATCAATCCAGTAAATGAGGCTACCGGCAAGCAAAAATACCAGGCAAATAAACCACCACGTCTTCCAGAAAGGTGGTTTAACTACAATGATGATGCTGGTTATTTTGTCGGCAGATTCACCTTCATCATTTTCTGTTTTTAATTGAAAAGTATAAGTACCTGCCGGCAGATAATTATACACTGCCTGTCTTGATTCCCCCGCCCGGATCCATTCGGTATCAAGCCCTTCCAGTTTATAACTGATGGGAAATTTGGTTCTGAACGTAAGGGTTGAGAAATTAATTACAATATTATTTTGGTCGGCTGATAATTCAATGCGGGAAAGACCAAAAAGTGAATCTACTGATATTGATTTATTCCTGATCCTGAAGTCCGTTATCATCGCCTTTACAGGAATTTCAGACCGCTTCAGATCTGCAGGATCAAATACCACAAAATCATCAGAACTGCCAAACAGGATTCTGCCATCTTTTAATTGTGCTGTAGCGGAAACATCAAAATTATCATTGGATATCCCATCATTGCGGTTGTAATTAATGCAGGTTTTCATCTGCAGGTTGATCCTGGAAATCCCATCAACAAATGATACCCAAAGATGTCCTTTCCTGTCTTTCTGCATTGCAACTGCCATCTCCGATGGAAGTCCGTGTGATGCGCCCATGAATTCTATGGTATTGCTGTTAAGATGGTAAATATTCAGGCCACCGCTGATAAAGATCATGGTGCTGTCATCATATTCAAAAGCTACCGCCACGCTGTTGGTCATTAATCTTTTCTGCCCGGTTCCTTTATCTGTAATATGTTCAATGATACTATCGTTAACCGGGTTTATCTTATACACGCCATGGGTTGCCGTACAGATCCAAACATATCCTTTACTGTCTACGTCAATATGTATGATGAGTGTCTTTGGAATTCCACTGATCTTATAAAACCCATCTTCAAAACGATCGGAAGCTTTTTGCTTCGACCATTTTACAACCCCGGATCCATGCATACCAAACCAGGCATTCCCTTGCTTATCTTCTGCAACCTGTCTAATGGTGCGGTTTTCAAATACAGTTGGATTATACTTTTTAACAATACCGGATTGTTGGTCGTATAGCCAAACGAAACTAGGCTGGCCTGTTATCCAAGTGGTATGCCCATCATTGGATTTACACATATCCCATACCGATAGTTCCTTCATCGTATCAATCCCGGAAATAGCCAGCGGGATATTATTGAATTGCGAATCATACCTGAACAATCCATCATTCCAGGCTCCTGCAAGAATGCTTCCATCATTACATTCAAGAAAACTCATCATCCCTCCTACTGCTTTCTTACCAGTCTTCCTGTTCACATGCCTGATGCTGTTAAAAAACTGGCGGGCCGGGTTAAAAACATATAACCCGTTATTGTTTGTACTCACCCAGATATTCTGTTCCCTGTCTTCATACAAATTTATATTTTCGTATGCAATGCTCTGCATGTTAACATAACCGTTATGCACCGGGTAAAAGGTTTTCTCAGGTTCGGAAAACCTGGCAAATACATTGAGGCCATAAATCCAAATAGTTCCATCTTTCTGTTCAATCATATTCCTCGGTTCAATATATCCTGTGGCTATCCGTGCGTCCAGCGCATATGCATGCAGCACCTCCCTGTTCTGTTGCAGGTTATAACAGTAAATCCTGCTTGCCCCGGCAGGTGGCCAGCTAAAAAACCAGACTCGTCGTTTACGATCAATCCCATATACCGAAATATGGGTAATGCCTCCCAGGAGTTCAACGAATGGTTCCTGCTCCGTATTATGACCGCGATAACTCAGCTTTTTAGAAACAGAATTGTAAATGACCATACCGGAATCTGTAGCGATCCAGTATTTATTATCTTTCTTATCTTCTGCAATGCTCACCACATTCCATTTATCAGGTAGACGGAATACATTATAAAGAGGAGAAAATTCATTTCGCTCACGGTGAAAAGTAATCGCTTCCAACCCGGCGAAAATGCAGATCACATTTCCATGACTGTCTTCCATGATACGCCTGTTCATTTTGTGAGCTGCGGCATTACGGGGAAGCAGTTTAGCTTTGTGGAACTTAAAACGCTTTGTATCGAATATACCAATGTTACCGTCGGCAAGTGTAACCCACAGGTTTTGCCGGCTATCGATCATTAGCTGGGTAACAAAATTATTGCTTAGCGAATTCGAATCGCCATCAATATGCCTGTAAGTGGTGAACCGGTATCCATCATATCTTTGTAAACCGTTGATAGTGGCTACCCACAAATAACCCAGGCTATCCTGCACACAACCATTGCTGTTATACGATGCGAGACCATTGCTGATATCTATATGTTTGAAAGAATATACCTTCTCAGGCTGAGCAATAATCTGACCATGGAATAAAACAAGGCTTATGTATAATATGTATATCCTTTTAAACAATGAAATTCACTATTAGTAATGTTGAAAGGTTATTATTTCATCACGCTGATAATCTTAAAAAGCTATTCGATAGGTACCCGGATCGATAAAATGGATTCACCGGTTTCTTCCAGTAACTGAAGAGTGATCCCCGTTGTTTCCAACCTTCTTTCGGTTTCATCCCTGCCCAGCAGGCCCTTGAGGGTATTGAAATTACAACCTGCATTTTTAAATTGCATATTGAACTGGATCGTATGTTTTTCAAGCCTGATGTGTACAAGGCATTCTGTAGCTCCTGAAAGAATGATGCTTCTGATACCATCCTTGAATAAGAGGAAAGCCTCGTGCCGGCGTTTCATATTCAGGTGCAATGATTCAACTTTCGGATCTACTGATAAATCAATATGCACCTTGTGCCGGTTTTTCAAAGCATCAATGAATTCGCGTATACGTTCCAGCGTTTTAGGCATATTATCATTTACAGGATCGAGGCTCCACAACATATCATCCATTGCAATGATCATATTGTGACTCCTGCTATGGATCTGTTCAATATACTCTTTTGATTTCTCCGGCTCTTTATCAGCCTTTATCCTGGCCATTTCACTTAATATATTGATGTTGTTCAAAGCCAGGTTTATTTCCTCATGCAGGTTACCGGCTATCTGGCTTCTCATTTTCTGAAGCGATTCCTTTCGCTTCATTCGTTCACGATCAATCCAATAAACAAGTGCCGCAACCATAATGATAACCAGTAAATAAAACCACCAGGTTTTCCAGAAAGGTGCAAATACTTTTATGTGAAGCATCGCAACCAGTTTAGATTCTTCCCCATCGCCATTCTTACAAATGGCTTTGAAAGTATAGGTTCCGGGTGGAAGAGAATTATAAATTGCCTGTTGGGAATTGCTTGATAATTTCCATTCCTTATCCAATCCCTCCATCATATAAAAAATTCCATAACTGTTCAGGTATGTGAGTGTAGACATTTCAATGACCAATGATGTTTTATCATAATCAAGTTCAATAACAGGCAACTTTAAAAGTGAATCCAGTTTCAAGCGTTTATTCATCAGCGTAAAAGCCGTAATGGTAATATCTGGAGGTGTGATACTAACCGCTGTCCTGGATAAATAAGATGGATCAAAAACAAGCATATCATGTGCTGTTCCAATTACAATACGGCCATCATTGAGCATACCTGCTGAAGCACTGTTGAATCCATTCGTATGAACCCCATCGCGTTCATTGTATGTAGTGACAATGTTCTTTTCAAAATTAATACTGCAGAGTCCCGACATGGAAGTGATCCATAAATAGCCATAACGGTCTTTGATGATATTGTTTACATTATTGGCCGGATAACCGTCGTCCGAAGACAGGTAGCTGATCTGCTTTGTTTTAATATTTAGCAGGTTCAGGCAACCACTGGCCAGCAGGTACAGGGAATCGTTATGCTGAATGATATCATACACGTTGGTCCTGAACAACCTTTGTGTTGCCGGACCATCATTGGTAAAATGATAGCGAATTTCATTTGAATTGACATCAAAGGCATACACACCGCCGATCAGGCAACAAACCCATAACATTCCCGATTGATCGATATACAACCTTTGAATAACCGAATGCATGTCTTTAACGGTAACGAATAGTTGCTTACCTGCATCCCATTTTACCAATTCACCACCTTGGGTTCCAAACCAAAGATTTCCATTCCGGTCTTCCTGCATCTGCCGGATGGTTTCTTTTTTAAACTCCGGCGGTTGGATCTTTTCGGAGGTCTTTGTACCTGCATGATAAATAAAAAGCATACCATCCTGGTTCCCACGCCAGATATCGCCATTCGAACGCTCTACCATACACCAGGTAAGTCCCTCTTTAAGCTGTTGAGCCTGCCTGGTAACCAGGGATGCGATGGGATTAAACTGGTTGTCATACGCAAACAAACCATTACCCCAGGTACTCACGAGTATCTCTCCACCCTTTGTTTGAATCACATCCGAAACATCTGGCGTATAAATACTATCACTTCCCGGGCGCATATTTGGAGTAGGATGACAAAACTGTTGAGAAGGGTTGAAACGAAACAACCCCTTGTTTGTACAAACCCAAAGGTTATGTTCCCTGTCTTCAAATACTTGCCGCACCTGGTCGTACCGGATCCTGTACTCTCCAGGCTGGTTGCTGATGATCGGCTCTAACATTTTTTTACTTTCATTGAAGCTGGCAAATACATTGTTCCCCATTGCCCAAACTGTTCCGTCACTGGATTCAAAAAATGGGTCGTACTCATGATAACGGCCCTGTAATGCTTTATTGAAAGATGATTCCCAATTGATCAAATTGCCAGCACCTGGATCATAACAATATAATGCAACGCCGGTATTAGGAGGCCATGCATGTAACCAGAATCGGCCTTTAGTATCCATAAACGGAATCAGCGCATTGCTCACCTGGCTAAAGGCTTCAATGATCTTATCATGATCTGCATTGTTTTTACCGGTAGACATCAGCTTTCGTCCTGGATCATATTTAACCAGGCCGGAATCACATCCAATCCAATAATTAAGTTTTAATGGATCCTGTACAAGCGAATAAGGTTTCCACTTTGGTGGAATGTTTAACGGTGTGAATTTTTGAGAGAAAATATCCGCTTTTTCATTATAAGTAAAAATCCCAATTCCAAGCAATACAAGGATTAGATTACCCTGGCGGTCTTTTATAAACCGACTTTCGGCGGTATTAAGTTTATTGGCCGGTAGATCGACAGGTACTTCATGAAATGTAAAACTATTGGTATTGAAAATGCCCAACTTGTTTCCGCCACACCTGAGCCAAAGCCTCTGGCTGTCGTCAAAAAAAATACTCTGAATATTATCATTGGGCAGACTGTTTGAAATAACCGGGTTGCTCCGGAAAGTCAGAAACCGGCGCCCATCGTAACGTTGAAGCCCATCGAGTGTGGCAATCCATAAAAAGCCTTGTTTATCCTGGGCGACACCCATCGTTTCTTCCGTTACCAAGCCTATTGCAGTTCCTATATGATTGAAAAGAAATTTCTCCTGCGATTGAGGGTAACCACAAATGCATAAGAACATCCCTGATAGAAATAGAATAAGACGCATTTAGATGTAATGGTTTTGGCTTCTCAAATATACTCAACCAGCCGAAATAGTGGTAATAAGCAGGGATGAACTGTTGAACTGCTACATGAATTGAATAAAAGGCTGCATGAATTGCACGGGTAAACGGCATGCTTTAATTCAGAAATGGTTATTATCAACTCATCCACAAAAGAAAACATTTCATGCGCCCGTTTCCGTTACTCATGCAGCTTGGTATTGATTATAATAGCGGTAATGTAGAATTTTACATCATCCTTTCAATCAATAAAAAAGACGTCGATAGCCATTAGTAAATAATCAACATTAAAAAGTATACCATGCAAAACAAATCTATCAACCTGGATCTGAATTATCTGAAATCCAATATGCCTCCCGGCAAACGTGTGCTGATGGCCTGTGTACCTGCCGATGGCCATTTCAATCCTTTAACCGGAATCGCCAAACAACTTCAATCGAATGGTTATGATGTTCGCTGGTATGTTTCCGTTAACTATGCAGGCAAACTAAACAAACTACAAATACCCCACTATCCCTTTCACAAGGCAATGGAATTAACCGCAGATAATGTAAACCAGGCCTTCCCTGAACGGGATGCTATTAAGAACCCGGTCAAAAAACTCAATTTCGACATCATTAATTTTTTTATAAAAAGGGGCCCGGAATATTTTGCAGATATCCAGGACATTTATAAAACCTTTCGATTCGACATGGTTATAGCAGATTGTGCATTCACTGCCATTCCCTTCATCAGCGAAAAAATGAACATCCCTGTCGTTTCAATCGGTGTATTTCCATTAACAGAAAAATCGAAAGACCTCGCTCCCAATGGACTGGCCCTCACTCCCGCTAAAGGTATTTTCGGGAAAATAAAACATTCATTCCTTCACCTGTTGGCCGATCATCTTTTATTCAGGCAGGCCAATAAGGAAATGAAACTGGTACTGGCAAAGGAGGGCATCGAAACAAACAACATGAACCTGTTTGATCTGTTGATCAAAAAATCAGCCTTATTGCTTCAAAGCGGCACCCCGGGGTTTGAATATAAGCGATCAGACCTTGGCCGCAACATCAGGTATATTGGTCCCTTATTACCTTACCATTCTCCCGGACAGGTAGCATCCTGGTTCGACAAGAGGCTGCATGAATATGATAAAGTACTGCTGGTTACGCAGGGAACCGTGGAAAAAAATGTTTCAAAATTATTACAGCCTGCATTGGAAGCGTTTAAAGACACTGATGCACTATTGATTGTAACTACCGGTGGTGCACAAACGCAGGAACTTAAAGCAAAATATCCGCAAAAAAATATCATCATTGAAGATTTTATCCGCTTTGAAGATGTTATGCCATATGCGGATGCCTACATCACCAATGGTGGATATGGCGGTGTGATGCTTGGTATACAGAACAGGTTGCCACTGATTGTTGCAGGGGAACATGAAGGAAAAAATGAGATCAATGCAAGGATTGGCTACTTCAACCTTGGCATAAACCTTAAAACGGAAACGCCAACCCCTTTGCAGCTTAAAGCTGCCGTAGACGAAGTACTTGCGAACAATCAATATAAAAGAAATGTTGATGCCCTGGCAAATGAATTCGGCCAGTACGACCCAACCATTCTTTGTCAATACTATATTGAGCGTATCCTGAAAAATAAACAGGCCCGGAAGCCTTTACAGGAAAGACGGCTCCTTGAAAACTGATGGCATGTTGACTACAGGCTATAAAGATCCCCTTTGTATCCACGGGGATCTTTATTAATGTATATTTATTGCTGAAAGTATCATGCACGAAGATCCATTTACCATATTGGCCATATCTGGCAGCCTCCGTCCTACTTCATCTAATTCAAAAATCTTACAGGTAATTGGTAAACGGATGCCGGACTATATTCAATACTTTATTTATAATGCGATAGATAAGATACCGCCCTTTAACGACAGTGAGGAGGTACCCGATACTGTTATATCCTGGAGGAAAAGCATTGCTGCCGCAGATGTAGTATTGATCTGTAGCCCGGAATATGCTTTTGGTATACCCGGTGCTTTAAAAAATGCACTTGACTGGACCGTATCTTCAGGCGAATTTACAGGCAAACCAGTTGCGCTCATCACTGCATCCAGTATGGGTGAAATAGCCCATGCGGCCCTGCAACATACTCTTGTGGCTATTTCTGCCAATATGATTCCCGGCGCCGTTCACCTTATCCCGTTCATCCGTGCAAAAATGAATGTACAGGGAGAGATCACTGAACCTGCTGCTGCCCGAACAGTAAATAATACCATTGAAGCGATCCTGGCATTCCTGCAGGATTCTAAAAAATAAACAACTCCCTCAATTCATACATCCTTCCTTACATTTTATCCGGAATTTTGTAGAAAATAATTCCTGGATATTTCATATTTGTATTCGAAATAATCTTCATCAGGGAAAAAACCTTGCTGAAGTGTCAGATCTATTACCAAATAAATGATACCGATATATGAGAAGATTAATTATAGGATTGCTGTTTATCATATCCTCCGCTTCGGCACAGGTAAAAGAAAATGCACCTGGTGCATTTAAAGGCGTTTGGTTACCCAATACCAAAAAAGCAATCTTTGAACTCACGAAAGATTCTGTTCATCAATTTACGGTGAACCTTGAAGCCAATGGGCAATATGAATTTTATATTACCCAATATGGTATTGATATCCTGGTAAGACTTTCAGATCCAACCGGAAAGAAAATCCTTGACCAGGATTCCCCCAATGGCAATAACGGGCCCGAAAATTTTGACTACTCTCCTTCCATTAACGGCGCATTCAAGCTATCCATTTTCCCACTCGATGATTCGGGCAACGCTGCAAAAGGAAAATATACCCTTGCTATAAAAAAGCTAAGCCCGGAAAAGATATTGGAAAAGGAAAAGATCGCCATGGAACTCGAAACAGAGAATAAAAAAAATGTGCAGACCCTCGACATTGATCATTTTTGGGATGCATACGACCACCTGGTAAACTGTAAAAGTTTTGAAGACAGTGTTGCATCTTTCCAGGAACGTTATATTTACAAGGCTACCAGCGGGCTGAAGGATTTTATCATGGCCAGGAATTTTACCGCAGAAGAATATGTAAGGAAGATCGGCAAATTTCCGAAATTCTATCAATCCATCAGAAAGAATACCTATGAAGTAAAAAAGGCTGAACCATTGATTGAAGAAGTATTCAAAAATTTCAAATCATTATACCCGAATTTTAAACCCTTTAAAGTTTGTTTTGCCATCGGCACAATACGCACTGGCGGAACTACTTCAGATAAATTCGTTCTCATTGGTACAGAGATCACAACATCTACTGCTGCAAACGATCTCTCCGAATTCAACGGAGATGCCATGGGCAGGGTTTTGGCCGGCGAAACAGATATTGTACAGAAAATAAAAAACATAGTGGCTCACGAGTGCGTACATACGCAGCAAAAGAATAACCTGGCACCAGGTGCTGAAAAATGCGATTTGCTCTATGCCTGCATGCAGGAAGGCTTCTGCGATTTCATTGGCGAACTTGTTGCAGGCAACCAGATCAACAAAGTTGCTGCATCTTATGGCGATGCACATGAAAAAGACTTATGGAAAACATTTAAAACAGAATTATGCAGTAAATCGATAACCAACTGGTTATATAATTACAGCACAGCAAAAGATAAACCTGCTGACATGGGTTATTATGTTGGTTACCGGATTGCCAAAGAATACTATCAAAAGCAAGCAGATAAAAAACAGGCTATCATTGATATCATAGAAATGAATGACCCTAAAAAATTCCTTGAAAAAAGCGGATATGATGCATACATTTCCGGAAAATAATCAGCTTTGCGCCTATAATGTAAATTAATATCGAACAACCGGTAATAAATTTCAGTAATCAATTCCACCTGCCCTTGTTGGTAAGGGAAACAAGGATAAAAATAAGGTATAGGAATGCCGGAATGGCGAGTACCCCTAACAGTAACCTGGCAGATAAATGATAATTGTGCAAATTCAGCCAATAACTACCACCCAATACTATACATATAACGCCGATAATTGCCAGCCACAATCCCATATTGCGTGAAGATACACTCCCATCATTGAGTCCTACAAAAAAGAAGTATAGAACAACCAGTGAAGCGATTGCATCAAATATCAAAAGCAGGTGAAAGAAATTCATTTAGAAGTACTCATTGAAAAGGGAAAAATAATCTTTTAAGGTTCTCAAGTGCAGCGGAATAATTTGCTGGTGCTGCATTACCTGGCATTAAATTTTCAATCATATTATTTTCTCTTAATTGCGGAATGCCTGTGTATGCCCAACATGAAATACAGGTATGTGCTTTCATGGCCAGTTCGGGATCATTTCCTTCAAGGCAGGCTATCATGAATCTTCTTGCATCATCATTATGTTTAAATTCCATCAAAGCCATAAATACATCGTTTATGCGTTCTTTCCTGTTTGATTGCAGAATTTGATGAATGATGCGAAAGCTATCAACGTAACGGTAATGGATCCATAAACCTGTGGCTAATGCTATTTGCCTTGATGGAATGGCATCCGCCAGGTATTGGTGCAGTAGTTGTTCCAAACCTTTGTAACCATGAAAAACCAGGGTATCAATTGCGTATTTACATAAAGGCATGTTCACTTCATGGGAAAGTTGACAAAGTGCTTTTTGTATAATCTCTTTATCCCAGGTAGCTTCTTCTTCAGGCGTAGCATGATATACATCCCAAAACCCATCGCGGCCTATAAACTGTTTATTACCACCATTCATAAGGTATAACTCCATCGAACTAAAAGTTTCCATGTTACAATACGGTATTATTATTTTTATTGATTAATGTTTTCATCATTTCAAGCATCTTATACATCATGGGTGCTGCTTGTTGATCATTGAACAAATCATTGGTTGCTGCTTGTCCAAAATGCAGTCCATGTGAAGTAAGAAAATTAATTCGGGCATAGCCGTTACCGGGAGCCTCCGGTCTTCTTCCATTCCACGGACCCATTAGCTTTAGCATTCCCTTTGCTATTTCAAGAATCTCGTCAACCTGCTTATTGAGTGAGTCATCCGGGTGCTCCCAAATGATCATACTTCCGGAATAGTTTATGTATCGTGCACTATGATCGGCATAAATCGCTACCTGGTCCCATCCATCTTCCATTCCCACTTCCGCTATGATACCAAATATAATTACATCATTATACAATGGCACATTATATTCACGTAAAACGTTATATGCTTGAAGGTATTGCCTTGATTCCAGGTTTCTTAATCCTATGATCTCATGAAGTATTTTAATAGCTTCATCCCTGTCACCTTTCGCCATTAAAACACTTGCCTGTAAGAATAAATTCCATGGTGCAACATCGGTTCCCATGGCAGCCCAGTTGTCAAGAGGAAGATCGCCAAAAAGTAGATCTCTCATAGAAAAGCCAGGTTTAACAGTAGTTTGGTGCAAATCCAGATTGGTCATACAGATTCAATAATTGACTTACAAGTTGTTTAATATAATGGTATGTTGATGATTTCATTTTACCAGTAGCAGTTTTGAGTTTACGAACGGTGAATGGATTCATTGATCTGAAAAGGCAATCCTGTTGTTTCGTCGAATCACATAAAACAATAGTTTCGCAATTAAACAATCCTGATGGATGAAAGAGATCAACTAAGAAATTTTATAGCCGCCGTATACCCCCTTCCATTAATGGATATGGAAGCGTTTCTGTCGATATGGGAACCATTCCAGGCCAAGAGAAAAACATTGCTTTCAAGGGAAGGTGAAAAAGAACGTCATCTTTATTTTGTGATAGAAGGGATTCAAAGGGTATTTTATACAGGTGACGATGAACGGGATGCAACTATAGTATTTACCTATCCACCATCATTTTCTGGAGTGGCCGACAGTTTTCTCACTCAAACAAGCTCCCGTTTTTCCTGTGAAACCTTAACACCTTCTTCGTTTCTGAAAACAGATTTTAATCAGCTTGATGGCTTGATGAAGGTTCATCATGAAATTGAACGCATGATCAGGATACTTACCAATCATGCATTCTCGGGTGTGCTTCACCGTATAGTAGAAACGCAATGCTTCACGGCCGAAGAAAAATTCAGGTCGCTTTTTGCAAGGAGCCCTCACCTGCTGAACCTTGTTCCCCATAAATACATTGCGAGTTACCTGGGTGTAGATGCTACCAATTTCAGTAAAATGCTGGCAAAGATCCGGATCTGAAAATCATGGTTTTTACCAAGAATTATATTTGTCCAACGTTTCATTTTTGTATTCTAAAAATGAAATAGTATGAAATACATGACAGAACAATTACTAGAAGGCTTGCACAACCAGGCCGAAAAACAGATTTCAAATGCAATTACAGATTGGCAGCAACTACCGTACGAAATGCTCATTGCTTCTCCCGGCCCTGGCCGATGGAGTGCCATTCAGTGCCTTGAACACCTGAATAGTTATGGGCGCTATTACCTACCCCAAATCAAAAAGGCCATTCAGGCCAACCAGGATAAAAGCCCTTCACAATTTTTTAAAAGCGGGTGGCTGGGTAATTATTTTTATTCATTGATGAACCTGCCAAACGATGGAAAACCGGCCAGAAAAATGCAATCCCCGAAAAATCACCAACCGGCACCATTCCCCGATCCTTCTGTTGTTATGCACGAATTCATCAGCCAACTTGAAACACTAGGCATGTTGATCATGCAGGCAAAGAATGTTGACCTAAACCAGGTAAAGGTTCCGATTTCGATTGCAACATTTATAAAACTTAAACTCGGGGATGTGTTTTTATTTTATACAGCGCACATCAGCAGGCATATGGCCCAGGCTGAGAGGGCGTTGGGGACATGGAGGGAGCAGGAGTATCCAATGTTGAAGAATATGGTGAAAACAGCATAAGTATCTGTTGTAAACTGGTCTGACCATAACCATAAAGTCCTTAGGGTCAACTATGTAGAACATTTTAACTAACCCGCCATCATTGCCTCATGAAATGATATATTTGCCATGCAACCAGGAACTATGCACGATCTGCCAATTTACATATCGGTTACTTTCGGAGTGGCCGTTTTTACATGCCTGGCATTTTTCATTGCTTCAACTACCCATAAACTAAGAACCATCCTGCTTTTATCTGTTTGGATGACCATCACCGCTATCCTGGCAGCGAAAAGTTTTTTTCTTGATTTAGAGGCAATTCCTCCACGGATTATGCTCGTGGTATTGCCATCCTTTATTGTCATCGGCTATCTTTTCATATCCCTGACTGGCCGCCGGTTCCTGGATAAGCTGGATCTGAAGATGCTCACCCTGCTCAGCATCATCCGCATCCCGGTTGAACTCGTTTTGTACTGGCTGTTTCTTCAGAAAGCGGTGCCCGAACTCATGACTTTTGCCGGCAGGAATTTCGATATACTAGCTGGTATTACGGCGCCCGTCATTTGGTTTCTTTGTTTTAAAGGTAAAACGGTCACGCATAAACGCCTTTGGATCGGTTGGCATATCATTTCCCTTTTGCTACTGCTGAATATCGTGATCCATGCCATTCTTTCAGCACCCTCGCCTTTTCAACAACTGGCATTCGATCAACCCAATATTGCCATCTTTTATTTCCCATACATCTGGTTGCCTACGATCGTGGTGCCGCTTGTATTTTTATCACACCTGGCTTCCATACGAAAAGGTTTTAAGTAAACATACCAGCATTTCTAAACTCAATGTTCCTGGCTTGCGTTTCAATGCAGTTGCCCCACTCAATCCATCCATCATTTACAACGTTTCATACATGCAAACCTTTTACCAGGGCGAATTACAGGATATTTTTGCGTCAGAAAACAAAACAATCAATTAATATGAAAAAGTTCACTTTTAACCTGGTAATGCTGATCCTTATGGCAGCTTTTCCACTGTTGTTTATAGCGGGCATTCAACAACCCGGTAATAAAAACAGGCATAAACCCTTACCTGCCAGGCACGAATCAGCCAGGGAACTGGTAAACCAACAATACAATGGCAGTTTAACATACACAGGGATGGATTGGAATCCAGTGCTGGCAGTACCTTCTATTGCAAAATATTAAAATGAATCACCATGAAACATCATTCACTTCATTTCCTGGTTACCTGCCTGAGAATTTGCATTGGAGCCCTGCTACTTTGCCTGTCAGTATTGTTGGTAACAATTTGCTGAAATAATCGACAGAAACATCTGCCCGATCCAACCTAATGGTTTCCCTGCGACATAAATCCTTCGGTTACGTTTATTCATTGGCCATTCGCTTGTTTCCCTGATATTTTTACGATATTTGCGCAATCACATAACGTAATGAAGGTTTTACTAAAGCAAGCCCGCATCATTTCCTCTTCTTCCGCCTATCACAGGCAAGTAAAAGACATTCTTATTATTGATGGCATCATCAGCGAAATAGCCGATAAGGTTACCAGTGAGGCCGACCAGGTGATCAGCAGGGATAACCTGCACGTAAGCATCGGCTGGATGGATCTTTTCGCCCATTTCAACGACCCCGGCAATGAACAAAAAGAAACACTTCAATCGGGTGCAGCAGCAGCAGCGGCAGGCGGATTTACCGATGTGATGATCATCCCCAATAACAACCCGGCCATTTCTACCAAGGGCCAGGTGGAATACATTCTTCAAAAAGCGTCTACCCTTCCGGTTAATATTCATCCCATCGGTTCCATCAGCAAAAATGCCGAAGGCAAGGAACTGGCCGAGATGTATGATATGTACAATAGTGGTGCAAAAGCTTTTAGCGACGGAACACAACCCGTTCAAAGCCCGGACATGTTAACCAAAGCCTTACAATATGTATTGGCAATAGATGCTCCCATATTTCAATTGCCAGACGATAAGTCTTTATCTGCACATGGCCTGATGCATGAAGGAGTGATGAGTACCCGGCTCGGACTGCCCGGCAATCCTGCCATTGCTGAAGAACTGATGATCGCACGCGACATTGAATTACTTAAATACAGCCGATCTAAACTACACATAACGGGTGTATCTACCCGAAGGGGCATTGAACTTATTAAAGCGGCCAGGAAAGAGGGACTAAGTATCAGCTGTTCCATCACACCCAATCATTGCTTTTTCTGTGATGAAGACCTGGCCGGGTATGATACCAATTTAAAGATGAATCCGCCGTTACGCAGTACCGACGACAGGCTGGCCTTACGGGAAGCCTTACTCGCAGGTGACGTTGATGCCATCGCTTCTCATCACATGCCACAGCACTGGGATGACAAGACATGTGAATTTGAATATGCAAAAAATGGCGCCATCGGCCTGCAAACGGTTTTTGGGGTAATGAATAACTTCGGGCTTACACTCGATCAGTTCATCAACATGCTAACCCTTGCTCCGAGGAAGATCGTTGGCTTAACGATCCCGGAAATAAAAATAGACACCCCTGCCTGCATCACCCTGTTCGATCCCGAAGGAACGTATACATTTGAACAATCCATGATCAGGTCTTTATCGCACAATAGTCCGTTCATTGGTAAATCCATGAAAGGAACAGTGATCGGAATCATTCATAAAAACCAAACCATTATCCACGCATAACAAATGAAAAAACTAAATGCTACCACAAAGGGCTTCATTACGGGCATCGTTATGATCCTCACTTCGATCGGCATCTTCCAGGTAATGGGTAATTTCGAAAACAACCTGCAATACATTGTATACCTGATGTACATCGGCGGCATTTTGTGGACACTTCTTGATTATAAAAAAAGAGGCGGCGGACCATTTACCTTTAAAAATTATTTCTCACAGGGTTTTAAATGTTTCATTGTGATCACCCTATTGATGGTAGTGTTCACATGGGTATTTATGGAAATGAATCCGTCACTGGAAGAAGAGATGGGTAAAAATTACCGGGCCGATCTTGTGTTGAAAGGAAATTATACTGCTTCGGAAATAGACAGCATGGTGCTGAAAGCACAGAAATATTTTGTACCGATGTTAACTTCAATGGCTATTTTTGGTTACCTGGTAATTGGTGCGATGGTCACTGCCATTGCTTCGCTGATGATCAGCAGGCAGAAATAGTTTTGATAAAATAAAGGATGCAAAACATGATCAACAGCATCCGGGAAAATATATACTATGGATCTTTCTATCGTAATACCATTGTTTAATGAAGATGAATCTTTGCCCGAACTGGCGGCATGGATCGAACGGGTGGTGAACGCCCAGGGATATAGCTATGAAGTGATCATGATCGATGATGGAAGTACCGATCGTTCCTGGGAAGTGATCGAAAAACTTCGCCAGGGAAATGCCAATATAAAGGGGATCAAGTTTCAACGCAATTATGGAAAAAGTGCTGCCCTCAATGAAGGATTCAAAGCTTCGCAGGGAAATGTGATCATCACCATGGATGCTGATATGCAGGACAGTCCCGATGAAATACCAGACCTGTACAACATGATCATCCGCGACGGGTTCGACCTGGTGAGTGGGTGGAAGAAAAAACGTTACGACAATACCTTTACCAAGAATATACCCAGCAAATTATTTAATGCAGCGGCACGAAGCATGAGTAAAATCAAACTGCACGATTTTAATTGCGGGTTGAAATCTTACAGCCGCAAAGTGGTTAAAAGCATAGAAGTGTACGGCGAAATGCATCGCTATGTTCCGGTGCTTGCCAAATGGGCAGGGTTTAGAAAGATCGGTGAAAAAGTAGTTGAACACAGGGCCCGTAAATATGGAGTGACCAAATTTGGATGGAGTCGGTTTGTGAATGGTTTCTTAGACCTGATGACGATATTCTTTGTTGGTAAATTCGGTAAACGTCCCATGCACTTTTTTGGTTTATGGGGAACATTGTCGTTCATGTTTGGCTTACTCGTGTTTACCTACCTCAGTATTTCAAAATTCTTTTTAGATAAAACCGGGATGACGCAGCGGCCATTGTTTTTCTTTGCAATTTTGGCAATGATCATCGGTACACAGTTATTTTTAGCAGGATTTATTGGTGAACTTATTTCACGGAATTCGGTGGAAAGAAATAACTATTTGATCGAAGAAAAATTAGGGGTTTGATGTACACGGATCACGCGGGTATTGATTGATTCACGGATGACACGGATGACGCGGATTTAAGCAAGAAATTAGCAGGAAAAACACAGAGGATTGTGTGATGTTTCACCTTGAAATAAAAATATTTATTGCGACATTGAAATAAAAAAATGTTGCTGCTATCAGAAACGACCGAGTTCATTATTCAAAGTTTTTATAAAGTTTATAATACACTTGGTTATGGCTTCATGGAAAAAGTATATGAAAATGCCATGATCGTTGAACTAAGGAAGAATCATGTGAGTTGCCTTCAACAGAAACGGGTACATGTATTATACGAAGGCATCGAAGTAGGCATTTATTTTTCCGATATCGTGGTAAACGATGAAGTGATCGTTGAAATAAAAGCAGGGAAAGGCAGCATCCTCCCACAACACGAATATCAGTTAGTAAATTATTTAAAAGCCACTCAATATGAAGTAGGACTTCTGCTACATTTTGGCGAAAAACCTACTTTTAAAAGAAAAGTATTAACCAACAACCAAAAATAATTGAACCTCTCAACAAATAAATTTACACCCGTTAATACCCTTTACACGTCACCAAAATCCGTGTCATCCGTGTCATCCCCGTCATCCGCGTCATCCGTGCTTCAATCTTTATCCAAGTCATCCGTGAATCTATCAATATCC
>ERZ795056.798-NODE-798-length-38614-cov-7.574367_pt1 | contig 38614 bp, 36 predicted proteins | sample MGYA00375140_ERZ795056 | MGnify/ENA primary metagenome ERZ795056 (study PRJEB30185, sample SAMN05720227) | activated sludge metagenome | isolation source: Anaerobic digester | place: USA | collected 2015-03-09 ...
TATCCCTGCAAGGTCCGGCCCGCCGGCCGCGCCCGGTGCCACTTCCGAGTAGGACACGCCAAATTCGCCAAGGGAGCCATATCCGTCTTTTCCGTGTATTATCCCGTCAAGCGTGTCGTACGGCCTCCCGAAGGCCGCCAGCAGCCTGCCTCCCGGCCTTAGGACCCCGAAAAGGGCAAGGGCGATGGCATGCGTGCCGGATACTATCTGGTGCCTTACCAATGAGGATTCCGCGCCCGCGATCATGGCGAAGGCTTCCTCGATCGCCTCCCGGCCGGAGTCGTTGTAGCCGTAACCCGTAGTCCCGCCGAACTGGTAATCGGACAGCCCGGCCTTTCTGAAAGCCATCAGCACGCGGCGCATGTTGACCCGCCTTATCGACTCGTACCCTTCCTGCTGGCAGTGGCACGAAGCAAGTGCTTCCTCCGCCATTCCCATGACTTCAGCGCTAAACCCGCCCACGGCGTCGAATTTCCCCATTATGGTCTTCAGCTGCCCCTTTCGTCCTCGTGTCCTGTGAAGTCCGCCTCTATGAGACCCGCGATCGTATCCGCGTCTTGTTCCATCGAATCGTACCAGGTTATGTCCTCATACCTCTTGAACCAGGTCATCTGCCGTTTCGCATACTTCCTCGTCTCCGCCTTTATCCTGTCGACCGCCTCCTCGAGGCTCGACTTCCCTTCGATGTAAGCCAGGAGCTCCTTGTAGCCTATCGCCTGCATGGCCACCTTGCTGTTGCCGTATCCCTGCTCAACCAGACGTCCTACCTCGTCCAGGAGGCCGTCATCCATCATCCTGTCGACCCTGGCCTCTATCCTGCGAACGAGCGCGGCCCTCTCGGTTCTGAGGCCGTAGAACCTCGCCGGGATCCCGGAATTTTGGCTGTCCTGACGCTGCAGCTCGCTTATCGGCCTGCCCGACCTGACGTACACTTCCAGCGCCCTCACTATCCTCCTGGCGTCGTTAGGATGTATCCTCAAGGCTGCCTCTACGTCGACCTCCTCGAGCTCCTTATGCAAGGCTGCGGCACCTTCCGCCTCGGCCCTTGCGTAAAGGTTCTTCCTGAGCCCTTCGTCCGCCTCGGCCTCCGGGAACAGGAAGCCCCTGGTCGCCGCGTCGATGTAAAGGCCGGTCCCCCCGGCGATTATCGCCACCTTGCCCCTTTTGCGTATGTCCTCGTATGCGGCCTTTGCCAGCTCGCAGTACCTCGCCACCGACATCGGGTCGTCAGGCAGGCACACGTCCAGCAGATGATGCCTGACGGCGGCCCTGTCGGTTCTTGCGGGTTTTGCCGTCCCTATGTCCATGCCCACGTAAACCTGCATCGAATCCGCAGAGATTATCTCGCCGCCCATCCTTTGCGCCACGCACATGGCGACATCTGACTTGCCTGCCGCCGTGGGCCCCACTATCGCGATCGCGGTATCATAAATCAAACCCTTGAACCCGCCTTCTCATAACCTACGTACTCGACGCTTCCCGCCCCGCTCGAATGGAAAACACAGAACCCGGGCAAGCTCTCCAGGTCCTTCCTGGCACCGCCCTTCCTCACCTTGACGACCACCCTTCTTCCGGCCACCCTCAGTGCATTCTCCAGGTCCTCCCTTGCGGGCATCCCCGCGACCGCCCACGTCCTTAACGAATCCACCGGTGTCCCCGACACCGGCCTTTCGAACATCGGGTCGAAGTAGACGACGTCGAAGCTTTCGTCTTCACATCCTCGCAGGTATTCGGAATACCTCGCGTTTATCCTATCGATCCTCGCTATGGCCGACGCTACGTCCAGGTCCGCCCTGTATGCTCTCATCCCGTAATCCACGGCTAGATATATCGGCCTCGACGCCTCCAGCGCCGTCACGCGCCCTGCCACTCCTGCGGTCCAGGCGGCGACTATGGCGTCGGATCCGAGCCCCATGGTGCAGTCCAGCACCTTGTCACCCTGCCTTAGCCGCATGGCCTTTGCCATGACGTCCTCCGCCCCCTTCTTCGCCTGCATTATCCTAAGATGGGCGGTGCTGGGATGGAATCTCAAAGAACATACCTCGTCGGCGAAGGAATACCTCATGAGCCTTACGGCCCCCTTTTCGAACACCAGGACATCGGCCTCGGCCATCTCCGCGATCCGCCCTTTGAGATTTCGTCTTCGGACGAACTCCCACCCTATCCTTGCCGCTTCAGCAAAAGCGGCCGTTTCGGCCGCGATGTCCGCCTTCCTGTCGGTATCGACGGAGACCGTCACGAATCCTCCGGGTAAGCCCGCCTGAGCCGGCCCGTCCCCTTCCATCATCTACGGCCGACTCCCCTCTCGATGCCGGAAAGGTCCACCTTAAGCAGCGTAGGCCTACCATGGGGGCACCTTATGGGATTGGACGTTTCGAAAAGGCCCTCCGCGAGGTCTTCCATCTGCTCCGGCTCCAGCTTCGTGCCGGCTTTCACCGCGCCCTTGCATGCCATCTCGACGGCGGCCTTCTTGAGCCTTCCGCCTACGTCGAGTCCGGACCTGATCCCGTCCGATATGTCCCTCAAGGCGCTCAGCAGAAGGTCCTCGGGCGAAGGCTCATCCCCGCCTACGACGGGAACCGCCCTCACCAGCACGCTGCGAGCCCCGAACGGCTCTACTTCGAACCCAAGCCCTTTAAGGCCTTCCATCTCCTCCCTGACCAGCGCCGCTTCGGCCGGCATCAGCTCGATGGTTTCGGGCATAAGAAGAGGCTGGCTGGTTAAGCTTCTGGCCTCGAGCCTTCCCAGGAACCCGTCCACTAGTATCCTTTCATGCGCCACATGCTGGTCTATTACGATCAGCTGGCCATTAAGCTCCGCGATTATGTACGAGTCCATGAACTGGCCTATCACCCTGGGCTTCGCCTCCTGCCCGATCTCCGGGCCGGCATACGACCCCTCGGGTAGCTTGGCGTGCCCGGCTCCTTGGCTGGATGGCATCGGAGCGCCGCTGGCGCCAAATCCTTCGTAGGCGGGATGCACCTGCCCTTCGCTTCCGCCTCCATAGCCGGCGACGGGCTCAGCCACCTCGTCTGCTGGACCGCGCCTTGCAGATCCTTTCTCGAAGTATCCGGCGTACCTGTCCATGATGATGCTGCCCGCGGCGGTACCGACCCTTGGCTCTACGCCGTGTTCCGGGACTTGTGCTGCCACCTCGAGCCCCTGGGTGGAGCCCTGTGCCGCCTGCCTTACGGCTTCCCTGACGGCGGCGAAGACCGCCCCGTCGTCAGCGAACCTGACCTCCGCCTTGGCAGGGTGGACGTTCACGTCGACCCTTGCTGGGTCGATCTCCAGCCAGACGACGCACGGAGGATAGCGCCTCTTGTCGTCCGCCTTGACGCCTTCCAGCCCTCTGTCGATGGCGCTGTACAGCGCGAGCGAAGATACGGGCCTTCCGTTGACGATAAGGTACTGGTCCTGCCTTCTCATCCTGAAGTCCTCGGGCGCACCGACCATGGCCATGGCCTCCACCCCCGGAGAAGAGCTCCTGCCGGTCGACATCCTGCCGGCAGCGTCCCCGAACACGGCCGTCGCCGCGCTATACGGCTCCCCGTCCCCGGGCGAGTAGAATACCTGCTTGCCGTCGAGGCTCAGCCTCACCGATACGGCAGGGCAGCTAAGGGCGAGCCTTTCGGCCGCCTTTTGTATCCTGTTCGCCTCGGCCTGCTTCGACTTCAGGTACTTCAGCCTGGCGGGCGTGTTATAGAAGAGGGAGTCCACCTCGACGGTCGTGCCCTGCCTTCCTGGCGCAGGACCTTCTAAGGCCAGCCTGCCCCCTTCATATTCGACCTTCCAGGCGGTCTGCTGCCCTCGGGCCCTCGTTATGAGCCTCACTTTGGCGACGGAAGCGACCGACGGCAGCGCCTCTCCCCTGAAGCCAAGGGTGTTCACCGCGAACAGCTCGTCAGCCGTCCTTATCTTGCTCGTGGCGTGCCTTTCGAAGGCCAGCAGGGCGTCGTCCCTGTCCATGCCGAACCCGTCGTCGACCACCCTTATCTGGTCGAGGCCGCCTCCGATTGCCTCTATGTCGATGCTCCTAGCGCCCGCGTCCACCGAGTTCTCGGCCAGCTCCTTGACCACGGAGGCGGGCCTTTCGACCACTTCCCCCGCAGCTATCTTGTTGGCCACTTCTAGCGGCAGCCTTATTATGCTCACGAGCGCACCTCCATCCCGATAATCCTGCCGGACTTGTACTTGGCGTCCGGCACGGTATATGCAAGGCCGTAGACGTATCCCGGGTTTACACCCGCCAGCCCGCAACAGGGAAATTCCCTATACTTCCTCTTCCTCCAGCGCCTTCTTCATCTCGAATACCAGATCCAGGGCCTCCCTGGGGGAGAGCGCCTCGGGATCCGCGCCTTTAAGCAGCTCCATGGCCTTCGATTCGACCTTCTCCGGCAGGGGGCCGTCGTTTGCCGCTTCGGGCAGCTCGCCCCAGCCGAACAGCTTCATCTGATGTCCGCCTCTGTCATATATCTTCTCGAGCTGCCTCAGGATCTGTCCGGCGCGCCTTATCACGTCCTTAGGCAGTCCTGCCATACGGGCCACGTTTATCCCGTAGCTCTTGTCAGTGCCGCCTCTTTGCAGCTTGTACAAGAACACGACTTCGTCGGCGCGCTCCGCGACGCTTACATGGTAATTCCTGGCAAACGGCAGCTTCTCCTCCAGTTCGGCCAGCTCGTGGTAGTGCGTCGTGAACAGGCACCTCGAACGCGTCACGTCGTGTATGTGCTCGGCCACCGCCCAGGCCAGGGCCATGCCGTCGTAGGTCGAAGTCCCCCTGCCCAGCTCGTCCACCATCACGAGGCTGCTTTCGGTGCTCGTGTTCAATATCTCGGCTACTTCGAGCAGCTCAACCATGAAGGTGCTCTTGCCGACCGCTATGTCGTCGTAGGAGCCCGCCCTGTAGTAGATCCTGTCGGCCAGGCCGATTTTGGCCGAAGAGCATGGGACGTAGGAGCCGGCCTGCGCTATCAGCTGTATGAGGCCGATCATAGCGAGTACCGTGGACTTGCCCGCCATGTTGGGACCGGTTAGTATCAGAAGCCTCGCGTCGTCGTGCTTTAGCTCGATGTCGTTCTCCACGAACCTGCCCGCCGGCATCACGGCCTCCATGACCGGATGCTTTGCATCGTACAACAACGTGTCGAGCCCGCTGTCAACCTCCGGGCGCACCCATCGCCTTTCGAAGGCCGCCCTTGCGAACGATGCCAGCACGTCGGCCGCAGCAGCTGCGGCGGCACTGCGCATTATCCCGTCCAGCATCCTAGACGCCATTTCGACCAGCCGCTTGAATATCTGCTGCTCCAGCTTGACCTGCTTCTCCTCAGCGCCGAGCACCTTGGTCTCGATCTCCTTGAGCTGCTCGGTGTAGTACCTCTCAGATCCGGCCAAGGTCTGCTTCCTTATGAAATCAGAAGGCACATTCGCGATGTTCGACTTGCTCACCTCGAAGTAGTAGCCGAACACCGAATTGTACCCTATCCTCAGATTCTTTATGCCGGTGCGCTCGCGCTCGCTCGCCTCCAGCCCGGCCAGCCAGTCTCTTCCTCCGGCGGCGGCCGACCTCAGCTCGTCCACTTCGGCGTCGTACCCATGCTTGATGAATCCTCCCGATCCCATGTCGGCCGGCAGCTCGTCGGCTAGAGCAGCGTCGAGCTCTGCCGTCAGATCCTTGGCTGGGTCGATGGAATCTCCCAGTTCGCGAAGAAGCGGCGCCTTTGCGTCGGCTTCGATCGCCTTCTTAAGCATGCCCACACCTTTGAGAGAGCGCGACAGCGCGGCGAGGTCCCTGGGCATCGCGCTCGAATACGCCAGCTTCGAGCCCAGCCTCTCAAGGTCTAGGATCCCCGACAGGGCAGCTTCCATCCTCTCGGCCTCGGCCCTGTCCTTGATGAGCTCGCATACCGCGTCTTGCCTTCTGGATATCTCGAAAGCGTCGACGAGCGGCGCTTCCAGCCACGCCCTGATGAGCCTTGCGCCCATCTTCGTGGACGTGCGGTCCATGACGCCAAGCAGGCCCTTGCCACCCTCGGCCCTCTCGTTGCCGAAGACCGCGAGGTTTCTCCACGAGGCCCGGTCTATGTGCATGAAACCCGATATCCTGTAGGCTCCCAGGGAGGTGATGTGCCCCAGGTCCGATTTCTGGGTGAAGCCAAGGTAAGTAAGGAGCGCGCCGGCGGCCGCCGTCGCCGACGGCATTCCTACCAGCCCGAAGCCCTCTACGCCGGCGGAGCCGAAGTGGGCTGCCAAGGTCTTGGCCGCCTGTCTGGCATCGAACTCGTGCGCAGGCCTTTCCGTGACGGGAGCGCTCTTGGGGCCCGATGCGAGAAGCTCCTCCAGTCCATGAGGAAGAGGGCTGCCGGCCGCTCTTATCACCTCGCTCGGCGAGAGCCTTTCCAGCTCCTGTATAGCCCTTATGGTGGCATCCTTCCCGTCAAGCTGGGTGGCCCTGAACTCTCCGGTGGAAGCGTCGCAGTAGGCGATGCCTATCGCCCCGTCATGTATATGGACCGCCGCCATGAAATTGTTGCCGCCGTCCTCGCCTTCGAGCACGCCCGGGCTCACCACCCTGATTATGTCGCGCTTGACGAGCCCCTTGACCAGCTTCGGGTCCTCCAGCTGCTCGGCTATCGCTACTTTATAGCCCTTCTTCACCAGCTGCGGCAGGTACTCGTCTATGGCATGGTGCGGCACGCCGCACATGGGCATCCTGTTGCCCGAGCCTATCTCCCTTCCGGTCAGGTACAGTCCCAGCTCCTTTGACGCCGTCATCGCGTCCTCGTTGAAAAGCTCGTAGAAGTCGCCGAGGCGCACCATCAAGAGCGCATCCGGATGGCGCGTCTTCAGCTCGTTGTACTGTTCCATCATCGGGGTGAGGCCCTTGCCGGGTCCTGTCATCGTAAGCTTCGCGTCCCCTTTCGCCATGTCAAGTCCTATCGGCCCTGGTGCCGTGAAGCACGAAGGTGCGCGCCTTCTCTATCCTAACCCTAACCAGCTCCCCGGGCTTGGCGTCGGCCTCGGGCCAATGCACCATCTTGTTCGTCCTCGTCCTGCCTGAGCACATCCTGGGGTCCTTCGCGGACGGGCCTTCGGCCATCACTTCCTCCACACTGCCCAGAAGCTTCCTGTTCGCCGCAAGCGAGATCTTGTTCTGCAGCTCTATGAGCCTTCCTATCCTGTCCTTCTTTTCCTCTTCCAGGACCTGGTCCGGCATGGACTCAGCAGCCGTGCCCTTCCTGGGCGAGTAGACGAACGTAAAAGCCGAATCGAAGCCGGCTTCTTCCACGACGTCCAGGGTGCGTTGGAAGTCCTCCTCCGTCTCGCCAGGGAATCCTACCATCACATCAGAGGTTATGGCGCAGCCGGGCACGGCCTTTTTCACCTTGTCCAGCATGTTAAGGTACTCCTTCGCAGTGTAGCCCCTGTTCATCATCCTGAGCACCTTGTCCGAGCCGGCCTGGACGGGCAGGTGGTACTGCTCGCACACCTTGCCGAGGGATGACAGGGCCTCTATCATCCTGTCGTCGACGAACCTCGGGTGCGACGTCGTGAACCTCAGCCTGGAGCCGTCAGGCAGTGCCTCGTCAAGGGCGGCCAGCAAATACGGAAAATCGGGCCTTGCGAGCCCGTCGACGGGCCCCAGGCCCTTGCCGTAGGCGTTGACGTTCTGCCCCAGCAGGGTGATGTCCTTCGCGCCGGATTCCGCCGCCTTTACGCATTCGGCGGTTATCTCAAAGACGGCGCGGCTCCTCTCCCTGCCCCTTACGTACGGCACGATGCAGTATGTGCAGAAGTTGTCGCATCCGTAGGTGATGTTCACGAACGCCTTGAGAGGGTCCTTCCTGAGCACGGGCAGGTCCTCTACGACTTCCTGCGGGCTGTCCCAGACCTCAACCACCCTTTCGCCGGAATCCAGGCGCGCTAGGAGCTCCGGGAGCCTGTGGATGTTGTGCGTGCCGAAGGCGAGGTCAAGCCATGAGAGCCTCTCGTCCAAAGCTTCCCTGACCCATCCCTCCTGCGCCATGCAGCCGCAGATTCCGACCTTGAGGCCGGGCCTGGTCTTCTTCAGCCTCTTTACCTGGCCGAGGTTGCCAAGCGCCCTGTCCTCGGCGTTGCCCCTTACGCAGCACGTAAGGTAGAGTATCAGGTCGGCCTTTAGTTCATCCTCCGTGAAACCGTAGCCGGCACCTTCCAGGTACCCGGCTATCGTCTCCGAATCCCTCTCGTTCATCTGGCAGCCGAACACCACCAGCTTAGCTAGCCTTAAAACCTCTGTCATCCATCCACCGCCCGGAATCTCATAAGTCAAGTACGTACCTGTTCATGATCCTTTCGCCCTCGGCGTACATCTCGTCGTGCTCGGGCACGCGAGCTTGCCCCGCGAACCTGAACCCGGCCTTTTCGGCCGTCCTCATCGAAGCTTCGTTGTCTGGCCTGGTCGTGATCACCAGCTGCGGCATCTTAAGCTTCCTCGCGAAGTCCGCAAGGAGCACGACCGCCCTTGAGGCATAGCCGTTCCCCCTGAAGGGCTCGTCGATCCCGTAGCCTATGTGGCCCGCGCACATGATCACGTGGTCGTTGTAGCCGACCCTGAGCACAATGCCCCCGACGGGCTTGCCCGTGCCGCTAAGCGCCACCTTGAACTCATAGAAGGGCACGAACGAGCGTGCCTTGTCCACATCTTCGGTATACCTGTCCAGCAGCAGCTCCACGGTGCCGTCGTCTGGTATGCCAGGGTCGACGTAGACGAACTGCCCCATCAGAACCTTATGCCCTGGGCCTTGAACCGCGAAAGCGCCTCATCAAGGTCGTCGTCCGCTATCGTCAGGGATATCCTGAAGTAGCCTTCGCCGTGCCTGCCGTATCCGTTGCCCGGCGTTATCACGACGCCGGTCCTGTCGAAGACGTGCTCTGCGAAACCGGCGGACGTATATCCTTCGGGCACCGGCACCCATACGTAGATGCTCCCGTTGGGATATTCGAGCTCGCATCCGAGCTCTCTCATCGTACCCACGACCTTGTCGCGGCGTTTCCTGTAGACCTCGCGCATCGAATCCACCGAATCCCAGGGCCCGTTCATCGCGGCCGTCGCCGCGACCTGCACCGCCTGGAAGGCCCCCGAGTCGAGGTTGGACTTAAGCGCGGCCAGCGTACCCACGGCGTCGGGATTGCCCACGGCCCATCCTATGCGCCATCCGGTCATGTTGAAGTACTTAGACAACGAGCCGAACTCTATGGCAAGGTCCATCGCGCCCTTGGCGTTCAGCACGCTCGGCGGCCTGCTGCCGTCGTATGTCATCTCGGCGTACGCCGAATCATGCACCAGGATTATATCGTTCTCGGCGGCGAAGGCTACGGCCTCGTCGAAGAGCGCGCCGTCGGCGCACGCGCCGGTAGGGTTGTTGGGGTAGTTGAGGAACATCAGTGCCGTGTTCTTGGCCACGTCGCTCGGTATCTCGGAGAAATCCGGCAGGAAGCCGTTCTTCTTCAGCAGGGGCATATAGTAGGGTATGCCCCCTGCGAACACCGTTCCCGCCTCGTATACCGGATATCCCGGGTCCGGGATGAGGTTGTACTTGCCGGGGTCGGTGAAGCACAGCGATATGTGCGCTATGCCCTCCTTGGACCCTATGAGCGAGCACACCTGCCTATCCGGGTCGAGCCCCACGTCGAACCGCCTCTTATAGTAATCCGCGACCGCCTTCCTGAAAGATCCCATGCCCTTCGACGATGGGTACTGGTGGTTCTTCGGGTCGCGCATACCGGCGACTCCTGCTTCGACCACGTGTTCTGGCGTCGGCATGTCCGGGTCTCCTATGCCCAGCGAGATTATGTTTCGCCCTTCGCGCCTGGCCTTTTCGATCTTGGCCTCTATCTGCGCGAAAAGGTACGGCTGCAGGTTCTGTATCCTCTGTGCCCTTCTGATCATGCTAATCCTCCCATCCTCCGGTGTAAGAATCCGTAAGCTTGCCTTTGAATACGAACGAAGCCGGGCCGGTCATCATGACGTGACCGTCGCCCTTGGACCATTCGATGTCCAGCGAACCGCCAGGAAGGTCTATCCTGCTTTTCCTGCCGGCCCTTCCCGACACCGCCGCGGCGACAGCCACCGCGCACGCGCCGCTTCCGCAGGCAAGCGTAGGGCCCACTCCCCTCTCCCAGACGAATACCCTTATCCCGCCGTCGCCCAGCACCTGGGCGAACTCCACGTTCGTCTTCCTCGGGAATGCCGGGTGGTTCTCCATGAGAGGGCCAAGCCTCGTCATGATGTCCCTGCTCGTGCTGCCGACGAACGCCACCGCGTGCGGATTGCCCATGTTCACGCATGTGACCATGAGCTTCTCCCCGCCCACCTCGAACACTTCGTCTACCACCTTGTCGCCTTCGACCTTCACGGGTATGTCAGAAGGGGCCAGGGCGGGCTCTCCCATGTCCACGGTCACCTTCCAGTCCTTGCCGGAGCGCTCTGTTATCCTGGCCAGCTGTATGCCTTTGAGCGTTTCTATGCTAAGAGGCTCCTTGGCATTTGGGTATTTCTGGGCCCAGAGCACCGCGGCGCAGCGTATGGCGTTGCCGCACATCTCCGCTTCGGACCCGTCCGAGTTGAATATGACCATCCTCAGGTCAGCCTTCTCGGAGGGCACCAGGACGATGAGCCCGTCCGCGCCCACCCCGAAGTTCCTGTCGCACACCTGCTTCGCCATGTTCTGGAGCCTCTTCAGGTCACCTGCTTCGGCCATGGTGAACACGAAATCGTTTCCCAAACCGTGCATCTTGTAGAATTCCATCAAATCACCGCCAGATCAGATTATCGCGGCCGCCACGGCCGCCACTATGAGTGCGGGCAGCATGTTGCCCGCCTTTATCCCGGCCTTCATCGAAAGGTTGAAGCTCAGACCCACCAGGATCAGCCCGCCCGCCCCGGTCATGTGCGCCAGCATGGCGTCCGTCATTATGCCCTGCAGCAGGCCGGCCCCCAGAGTCAAGGTACCTTGGACCACGAAGACCACCAGTGCGGAGAAGCCCACGCCTATGCCCAGCGTAGAGGCCATCGCCATGGACGTTATCCCGTCCATGACGGCCTTCATCGCAAGCACCGAGTAATCGCCTGTGAGCCCGTCGGAGATGGAGCCCATCACAGTCATCGGCCCTATGCAAAACAGCAGCGAGGCCGCCATCAGCCCTTCTGTGAACTTCCCTTCCCCCACCCTGCCGAGGCGCGATTTGAGCTTGTCTCCCAGGCCGTTGAGCCTGTCGTCGAGCTTTACGACCATGCCGACGGCGGTACCCAGCACCACGCAGACAAGCGTCACGAGCAGGTCGGGTGAGCTCCAGGCGTTCTTCAGGCCTATCACGAGCGTGAAGAGCCCCATGACCCTCACCAGCTCGCCTCCGAAGTCCTTGGGTATGCGGCTCCTTAAAAGGAGCCCTGCGCCGGTGCCCGCTAGCACAGTCGCCGTGTTCAAGATCGTACCGGTCATGTCGCACCTCTGTTCAGGTAGAATCCTATCTAGATATTATATCATCTGGGGCTGGTTGAATCACCGTGAACAAAGCCCTTTGAGGCACGTCTGAATAAATGATATTGTGAATTGTCTTATGCATAAAGCTCTGATAGAATATTCGTGATTTCTGAGGAAGGAGGGAATTAGATGAAGAAGATACTGATCGTAGGCATCGTACTGGCGACCGTGGTGATAGCTTCCATCATAGTCTTCGCCGCCGTACCGTCCCTTACGATACCCGGTGTGAACGCCAAGGACGACCTGCCCAAGGGCTGCACCGACTGCCACGTCAAGGCGAGCGACGCTGACAGGACCATACTTGCGGGTATGAAGGCAATGATCGCCGCGGGGAACCACCCCAAGGTCGCCGACAGCATGCTCGACGAGCTGAAGGACTGCTACACCTGCCATAAGGCGGGAGCTTCCGCGGGTACTGTGGGCAGCGTGGTGCATTCTGCGCATTTCACCGGCAAGGACAACGCATTCATAAAGTACTACAGCGGCAACTGCACCTGGTGCCACAGCGTGGACCTTACGAAGGGCGTAGTGGGTGTGAAGGGCAAGTAGACCGCCTCTGATGCCATCAAGGGCCGCCGGGCTGACCGGCGGTCTTTTTCTGTCCTTTATGCGACGGGCCCCCGGTCGCTCCCGGGGGCCCGCAGCTATCTTATGTCCTATCGTTCGCGCCCCCGCCGCTGGTTACGGCGCGCTGGGCAGGAACATGGCGATTATACCCACTATGGCCCCGATCGCGCCGAGCACGATGCCTACGATGCCGAAGCCCTGGAGCTTCTTCATCTCGGCCTTCATGCTCAGGTCCTGCTCCGAGAGCTTCATCTCAAGGTCCTTGATCTGCTGTTTCAGGGCGTTCTCGCGCTCCTGGGCCTCCCAGGACTGGGCGGTCATCAGGTCGTTGGCCTCTTGGGCGGACTTTTTCATCTTGGCGTCGACGTCCACTTGCATTGCGGCCACCTTGGCGTCGAGCGCGTTGTGCTTTAGAGTCAGGGTCGCAAGGTCGTTCTTCACGCTGACCAGCTGGCCCACCGCCGTCTCGAGGTTAGCCTTCACTACCTCGAGCGAGGTTTCGAGCGCCCCTACCCTTGCGGTCACCGCCGAAAGGTCCGATTTGAGTGCGGATATATTGAGGTTGGCCGTGTCCATGGCCTTCCTTAGAGACGCTATCGACGCGGTGTACTCGTCGTTTAGAGCCGCCTGTTCCGATGCTATTTTCAGTATCAGCGCCGAGGTGTTGAAGCTGTTCTCATCCAGGCTCTTGGAAAGGGCGGCCACCTTGTCGTCAAGCTTCTTGTCAGCCTGCTCGCGAAGCGCCTTCTCGTCGGCAAGCGCCTTTTGCGCCTCCTGGCGTCCCGCTTCCATCGCAGTCCTGAGTGCCGCGTCCTCGGCCTTCCTGACCACGATCTCCGTTTCGATTTCCGCAAGCAGGCCCGCCGCCGACTTCTCTATGTCCGCGCCCAGCATTTTGTCCAGGTCCGCAAGCTTCGCCGAAAGGCTAGCATCCGCGGCGGTCCTTAGCCTTTCTTCCTCGCCTATGTAGGAGCTAAGGCTTTCTACCGCACCATCCAGCCTTGCGCCCATTACCGTCAGCTCCGCGAGCATCCTCGCCTTGAGCTCGCCAACGGCTGTTTCCAACGCCTTGTCCTGCTTCCCCTCCAAGTTGGCGAGATCCGCAAGGCACTTCTCCGCTGCCAGGGAATGCTCGGCCGCCGCCCATTCCTTTATGGATGTCACGGCGGACTCGAGGTCCTTGCCGGTCTTGCCCTCCAGGGCCGCCATCTTCTCCTCGAGGGCCTTCCTGCTTCCGCTCTCCTTCTCTAGGTATGCGGAAAGGTCGGATACCGCCCTGTCTATGTCGGCGCCAAGTGCCGCCTTCAGGGCCGTCACGTCCGCGGAAAGCGACTGCAGGTCGGCCTCGCTCTTCTTGCGCGCCTCGTCGAGCCCCGCTACGGCGGCATTTGTCTTCTCCATGGCCGCAGCCGTCCTGGCAGCTTGGTCGTCGGCCTCGGCCTTGTCGCCCTTGACCTCGTCCATCAGCGCCATTATCAGCTTGTCCTTGGCGGCCTTCTCGTCGGCCAACGACTTCTCCAGCGATGCGATGCCCTGCTTCGTCCCCGCGATCGCCTCGTCTATGGCCTTGATGCGCACCGCCTGCGAGTCCAGGTCGGCGAGTATCTCCGCCGCTTCGGCCTTGCGCTCCTGCCTTTCGGCGGTCAGCGCCTTGCCGGCGTCCGCCGACTGGCTCTCAAGCGCCTTGACCCTTATGTCCAGGGTGCTCATCAGCGGCACTATCTCTGCCCTGAGCTCGTTGGCGACCTGTCTTAGTATCCCCATGTCCTCCTCTGTGGCCGTCACGGCGCCCTTTTCGAGGTCGGTCAGCATCTTGGCCACCACGAACGCGAGCAGGTACCTGTTCACGCCCTCCTCGCCCTTGAAGGTACCGTCGTCGTACACTCCCAGGTAGCCCTTGTCTACAAGCTTCATGACCGCTTCGTACGCCCAGTGGTCCTTCGGCACGTCCTTCACCTGCGGGGCAGCGACCGCCCCGAAGCACAGCAAGAACGCCATGGCTATGCTTATTGCCGAGGCTATTCTGCTTTTCGTGGATATCATCATGATGGCACCTCCGGTCAATGTCTGATTATTGCTTCAAGGCCGTCGTTGTCGATGGCCACCGGCTTGCCGGCCGCATCGTAGGCCCTTACGTTCTCGAGTGATATCGTCATTCCCCCGGACTTGGCTATCCTGAAGTCTATGCTCACCAGCTGGCCGTCCGGCTCTCCTCCCGGCAGGAAGGAACATGTTATGCCCCTGATGGCGCCCTGCTGTACGTTCCCTGCGCCGAAACCGGGGTGCGTCCCGTCGGGAAGCAGCATCAAGAAGCCGGGGTTCACGGGTTTCTTGCCGAGCGGGACCAGCACGTCGCCGTCCCATGCGATGTCGAACTCTATCTTGGCGACGTCCGAAAGCCTTACTGCCATCACCCTCGCTTCCGCGAACCCGCTGTCTGTGCTCAGCTCGAGCCTTATGCCCCTTTGCACCTTGGGCACGTCTACGGTGCTTATCGTGTTCACCTGCTTCGCGTTCGACGCCATGGCCTTCGCTCTTAGCTGTACGGCCTGCGACAGCGCGCCCGGCAGTATGTGCCAGACCGCCTTGTAGGATTCGCCCGGTTCGAAGTGTCCGAGCTGCTTGGTAGCCGCGTCCCCGGGGGCGAGCTTAGCACCGGTCAGCTCCAAGGAGGCCTCGGCCCAGTAGGCAGATGAGTCGCCCACGTTGGTCAGCACCGCGCCCACAGGATACGAGGCCAACAGTCCCCCGTCCTCCGAAAGGCCTATCGTCAACGGCTCCAGCCTTAGGGCTAGCCTCGGGGGGGACAGGAGCTTTACGCTCCTTACCAGCGAGTTGTTCTCCGCGTTGAAGGATTCTACCTTGAGCTTGAGCTGCTGGTCGCCGTATGTCGCCCCGTCGGAGGCGATCTGCCACGAAAGTTGGGTCATGGCGCCCTTCTTGATATCCCCGACGTTCCTTACGGCGCTGGATCCGGACTGCAGCTTGAGGCCCTTGGGCAGCTCTAGCGTCGCCTTTACGTCGAGCGCCGGGCCCTTGCCCGTGTTCTGTATGTATGCCACTACCATGAACGAGGACGGTTGGCCCTCCTTCACGGCCGCCACTTCCGCCGGTGCCGCCATGCCTATCGACATCACTCCGGGTGACAGGACTATCCCGCCGAGCCCGTAGTATGTGACGAGCGTCACTTGCGCGTTGGGTGCCAGTGTCAGCCCGTCCCAGTACATGGCCGCCGCAGAGTCCAGGTCGAACTCGCCCTCCCTGGTGAAGTCCCTGCCCTCGACCAGCCTGACGTCCCACAGGCTGTCGGCGAAGGCCCCCCAGTTGCTGAAGGCGACCCGGGCCGGCACCGTGAGCTCCCCGCCTTTAAGCGTGGCCTGCGACGTAACAGAAGGTTCGGTGAACGAATCGAAGGCCTGCCAGAAGTCCGGCATCGAATTGCCAAGGAAGTCCGCGTCGGATACGACTCCCAGCTCACCGGCCCTTAGGGGAGCACCGTCGTTCGCTCCTAGCATCGTGTCTATCATAAGCCTCAAGCCCACCGTGACGTCCTTGTCGGACGTGTTCAGCAGGGTGTATGCGATCCTCGCCGTGTCGTAGTAGCCCGTCATCTGGCTCCTTGTGAACGACAGGTCCTGCACCGCCCTCACCGGGCCGAGCATGTAGACGGTGGAGATCGAATTGCCCCTTTGCGAAGGGGCCATCACCACTGTCCCGTATTTGCCCTTCAAGCCCGCCCTCTTGGAGGCCCTGCCCCCGAAGACCCAGTCCTCGCCGTCTATCCTCACGGTCGTGTAGCTGGTCCATGGGACCGGCCTCCCGTAGATGAGGGGCATGGAATCATCGTTCGGGTTCTCTGGATCCCCTCCTGTGGTCTCGACCCCGAACCTGCCGTTCTCGGCCTCCCCGGCATTCACTATTATCTTTATGAATTCGTTGGATATGCTTACCACCGGTTGGGCGGCGGCGCCCTGGGCCCCTGCGGCCAGAAGCGCAACCAGCGCGAACACGGCGGCTAATAGGCAGGCTTTCCTCATGACGGCGGCCCCTCCCTTCAGTCTATGAAAGTCGCGCTGATGAAGTGTGGCTCGGCCGCTGCCACGGGTTCCATCTTGAACGACACCTCTATCACTACCTTATAGTTCCTCTCCGCTGGCTTGAAGGACCAGTACCTCGCTATCGTCTTCACGGCCATCTCCCTCAGCCTTATGTCGTCGGGACCGCTGAGCACGTTGGTGGCCATGACCGTCCCGGATGCTGCGACGTACACTTCCACCATCACGTCGCCTTCGCTGTAGGAGCTCATGGATTCCTTAGGATAGGTCATCGCCCTCTTGGAGGCCACCATCGCCTCTCCCGTGGGATCCTCGCCCGGGTATGAGGGTCCGACCGGAGCCGCTTGTTCTACGGGCTCTGTGCCCCCGTCGGCCTCGGTCTCGATCCCCGGCTCCCCTTGCTCTTCGACGGTTTCGGCGGGAACCGGCGTCGTGCCCTTGTCGGATACCACGATTTCGGCCTTGGGTTTGGCCGGGGCCTGCACCACCTGCGGCTTCGTGGCGGCCTTCGGGGCGACCGTCGTGATGCTCTTCTCATCAGGTACGACCTTGGCCACCGCCTTCTGCTGTTGCTCGACGGGCTCCTCCTCCACGACCTCAATGCCGGGGCTGCCCTTCGCGGGTGATATTGCCGCCAGCTCGACGATGCCCGCCCCCTCGAGGGGAAGCAGGTCGACCACCTGTGCCGGCTGCCACGGTATCAATAGCAGCAGCGCGTGCATCGCCGCCGATACGAGCAGGGCGATAGATCCCGCCGCGCCGTTCTTACGCATCAATCATTCCCCCCGGGCGCCGTTGCCGGCTTCCTTTCCACGGCCAGCGCAAGGTGCACCCCGCCGCCCGTCCTTATGGCATCTACGACTGCGATGAGCTGCTCGTACGTGACCGATTTATCCGCCATTATGGCGAAGGTCTCCTCGGGGTCCTTCTTCAGGGCGTCGACCACTCTCGCAGGCAGGTCACCGATCGCGACCTTATGATCGCCGATGAATATCCCGCCTGCGCTGTCTACCGTGACCAGGACGATGTCAGAGGCGAGCTCTTTGGGCGTCGCCGCTCTGGGCAGCTCCAGGGGCATGCCGGATGTGTTGGTCCTGAAGCTCGTGAAGATCATGAAGAAGAAGATCAGATAGCACATCATGTCCACGAGCGGGACGAGGTCTATCCTCGGCTTCCTCTTTCTCCTTACGATTTCCATCAGGCATCCTCCTTGCCGTTGAGTATGATGTCGACTATCTCGGTCTCGGCCACCATCATCACCGATACGTGCCTGTCTATCTCGGCGGTGAAGTAGCTGTGCCCGAGCACCGTGGGCGCCGCCACTATCAAGCCGGCGGCGGTGGTTATCAAAGCCTCGGCAATGCCGCCTGCGAGCTGCGACGGGGCCGTTATGCCACCTAGCGCGTTGAGCACGTTGAAGCTCCTGATCATACCGGTGACGGTGCCGAGCAGGCCCAAGAGCGGCGCCACGGTAGCCGTGGTTTCGAGCACGAGCATGTTCTTCTCCATGCCGTAGACTTCGCTCTGCGCGCTCTTGCCGATGAGCTCCTTGAGGGATTCCTTGTCCTCGGCCCTTGATTGGAGGGCGGTCCTGCACAAGGACGCCACCGGACCCTTCATCGCCCTTAGCATCGTGAGGGCCTCGAGGCTTCCTCCCTGCGCGTATGAGTTCCTCAGCGTCTTCAGCACCTTCTCAGGGTCGCTCGGTAGCACCGTGAGCTGGAAGAACTTGTAGATGATCACTGCGAGCGAACAGATCGAGCTCAGGATGATGGGGTACATCACCCAGCCGCCCATGCGGATTAATTCAAGCATGTCGATACCTCCAAAAGAAAAGATGCCGGATCCGGATTGAATTCTTCCTACTTAAATAGACTAAACGTATTTACTTCCTGCTTAGTCGCAGGCCCTTGCTCTTTATTCCCGCCTTGGCCCTTCGTCCAGGACTTCAACATGGTGCTCGCGTGCTTAACGGCCTCCTTGTCGTCGGTTCCGGACAGCATCCTGGCCAGCTCCAGCACCCTATCGCCGTCCGTGAGCGCCTTTGCTTGCACGACGGCTCGGGTGCCGTCGTCCGATTTGGTCACGGTGACGTGCCTGTCGGCGGCCGCAGCAATCTGGGCCAGGTGGGTCACAACTATGGCCTGCCCCGCCTCGGACACCTGCTTGAGCTTAAGGGCCACATGGTTCGCCGCGGCGCCCCCCACGCCCTGGTCGATTTCGTCGAACACCATGGCCAAGGCCCCCTCGCCCGCTATCGACGAGGCTACTTTAAAAGCCAGCATGAAGCGCGAAAGTTCTCCTCCGGAGGCTACTTTTGCAAGCGGCATCGGCTCTTCGCCCACGTTGGCCGAGAAATAGAACTCGAAGACCTCCAGCCCCGAAGCGCTCGCGAAGCGCCCTTCCTTGGCGTCCGTCCCGTTCACCGCGGTGCGCGGCATAAGCTTTGCGTAAAATCTCGCCCTTGGCATCATGAGCTCCTTCAGCTGCTCCTCGACCGACGACGAGAGCCTTTTAGCAGCATGCTGCCTGGCCAAGCTCAGCTCCTCCATGACGGCGAGCATCGCCCGCCTTGCGGCCTCGGCCATGCCGGCGGCGCTTCCGGTCCTGATCTCCAAGTCCTTGAGCTCTTCCATTTCCTTCCTGCACGAATCCAGGAAGCCCGCCAGCTCGTCCGCCTCCATGCGGTACTTCCGCTTCATCCTGCCGATGTCGGCCAGCCTGGATTCGACCACCGACGCCCTCTCGGGGTCCATGTCGAGCGCATCCCTGGCCCTGAGCGCGTCCTCGGCGACGGACCTCATGGAATCGGCGGCAGCTTCCAGTGCCTCCTTACCTCCTTGCAGCTCGAAGCCGAGCTTCGCAGCGGCCTCCAGCTCCTCGGAGGCGGACCTTGCAAGGTCGATGGCCGACTTGGCGTCAAAGCCGCTGTCATAGAGCATCCCGTAGGCCTTTTGCATGCACTCGTAGATCCTGCTCGCGTTCGCGAGGACCTTGGCCTCCGCCATGAGCCTCGCCTCCTCGCCCGGTTCCACGGCGGCCTCTTCGAGCTCGTCCACCTGGTATCCCAAGAAGTCCAGGCGGGCCTGCCTGTCCTCGGCCTTGGCCATAAGCTTTGCGAGCTCCTCCTCGGCGGACCTCCATCGCGAGTAGGCGGCCCCGACCTCTTGAAGAAGCTCCGCTTTTGCTCCTTCCAGGAACGCGTCTACAGCCGCAAGCTGGTATTGCGGCTTCAGCATCTTCTGGGTTTCGTTCTGGCCGAATATGTCCATGAGGGCCTCGGCGGCCTGGGCAAGTTCACCGGCCGTGACCAGCTTCCCGTCGATCCTGGCCCTGGATCCTCCCGAGGAGTAGACCTCCCTTGAAAGGACCACGCTCCCGCCTTCCAGGACTATCCCCATCCGGCGTAGGGCCTCCTTCGCGAACGGATCGCAAGTTATGTCGAAAGCCGCCTCTATTACGGCGGCTTCCTTGCCCTTCTTGACGAATTGCGCATCGGCCCTAGACCCAGATACCAAGGCCAGACAGTCGACCACAAGTGACTTGCCGGCACCTGTCTCCCCGGTAAGCACGTTAAGCCCTCCGATGAAATCCAAACCTATGTCGTCTATAAGGGCGAAGTCCTTGACTCTGAGCGACTTGAGCATGCGCACCTCCTGGTGCGTGAAATTCTGGAAGGATGTTATCTCCTGAGGGAGTCGAGCCTCCTTGAGACCTCGTCTACCGCTTCTCTCGGCTTTACGACCATTAGTATGCTGTCATCCCCTGCGATCGTGCCGAGCACTTCCTTCCAACTGAGCTCGTCCAGAACCGCAGCGACCGCGTGGGCCGCCCCGATGACGGTCTTGATCATGATGAGGTTGTCGCTATCCTGGATGCTGACCACATCGTCTTTCATAACCCGCTCGACGCGCTTGTTAAGGTTCTCGAGGTTCCTCTCCTCGGGTGCGGTATATTTATACCTGCCGTTGCTTGCCGGCCCCTTGACCAGCTCGAGTTCCTTGAGGTCCCTCGACACCGTCGCCTGGGTGACCTCGATCCCGTCCGCCTCGAGCAGCTTCGCGAGCTGCTCCTGCGTCTCCACGATATGGGTCCTAATCAGCTCGAGTATCTTCTGGTGACGTCTATGCTTCATCAGAACACCCCTCAATCAGCATTCTTTATAGCCTGCCTTCTTTTAACCTCTCTTTAAGAATACCGTAAAAGTTCCTTTCTCTCAACCGTATAAACAGTGTTGTATATGCAGATTTTTTTGCCCTTAGTTCATCGCCGGGCTCGACGGGCACATAGACCTGCCCGTCCACCGTCATCACGGCCTGTTCGGTGGTCCCTTGCACGACCACCCTGAGCCTTCCGTCGCCCTTGACTACGATCGACCTCGAGAAAAGAACGTGCGGGCATATGAACGTCGCCACCAGCACGTCGAGGTCGGATGATATCAGCGGGCCTCCCGCGGACAGCGAATATGCAGTGGAGCCCGTGGGCGTGGCGATGATTATCCCGTCGCCCGGGAACCTCCCGAGGAACTCGTCCCCGATATACAAATCCAGGGTTATAAGGCGGGACATGCCGGCCTTGTTTATGACGACGTCGTTTAGCCCGGACATCTGGGCGACCACCTTGCCGCACCTTATGAGCTGGGCGTCGACCATCGTCCTCTCGTCGACGTAGTACTGTCCCCTGGCGAGCTGCCTGACGGCCTCCCTGGGATCGCCCTCGTGCACCTCGGCCAGAAAGCCGACGTGGCCTAGGTTGATCCCCATAAGGGGCAGCCTGTACTGCATCGCCTTCCTGGCCGCCCCGAGAAGCGTTCCGTCGCCTCCGAGGACGACGGCGAAGTCCAGCTGGCGCGCCGTCTCGGGCTCCCAACCGAAGGGCTTAGCGCCGATCTTGTCCGCGAGGGCCTCCTCGGCGTAGACCTCCACGCCCTCCTGCCTTAGGACCTCGGCCGTAGTCATGCTGAGCTCCATGAAGTTCTCCTTACCCTGATGCGCTATTATCACGGCCTTGGGCATCCCGGCACCTCCTAGCCACTAGAGATTGTCATGCGCTTCGCGTACCGTGCTCCTAATAAGCTTTGCGACGTCCTCGACGGGCATAAGGCCGGATCCGGCCTTGCCCAGATACATCAAGTACTCTATGTTACCTTCCGGCCCCTTGACGGGTGAATAATCCACGCCGCCGACAGCGAGCCCTAGCTCGTATGCGCCCCTCGCGGCGAAGTCGAGCACCTGCTCATGCACGGCGGGATCCCTTACTACCCCGTTCTTCCCCACTTTCTCCCTGCCGGCCTCGAACTGGGGTTTCACAAGGATAACGCACCTTAGCCTGTCCGATCCCACCTTGAGCACCGCAGGCAGCACCTTCAGGAACGAGATGAACGACACGTCCATCGAGGAGAAGTCTATCCCCTCCTCAAACAGGTTCGGGTCCAGATTCCTGGCGTTGGTCCGCTCCATGACGATTACCCTCGGGTCCTGCCTGAGCTTCCACGCCAGCTGGCCGTAGCCCACGTCGACGGCATAGACCTTGCTCGCGCCCCTTTGTAGCATGCAATCGGTGAAGCCCCCCGTGGAAGCGCCGATGTCCATCGCCTTCACGCCTGCAAGGTCGATCCCGAAGCGGTCGAGGGCCTTCTCAAGCTTGAGCCCTCCTCTGGACACGTACTTCAGGGCCGGACCGGTCACTTCAACCTTGGCGTCCGGGGATATCTTCTCCCCAGGCTTGTCCCTCACCTGCCCGTCCACCTTCACGAGGCCGGCTATTATTAATCGCCTTGCGCCCTCCCCGCTCTCGGCAAGGCCGCTTTCGAACACAAGGGCGTCGAGCCTTTTCTTCGAAGACGCCATCCTAGCGACCTTCCTTCGCCGCGGCCGCCATCACGGCTTTGGCGATGCCTTCCGCGTCAAGGCCGAGCCGGCTAATTACGGCGGGCCTCTTGCCGTGCTTGATTGGGCTTTCCGGTATAGACAGGGGAATCACGCTACCCGCCTGGCCCTCGCAAAGGAGCATCACGCTGGAATACAAGCCTCCCCTTGCCACGCCTTCCTCCACGGTGAAGATGAGCCTGTGTCCTTTCAAAGCGGACCTTACGACTTGCTCGTCGATGGGCTTGAGCGACCTGATATTTATCACCGTCGCGCTTATCCCCTCATCCTCAAGCATGGAGGTGGCCTTCATAGCCTCCGATGTCGACGGTCCCTCGCAGATCAGGGCCACGTCGCTCCCTGACTTGAGCACCTCGGCCCTGCCGGGCATGAACGGCGCTGCGGGGCCGGTCCTGGCCGAGTCGTTAGAATGTCCTTTGGGATATCTTATCATCACAGGACCGGCCGCTTCTTCCGCGGCCCATCCCAGCATCATCTCAAGCTCGGTCCCGTCCATGGGCGCCAGCACGGTGAAGCCGGGGGCCGACAGAGCCATGGACATGTCGTACGTGCCCTGGTGGGTTGCTCCGTCCTCGCCGACGATCCCGGCCCTGTCGATCGCCAGGACTACGTGCAGCCCCTGCAGGGCGACGTCGTGCAGCATCTGGTCGTACGCGCGCTGCAGGAATGTCGAATAGAGCGCGACCACAGGCACAAGGCCCCCCGCGGCAAGCCCTGCCGCGAAAGTCACGGCATGCTGCTCGGCAATTCCCACGTCGAAGTACCTGCCCGGAAATCTCCTTGCGAATGAGGAAAGGCCAGTCCCCGCCGGCATCGCCGCGGTTATCGCGACGATCCTCGGGTCGCTTTCCGCCAGCTCCACGAGCTTTTTCGAGAATACGTCAGTGAAGCCGTCCTTGTTATTGTTCACCTTTATGCCTGTCGCCGGATCGAACGGCCCCGTGCCGTGGTAGCTGTCGGGGTCGGCCTCGGCAGGGGCGTAGCCCTTGCCCTTCTTGGTAACGGCATGTATGATGACGGGCCCTCCGAGCTTCCTGGCGTCTCTTATAGCGTTTCTCATCATCTTTATGTTGTGCCCGTCCAGCGGCCCGATGTAGGTAAAGCCCAGGTCCTCGAACAGCATCTTCGGAAGCAGCAGACCCTTCAAGGACCTTTTCACCACATGGCCGGCCTGCCTGATCTTCTCGCCTACGATCGGGATGCCCGACAGAATCTGCTTGAAGCCGTTCTCGATCTTGCGCCTCGCCGGTGAGAACCTGATCCTTTCCAGCATCTCGGATATGCTGCCGACGTTCCTCGCGATGGCCTGCTCGTTGTCGTTAAGGATGACTATGAGGTCCTCCTTGAGGGCACCCGCGTTGTTCATGGCCTCGTACGCCATCCCGCCGGTCATTGCGCCGTCTCCTATGACGGCGACGACCGCGTTGCCGGCGCCTTTTAGGCGCCTCGACACGGCAAGCCCGAGCGCCGCGGATATCGAGGTGGATGAATGGCCCGTGCCGAAGCAGTCTGACTTGCTCTCCTTTATGTTCGGGAAGCCCGAAGGCCCGCCTTCCTGCCTTAGCCTTTTCATGGCCAGCCTTCGCCCCGTCAGTATCTTCATAGCGTAGGACTGGTGGCCCACGTCCCAGACTATCCTGTCGACCTCCGGATCCAGCTCGGCCAGCAGCGCCACCGTAAGCTCCACCGTGCCGAGGTTAGATGCCAAATGTCCTCCGTTTTCCGCCACGCACTCGATGATATATGACCTGACCTCGTCGGCCAGGGCCTTAAGGTCCGCGTCGTCCAGCGCCATAAGGTCCTTGTGAGTGTCGATTTGGTCAAGAATATGCGCCATCCCATTACCTCCGTATCATCTGCCACGCCTGAGGAATGCCGGCACCAACGAGTTCGCGGCCGCGACCAGCCTGCCGGCGAGCAATATCACGCGTTCCGCCTCGCTCATCGCGAAGCCCTTAGATATGTACTTCAACGTGATCGTGCCAGAAGCCACCACCGCCACCGTAACTGCCAGCACTAGCGTCGCGTTCGCATCCATGAGCGAGGCGAGGCCCGACGCGCTCGCAGCCGCGAGGGCGCCGCTGAGCGTGCCGCATATGTCGCCGACTATGTCGTTGCAGAAGTTCGCCACCTGGGGAGCGTTCCTCACAAGGCGCAAGGCTTCCGCCCCTCCTCTTATCTTCCTCGCGGCTACGGCGTTTATGGGTGGTTCCGTGGCCGCGGCCACCGCCGTGCCGACTATGTCGAACGCGACTCCCGTGAGGACGGTGAGGAAGAGCAGCACAAAAGAAAGGAGAAGCGAGAACTCCCCCAATGATCCTGTGCCCATGTTGAGCGCGAATGACGTAAAAAGCACACCGAGGGCTATCCTGACCGCGGTCCTGGACTTCAAGGCGCACCTTCCTTCTAGTCGACGGCCCGGCCTAAGCCGGGCCATCAAAGATACAGGCGGCAGCGGCACGGGTAAATACTGTGACTTAGGTCCAGTAGGTTTTCCCGCCTGTGCACCTTCTCGTCGCCGGAAGGCGGTTTCCCTTTACGACAGGCTCCCTGCGTCGCCGACAGGTAGACTGGATTACCACTTAGATCACACTGCAATCCCCGCGTCGCCAAGGCAAGCCGAGCATCCTAGGAGTTTTCCTCGACAGCCCTTAAGGCGGTCCTTAGCCTCTTTTGCAGATACGGTTTCAACCTCACCCGCGCCGCCGTGGCCGCGGCGGCCGGCTAGGTTATCCCCCGCACCCGCTTCAAGGCAGGCTACGCTGCATCCAGCGCTTCCTCATACAGACGGTGGCTATGCACCGGACTGCAGGTTAACCCCAATCCGTGGGTCTTCGTAGACTGTATGGCCCACAGTCTTGGGCCTCAGCGCCGCCAGGGTCATCGCCCGCATGCCATTACGGATCGCCCTGGAGGCTATCCCCCTGCACAAACCCCGGACTGGGCGTCCAGAGCCCGCACAAGAGGCTTCATCGATGTGCCCTCAACGGAATTTTAACCCCGTTTTCAGGACAGCCGTGACCGACTAGGATAATGCGCCGCCTGCATTAATATTTATATCACAAATTCAACACTATTGCAGAGACCACGACCCCCAGCGCAAGGCCGGCTACGACTTCCACCATCTCATGGCCTTGGAACTCGTTCATGTTGGGGCATCTCTTGTCGACGTATTCCTTTCCCAGCGTCTTTACGGCGACTTCCTTGAGCAGAAGGCCCTGCCTGTGGAATTCTGCCCGCATGTGCATGGCGTCATAGCTTACTATGCCCGCGAGCACGAGGGTCGTGAGGAACTCGATGCTCGTCGTGCCGTTGAATATCCCGGCACAGAAGCACAAGGATCCCACCAAAGCGGCGTGGGCTGAGGGCATGCCCCCGGTCTTGAGCGCCCTTCCGGAGAAGAAGTCCCCGCTCTTCACCTTCGCAAGGACGAACTTGATTAGCTGGGCCATAAGCCAGGAGACAAGGACCGAGAAGAATGCCCTTTCGTCTGCCACGTAAAACCGCCTCCCTAAGCTCGTAATAGTCCGATCGCCGCAAGCAATGCCTTCCCATCGCCGGGAAGTACCTTCACTTCCTCCTCCGCCATCTCGAGTAGGTTCCTAAGCCTGTCCTTTGCGCCTTCCAGCCCGAACGCCGTCACATACGTGAACTTGCCCTGCTCGGCATCCTTGCCGGGGGTCTTCCCCAGCTGTTCCTTAGTCGAAGTCGCATCGAGCACGTCGTCCCTCACCTGGAAGGCCCTCCCTACGAGAACGCCTATGCGGTCAGCCCCTGCAAGGTCCTGGGATCCGGCTATCAAGGCGCCGGCCCTTAGCGTAAAGCTTATCAGCGCCCCGGTCTTAAGGTCGTGCATCGCGGCAAGCGCCTCCTCGTCCTGCTGCCCTCCGGTCATATCGAGCGCCTGTCCGCCGGCCATGCCCGATGCTCCGGACGCTTTTGCCAGCTCCAGGGCCAAGCGCGAAGCCAGGTAAGCCCCGGCCCTCTTTACGTAGCCCTCGTCCAGGATCGTCTCGAAAGCCCTGCTTTGAAGGGCGTCGCCTGCGAGTATCGCCATGGCCTCGCCGAACACCTTATGGTTGGACGGCATACCTCTGCGGAAATCGTCGTCGTCCATCGAGGGCAGGTCGTCGTGAATGAGGGAATACGTGTGTATGAGCTCGACGGCGACCGACGGTTCGGCCGCAAACTCGATGTCGCCTCCGTATGCCATGACGGATGCGTGCAGCAGGTAAGGCCTGAACCTCTTGCCGCCCGAAAGGACGGTGTACTCCATCGCCTCCCACAGCGCCCTTGAGCCTTCCCCTTCCTTCAAGGCAAGCTCGAGGCACCTGCTGAAGAGGCTTCCCCGACCCAGCCATCGCTCATAACCGGGAAGTCTTGCGCTCATCTTCCACCCTCTCCGGCTTCCATGTCGACGAGCTTCCCGTCCGGACCCAGCAGCTTGACCTTCTCCTCCGCCGCATCCAGCACGGCCCTGAGCTTGCCTATCAGCTCGTAGCCCTCTTCATACAAAGCCATGGCCCTCTCGATGTCGATGTCCCTGCTTTCCATCAACCCCGCGATCTCCGAAAGCCTGGCCATCATGGTCTCGAAACTCTCCGCGGAAACCTTCTTCCTGGCCATACTGATGCACCTCCAAAGATGCCGGACCTTGCTCGATTATGGTCCGTCTTGAATGGTCGATCATTCGCCGCTCTTCACAACTTCGCAACCCAGCGTTCCGTGCTTCAGCCGCACTTCTACCCTGGCTCCCGAAGGCGCCTGGGAGTAGCTCCTCACCACCGTACCGTCCGGAAGCGCGCACACGGAATATCCCCTGTCCAGTACTGAAGCAGGATTAAGCGCCATCACCGACGCCTCCAGCGCCTTGAGCCTTGAGCCTGCCTCGAACACATGCCTTCTGGCAGCCGACCTTATTAAACTTTCCATATCGTCGACCGCCTGCCTCCTAAGGTCCACCATGTCCATCGGCCTCGCCAAGGGACCCCTGGAGACCATGCTCTCTAGAAGCGCCCTCTTTGCGGCGGCGATCTCGGTGAGCCTCCCTGTGAGCCTCCCTGCGACGGATCCGATCGCCCCGGCGATCGCCGAAGCGTCAGGCACTAGCAGCTCGGCCGCGTTGCTCGGGGTCGACGCCCTTACATCCGCTACGAAATCGGCGATGGTAAAATCGACCTCGTGGCCTATCCCGGTGACGACCGGCCTCTCCATGGCCGCTATCGCCCTTGCCAGGCCCTCGTCGTTGAAACACCAAAGGTCCTCGGACGATCCTCCGCCCCTTGCTATGACGACCACGTCGGCTTCTCGCAGCCTGCTTGCCGCATCGAGGGCTTCCGTCACGCTCGCAGGCGCCGTAGCCCCTTGCATCGTAGCCGGGACGATAGTGATGCGGATGCCCTGCCACCTGGCCTTCGAAATCTTAATGAAATCCCTCGCCGCTGCGGACGAAGGTGACGTTATGAGCACGATGTCCTTTATGAACGGAGGAAGGGGTTTCTTGCGGGCCTGGTCGAGCAGCCCCTCCTTGAGGAGCTTGTCCTTGAGCCTGAGGAACGCTGCGTACTTCGCGCCCTCACCGGCCGGCGCCAGGCTCTGTGCCACTATCTGGTAGACCCCGTTGGGCTCGTACACCCTGATGTCGCCGTAGGCCACCACAAGAAGCCCGTTCTCGGGTATGAAGCCCAAGGCCGCCTGCTTCGCCGTCGCAGACCTGAACATCACGGCCTTCAGCTGGCTCCTGTCGTCTTTTAGGGTGAAGTACCAGTGTCCTGACCCGTACCTTCTCAGGTCGGCGACTTCTCCCATGACGGATATGCCGGCAAAATCCGGCTCATCGTCGAACATGCGGGCTATCCTGGCGTTTATGTCGCTTACGGATATGATCGTAGACTGTTCGACGCTTTCTTCGAACAGCAGGTTGCCAAAATCCCTCATACCCACAGCTCCCCCAAGTAGGACACTCCTACCGCGTTATCGGAAGAAAGCCCGGCCATGCCGAACAGCACCTCGATCCCCTGTGCGTCCAGTTTTTTTATCAGGCCCTGCCTGATCCTCTCGTTGCTGGCCACGCCGCCGACCATGAGGACCGTCCTTATGCCGGTCCCCTCAGACGCGCCAATAACGGCTGAAGATACGCTCTTTATGATGCAGTCCAGCACGGCCCTGGCCACACAGCTTGGATCCTCGCCGGCCCTGACCCCCCTTATCGCAGCCTCGCAAGGCCCGGAGAAGCTCATCCTTCCCCCCTGGACCGAAGAAGGGATCCTGAACGACATGCCCTCGCCGCGCAAGGCCAGCACCTCCAGGGCCGGACCAGCCGGGAACGGGAGCTTCAGCGCCGCGCCGACCCGGTCGATCATCTGTCCGGCTGAGATATCCGTGGTGGCCGCTACGACGTCGATGCCCATCTCACCTTCGCCCCAGAGCACTTCCATCACCTCGGTGGTGCCGCCCGACATATGGACCGCAAGGAACGTATCCCCAGGCGAAAGGCCTGCTTCAGGCGCGCACGCCGCTATGTGGCCTTCCTGGTGGCTGACCTCGACAAGATTGAGCCCAAGGCTCGACGCTACGGCCGAAGCTACGCTGCGACCAGCGTTGAACACGGGCATGTAGGATCCTTCGACCCTCCTCGGCCATGCGCTTACGGCGACAGAATCGACCTTGATGCCGTCCCTCCTGGCAACCGTGAACGCCTCTTCCATCATATCCGGGAGGTTTCGTATATGCATATAGAGGGCTTGTGACTGCCTTAGCCCGAGCCCTCCGTCTTCTACTTCCAGTTTCTTCCTGAGATCAGCCGCCACCTCGCCATCCTGGCTTAGAGCCACCGAAGTGGTGTAGCAGCTAGTATCGATTCCCAATGCGGCCATGTCGACCGACCCTCAGACGGCCTTCAGTTCTTCGGCCAGCCTGCCCACGATGCCGTTGATGAAGCGGGGGCTCTCCTCTGTGCCGAAGGTCTTCCCTAGCTCGACCGCCTCGTTAATAGCGACGGCGAAGGACATCCCCTCCACCTGTGTCATCTCGAATACGGCGATCCTCATTATGTTCCGGTCGGTGTACGCCATGCGGTCCAGCGACCAGTCCTTGGATATCCTGGCTATGGTATGGTCTATCCCATCCTTGGTTGCCATTACGCCCCTGACGATCTTCTCCGCGTATTCCTTGGGTTTATCTGCCAGCTCCCCTGCGACGTCTTCCTCTGTGGCGTACCTAAGGGCCTCTTCGAGCCCGCCTCCGGCCAGGTCCAGCTGGAACAGCGCCCTTAAGGCGCACTCTCTCGCCTGTCTTGCTTCCTTGGGGCTCATGCCCCCCTTCGCCCTGCGATCCTCACGGGCGTGCGAAGCCGTATCACTCATCCTCTTCCCCAGTGTCCTCTCCCAAGCCTAAAAGCCTGCCTATAGCCCCTTTGATCTCATCGTTGCCGTCGATTATGACCCCCAGAAGGAGTCCTACCATCGTGAACGCGGCTATAACCAAGGCCTTCCAGAAGCCGAATACGGCTATCGTCAGGCCGAAGGCAAGGCCCGATGCCGCCCCGGCCGTCTTGGCGGAATTGCCCTTCCACCACCATCTGCCTAGTCCTCGGTTCATGCCTATCAATCCCTCCTCAAATAAGGATCAGACCGCGCTCCTTATGTGGATCTTCACCGAACGCACCGGGAAGCCGCTCTGCGCAGGCAGCGCCTCTTTTATGCGCGATTCGAGCTTGCTCACCAGCTCCGGTATGACAGCGTCCTTGGCCGCGGCCACCTTGAGCACCATGTCGAGGCCCTCGGGTCCCGACTTCGTGCGCATATCCACTTCCTGTACGCCTTCCACTTCCTTGGCCAGATTCCTGGCGAAGGATTCGATGGTGCCGACAGAGACGAATATGTCTCCGGTCTCCGTCGTCCGCTTGAGCATCTTCCCTTCGCTCTTGCCGGTCCTTATCGTCATCTCGAACAGGTAGGCCATCACTATGATGACCGCTATCTGCACCAGGAAGGTCGTAACCCACGAGTACATGAGCCTGTCGTAAAGCCAGTCACCCGCGGCCCCGATGTACCCTCCCACGTATTGAGACAGCGCCATCAGGGAAAGGGTTCCGATAAGAATAGCCGCGATAAGCGTAACGATCCTGTCCAACAGCTTCATTGCGGCACCTCCTGCCCTACTTCATCGTAACCGCCGTCTTCGCCCCGGCCGAGCCTTCGAAATCCACGCCTATCACGTGCACATTCACGGTGTTGACCTTAAGCCCCAGCATGCTCTCGATCGACCTCTTCACGTTCTTCTGCACGTTGCCGGCCACTTCCTTTATGTTCTCCCCGAACTTCACCGAGATGCTCACGTCGCATACGGCGCTGTTGTCCTGGAGCTTGACCTTTACTCCCTTGTAGATGTTCTTCTTGCCCTTTGGGCCGCTCCCGACGTTGTAGACCCCGTCCACTTCGGTAGCGGCAAGGGCGCCCACCACGCATATCACATCGTTGCTTATCCTGACGCCGTCGTCCGTGTAGTCGACGGTCTCCTTGACGGGTTTTGCGACCTTCTTCTCAGCCACTTCGTGTCTACCTCCAAATCGTCGGAGCTATACCCGCTCTAGGTACTTGTTGGTGCGCGTATCCACCCTTATCTTCTCACCCTGCTGGATGAACAGCGGTACTTGGATGACCGCGCCCGTCTCGAGCTTGGCGGGCTTCGTGCCTCCCGAGGCCGTATCGCCCCTCAGGCCGGGGTCCGTCTCCACGATCTCAAGCTCCACGAAGTTGGGGAGCTCTATGCCCACTACCTTGCCCTGGTACTGCTGAACCCCGAGCTCCATGTTCTCCTTCAGGTACTTCAGCGAATCCCCTAGCACGTCGGCGCTGAGGCTGATCTGCTCGTAGTTGTCCTGGTCCATGAAGTGGTACTGCCCGTCGCTCTCGTACAGATACTGCATCTTCCTGAAGTCTATCTGCGCACGGGACAGCTTCTCCCCGGCGTTGAAGGCGTTTTCGATGGTGGCCCCGGTGATGATGTTGCGGAGCTTGACCCTCACGAACGCCGCGCCCTTGCCCGGCTTAACGTGCTGGAAATCTACGACGGTCCAGATGGAGCCGTCCCATTCTACCGTAAGGCCTGTCCTGAGATCGTTCGTGGAAACCATGTGTAAAATACCCCCGATCAAAGCTCGATTAGATGTTTGGGCGACTCGTACAGCACCTCTGCGTCGGCTTCGGTTATGACTACCAGGTCCTCGATCCTCACGCCGCCCCATCCAGGGATGTAGATGCCCGGTTCGACGGAGATGACCATGCCCGGCTCGATCGTGTTCTCGTCCATCACGGAAAACCTCGGCTCCTCGTGGACTTCCAGCCCGACGCCATGTCCGAGACCGTGCCCGAAGTACTGCCCATATCCTTTAGATTCTATCATTCCCCTTGCTATACTGTCTACTTCCTTGCCCTTGAGACCGGCTTTCGCGGCCTTGATCCCGGCCAATTGCGAGTCCAGCACTATGTCATATATCTCCTTCTGCTTAGCGTCGGCCTTGCCCAGGCAAACGGTCCTTGTCATATCCGATGTATAGTAGTCGAGGTATCCTCCGAAGTCGAGCGTCACGAGCTCGCCTTTCTGCATGATCTTATCGGACGCGGCCCCGTGCGGCAGCGCGCCTCTTTTACCCGAGGCGATTATCGTGTCGAATGATGTGGACATGCCGTTTCTGATCATCCATATGTCCATCTCGACGGCCAGCTGCTTTTCGCTCATGCCGGGGCGGATTGTGCCGAGTACGTGCTCGAACAGCTTATCCGTCAGCCTGCAAGCCTTCCTGATCTTGTCCAGCTCCTCGTCGTCCTTGACAGCCCTGAGCTTCTCCACAGCGCCTTTCGTGGCGACCAGCGAGATGCCGCCCGCTACGGCCTCATATGACGTGAACTGCTCCACCGTCAGCTCCTGCGCCTCGAAGCCGAGCCTTGTGACGCCTAGCTTCCTTGCCTCTTCCATGACGCACTTGTAGAACTCGCCCGCCTTGTGCGTAATGACATTAAAGCCCCCAGCCTGCTGGCCGGCCTGCTCGGTGTATCTGAAGTCCGTAACCAGGGCATAGCCGCCTTTCGTGATGATCAGCGCGCCGGCGGACCCTGTGAAGCCGCTCAAATACATCCTGTTCTCTTTCTTTGTGACCAGCATACCGTCTATGCCGTATCCGTCCAGCCTTGTCTTGAACGCGTCAGCTCTCATGATTTGTCCTCCAAAAAATAATGGCCCCCACCGTCTGATGAGGGCCATCGGTATTGCGCTACGTTATAGTACGGGGCCCTTGATTTCGACTATACCATCCTTGAGTTGGGTTGTCTGCCCCGGTGTGATCGTCCATGCGGTGATCACTATGATGATCTCCTGGTCCTTCACGTCGGTGCCCCTCTTGGTGAACAGCTCCTTCAGGAGTGGGATGTCCCCAAGTATCGGCACCTTGGTGATCGTCTCGATCTCGTCCTGGCTGAACAGGCCACCGATTATGGCTGATTGCCCGCTCTTGACCGTGACTATCGTCTCGAGCTCCCTCGTCCTTATCTGAGGGTAGTTCTGCGGCGTCCACCCGACGATCGAGCTTATGGTCGGCTTGACTTGGGCCGTTATGCTTCCGTCGTAGCTCACCTTGGGCAGTATGGAAAGCTCGATGCCCGCGTTGATGTACTCAACGGTGTTCACGACCTGGCTCTGCTCGACCCTCTGGACTATTACGGGGATCCTGTCGCCGATCAGTATCCTGCCTTCCTTGCCGTCGACGGTGAACGTATGCTGCTTGGAGATGAGCTTCGCCTTGCCTTCATCCGCCAAAGCCGAGATCTTGTTGTCGAAGTCGAGGCTCACCGTAGCCAGCTGCGACAGGGTGTTGTACCCGAATACCAGCTTGTTGACGGTCCAGTCGATGCCAAGCCTCTTCGAGGCATCGTTCGACAGCTCGTACAGGCTAGCCTCGAAGAACACCTGGGCGAGTTCTAGGTCGAGCTCGTCGATGATGTCTACGATCTGCTCCTGCTCGCTTATCTTCGCAGTCACGACAAGAGACGAGGTCCTCGTGTCGACCGAGACCTTGCCCGCCGTCACCTCGCTAAGCGCGGCCTTGATGTCAGCCGGCGTCGCGTAGTTGAGCTTGTACACCCTCGTGACTATCGCGTCGGCTTCGGCTAGCGCCACCGTTATGCCCTTCACGTCGAGGGTCGTGATCACGTCCGCTGCCATCTTCTGAAGGTCTGCGGTCGCCCTCACTATGAGGTTGCCGCTCCTGTCGTCGGGCATCATCGAGCTCGCCGGCAGGATTATCGCAAGCGCCTTGCTCACGTCGGTGGGAGATGCGTTTTGCAGCTTGTAGCTGACCACGACTTCCTCCGCCACCGGTGCCGTCTCGGGGACCGCCACCTGTATGTCCAGCTTGGCTATGACCTGCTCTACCAGGGCGAGTTCGGATTCGGCCCCGTAGACTATCAGGCTGTTGGTCCTTTCGGCCACCTGCACCCTGGAGTTGGTCGCCACCAGCTTGACCGGCGCTTCCATGTCCTTGGCGCTGGCGAACTTCAGCTGGTAGAAGCCCAGCTTCACGGGCTCTGCCTTTACCGCTTCCTCCTTGGCCACCGGCACGTCGAGGGCCGCGATTATGGTCAGAGCCTGCTCCTTGAGCGAGGGTGTGACGACCATCATCAGCTTATTGGTCCTCTCGTTGACGGCCAGCTTGCTCGGGGGCATCAGCACGGTGAGTGCGTTCCTTACGTCCGTCGCCGATGCGTTCGCAAGCTGTACGACCTCGAGGGTCTCCTTCGTCGCCTCGGCCAGCCCCGCCGCCGTCTCGGCCTTCACGTCTAGTTTGGATATGAGGCTTTCGACGCTCTTGAGCTCCGAGGTGGTCCCGTATACCGTGATGCTTGAGGTCTCATCGGACGCTTGCACCTTCGCGGTGCCCGCCACTATCTTGACCGAAGCCTCGATGTCGGAAGGCTTTACGTTGTAGAGTTTGTAGAAACCGGTCTGGGTAAGCTCGGGTGCCGGCTTCTCGGTGCCCGCCACGGGTATGTCCAGGCTGTCGATGACTGCCTTCGCTTGGGCGAGCTCAGTCGGCGTGACCTTCATTATGACCTTGTTGGTCCTGTCGTCCACGTTCACCTTACCCGCGGCTAGCACCGCAGAAAGCGCCTTGCCGACCTCGGACGCGGGTGCGTACTTGATCTGGACGATCTCGAGGGTCTCTAGCAGCGCAACGGCCACTTCCGGTGCTTCCACCTTCACGTCCAGCTCGGTGATTATGGCCATCGCCATGACCTTCTCCTCGGGGGTCACCTTCAGCATGAGCTTGTTGGTGCGGTCATCGACGCTTACGTTGCTCTCCGGGAGTACTGCGAGCAACGCGTTCCTTATGCCCGAGGCCAGGGCGTATTTCACCTGGTAGACCTCCACTATGGGGGCTGCCACGGGTGGCTCTTCCACTACGGGTATGTCGATGTCAAGGCTCTTGATGATGCTCATCGCGAGGTCATTGCCCGCGGGGGTAACCATCATGAGCACCTGGTTGGTCCTCTCGTCCACGCTGACCTTACCGGATCCAAGCACCGCGTCGAGGGCGGTCTTCACATCCTTGGCGTTCGCGTAGTTGATCTGGACCGTGACGAGCGATTCGACCGGCACTTCCACTACCTCGACCGGCTTTACAAGAAGTGCTGCCTCCTGGTCCAGCTTCTTGAGGGCCTCTTCGATTATCGCGTGTTCGGCGTCGGTGCCGTATGCGACGATGCTGTTGTTGCTCTCAATGACCTGGATCTTGGCGCCCGGGGCCGCCAGCTTGGCTACCGCTTCGACGTCGGTCGCCTTGGCGTACTTGGGCCCGTAGTAGCCCATTCTCAATGCGGGCGCCACAGGTGTCACCACCACAGGCTCGGCGACCTTGACGTCCAGCTCCTTGACGAGGGCCGTCGCCTCGGCCGCGGTCGCGGCGTCGGCTAGGATTATCACCTTGTTGGTGCGCTCGTCTATCGCCACCTTGCTCGACGGCACTACGACGCCAATCGCCTTGGCGACGTCGGCCGCCTTCGCATACATAAGCGTGATCACTTCCAGATTCTCCTTGACGGCCGCGGCAGCTTGCGCCTTCGGGGTGGCGGCCTCTATGTTCTTCACGAGGTCGCTTATCTTGGCGTGCTCCTCGGGCGTCGCCTTGATTATCAAGGAGTTGCTCTTTGCGTCGGCCTGTACCCTCTCGGCGGGCACTATGAGCGCGGCCACGGCCTTCACGTCCGCAGCGCTGGCGTTTGCCAGCTGCAGCACGCGTATCTCGACCGGCTCCGCTACCGTTTCGGCCTTCTTCTGGATGTCCAACTTCTCGATTATCCCGCGTGCCGCCTTTACGTCGGACGCCTTGCCGCCCGCCAATATTGCGTTGAGCCTGGTGTCCACCGCGAGCGTGGCCTTAAGCAGCTTCGAAACCGCGGTATAGACCCCTTCGGCCTCTGCGTTCGAAAGCTGGATTATGTCGATTACTTCCTCCTCGGCCACCACTGCCTTCGATGCGGGCACCGGCACGTCGACCTTGGAGAGGAACGACTTCGCGAGCAGAATGTCAGCCTGGGTGCCGCGTATCAGCAGCGTCCCTGTCTTGTCGTCGGGCTGAACGGCCACGCCCGGCACCGCGAATGACAGCTTGATCGCGGCATCCGAAGGCGAGATGTTCAGCACCTCGAGCTTCTCGACGACCGCCTCTTGCATCAGCTTCGACAGCGTGCCCTTCAAAGTGACCATGATCGTGCCGTCCATGTAGACATACTCCAGCTCCGAGACCGAGCAGATTATGTCGAGGGCCTCTTCCAGCGGCACGTTGTTCAGCTTGACCGTGACTTTCCCCGCCACCGCGGGGCTGACCACGATATTTGCCTCGCCGATAGTCGCAAGTACCCTGAATACCTCCGCAAGCTCTGCGTTCTTGAGGTCAAGGCTTACCCTGGCGGGCGAGCTTGCCGCGAATGAGCGCGCGCCCATCATCAGCAGCGCCAACACCAGGGTCAGCGCGATTATCGCCGATATCTTCCTCCTTGGCATCACTTTGACTCACCCCCCAAGACAAATTCCCTTTGATATCCTTTATATGAAAGTGTTATCTTGCTTTCGCTTATCCTCGTCACGAGTATGTCCCCTATCAGAGTGTCTCCGAGCCTTGCGCTGTAGGTGCCCTGCTCGATTTCCACGATCGCGTACAGCTTGTTCAAAGACCTTATGACGCCGGCGTATCTGATGTTGGGCCACTGCGGCTCGGGCGGCGGTGGCTCAGGCCTCAGGTCGTTGAAGGGGTCCCATCTGCCGATGGTGATCTTCGAAAGTGCCGGGTCGATCCTGTGGCCGGATATGTCCTGCGCCTCGGCAAGGCTTATGTTCAGCGCCCTGCCTATCTGCTGTTGCTGTTTGAACTTGGCCTCCAGCATGAGAGCTTCGTCCGACGGCGGCTTGGCATAGGGGAGCACCAGCTCTGCGAAGCCTATCGCCAGCGCGGCCAGCGCGATGATGAGGAATAGGATTATCACGATTATCTGGTTCCTATAGGCCCTCTTGGCCCTCTCGGCCGGAGTCAAGGGTAGTTTGCCGGCTTTGATCTCCGGTTTCGGCTTTGCGCTACTTGGCACTGCCACCTTGCACACCTCCCTTCGGACGGATGAAGAGGCTCAGGTTGCATATCGAATGTAGTACGTCCTTCTGGGTCGTAGACCCGTCCTTGGCTGCCACGACTTCTGACTGGAGGTCGAAGCTGAAGTTCCTTACGGCGAGCTTCCTGTTCAGGACCTCGAGGTAGTCGTAGAAGGACTTGACCCCGGCATAGCTGCCGGTGACCTCGATTATCGTGGCGATGTCGTTGAAGCGGCCTATGGCCTTGCCATCGGTGAACCTCATCGAGTTGACCTTAACGCCGGACTTCTTGGCCATCTCCTCCACGTCCCTTATGAAGAAGGCCTGCTTGTCCTCGTCGCATATCAACGCTTCCTCCGCCCTGAGCTGCTCTAGCGCGGCTTTCATGTCCGCCTCTGCTGTGCTGGCCTTGTTGAGCCTCGTAAGGTCGGCCCTAAGCTGCATCTCGACCGTCTGAAGGTCCTCACGGACCTTAGTCAGCCTCTCCTGCTGCGGTAGGAACACGTAGATGTAAAGGGCTACGAGACCTACGACCGCAAGGAAGGCCGCAAGGATCTTCAACGCCCTTATGTCCCTGTTGCTAAGCGCTGCCAAGCCTCTCACCTCCTCCTTTCGAGGGCTCCGAGCACAGTGAAGTCCTCATAGGAAGTAGAGCCGTCTTCCTCGGTCCTCGTGATGGAGCTCACCTTCAGGTCCTTTAACATGCTCGCCGCTTCCAGCGAGAAGACCCCCCTCGCCACCGACTGGTAGCTGAAGGTGAAGCCCTTGATGGTCACCACCTCGTTGGTGCTTACGTTCGCCGAAGTGAGCCACATGTCGGCCGGCACGCTGGTCTTGAGCTGTGCCAAGAACAACGCCGGGCTTATGTGCGGATCTTCTAGCGCGATGACCTCGTCGTAAAGCGTCCTTATCTCGTTCGCCCTGGCCTCGACCTTCGCCAATGCGTCTACGTCCGGCTTGATTAGCGCCATCGCGGCTTTTACCTCCTCGATGCGCTCCTGGGTCTTTATTATCGCCTGCCTCCTGAAAGAATATAGGCCGGCGAGACAGGCTAGGAGGACCGCGCCGAGGATTATCAGGGCGAGCACTATAGGACCAACGGACTGCTTTACTTTAGGTCGTTCTGGAAGAAGGTTAATCTTGTTCCTCACGCTTCCTCCACCTCCCTCAAGGACAACCCGACAGCCACCGACATCACGGGCGCCATGCCTTCGGTGTCTATGTTGGACACCACGGAAGGCGAGATCCTGACGCGCTTGTACGGGTTGCCGAAGCTGACCGGAAGTCCGGTGAGTATGCCCATCATGTCGCTCAGTCCCTTGAGCTTGGAACCGCCTCCTGCAAGCACGATCTCCTTGACCGACAGGCTCTCCAGCTTGCTCTGCAGCTGGGCGTCGTGGTAGGTGATCGAGCGCTTGCATTCGAGGCTCAGGCCGTGGGCGACGTCATAGACCGCTTCGAGCACCTTCTTGCGGACCGGATCGCGCTCTGAGAGGTAGTCCTCCTCCGAGGGCACAACCTCCACGTCGGCCACCTTCATCTCCTCGGCCTGCTGTTCGCTCACCTGGGCGGCCTTCATTATCGCATCGGTGAAATGGTTCCCGCCGACCTGGACGATCCTGGTCATCCTCAGATGCTCTCCGTTGCAGATCACAAGGTCCGTAGTACCGCCGCCTATGTCAATGTATGCGATGCTGCCCGTCTCATCCTCTCCTATGAGTCCGTACGCCCTCATCATGCAGAAGGGCTGGATATCGATCGCGATCGGTATGAGCCCCGCCATCTCTAGCGCCGTGGCATAGCTCTCGACCTTGCTCTTGAGGGCCGCGACCAGCATCACTTCCACTTCCGACGTGCTGTCCTGCATCAGAACCACAGGATCCGGCATCACGACGTCCATGGTGGCCTCATCCGTAGGGAATGGCAGGTATTTGTCCGCCTC
>ERZ795056.802-NODE-802-length-38571-cov-8.820828_pt1 | contig 38571 bp, 37 predicted proteins | sample MGYA00375140_ERZ795056 | MGnify/ENA primary metagenome ERZ795056 (study PRJEB30185, sample SAMN05720227) | activated sludge metagenome | isolation source: Anaerobic digester | place: USA | collected 2015-03-09 ...
ACAAACCTATTGGGCGGGTTAAATATGCACTAATTTAATTCCGCCAACGGGTAAAGATAGTTCTCACTATCAATTCCAACTGATTCAGCAGTTAAACTAAGGGCTATTACTTCTAAATCGGAGAAACGAGGAACGACACCTGGACGTGGCTGATTTCCTCTTTCGTTTACCAAGTTATCGGCAAATTGCTTGCATATATCAAGAAATTTGCCGAATATTACATATAAGTTGTGCATACAGAGATTGAATATTAAAGTGTTAGATGACTCTAATATACTACAAATCAATGATATGCGCAACTTTTTAAACATCAATTTATTAACTTTTTAATTCCGCCAACGGGTTAAGATACTAAAATCTGATAAATTATAAGAGAAAAGGATGTCGTTTTCGGCATCCTTTTTTTGTGGATAGTAATGAAGCAAGGCGAGCAAACCTTTGACAGCCTTGATATTTCCCAATATAATTCCACTTTTTTTCTATATGCCAATCGTGTTATGTCACAAGTTGTGACACGAATTCATTTTTGTTAGTGGAACTTCTCTATGAGATATAAATTCTTTTCACTCATACATTTTTGGCAATAACAAAAAATAAAAGAATGGCATTTTCATTTTTCTCTTTTGTTTTTTTAATTTCTTTGTTCTCATTATTTTTTGTAAATTTGTAAACGGGTTAAAGGACGTAAGATACAAATCAACAATTGATTAATACCTCAGAATCCTTTATCCGTATTATTTTTGTAAAACATAAATTCATATAGGCATGAAGTTTACCGTTTCGAGTACTGGTTTACTTAGTCATTTACAGGCAATTAGCCGTGTAATAAATGCAAAGAGTCCACTTCCGATATTGGACAACTTCCTCTTCAAAATTGAAGGCGGAAAATTGATTATGACAGCATCTGATTTGGAGACGACACTCGTCACCACTATGGATCTGGACGCATCAGAAGGTGATGGTTCTATTGCACTTTCCGCAAAAATACTTTTGGAGACTCTTAAGGAGTTTTCTGACCAACCACTTACATTCGAGATCAATGATGAAAACCTAGCAATGGCTATAAAGTCAGAAACGGGTGTTTTCAACTTTATTGGTCAGAACGGTGACGAATACCCTAAGATGCCAACTCTTGCCGACGATGCCAACTCTTTTACCGTTGGTGTACATACACTCTCTTCGGGTATCATCAAAACCATCTTTGCTACTGCCGATGATGAGCTCCGTCAGGTAATGAACGGTATCTTCTTCGATATCACTACAGAAGACATCACATTTGTTGCGTCAGACGCACACAAACTTGTCCGCATAAAGACTACTGCTGCAAAAGGAGATAGCATCTGCTCTTTCATTTTGCCTAAGAAGCCAACCAACTTATTAAAAAACATCCTTCCAAAAGAGGAGGGCGACGTGCAGATCAAGTTCGATTCTAAGAACGCTTGCTTCACTTTGTCAAACTACACTATGATGTGTCGTTTGGTTGAGGGCCGTTTCCCTAATTACAACTCTGTAATTCCACAGAACAACCCTTACAAGGCTATTTTGGACAGAGCCTCTTTGATGAATGTTTTGAGACGTGTATCTGTCTTCTCTAACCAAGCAACTAACTTGGTGAAATTAGAGTTTTCAGCGAACGAGCTCGTTGTCTCAGCTCAAGATTTGGACTTCTCTGTTTCTGCTAAGGAACAAATGACTTGCCAATACGAAGGCGAGCCAATGAAGATCGGATTCAAATCATCCTTCCTCATCGAAATCCTCAGCAACTTGTCTTCTCAAGACATCGTGATCGAGCTGGCCGACCCTTCGAGAGCTGGATTGGTATTACCATTCGAGCAGGAAGCACAAGAAGATACATTAATGCTTATCATGCCAATGAGCTTGAACGACTAAGCATTTTTGAAACACATACAATAAAATGCTTCCGATTCGTTTTGAGTCGGAAGTTTTTTTTCTAAAAAGACGAAGCCTTTGCTTCAAAAAAGAACATCTAACTACAGATAAAAAAGAAAACAAGATGCAACTCAACTTAAAGAACCCTTTGGTATTTTTCGATTTGGAAACTACGGGAATCGACATTGTAAATGATAGAATCGTAGAAATCTCCTATTTAAAGATCTATCCCAACGGGAAAGAAGAGAGTAAGACAATGAGAATTAATCCGGAGAGACATATTCCCGAAGCCTCAACCGAGATACACGGGATCTCTGACGCAGACGTAAGTGGATGTCCTACTTTCAAAGAGGAGGCAAAAAACATTGCCAACGACATTGAGGGCTGCGACTTGGCCGGTTACAATTCCAACCGCTTCGATATTCCATTGCTTGCAGAGGAGTTTATCCGTGCAGGCATAGACATCGACATGAAGAAACGTAAGTTTGTGGATGTGCAGACTATCTTCCACAAAATGGAACAACGCACACTCTCCGCTGCATACAAATTCTATTGCAAAAAAGATTTGGTTGGTGCACACGGTGCTGCTGCCGATACAAAAGCAACTTACGAGGTTTTGATGGCTCAGCTCGACATGTATCCCGACCTCAAGAACGACATCGAATACTTATCCGCATTCTCTTCATTCAACAAGAACGCCGACTTCGCCGGACGTATCGTCTATGATGACAATGGCGTTGAGTACATCAACTTCGGAAAGTACAAAGGAAAGAAAGTTACAGATGTTTTCAAGGAAGACCAAGGTTACTATGGCTGGATTATGCAGAGCAACTTCGCCCTCGACACCAAGCGTGTATTGACCAACATCAGATTACGTGAAATGAAGAAATAAAATCCATGTCTAACTCCTACTTCCAATTCAAGCAGTTCAGGATAGAGCAAGACCGATGCGCCATGAAAGTGGGCACAGACGGCATTCTTTTGGGTGCGTGGGCTAACGTAAGTCAAGCCCGGACTATTTTGGATGTAGGAGCTGGTACTGGATTAATCTCCCTTATGCTGGCGCAACGCTCGGCTGCCGATACGCAGATTCAAGCCATCGAGATAGATACAGATGCCAACGAGCAAGCCAACAGTAACTTTGAAAATTCACCGTGGAAAGAGAGGCTGTCAAGCCTCCATGTTTCTCTTCAGGATTTTTTAAAGAAGACGCATTCGTCTTTCGACCTAATAGTTAGCAACCCACCCTACTTCATCGATTCTAAGAAAAACCCCAACGAGCAGCGAACGCTTGCCCGCCACACGGACTCTTTGAGTTACGAGGAGCTGCTGTGTGCCTCAACTTTACTTTCAGACAAAGGACATTTCGCCGTCATTCTACCCCATTCCGAAAACGAGACATTCATCGCTTTAGCGAAAGAGAAAGGATTCTATTTGACTCATCAGACACACGTCATTCCAAGAATCGACGCACAGCCAAAACGGATACTTCTCGACTTCTCCAAACAGGAGGCAGAGACAATCGAAGACGAACTGCTCATAGAGATTGAACGCCACGTCTACTCACCCGCATTCTGCAAAATGACAAAAGATTTCTATCTCGACAAATAAATCCAGAAAAGAGGCCTTCTTACCTATAATTTTTATATTTTTAAAAGTGCTGCCTATTGGCCATTTCATATAGAATAAAAAAGAAAAATTGATGTCTATTTTCATAAAGAACATTCAACTTAACGGTCTGGTTACCCATATAAAAATCGAAGGCAACCGATTCTCCAAAATCAGAACAGATGCCACACCTTCAACATCAGATACCATCATTGACGGAACAGACAAGGCTATCTTGCCTCCTTTCTACAATACGCATACGCACTCGCCTATGAGTCTGCTGAGAGGCTACGCTGACGACCTTCCGCTCTTCACTTGGTTAAACGACTATATCTGGCCATTCGAAGCTAAACTAACCCCCGACGACATTTATATAGGAACCCGCCTCTCCATCCTGGAAATGATCAAATCAGGAACCGTATTCTTCAACGATATGTATTGGAAAGAGGAGGCTACTATTCGTGCGGCCAAAGAGATGGGCATCCGCGCAGCCATCGGAATTTTTGCGATAGACAGTCTTGGATTGAAAGACATTGACCAGAAATCAAGCGGAGCCAACAAACAGTTAAGCGACGCTCCATTGATCCAAATGACGATATCACCTCATGCCATCTACTCGACCAACAAGGCAGAGTTTCAACGCTGTGCCGAGGTGGCAAAAGAATACAACTGGGTACTTCACACCCACGTCTCAGAGACGAAGAAAGAGGTGGACGACTGCCTAAAAGAACAGGAATGCACGCCTATCGAACTTTTAGAAAAGTATGGCGTTTTAGATTGCCCAAAGGTTATTTTAGCCCATGCCGTACACATCACCGAAAACGATATGGAGATTATCAGCAAGCATGGCTCGGTGATCTCTCACAACCCTATTTCGAACATGAAGCTATCGTCCGGCTACTTCCCTATTCAAGAGGCTTTGGACAAAGGCTGCAAGATAACTTTGGGAACTGACGGCTGCTCGTCCAACAACAATCAGGACATGAGGGAAGAGATGAAGTTCGCCTCCATCCGTGCCAAGGAGAAATACGGAGCCGAGAGCATACCCGTTTCGACCATCTTCGAGATGGCCACCAAAAACGGAGCCGAAGCCTTCGGCCTTGACGCCGGCGAAATTAAAGAGGGCAAGCTTGCCGACGCTCTCCTCATAGATCTGAACAACGAACGCATGGTGCCATGCCACCATCTACTCTCCAACTGGGTCTATGCCGCCAACAGCGAATGCATCGACACTGTGATCTGTAACGGCCGCATCCTTATGCAGAACCGCCACGTAGACGGAGAAGAGGAGATTATTCAAAGTGTAAAGAAGAGATATAAATAATAATAACTATACAAAAAATAATTTATGGGACTATTTGATTTCTTAAAAAAGAAGAAAGAGACTGCAAAGATAGAAGAGACTGCAAAAAAGGCAGAAGAGGTTGAGACTCCACAAGAGACTGCACAGGAAGAAGAGATTAAAGAAGAGGAAGAAAAAGCAACAGCCGAAGCACCTCAAGAGGAAACAGAGGAAGAGACCCTTGAATCTCTTTTGAAAAAAGCAGCTACTGAGCCTGCCATGAGGCCTCAATTCTATAAAAAGTTATTGGATACAAAGATAATACTTCTTATACTTCATGCTAATTAAATTAGTTGCCCAATCGTAACTCATAACATTTTTACCATTCTGAGCACTAGAATCTTTCAAAGAAGCCAAATTCCCATTTTCAGCATATGTAAAATCCATTTTTGAAATGAACTCACCATCTGAATATAGCAGAATCTGTTTCAACTTCTTCTGATTTTTAATCTCATCCACCTTCTGTGTTTCGTTATCATCATCTTTGTCATCCTTACAAGAAGTAAAATTCACAGACAACAACATGGCAACTAAAGCCAACCCAACTAATTTTAAATTTTTCATTTCTTTTATTTTAAGTTATTAACTATCACAAGCGAAAAATCACCTGAAAAAACACCCTATTATTGACTTTAAAGTTAACCTGTTCGGTTTTACTAATTCTCCAATTCTGTTAAGGACAAGCTAATATCAAAAGTCATACACAAAAATACAATAATTACACTTATCAACAATATATTTTAAAACACATATTAGGCTCAAATACAAAAATAGGCTGTAACCCATCAGGATTACAGCCTATCTTTTTATAATTAATCTACCTATTTCCTTCTTTCGTAATCTACGAAATCGTAGTCGTAATCGTTTTTCTCATCGGCTTGATGGCTTTCGAAAGAGAGCTGAAGCCACTCTTTTTCATCTATTTCCGGGAAGTAGACATCGCCCTCTTTGTCTGTATGGACTCTGGTGATATAGAGTTTGTCTGCCTTGCTGAACAAATCGCGATAAACGGCACCTCCACCTATTACAAAGACCTCCTCGTTCTGAAGAGTTTCGTCAGCCTCCAGTTCGGAGAAATCACGAATCACCTCACATCCTGGCACTGAATCTTTAGCCAACGTGCGGGAAAGAATAATGTTACGTCTGTTTGGCAAGGGTCTGCCAATTGAGTCGTAAGTGTTACGGCCCATCAAAATGGCGTGGCCAGTGGTGATGCTCTTGAAGTGTTTCATGTCGGCAGAGAGATGCCACATCAGCTGATTGTCTTTACCGATGGCATAATTGTCTGCTATTGCTACGATGATAGAAAGTGTCATTATTCTCTATGTTATATGGATTTTGGCAACTGACTAAACCGAGACAGCTCCCTTGATATGAGGATATGGATTATAATTCTCCAACTCAAAATCTTCGTATTGGAAAGAGAAGATATCCTTCACATCCGGATTAATCTTCATCTTTGGCAACGGACGAGGCTCACGCGTCAACTGAAGATGAACCTGGTCCAAATGGTTCAGATAGATGTGCGCATCGCCCAAGGTATGAACAAAATCGCCAACCTCCAAACCGGTCACCTGTGCCATCATGCGCAGCAACAAAGCGTAAGAGGCAATGTTGAACGGAACACCCAAGAAGATGTCCGCACTACGCTGATAGAGCTGCAAGCTCAACTTACCGTCGGCCACATAAAATTGGAAGAGGCAATGGCAAGGCGGCAACTTCATGTTATCCACATCGGCCACGTTCCATGCGCTCACAATCATACGTCTTGAATCAGGATTGGTGTTGATGGTCTTGACAATGTTGGAAATCTGGTCTATATGTCCGCCATTGTAATCAGGCCAACTTCTCCATTGAGCACCGTAAACAGGACCTAAATTGCCATTCTCGTCTGCCCATTCATTCCAAATACGGACACCGTTATCCTGTAGATACTTTACATTTGTATCACCATTCAAGAACCAAAGAAGTTCGTAAATGATAGACTTCAAATGCAGTTTCTTTGTTGTCAACATAGGGAAACCTTCATCCATGTGAAATCTCATCTGATGACCAAAAATGCTGACAGTACCCGTTCCGGTTCTATCCACCTTTTGAGCTCCCTCCGTCAAGACTCTATTCAATAAATCCAAATATTGTTTCATTTCCTTAGCATTTTTTCAAACCATGAAGTTTCCCTCATTAATACATCTTATAAGTGGTCTTCAACACACGGAACTCCGTACGACGGTTAATTCCGTTGGCTATCTCCTGCTGTTCTGGAGTCAACTTATCGATTGTCTCTTCATCCAAAACGCTATCCTCTTTTAAGAAGTTATATTTCTGAGCTGTTGCTTTGCTGACCGTAACAGGTTGCGATTTACCGTAACCCTTTGCCGTCAACCTATCAGCCTCAATTCCACCCTTAATCAAGTACTCAACAACAGATTCGGCACGTTTACCTGAGAGCTGCAAGTTTCCTTCAGCCGAACCGACACGGTCAGTATGTGCACCGATTTCAATCGTAATATTCGGATTATCATTCAACAGCTTCACCAACTTATCGAGAGCCGTTGATGACTGCGGAGAAAGTGTTGCCTTACCGAATTCGAAGAAGATGTTATCCAATCCAACCGGTTTGCTAATAGAAGCCAAAGAGAAGGAGATCGGGAAGTTCTTAGAATCTTCCAAACCAACCGTCGTCACATCATTTTTCTGATTCAGATATCCACGGCAATTACCCAACATCACATACTCCACATTCTTCTTCAATGGAACTTTGAACGAGCCGTCTTTTTTAGTCTTTATCTTTGTATTCGTACCATCTGTACCTACTACGCGGACAATAGCGTCAGCAAGAGGCTCGCCTGTTGTTGAAAGCACATTACCTGTGATCTCAAAGACAACTTCTGGTAACTCAAAATACCATATTTTATCATAACCTTTTTTCTCACCTCTGTTGGTTGAAAAAGCACCCTTCTCCTTGCCTTGAACAAAGGAAATTCCAAAATCATCATAATTGGAGTTGATTGGATACATCATATTATGAAGTGTCCAATTTCCGTCAGCATCCTCTTTGGCGTAGAAAATATCCAAACCTCCGAATCCAGGATGACCGTTAGATGAGAAATAGAGCGTTGAATCCTCTCTCATATAAGGGAACATCTCATCACCTGGAGTATTGATCTGAGGACCAAGATTGACAGGCGCACCGTATTTGTCGCCCTCAACCGCAGATCTCCAGATATCCTTACCGCCATAGCCGCCAGCCAAATCAGAGACGAAATAAAGGAACTTACCATCAGGCGAAATAGTAGGATGAGCAAAAGTGATGGTACTATCTTTCGACAACTTCACCTCTTTTGCCTTGCCCCATTTACCTCCCGAACGAACAGAAGCACAGATCTCTGCACCATGACTTTCTCCTTTGACATAACGGCAACGGGTAAAATACATCACCTTTCCATCAACCGAGAAGGAAGGAGAACCCTCATCATCGAGCGTATTAATATCACCCTCAACTGGGGCTATATTATCCCATTCACCAACCGAATTCTTACGAGCATAGAAGATATCATTGTTTCGCACACCCGTAATATTACTGTTCTTTCCTCCAACTTCCTTGTTCTCACGAGATGTAGCAAAATAAACCACTTCACCATCACCACCAGGGAATACAGGACTACGTTCTGAACGTTTAGAGTTCAGCTCCTTGATTTTCTCAACTTTATATCGAGTAGGATTTTTCTCCCATTCCAAAGCCTCCAATGCAGATGCACGACCATTGATAGCACGAACATCACGTGGAGCCAAAGCTAAATAGGCATCATATTGTTCAACAGCAGCTTTTGCCTTTTTATTTTTACGCAAAACCTCAGCATAGTAAAGCAATGCTGTACTATCCTTATAATGATACTTCACAGCGTTAGCATAATAACGCTCTGCCTTTTCATTATCATTATTCAACCTATAACAATTGGCTAAACGATAAGCAACGTATGCCTTTTTCTGTCTATCTTTCGTCACATTGACCTTGTTATAGGCACGACGATAATTAGACGACGATTTATAATATTCACCTATCTCATACCTTTTATCACCTTTCTTAATCTGTTGATTAACAGAACATGAAGTAAGTAAAGCAACCAAAAAACATAAAAAATATTTAACGATCCGCATAAAACGTGTTTGTATTATTACAAAGTTAGTAGCTTCTATAAAAACGCACTATTTCGCAAAAAATTATAAAAGTCAAAGGTCTTAACCCAAAGAATTCCAACCCTGAGCCTTCAAAGAAATCTCTTGTCCGTCTCTTGTGATGATGCAAGAACCCAACGATGCATCGGTAATATGACCGATAATCTTTATGCCAGGCAAGTTTTGGAACATATCGTTCATTGACAATGGAACAGTAAACAAAAGCTCGTAATCCTCACCACCGTTCAAAGCTACCGTTGTCAAATTCATATTAAACTCCTCAGCCATCGTAGCAGTTTGGAAATCGATAGGAATACGATCTTCGTACACACGGCAACCTACACCGCTCTGATCGCAGATATGCAACAATTCGGAAGAGAGACCGTCAGAGATATCAATCATAGAAGTAGGAACCACGTTGATACGGGCTAATGCCTCGACGATATCTTTTCTTGCCTCCGGTTTCAGTTGGCGCTCTATGATATACTCCTTTCCTGAAAAATCAGGCTGAACTTTTTCGTCTCCAGTGAACACCTTTTTTTCCCTTTCCAAAAGCAACAAGCCCATATAAGCGGCACCCAAATCGCCAGACACGCAGATGAGGTCCGTATCTTTCGCTGTACTGCGTTTCGCCACTTTATCTTTATCTACCTCACCCATGCAGGTAATGCTGATTGCCAAACCAGTCATGGATGCAGAGGTATCTCCTCCAACCAAATCAACACCATATTTATCGCATGCTATTTTGATGCCAGCATAAAGCTCCTCCATGTCTTCTACAGAAAAACGTTTAGAGACTCCCAACGAGACTGTAATCTGTTTAGGATAGCCATTCATGGCACATATATCTGAAAAATTGACGATAGCCGATTTATATCCCAAATGTCTAAGAGGTACATACGTGAGGTCGAAATGGACGCCCTCAAGCAACAAATCAGTAGTAACCAGCACCTGTTTCGAACCATAATCCAGAATAGCGGCATCGTCGCCCACTCCTTTAATTGTAGAAGAGTTTTTCAACTCAAAATCTTTTACCAAATGTTTTATAAGTCCAAACTCGCCAAGTGTGGCTATTTCTGTTCTATTAGGTGTTGACATAATTGATATAATGATAAAATATATTTGCAAAAGTAGTGATTTTTATAACAAGAAGGCTTATCCTTCACAAAAACAAATATGTCATGCAAATGCTCAAGAAAGTCAAAAAAAGTACAGAACGAGGAAAACAAGCCCCGAAGAAATCATCTTAACCTTCAGTCTGCACATCAGAAGGATTCTTTCCTGTCTGATTTTTAAAACATCTACGGAAATAGGCGATATCCTTAAAGCCAACCTCATAAGCCACCTCTGAGACCGTCATCTTCTTCTGCTCCAACATCTGTACCGCACGTTTGATGCGAACACTACGGATAAACTCCTTCACGGTCATTTTTGTCAGAGAATCTACCTTTCTATAAAGTTGCATTCTACTTAGCCCTACCTCCACAGCAAACTTGTCGATACCAAATTCAGAATCGGATATATTGGACTCCACCACCTCCATGATACGATTCATCAGTTTTTCGTCAGGAGAATCGAGTTTCACATTGTTAGGTTCCTGAAGCATCTCCATCTTGAACTTCCTCTTCAAACCATAACGCGTGGTCAGAAGATTGGAAACTCGCCTACCCAACTTACATACATCAAAAGGCATGGTTTCATAATCGTCAGCACCAGCCTCCGATGCCAACTCTTCCACATCTAGGGAAGAATAAACGACCACATAGAGATGCCTTGTTCTCTCGTCCAACTTCAGCCTATGGCACAATTTCTCACCATTATGCTGTGGCAAAGACCAATTGACCAGCACCACATCTGGCAGATTGGCCAACACCTGTTCGTATGCCATTTCACCATTATCAGCCTCCAAGAAAGTACATTCCGTAGAGAATCCAGACTTCAGATAAGTTCTAAATAGAGAATCGTTCTCAGCAATCAGAAGCGAGAATCCATCCCCATCTCCAACCTCAAGGCTAGTTTTCTCTTCAGCAATAGCCTTCAAAAAAGGAAGTTCTGCACAAACGGTTGTACATTCTGACTTTCGATTCGAATCTACAGTCAGCCTTCCATTCATCTCCTCTATATATTTTTTTATTGTGGCAAAAGAGAATTGTTCTCCATCGCCGTTATCTTGAGTCAATACATCTTGCTCGTTTTTGAGCCAATCTCCATCAAAACTAATAGTCACAGCATAAAACCCATTCAACTCGTTAGAGACATTGACAACAACGGAACCACCCTCTTTCGTATGACAGACCGCATAATCCAAAACGGCGCACACAAAATCACCCATTCTACGTTTGTCCACACGAGCATCCATTCTGTCCTGATTTCGTTCAAAGAGAACTGTCTTTCGCTGATTACCAGCCGCCACTATGTAGGGTTGAACCAAACAGTAGATCCAACCTAGGACATCGCACGAGACATAAGATGGTTGTGACTCGCCCCGCTCCATGGTTTCAAAATCTGGAATTCGATTTATGACAGAGATAGCCTTTACTAAATTTCGCTCAGCCAACTGAGCATGCTCGGCAACAGCCTCATTTGTTGTGTTTTGTCGTATTATTTCAGTAACGGCTCCCAATACGTAGGTAAGCGGCATTCTCAGTTCTTGAGACAACTCAGCATAAAAATTCTCCTCCTTTTTCCTCAAAACCTTTTGGTTCATATTTTTGACGCGCTCAAAATGAGATTCATTATCCCTTCTTTCCCTGCTTATATAATAACGAATAAGAGAAAAAGCAGCAGTCACAATCAGCAAAAACACCAACGACTTAAACCACCATGTACCCCAAAAAGGAGGCAAAATGACTACCTTCAGACTCCGCACATTCTCATTCCAATGTCCATCGCAATTGGAGCCCTTCACCATGAATGTATAAGTTCCCGGATTAAGGTTCGTATAAGTGGCCCGGTTCGAATTCCCGGCATAAATCCAGTCGGCATCAAAGCCCTCCATCTTATACATATATTTGTTTTTTCTCGACTTCGAGTAGGAAAGTGTGGCAAACGTAAATGAGAACATATTCTGGTCATAATCGAGCACCACCTCTTTGGCCGAAGCGATGTTTTCGCTCAGATTCTCTCCCATCCCCACTGGCTGATTAAAGACATAGAAATCACGAAGCAGCACCTCCGCCTCAAATTCGCTATTGCGCACCTTCATGGGGTCAAAGATATTCACGCCGTTTAGTCCGCCAATGGCAATCTGTCCATTTTCCAGCTTACATGCCGCATTATAATGAAAATGGTTATCCTGCAATCCGTCATACTCATCATAGTTTTTGAAGGATGCGCTCTTCCAATTAAAACGAGACAAACCATTGAAAGTGGCCACCCACAAATCATCGGAGCCATCCACCGTAAGACTCTGCACATTATTGTTCACCAATCCGTCTTTCTCCGAATAATAGCGTATCAGTCCATTATGTTTATGATATTTGGCCAATCCATAAGACAAGGTTCCCAGCCATACAGAACCATCTTTCGTCTGGGCAAACGAACGGGTACGTTCAGCATAGCGAATGATGTCATCCTTATCCGGATTGTAAACAATCACCTCATCGTCACTACCTATCCACAAATCGTGTTCATCATCCTCGGCCACCCAATAGACATTGCTATCATGCTTGATATGTTTCAGATGGGAAAACGAACCCCTCTTCGAATCATAAAGGTCCAAACCCTTACCCGTTGCTATCCACAACAAACCCCGACTATCACGGTATATGTTCCATACGATATCCGAAATCAAAGAAGAGTTGTCTCCTTCCCTGTTTCGGAAAACACGTTTTACCTTACCTGTTGTAGCGTCAAGCACAACAATTCCACCCAAATAAGTGCCAACCCAAACCTCATCTCCATTCAGGAAAAAGCATTTCACACAGTTGGAAGTCAACCCGTTCTTTTTAGTGATATAAGACATACGTCCACTCTCATTGTCCAATATGTTTATACCTCCAGACTCGGTCCCTATCCACAACCGATTGGCAGTTCTATCTTCCCAAAAGGCATAAACCTCTCCGTTGTTCAGAGAATGGTCATCATTATTAGCCTCATTTATCACTCGAAAATTCTGTTTGTCCCTATCCAGGTAACTAATTCCACCGCGGGTACCCAACCACATGTCGCCCTTTCTGTCCAGATACAGCTCTATGATAGAGTTATGCACAAGAGACACCGGATTGGTTCTATCATGAAAAAACTGGCTATAACTATCAGTCGCCCTATCATAAACAAGTAGTCCACCGCGAGAACCAAACCACATCAAACCATCAGCATCCTCAATAATAGAACGAACAGTAGCATTACGCTCCGAAACCGGGAATGACGCCAAACGCCTGATGACATACCTTTTCGGATCAACCACAAAAACACCAGAATAATAGGTGCCCAACCACACATTTCCGTCTCTCGATTGAAAGATGGACAATACAGAATCGTCCTCATCTTGCAGATACGGAACAGTTATCTCCTTATAAAAATTGGTATATGGATTATAGATGCACACGCCATGTTTCTTGCTGGCTATCCATATATTATCCTGTGCGTCTACATACAATTTTCTGACATTGCCCAATCCAAAAAAGTTTTCAGCCGTTATCTCCTTCGTTTCCAGCAATCCCTTTTCGTTGAGAAACAAAAGGCCTTCTTCAGAAGCCACCCACAAAACACCTTTTGAATCTTCAGCAACACAATTGACAGAATAGTTGAAAGTCTTCTCCTTTCCCGGAAAAGAAATATAAGAGAATTTCTTCAAAGAGATGTCAAACCGATTCAGACCTCCATGCTCGGTTCCCACCCAAAGCACACCCTTAGAATCTTGGAAAATAGTGCGGACAAGCTCGCCACGCATCGATGTTTCATCTTCTTGCGAATGTTTATAGGACTCAAACAGATATCCATCATAAAAATTCAGGCCTTGGCTCGTTCCGAACCACATACGGCCATTCCTATCCTGAAAGGCACACTGAACCACATTGTTAGACAATCCATCCCGTTGGGTAAAATTGTCAAACCTTGGAAAAAAAGATTTCACTCCTCCCGCAAATGCAGAAAAAGAATAAAAAAGAAAAGATAACAGTACAGCGACTATTTGTGTTTTTCGTTTAATGTCCATCCTTTAAGTTAGGCATATATCAATCATGATATTCTATCTGTCATCAAAACCAACCACCCATAATTGAAGATTTCAAAGATAATAAAATTAAAGAAAAAAAGAAAGGTTAAATTAGGGAAACAACTTGCTCTTTTGCAGGTTTGGTATGGACATGTATTTGCACAAATTTCTGTTCAGACGCATGCTCCACTGTGCGACCGTCCGAAATGCTTTTCTTTTTTGAACAAGATTTATAGCTATATGATCGTGTCCACCTGTTTTTTGGGGAATTTATCCATTTCAACCTAAAAACGAACAGAGCAAACAAAACCCTTCTCTTCTCCATTCAAGTAAGGAGATGCAATTACTTGTAAATCAGGGCCATCTTTCTTCTTTTTCTTAAATAAATGATTTTCAATGTAAGGGAAAGACCAATAAGCAATTTTAGTACTCAAAATTCCTATTCCCGCTCCTGTAATAACATCTGTGAACCAATGGCGATTGTTATACATACGGAAGAAACCTGTTCCTGCGGCAACAGAATAACCTGCAACACCTATCCAAGGAGAGACATCTTTATATTCCTTCCATAAAAATTCAGCTCCCACAAATGCCATTGCTGTATGTCCGGAAGGAAAAGAATTATAAGAAGAGCCATCTGGCCTCTCTATTTTCGTTGAATATTTTAATGTATTATTGGTAATGCCCATAAGCAAGGTGGATGTTGCCAACAAGATAGTTCTGTCCCAAAATCCATGTATTCCCTTTACCCCACAAAGATTTAAGACATAAACAGAAGCCATAGGTGCATATTGAGAAAAATCGTCAACCGTAAAACGCCGGTCAATATTCTCCTGCAGTTCGTCACGCATCTCTCCATTCTGATATCTCAGCCAATCATTGTCAAGTCCAACAAATCCAATCACTATAAGAGGAACAGGCAGAATTAACTGCTGTAATTTGAAATCATGCGCATCACATCGACTTACAGACACAGGTGCTGCTGCATTAGCAGAGTCTGATAATCGAATTACAGAACCAACAGCCCCTTCTGTGCTGACATGCATCATCAAAGAGTCTGTTTGAGCATTCACTTTATAAACTAAAGTCAACATGAATAATAAGACTGCCGTTTTCATTGCCTTTTTTCTAAAAAACATAAAACCAATTCAATGTATTATACATTACTTAATAAAGAAAGAAATACATATATTTTTATGCGACTTTATGATGAAAATTTTAAAAAAAACATCGCTATATTACTGAGGATAAATTTACAGAGTTTTTTTGTTTCGCTGATGTTTTTTGCAATTTTTTCAATAGGCAGATGCAAAAAATGGATCAAGAGAAAAAGTGTGAGGGCTGTTTTTAACCACTATTTTGCTCTGATTCTTTTATTTTAGATTCACAATAATCAAGAAAAACTGACTCCCACCCGTTTTGAAGATTTGGCAAGAACATCTATTTGCACAAATTCCTGAGCAAACGTTCCCTCCATCATTTGTGTAATCCGTGTAATTTCGGGTTCCTTAAAATTCGTTTTGATTGGTTTGATTCATAGCAAAAAAGCATTTAACCGTTTCACCCACAGGCTTTTGTACTTGATTTGATTAATTGCGCCAATACAATGAAGTTTATACAAAAAATAATAGGAGGCTTCACAGCTTCCTATTACTCCAAATTAACCTAAACCTTAACTATGAAAAATCTACCTGTTTTTGTTTGCATTACAAAGATGAAACATTTTTTTGATATACGCAATTTTTTTACATATTTTTTTGACTTTTATCAAATATAAACATTTGACTTGAGTTACAAAATCAAAAAAAGGACTCTTCAATCTCCTTATTTCAACATCACAATAACACTATAAAACACAGATAATCAACAATTACAAAAAAGTTCACATTTTCATAGTTAATTTTGCAAGAATAGATAAATATCAATTTTTAAAAAATAAAAATTACTTTTGAGGTACAACAACACCTATTCCAAGACCTTAATAAACCCATTTCAAACCGCAAAACATAAGAAGGTTTTCTAATGACAACTATATCGTAAAAATAGCGAACCAAAATCAGAGATGTTTTTTCTTTTTTTGGCAAACAAACAAGTAGATATTCTTTTTCTTCCGTTTAATATTCGGATGGGTAATATTGATAAGTAATCATGAAAAAATATTTAAATCAGAAAACTACGCCTAAAATTCATCTAAGTACAACAAAGTTCATTCTATATTTTTTTCTATATTTGTTCAAAATATAAAAGATGAAAATAAATATGGCAGAAGACGAAAACAAAGAAATCGTAAAACCATCCATAGAGAAGTTGAAAGCTCTTCAGCTTGCAATGGAAAAAATCGAAAAAGACCACGGGAAAGGCACCATCATGAAATTAGGTGACAACAAAGTGGAGGACGTACCTGTTATTTCATCCGGATCAATCGGATTGGACATGGCTTTAGGCGTTGGCGGTTATCCACGCGGAAGAGTCATCGAAATATACGGACCAGAATCGTCTGGTAAAACAACTTTGGCTATACACGCTATAGCTGAGACTCAAAAAAAAGGAGGAATTGCAGCTATCATCGATGCTGAACATGCATTTGACCGTTTCTATGCTGAGAAGCTTGGAGTAGATGTAGAGAACCTACTCATTTCTCAACCAGACAACGGAGAGCAGGCTTTGGAGATTGCTGACCAACTAATCCGTTCATCTGCTATCGACATTGTAGTCATAGACTCTGTTGCCGCTTTGACTCCAAAGGCCGAGATCGAAGGTGATATGGGAGATTCAAAAATGGGTCTTCAGGCACGTTTGATGTCGCAGGCACTTCGTAAATTGACAGGTACAATCAACAAGACTAACACTTGTTGCATCTTTATCAACCAGTTGCGTGATAAGATTGGCGTTATGTTTGGAAACCCAGAGACCACTACCGGTGGTAACGCCTTGAAGTTCTACGCATCAGTTCGTTTGGACATCCGAAAGATCGGTCAAATCAAAGACGGTGAAGAGGTCATTGGAAACCAGACAAGAGTCAAGGTGGTTAAGAACAAGGTGGCACCTCCATTCCGCAAGGCTGAATTTGACATCATGTTCGGTGAAGGAATTTCGAAGAACGGCGAAATCATAGACTTAGGCGTTGAATTCGGAATTGTCAAGAAGAGTGGTTCTTGGTTCAGTTACAACGATTCCAAGTTAGGTCAAGGCCGTGACGCTGCTAAAATTTGCATGAGAGACAATCCTGAACTTGCAGCTGAGATCGAAGCAAAAATCAAAGAGGCAATGGCCACTAAAAATAAATAAGAAAAAAACGAGTAAACAACCGAGCATTACAAAATACCCTGTTTACTCGTTTTTTTTCCATTGAACAATAAAGTTCCTTTAGCATTAAAGATTTCTATGAGCATAAAAACAACAGAGATATATTCGGAAAACGCAATACTTGTGGGATTGATCACGCAAACGCAGAACGAGAAGAAGGCAAAAGAGTACATTGAAGAACTCGCTTTCCTTGCCGACACCGCTGGAGCTTATCCACAAAAGATTTTTTTTCAAAGATTGGACGGACCCAATTCTGTTACTTTTGTGGGTCCCGGCAAACTGCAGGAGATTAAAGCCTACATCAAAGAGAAGGAAGATACAGACGAGAAGATTGGTCTTGTTATTTTCGATGACGAACTTACTCCCAAGCAGCTCAAGAACATTGACAAGGAACTTGAAACAAAGGTACTCGACAGAACTAGTCTTATTCTCGACATCTTTGCAAAAAGAGCACAGACATCGCACGCCAAAACACAAGTAGAGTTGGCTCAGTACAAATATCTGCTTCCTCGACTAACAAGAATGTGGACTCACTTGGAGAGACAGCGAGGTGGTGTTGGAATGAGGGGACCTGGAGAGACACAAATCGAGACCGACCGACGAATCATCCTCAACAAAATATCTTGGTTGAAGGAGGAGTTGATCTACATCGACAAACAGAAAAGCACTCAACGAAAGAACAGAGGGAATATGGTGCGTGTAGCTCTTGTTGGTTATACCAATGTAGGAAAGTCAACCATCATGAACATGCTCAGCAAATCTGACGTGTTTGCTGAAAATAAACTTTTTGCCACCTTGGACACTACCGTAAGAAAGGTAACCATCGAGAACCTGCCGTTTTTACTCTCTGATACAGTAGGATTTATCCGCAAATTGCCTCTTGACTTGATCGAATCGTTCAAATCAACGCTCGATGAAGTGAGAGAAGCAGACCTGCTCGTACACGTAGTGGATATCTCGAACCCTACTTTCGAAGATCAAATCAACGTAGTAGAGAAGACTCTTCACGAAATAACGAATGAGGCAAAACCTACCATTCTTGTCTTCAACAAGATTGACGCATTCTCCTACACACCGAAAGATGCAGACGATTTAACCCCAAAGACCAGGGAGAATTATAGTCTGGAAGAATTGAAAAGCACGTGGATGGGCAAAATGCAGGAAAACTGCATTTTCATATCTGCTCAAGATAAAACCAATTTGGAAGAGTTCAAGGCTCTGTTGTACAATAAGGTGAAGGAGATTCACGTGACGCGATTCCCTTACAACGACTTCCTCTATCAAGTTTATGATGAGGAAGAGTTAATTTAATCTATTTATTATCGGGAGACAACAGAGCAAAACCTTTGTTTCATAAAAAGAAATATATGAATAAATATAGAAAACTAACTTCAGAAGAGATTGAGACACTTAAGCATCAATGCTGTAGCAGTGACGATTGGAGTAAAATTGAAGTAGCAGAGAATTTCAACCCTTTACGTATCCGAAGAACAATCATGACCGGAAACATCAAACTTGGTGTTTTCGAAAAACGATATACTCTTGACGGTAACGTTCCAAGATATTCAGGAATAACCGATGCCGTTTTGCATAACTGCACCATTGGAAACAACGTTTACATTGGCAAAATAGGTGATTACATTGCCAATTACAACATCGGGGACGACAGTTACATAGATAATGTGGATTTCCTCTGTGTTGACGGAAAGAGTTCCTTCGGAAACGGAGTTGAAGTAGCGCCATTGAATGAAGGCGGAGGACGTGAAGTTCCTATCTGTGACACGCTTTCAGCACATGTTGCCTATATGATGACGCTTTACCGTCATAGACCTGTTCTCATCAAGAAATTGGGAGACATGATCAAAGAGTATAGCAATAGCGTTGCATCTGAGAGGGGCTCAATCGGTAAAAATGTGGTCATCCGCAACTGTAAAGTCATTAAGAATGTCAAGATAGGCGATTACGCAACACTTGAAGGTTGTTCTGAACTGATAAACGGTAGTTTGAACAGTAACGAGACCGCTCCTATTCATTTCGGGATCGGTGTCATTGCTCACGACTTTATCGTATCTTCAGGTACAGATATTTCTGAAGGGGCTGTTATCGACAAATGTTTCGTAGGTCAAGCTTGCCAGATTGGAAAACAATATTCAGCAACAGACACCCTATTTTTCTGCAACTGTCAAGGGTTCCATGGTGAGGCAGCTTCTGTGTTTGCCGGTCCATTCACGGTTACTCACCACAAGTCCAGTCTGTTAATTGCAGGTATGTTCTCCTTCTCCAATGCAGGAAGTGGATCTAACCAGAGTAACCACATGTACAAACTCGGTCCTATACACCAAGGTATTGTAGAACGTGGTTCAAAGACCACCAGTGATTCTTACATCCTTTGGCCGGCTAAAATCGGTGCCTTCACATTGGTAATGGGCAGACACACTGACCACTCAGATACGACCAACTTGCCATTCTCCTATTTGATAGAGAAAGACAACGAGTCTATCCTTGTTCCCGCAGCCAATCTACGTAGCGTAGGAACCATCCGTGATGCTCAGAAATGGCCCAAACGTGACAGGAGAAAAGATCCTCATAAATTAGACCAAATAAACTTCAACTTGCTCAGTCCGTATACCATTGAAAAGATGATGAAGGGGCTGAATATTTTGAAATCTTTGGAGCAGATTACAGGAGAAACTTGTGAGATGTACTACTATCATAGTACAAAAATCAAAAACTCTTCTCTTCATAATGGCATTAATCTCTACAACATGGGTATCACTAAATTCTTAGGCAACTCTGTTATCAAAAGACTTGAGAATACGAAGTTCAAAACCATTGAAGAGATCCGTCAACGTTTACAACCAGACACACTGGATGGCGTTGGAGACTGGATCGACGTAGCCGGTCTTATTGCGCCTAAAACTGTCATTGAGAAGCTGATGGCTGACATTGAAAACGGGGAATATAACTCAATCGAAGAGATCAATGAAAAACTGGCCAAGATTCACAAAGAGTACTATACAATGGAATGGACTTGGACCGTCAAAAAATTGAATGAATATTTCAACAAAAGCATCGAAAACGTCACAGTTGAAGAGATCATCAACCTAGTAATGAATTGGAAAGATTCTGTTGTTGGATTGGATAAGATTCTTTACGAAGATGCCAAGAAGGAATTTGCTCTCAAGATCAGAACCAGTTTCGGAGTTGACGGAAGTGAAGAAGAGAAAGACAAAGACTTTGAAAACGTTCGTGGAGACTTCCACAAAAACCCATTTGTATTGGAAGTTTTAAACCATATCAAAATCAAGAGCGAATTAGGTGACGAACTAATCAATAGAATAAAGGATATAAAATAAAAAAAACAAAGAGAGTATAAAAACGGCTCTGCCAATGTTTTATACTCTCTTTGTTGTACAAATTATGGAGAAATTCAAAAACATAGAGATCAGCGAGAAAAACCTATTTTATACATGGGTGATTGTACTTTCTGGAATTGTGCTTATTTTAGGAATCACTTACGCCATCTATGGTGAATTTATATATCTAAAATTCTCAATTCCAATAAGAATTCTTATTTTTCTTATCTCCAGCATACAATTCATATTCTTGTGCTTCTCTAAAAAGCTATACGAGTTCAACCCTAACACAAAAGAGTACAGAGAAGGATTCAAACTCTTTAATTACAAACATGGAAATTGGATTCCGTTCAAAGCAGATTGTGCACACTTCACCTTCATACGTTATGAAGAGAACGTGCACTACACTTACGGCGGATTAACAAATAAATTTATCAGCGAAGAGATTTTTGAACTTCGAAAGACCTATAAAAACCAAACCTTCGAAGTAATCATTTCCGGTAGCAAACTAAAGAGTGTTGTAGCCATGGTAACTCTAGGAAAAATGCTCAACAAAATCTATGGACTACCTTTCTACGACTATGTAAGAGGTTTTGCTCAAAAAGAGAAAAACACCTCAATAAAATAAGAGATGAAACGGATCGGATTGTTATCGGACACGCACGGATATTGGGATGAGAAATATCGCCAATATTTCTCCGAATGTGATGAGATTTGGCATGCCGGAGACATAGGATCTGAAGAAGTTGCCAAAAAATTGTCCGCAATAAAGCCTTTACGTGTCGTTTACGGAAACATTGACGGTTACGACTTACGTGCCATCTACCCTCAACATCTTCGGTTTAGAATTGAGGATGTCGATGTATGGATGACTCATATCGGTGGTTACCCTGGAAGATACGCACCCGAAGTGAAACCTGATATTTACACCAATCCGCCTAAACTTTTTGTATGTGGACACTCCCATATATTGAAGGTCATGTACGACAAGAGAAACAAGGCGCTTTGTTTAAATCCTGGTGCTGCAGGAAAGTACGGTTTCCATAAAATACGTACGCTTTTGCGATTCACCATCGACAAATCAGACATCAAAGATTTAGAGGTGATTGAGATTGGTCAATTGATATAAAAACACCTCTTTTTTTTAAAAAAAAGCAATATTTACTTCTAAAAACATGCATATATAAATTTATAAATATTTTTTATTGATTTATGTTAATATTTCAGCATTTCTGAATAAAACAAATATCTAAAAATCAGTACTTTAACAATTTTCGCCTATTTTAGAGTATTGCATATTATTAAATTGTAATTTATATTTGCAATGCTTAAATAAAAAGAAAAGAACTATTGCAGATTTTCCTATTTTGAACTGTTTTATTTAAATGTGGATAAAGAAATGCAAGGTGTTTGTGTATTATGATGATTACTATTTTGTGATGTATTCCAGCAAAAAACAGTTTTGCATTAGTTCAAGTATTTCTTATTTAATATAAACGTAAACAAGCGTACCTATTACTGACATTTAAGACACATCATACAACAAACGACAACGCGATTACTACATTTGTAGTATTGCTGAGATGTTATCTTAAGTGCAGATATTGCGACAATCAACAAGTGAGCTACTAAGAGAATTATAGGTAAAGGCAAACGGTCAAAGAACTCTTTAACAAGTTTATATTTGATACCATTATTTCACAATGTCTTATGGTGGTACCATAACTTTTAGAGGAAGCAAATTGATACTCCATTCTGAATTTATTAGCGCTTTCAGAAATGAATGGGTAGAACAATGGCTCTAATACAAACATTGATGCAGAAAAAATACTAAAAAACATTTCGACAATATCATATTCACTCAAAATAAACGAATGTGCTTATGACAAAAAAAATACTAAAACATTTGCTAAAAAAACTTTAATACAGTACAAAAAATTGCTTCTATTTGTTTGTGTAGAAGAAGATGCCCTGAGTAATTCGTGAGAACAAAGTCATTGCCTCTTCTTCTTTTTTTATGTCTTTTTCCAAACACATTCAAAATCTTTGCCATATTTGCTTTTTTAATAAAAAACCTTCTATTTAACAATCATACTTTCTTATATCATTTCACCTTTAGAAAAATAATTCGTATTTTAGACGTCGACAAAAAAACATTTAATTTAACCTCATATTTGCATGACAAACAAGGTGACAGACAACGAAAATTTGGGCGTAAAAGATTTTGTTGAAGGGATTTTAAGTGAAATAGGTTGTGGACATAAAACGGACGCAAACGAAAACATTGAAGTAAATTACAAAGGGAAAAAGCTTAAAATTGAAGTAAACGGAAAACTCCCTCAATTCACTATTCATTACATGAGTTGGGCCAACATAGAGAAAAAAGACCCGAACGCACGTATTCTTCTGAAAGCCATAAACGAATCCAACCTTCATAGTTTCGTTACAACCGTTTACACAGAAGATCCTTCTGGCAAACTTTATATACTTCATAACAAGATGGCAACATATCTTAGCAAAGACGCTGAGAATCCTACCGAATTGATCACTCAACTCATAGAATATTGCATGGCAAAGGCTGACATGACCGTCAAAATTTTCCAGGACATGATAAAAAGAAACTGATATTTAGATCTGATCAATTACGATTCTTTTCTATTTACCAATAAAAATCCCCATCAGGAAAACCTGACGGGGATTTTTATTTATGATATCTAAAAGATTATCCCATAACAACTATAACATCGTTAGTAGCCTTCATCTTAGCAAAAGGAATAACGTTACCGTCAACCTTCTCACCATTCAAGGTGATGGACTTAACACCCTTCTCCACCTTCTTAGGATTCTCCACCTTGATGTTAACTGTCATTCCACGGAAACGACGAGTAGCAGTAAAGCCTTCCCATTCAGGGATACAAGGATCAACCATCAAGCCATCATAATCAGGACGGATACCCAAAATGTATTGAGCAGCTGTGAAGTAAGCCCAAGATGCAGTACCACTTAACCAAGGACAACGGCTCTGACCTGCACGCATGTTGTAAGTTGAGCAAGTTGTCTGAGCATATACGTAAGGCTCAATTTGACGAACCTCAGCACGCTCATTGTAAGCAGCTGGCAAATAGCTCTTGTAGTTCTTGAAAGCACGTTTACCATGACCAAGAATACAATCTGCCATGATACCCCAACCTTGTGTGTGCTGGAATACTGCAGCATTCTCTTTCATACCCTTGATGAACAAAGGAGCCTTGATTACAGAAGCCTCTGTCTTCTCGTAAGGAGGATCGCAAAGAACCAAACCATATTCGATAGCAAGATGTTTCTCAACGCTGTTCATAACTGTCTCAGCACGGTCGCCGGCAGCCTGACCAGAGATGATTGACCAAGATTGAGGGTTCAACCAAATCTTGCCCTCGTTCAAAGGATCGTTTTTTGTACCGAATACATATCCGTCTTCCTTGATGGCACGAACATACCACTCGCCATCCCAAGCAGCCTTGTCGATGTCAGCAGTAAGAGTTGTCAAGTGAGCCTCAGCCCATTTGATCTCAGCGTCTTTCTTCAAGCGTTTGCAGATGTCGATGTAGACAGTCAAAGCGTAACGCAACTGCATTGCAACAAAGACCGTTTCACCTTTAGCACCAAGCACCAAGCAGTCGTTCCAGTCGGCACGAAGTCCGCAAGGCAAGTTATGCTTGCCGCAACGGTCAAGGTTAAACTGGATTGCACGTTTCAAGTGGTCGAGAACTGTACCCTCTCCCTTATCTGAATAAGGCAATACCTTGTCATAATATTTAATGTCACCCAACTCCTTAACATAAGTAGGAACTGTGCAGAACAACCACATACAGTCGTCTGAACGGAACTCATTTTCTGGAGTTGGAGCCTCTTTTCCAGGATTGTGATCGAACGGTTTAACAACTGGCATAGCACCTCCGTTAGAGTTTTGACCAGTCAACATCAATTCCAAACGACCAACAACCTCCTCAGGAATGTTATGGATAACGCCCAACATATCTTGGATTGTATCGCGATAACCCATTCCGTCACGCTCACCACGATAGATCAATGAAGCAGCACGGCTCCAAGCGTAAGTGATCAAGTTATTAAAAGGATTCCACATGTTGATCATGCTATCGAAGGCAGCATCTGGAGTTTTAGCAGTCAAACCCTCAATTCGGCCATGCCAATAGTTGACGATTTTGTCGAACTCAGCCTTAACCTTAGCAGGAGTAGCAACCATCTCTGCTGCCTTTGAACCCTCAACCCAAGCCTTTCCAATACCAAGAACTACAGTAAATTCTTTAGTCTCACCTGGATTAAGCTCCAAATCAACCTGAAGTGTACCGCAACCATTATCTCCCTCAGTCACTGTGTTTCCGCACTGACCGTTTACAACTGACAATGGGTTAGCGTATGTATGGTATGAACCGATGAACTTATCACGGTCGCTATCATAACCGGTAACTTTCTGACCTACTACACCGATAAAAGAATGACGAGCCTGGTCTTTGTTCAAGAAATTCTCTGGCTCTTCTGGCATATACAAGTTGTTGCCATGATCGATGAAACCGTCTTTGTATGAAGTCTTGACAATATATTGAGTATATTGCAAGTTGTTGCTATCGTCAAACATGTTCCAGTTTGAAGCAAACTCAACGTAAGTGAATGCAAGCAAGCTACGTTTCTTAGAATCAGTATTTGTCACCTTCACGTTCCAAACCTCAAACTCCTGACCCATCGGTACGAAGTAAAGAGTCTCAGTCTTGATCTTGCTATACTCAGAAGAGATAATCGTGTAAGCTGATCCGTGACGGCACTCGCTCTTGTATTGGTCAAGCGGTTTGCCAACTGGCTGCCAAGAACCAGACCAAAAGTCTTTAGACTCAGAATCGTGCAAATAGATGAAACGACCTGGCTGATCCAAAGGAACAGAATTGAATCGCAAACGAGTAAAACAACCTTGAACGGAAGAGCGGAAGAAAGAATATCCTCCAGCATTATTTGTGATGATAGCTCCGTAACGGGTATCTCCTAGATAGTTACTCCAAGACTTGGGAGTATCTGGTTTTGTGATGACATACTCCTTGCGAGCGTCATCAAAATGTCCATATTGCATAAATCTTTAATTATTAATTAATTTCGACTTAAAAAGGGAATGGAAAATCCTACTGCATCCACTACCAGCATATTGTATTCAAAAATAACAATAAAAAACAAATTGAGAAACAATGCGGCAACAAATAAGAAGAATCTAAAGCAAGAGCTGTTTCAATTATATACAAGTTTTCTTGTATTGTTGTTTTCGTTGATTCTTCGAGTGCCTTTTGGGCCATTTTTAACGATAAAATCGAAACAGTTTTACAAACATCAAGAAAAAAAAGGAAACAGAAAAAAACGGTTCAAAATCCTAAAAAACGTGTCAGGTTAGCACTTCAAAGAGATTCAATCTTAAAAAAAGTTTAGCCTTCGCTCAATATTATCCATTAACGACCACGGTAGCCCGTTCCATATCGCCAGCTACCGGCGGACGATGTTTAGAGACCCGAACCTCCAAAGCCTCAACCTGCGGATAAGTTTTCTTTATCACATCCAGGATGCGCTGAGCCACATGCTCTATCAAATTTGAAGGCTTCTTCATCTCTTCTTTCACCAAGTTAAAGACATCCGCATAATTGATCGTTCCATTCAAATCGTCAGTCTTTACAGCCTCAGAGAAGTCGACATCCATTTTCACTGTCACGGTATATGTGCAGCCCACGATTCTCTCCTCAGGAATAGCTCCATGGAAAGCAAAAAACTTCATGTTTTCCAATAAAATCTGCATAGCCTCAACTATTTAAAGAAGGTAAAGTTCACATGACCATAATTACGATGATCATGAAAATGAGGATGAGAAGTAAAAGATTTATCTCTTGGATGTTCCATTATAAACAATCCATCCTCATTCAAAAGCTCATGTTCGAAAATCAAATCAGGAATATGTTCCAACTCCTTATGATCGTATGGAGGATCTGCAAAGATCAGATCATACTTAGCCGAAGTCTTTTCAATGAAACGAAAAGCATCCCCCCTAATCGCATTGATGCAATCAATATTCAGTTCACCAATTACCTTTCGGATGAAAGCATAATTGATAGCGTTCAGTTCCAACAAAGTGATATCCTTACAACCACGAGAAGCCATCTCCATGCTGATATTTCCCGTACCGCCAAACATATCCAACACCTTCAACTCTTCAAAATCGACAATATTGTTCAATATATTGAAAAGTCCTTCCTTGGCAATATCGGTTGTCGGTCTTGCCTTCAAATTGGCAGGCGGGTTAAAACGCCTACCCTTATATATTCCGCTTATAATGCGCATAATGGTAAATTGAATAAGTTCATGTGATGCCAAACATTCGGCATATTTTCAAACTCTTTTCCTGATAAGAAAGAGGACGTTTTCTGCATACGCACCTGTTTTACATATCGCTTCAACAAAGCAAGTTTACTATCATTTTCCTCTATAAAACCAGAAACAACAGTCTCAACATTATATTGATCCAATGAAAAATGTTCGTACAGATTCAAGATAAAATAGAGAAACTCATCATCGTTTCTAAAAGTATAACTATTTGCCAATTGGAGGATTTTATCCTGTACAAGTACAACGTCCATGCTGTCAGAATAGAAATTGACAAAAACTTGCGGCTCGCTATGACGTTTATTTTCCATCAATGAACTCACTACATGGACGCTCTGACGGTTCACATATTTCACAGAAGGGAAGAAACGCAACAAGCGGCTCACCTTCTGCACCGGCAAAGCATAAATGTTCACCACATCAGCCATACGAAGAGTATCTGAAAAGAAACGCATAGGTTCCTTCTCTTCTCCGAAGTTCAGTTTCCATACTTTTGAGAAATCTGCATCAGAAAAGACACCTGTTGGCACAAATGTACACAAAGATTCATCGTCCAAGAAAAGCACCTGACGATAGTTAGCCTTGAGAATCGGGTTGGATTCGAACTGAGCACCCAAAGCCTCAATAGGACTCCAACCTACTTTCGAGTTTTCCTGATAACAGATGACCTTATTAGCATCTTTTCCAAATACAATAAAACAAAATCCATTCGGAACGAACCGAATGGATAATGTATAATTTATAGATTGAGACAAATCGAATGCCTTATCGGTAATCTCCGTCATACTATATTTTCAAATTATTATTCCCAGTTACCTGCATTGTTGTTTGATTCTTGTGCATCACCAACCTTCAAACCTTCGTACTTATCTAAAGTCTTAGCCTTGTCCATCAAGTTGACAATCTCTTGTTGGTTCAATCCATTCAAATAAACATTGTATGGAGTTTTTGCCTCAAACAAAGGAATAACTGTTCCTGACTTAGTAACCTGCTCACCTATCTGCATCTCAAACTTCTTTCCATTTGAGAATGGAACATAAGCAATAGAATCAAGATTGTATCCTTCTCCGAAAACTGCATCTTTAACCCTTACGTATGAAGTATCACGTCTAAATGTTGACATGAACAAATCGTAATCTTCTACACCGTATTTTGCTGCATCTTCTGGTTTCAATCTAACAGCAATAGAGTCTGTCAAACCTTTCTCCAATTGAAAATCGCTCAACTCACCAATTTTCTTTACAACAGAAATGTTCTCGTTATTTACGAAATCCATCAAAGAATCAAAACTCGCTGTATATACTCTGTGAATATCCTTATAAGCGATTTGAGCCTTTCTGATATCCTTCAAACGCTTAATAACTGCATTATCTCTAATGTCTTTCTGCTCGTTGAACTCAATTGGGCTCATGATACTGCTGTAACACAGATATGCCATAAAAAAGCTGGCTAAGACCAATAAGATTTTAAAAACAATTCTCATATCAATTAAAAGTTATATTTTTATTTTATATTCTTTTCGGATACCTATACAACGTGCAAATTTAAAAAAGAAATGTAGATAAAGCGTCTTTCTTGCAAGTTTTTTTGTCCTAAAAAATAAGAAAGCCGATAAAACAAGAAACAAATTCCATTTTATCACAATAAAAAGGCCGCAGATTCGTATCTTCACACACTAAATGTGATCCCGATTTCAATGCGATGATAAACGATTTTTTATACGATAAGATAAAAGAGAATTTTCCTCACGAAGCTACGCAACAACAGGATGAATTGATTCGTCAGCTCTCCTCTTTCGTGACTTCAGGAACCAACCATATTTTTTTAATGAAAGGTTATGCAGGAACAGGAAAAACATCGGTAGTCAGTGCATTAATCAGAGCTATGGACGAGTTAAAACAGCCTGTTTTTCTGATGGCTCCAACCGGTAGAGCAGCGAAAGTTCTTTCGTCCTACTCCGGCAAACCTGCCTTCACCATTCATAAAAAAATATACCGTCAGCAGACGGGTGGTGACCCTAACGGGAACTTCTCACTCAACGTAAATCTGCACAAGCACACGCTGTTTATCGTCGACGAGGCCTCCATGATTGCCAACGCTAGTTTTGAGACCAACTTCGGGTCGGGCAGATTGCTTGACGACCTTATTGAATATGTATACGGAGGTGACGGTTGTCGCCTTATCCTTATCGGAGATACGGCACAGCTGCCGCCTGTAGGACAAGAGATGAGTCCCGCACTGGAGAAACTTCAGCTCGAGGGTTATGGTTTCACTACCAATGAATATCAACTGACCGATGTTGTCAGACAAGCCTGCGAATCGGGAATCTTATACAACGCGACCAAACTCAGGTTGCTCATTCTTCAAGAGTTTGGAGGTGAGTTTCCGAAAATCGAATACGACTCTTACGCCGACATTCAGCGCATCTCAGGAGAAGACCTCATCGAAGCCATTTCTTCAGCATACGGAAAATACGGCAAGGACGAGACCATTGTCATTTCTCGTTCCAACAAGCGAGCCAACATCTTCAACAACGGCATCCGCAACCGCATCCTTTACAGAGAAGAAGAACTCTCGTCGGGCGACCTGCTGATGGTGGTCAAAAACAACTATTTCTGGTCAAAAAACATGGAGAAATTCGACTTCATAGCCAACGGAGATGTGGCTGAAGTAAAGCGCGTACACAACAAACGCGAACTCTACGGATTCCGTTTTGCCGACGTCACCCTCTACTTCCAAGATTACGATGTGGAGCTCGATGCCAAAATCCTGCTTGACACGCTTCAAAGCGAAGCACCCGCCCTCTCTTTCAACGACAACAATAAGCTGTTTCAAGCCGTTCAGGAAGATTATTTGGACATCGGAAACAAACGTGAACGAATGAAGAAAATGAGGGAAGACCGTTACCTCAACGCACTTCAGGTGAAATTTGCCTACGCAGTGACCTGTCACAAAGCACAAGGCGGACAATGGAACACCGTTTTTCTTGATCAAGGATATATCACGGAAGAGATGATCAACGTTGAATATCTTCGTTGGCTTTACACCGCATTCACACGTGCCACAGAGAAACTGTATCTCATTAATTGGCCAGAATAAAGAAAGGAGCATCTCCTTTTTTCACTCTAAATTACTATTTTTGTCATCAGAACATAAAAACTAATAAAAATGAAACGTATTATATTATTACTCATCTCTGGCCTGTGCCTTATCTGCGCATCGGCTTCAACCCCTAATGAAACCGACAAAAAAGGACGCAAGCAAGGAGCTTGGAGCAAGACTTACGATAACGGACAGTTGATGTACGAGGGAACGTTCAAAAACGACCAGCCCGTAGGCGAATTCAAACGCTATTTCGACTCAGGAAAATTGAAGTTAGTGCAGAACTACACGAATGGCAACAGATCGACGGTAAAGATTTACGATGCCGACGGGAAAACCATCTCCATGGAGGGTGCTTACATTGAAAAATCAAAGGATGGAGAATGGAAGTTCTACAATGAAGGAAAACTTTCTCTTGTAGAAAATTATAAAAAAGGTAAAAAAGAGGGAATGGCAAAAGCCTACAACAAAAATGGCAAACTTCTTAGTGAGACTCCTTTCGAAAACGACAAGATCAATGGGGTAAAGAAAGATTACTTGGAGGATGGAAAACTTTTCTCTGAGGTTACTTATAAGAAAGGATTGAGAGAGGGTGTCTATAAACTTTACGAGGGAAATGAAAAGCCTGTAGTTGTAGGTCTTTACAAAAATGACAAACGTGAAGGTAACTGGGTTGTTTATAACGACAAAGGCGAAATAGATAATACCATGATTTACGAGAACGGTACTTTAAAGAATGCCAAAGAAATCAAGAAGAAAGAGGCTCAGACAGCAGAGATGAATGACGAGCAGAAAGGTAAGATCCAGGAGCCAACTGAGTTGTTCCCTGGTTCTACTGTAAAAGAGATGAAATAAGGATTTTCCTTCAGTAATTTTTTTCGTTTTACTTTTCTCGCAAACAAAAAAAGGCTGAGTAAATGTGCCAATACGCCTTGAGGGCTCGCCAAAAGTGGCGTGCTGGATGGCGTTAAAAACAGTTTTACCGTTCAAGCGAGGCACGAGCGCGTTTAAAACTGTTTAGCCAGACAGTGCGTCACTTTTGGAAGAAGAGCACTCACAGCGGCGGCTCTTTTTGATTTCATCCAAATTTCTCGGTCTCGGCATAATTGGAGCAAGCTCCATTCTGCGCTCGACCTTACGAAATTTTGCCTACTTTTTCCAGCTGTAGGGAAAAAGTAGGGCCAGTCCGGCGAGGACAAAACAAAATTTCATATAATTAATTCATCAGGAAATGAGCGAAAGGAAACGAGTTTTGATAGCTATGAGCGGCGGAGTGGACAGCTCTACCGTCTGCATGTTACTACAGGAGCAGGGCTACGAAATCGAAGGCATCACCATGCGCATGTGGGACGCACCCAAAAACTTCGAAAAGTACGGAGAGTCTCTCCCCGACTACATCATCGACGCCCAAAACCTTGCAAAGAAACTCAATTTTCCTCACCATATTCTTGATATCCGCGACGACTTCAAGACCACCGTGGTCGACTATTTTGCCAACGAATACCTCAACGGAAGAACGCCCAACCCTTGTGTGGTGTGCAACCGTCATATCAAATGGAAATATCTGGCAGAAGAGGCACAACGCCACAACTGTCAATACATAGCCACAGGCCATTACGCAAAGATTCTCCATGAAAATGGACATGCATACATCGGCAGAGGCATCGACAGAAGGAAGGACCAATCCTATTTTCTCTGGGACGTTTCTCCTGAGATTTTGGAGATGGCCATCATGCCTTTAGGCGACATGACCAAAGACGAGACGAAAGAGGAAGCCACCTCCAAAGGTTTCGAATCTCTTGCCAAAAAGAAAGAGAGCATGGAGGTCTGCTTTGTGGACGATGACTACCGCGACTTTTTGCGCCAGCATTACAGCGACAAATTAGCGGCGATTGGTAAAGGTCATTTTGTCGATGAAGAGGGAAAAAAGTTAGGCGAACAGGAAGGGTATCCTTTTTACACCATAGGTCAGCGGAAAGGCTTAGGCATAGCCTTGGGGCATCCTGCCTATGTCACAAAAATCAATCAGAAAAAAAACACGGTGATGCTTGGAGACAAATCGATGTTGGAGACCAAAGAGATGTTGGTAGAAAACTACCAGATTATCAATCGGGCCGACTTTGAAAATCCAGACCATGTCATCGAAACACAGATAAGATACAAATCGCATAGTCAACGGGCAAAAATTGAATTTGTGGATGATGAATATTTGATTGTACGTTTTGACGAACCAGTTTCAGCCGTAACACCCGGTCAATCTGCCGCATTCTACATTGGCGAACGATTGCTTGGCGGTGGCGTGATAGCCGATCCAAAGGCCTTGAAGAAGGCAAAAAAGTGGCTTAAAAAAGGAAAAGAAGAAAAAGAAGAGATCTAAAGGAAAAGTTAGGTTGTTCAAAAGATGGTTCGGATAATCTCTATCTTTAGTGTTCCAAAACGAGATGCCCCTCATTAATGTGATGCAGTCGACCCCGAAGGTGGTCGAATATTTGTAGCTTTAGGTTGATTGGTTGACCCCCGACCCTGAAGGGGTCGAATGTTCCAACGCAAACAAGGCTTGGAATTCACGTGTTAATCGTCAATTAAATCAAATGAATGGTACAAATTGATTCATCTGCATCTCCTCTGACTATTCGACCCCTTCAGGTAGGGTGCTCTGCAACGAAGAAACATTAAAATTTGACTCGTTAAAATAAGTAAGCATTGGAAAACGAATCCATAACATTATGTGAGTTGCTGTTGACGGTCCGCAAAGAGATTGCCAACACCTTCAGTGATGCCTATTGGATCCGTGCGGAGATAAGCGAAATTCGCGAAAATGCCAACGGCCATTGCTACCTTGAACTGATAGAGAAAGACTCTTCCGGCAAACTGATCGTGGCCAAATCAAGAGCCTCCATTTGGGCCGACACCTACAAGATATTGAAACCTTATTTCGTCAAAGAGACGGGTCAAGAGCTGAAACCGGGCATGAAGCTCATGGTTCAGGTCTCCGTCAGTTTTCACGAAGTTTACGGATTCAACTGCACCATACGCGATATTGAGCCTACCTTTACATTGGGCGATCTGGCCAAGAAACGTTTGGAGACCATTAAACAACTTCATGACGACGGCATATGGGACATGAACCAAAGTCTTGAGCTGCCAATGCCCTTGAACCGAATCGCCATCATCACCTCCTCCACTGCCGCCGGCTACGGAGATTTCATCGATCAACTACAGAACAACAAATCGGGGTTCAAATTCAAGACCAGCTTATTCCCTGCCATCATGCAGGGCGACGGAGCCGCCGAATCTATCATCGAAGCATTAGATAAGGTTTACGAAACCCACGAAAAATATGACGCCGTGGCAATCATCAGAGGTGGAGGCTCGACCACCGACCTGCTGGCCTACGACGAATATGAGTTGGCCGCCTCCTGCGCTCAGTTCCCGTTGCCTATCATCACCGGGATCGGTCACGACAGAGACCAATCTGTTGTAGATATGGTAGCCAATATCCGTTGCAAAACACCAACCGCCGTTGCCGCCTTCATCATTGACAAGATGGATGAGACTGCCAATCACCTACTCGACCTCGAAGAGACGATGAAACAGCAGATCAGCGACAACCTGGAGATGGCCCGGAAACGTTTAAAAGACGGAGCCGTCAACTTCTCACAACGTATCAATCTACTTCTCAAAGAGGAAGAGCAAACCATTGAACGAGATCAGATCAACTTCAAACACGTGGTTTCTCTACTGCTGATGAAACAAAAGCAAGAGTTGAAAGATTCGAGCATAAAGGTTTCTCAACGCCTCAGCCTTCTTTTGAAGGAAGAGAAACAAGCAGTAGAGAGAAGTCAAAGCGACTTTCTGCACATCATTTCACTGCTCATGATGAAACAAAAACAGAAGTTAAACGTAAAAAGAGATCAGTTTAAAACAGCCGTTAAAAATCTGTTCTCAGAAGAGAAACACGAATTGGCCATGCATGAAAAATCCGTTCAGTTTCTCTCTCCTGATTATATCCTGAAGAAAGGATATACTCTTACTTTAAAAGACGGAAAAGCAGTAAAGAGTCAAGCCGAGTTGAAATCAGGCGACCTAATCACCTCAGTATTCGCAGACGGCAAAAAAGAAAGTATAATTAAATAAATAACAGATATGGCAAAAAAAGAAAGCACATACAAAGATTCCATTTTGGAATTAGAGTCTATCATAAAAGACTTGGAAGAGAATCAATTGGAAATTGACGATCTAGCAGCCAAAGCAAAAAGAGCAACCGAGCTCATCAAATTCTGCAAAGAAAAACTTTACGGAACAGAGAGCGAAGTAAATAAAATATTGGAAGACCTAGACAAAGAATAAAAGCGTCATTGAAGATGTTTAATGAAGGGACTTTTCAGCGAAATGCTCGAAGATGTACTTTCCTTTGCAAGTGACAACGAACAGAGTGACAACCTCACAATGTTAGAAAAAACATAAAATCTATGTTGACAGAAGAAAACTTATTAAAACTGGCTCTCAACATAGCCACGAAGACCCACAATGGTCAGACAGACAAATCAGGAGAGCCCTACATAGAACATCCCATTAGGGTTTCAAAGAGATGCAAATCGGAGGATGCCCGAATTGTAGCTTTGCTACACGACACGATTGAAGACACGGATGTAACAGCAGACTATCTGCTAAAAAAAGGGTTCCCTTCCTATCTAGTAGATGCCGTACTGGCAGTTACGAAGCTCAAAGACGAGGATTACATGCAATATATACAAAGAGCCAGTCAGAACAAGATAAGCAAAGAGGTGAAGATAGCAGACCTCCAAGACAATATGGATATCACCCGGTTGAATTATCCTATGACTCAGATTGATTTTGACCGCCTCAACAAATATTTGAAGGCATACAAAAAACTAACCAATAACATCTAAAACAGAAACCATAACTCATGAACACAAAAAAGTATTGATAAAAAGCTTACTGTTATTATAATTATGCTTATATCATACCATAAAAGCCATTACCTTCTGATAAACAGTCAAATAAGAACACATACATACTTCCCATTCATCCTACTTTCTCTAGTTATAAAAGGGGAAAAAGCTTGACTTATAATGAAAAAACAAGGGCTGTCATTAAAAAAAGCTCGAAAATAATTATTACATTTGGGCAAAGACCGTAAATTTTAGATTTTTAATATTTACGGAATGGAAAGATACGACTCACGAAACTATGATTTGGTATGGAGAAACTATTTCGTTTTTCTACAAACATTTTTGCAAAAACCATATTGTAGTTTTGTTGATAAAATCCAATAGCTTCTGAATGTGGATTATCTTACCGACGAAGAGGCTGCCGATGTGTTGTTGACATGATCAACGAAAGAAAGAACAAGCTATGAGTGAAAAACTTAATATGGATTTGCATTGTCAGAGATTCCAGAAGAGTATGAGGAACGTTTGCCTCTCTTTAAGAAGCTGCGAGAAGGAGTCATGAAATCACTGAGACATGTAATAGACCAAAGTAGAATGCTTGTCAGAAATTATGATTTTGGCAAATCTTTTCTTTGCTCATTTGCTTCAAAACAAATGTCCGAAGAAAGAGTTAAAGTTCTTCTTGATGAGATTTTTAGAAGATGAGAGCAATTGAGACCTTCCCAAAGAAAGAATGGAAATGAAAAAAACTAGAAAAAAAATCTTTAATAAAAAACACTAATATGGAAAAAGATAAAAAAATTGTCATTACCGTGAACCGCGAAGCAGGTTCTGGCGGTAGAACTATCGGACGTATTGTTGCTGAAAAACTAGGAATTAAATATTACGATAACGCGGTTGCAGAAGGATTAAAAGCACAATTTGGAGTTTCTATAGAAGATATAGAGGAGTTCAAGTTGAAAAAAGATATTTGGATGCGTCTTGCTCACTCTCTTTTAGACAGAGAAGAGGTTGATATACCCGAAAAGGCCCAACACACTCTTACATCTGAAAATCTTTTTCAGGCAGAGTGTACTATTTTGAAAAATATAGCTAAAGAATCTTGCGTTATAGCAGGTCGTTTGGCTCACTATGTTTTCCGCAACGACAAAGATGTAATTAAAATTTTCATTACAGCCGACAAAGAGAAACGTGTGGCTCGCTTTGTCAAGAGACAAGGCTTAACTTCTGCTGAAGCATCAAAGAAGATTGATGAGCTAGACAATGGACGTGAGGAATACACCATACGTTACACTAAGTTCACTCGTTACGATGCCCGTAACTACAACCTTGTACTCAATGTGACGAACAAAACAGAAGAAGAAGCTGCAGATTTAATTATTTCTTACATAAAATAATATTGGTATGAAGCCTATAGAACATCGCATTGTTTTAAAGAATGACATTTCCGAGATTGAGCGTCTACATGATTTCATCAAGCAAATAGGCAAAGAGTATCATATCAAAGACGGTTTGCTCGATGAAATAAATCTCGCAGTAGAAGAAGCTATTGTAAATGTAATTGATTATGCTTACCCTGATGGTGTAGAAGGCGAAGCTGTCATCAACGTAAACGAAGAGAACGGGTTTATAAAATTTGTCATCAAAGACAAAGGAAAGCCATTTGACCCTACCCAAGTGAAAGAGGCAGATACCACACTAGGCGTTGAAGACAGAGAAATTGGTGGACTAGGAATTTTCTTGGTTCGCAAGATTATGGACAATGTACAGTACGAACGGACAGCCGACGGACAAAATGTATTGACTCTAATTAAGAAAATTAAAGAAGAAAACATATGATGAAACTAATTGTCAAAGAAGAAAACGGCAGGATCATCGGAACTCTTGAAGGACGATTGGACACTGCAGCTGGCCCTGGATTCATGAAAGAAATGGAGCCGTTATTGAAAAATGCGGATAAACAAATTATTCTTGACTGCGCTGCGCTTGAATATATTAGTAGTTACTGTCTTCGTGCATTCTTAGCACTGCGTAAAGCTTCTGCAGCAAAAGGTGGAAAAATTCAAATAATCAACATGAATGATAAAATCATCAAAGTTTTTAAAATAACTGGTTTCTATAAATTGTTTGACATAAAGAACGATTAAAAGAAAAACCAGTTGGCAAAATTAAATTCTATCCTTTTGCTGAATAGTTTTGTTATAAGCATCATTTAATCTAATAGAAGTTTTTGGGGCAAGTATAATCAATGACTTTGGCCATTATTCTTCCAAAGAGCAAGACAAAAACATATCTAACTAACAATCACTTATGTTTAAATTGCTTTTGCTTTAATTTTGCCAAAGGGTCACCACATTAAACTATATTATTATGACATATCTTATCGCTATCTTACCTATTATTCTATATCTGACAGTGGTTAAGTCACTTGACGGATATCCTACAACATCATTATCACACCAAATATATGCATTCCTATCAGGTATGTTAGCATGCATCATTCTGATGTTCACAAAGACAACTCTACCTGAATGGGGTACAGCTCTATCAGAAGAGGCGCTAAAACTTATCTTCATCGTTGTGCTGTTATGGCAAAGTAGAATAGCATTTCTCTCAGAGTCTGCCGTTTTAGGAACAATAATTGGAGGCGGTTTTGCTCTAACCGAAAACATTGCATACACCTACTTTAACAATATAACACTTCATGATGCAGAAACCATATACCATAGTCTCTCAACCGCTACTATTCAGATAGGTTGTACTGCAATCTCAGCTTCATTATTACTTATAATCAGCGGAAGAGCTGTCGGAAATCAAAATCACTCTAGACCGATTCTTGTATGCTACATTCTCGCTCTCATCATTCCTTTTGCATTACACTACACCTACAATATCATGTTAGGAAAACAAAGCCTATTGGTCGTCTTGTTTGTCACCTTTTTAAGCATAATGATTCTTCTTCAAATAACTTTCCGGATTGGAGAGAAAATGGTGTCAAAATGGCTTAAACAATCAATTGCCAAAGATGTTGAGCTTTTAAATGCAATAGAAGAAGGCAAATTAGACGAGACGGAGGCAGGAGAATATTTTATGAGTCTAAAAGAAAATTTCTCTTCTGAAGATTGTTTTGACATGCTCAGCTATCTATCTCTTTCTTTACGACTTTCACTCATGAAACGGAAACACATGATTTTAACGGAAAATAATAGTGAATACGATCCAGATGATGAAGAATTGGAATTTATAGACTCTTCAAAACCCGTTGGCGGAATTAAAAAGTTAATAAATTGATGTTTAAAAAGTTGCGCA
>ERZ795056.803-NODE-803-length-38545-cov-41.981891_pt1 | contig 38545 bp, 40 predicted proteins | sample MGYA00375140_ERZ795056 | MGnify/ENA primary metagenome ERZ795056 (study PRJEB30185, sample SAMN05720227) | activated sludge metagenome | isolation source: Anaerobic digester | place: USA | collected 2015-03-09 ...
CATGGCAGCCTGAGCAAGCGCCGGGGTCGGAATCGCGATCAAGGGCAATAGATAGTTAATTTACGCGTAACCGCCGACATACACGTTGTAGCCACGGCATTGGTCATTCTCAGCGACATCGGCGAGCACAACGCCACAACCGCGAAGCGTTATTGATGTCAAACCAACAACGTGCCCAAACAAGCATCTCTAACAGCTTTATAGCTCCGACGACTGGCAGGACTAGCTTCAGGCCACTTTTATTCATTAGTCGACAACAGCAAAATCTACGCTAGAACGACCGCTCAGCAGTGGTTAGTGACAAAAAGCCATTGCGATGGTGCGCGCGCCGCTGTGCTCGTCGGCGCCGCATGTTGCGTTTCCGGCGTTATTCGAAATCAGGCATCGGTGGCGCGCCCGTGGCTGGAGCCGCACCTTCTGCACGCGGGCCGTTGCCTGAACCGCCAGCACCGCCCGGTCCGCGCCCGCGACGGCGGCGTCCGCGCTTCTGCCGACCATCCGCGCCTAAGCCTGCCGGCGCAGCGCCGTCCGCGGGCAAAATCGCGCCCCCGCCAGCTTGCCCACCCTGAGCGCCACGATTATTTCCACGGCCCTGTCCGCCTTGACCATTGCGACCACGCGGTGGACGATTGCCCCCCGCGCCTGCGTTGGACTTGTAGCCGGGTGCGACGTTTCCGTTCACCTCGCCATCGGCACCGCGCTTGATTTTGTTACCGGGTGTGCGTTGACGACGTCCGGTAACCGGCATTTCCGACGCGCCGCCAAAGCCCGGAAACTGCTGCTGCGTCGCTGCCGGCGCGGCGCCAGCGCCCGCACGGAAACGACCGCCTGCGCGGCGTCCACCGCCGGGCCCCGCGTTCGCTCCCTGACGACGACCTCGTCCGCCACCCATGCCTGCGTCGGCGGGCGCGCCCGTGAAGATCGCTTCGTGTTCCGTCGCCGAACGCATCGGGCCGAGCGGTTGCTGCGGCAAGCGATTTTTGCCACCGAAACGTGCCGCTTTTTCGAGCTTCTTTTTCGAGCGCAGCCCGACCGATTCGAGTACGTCAAACGTCTCGCCTTCGTCGAGTTGCTTAAACTGCCCGCGCTTCAACCACGACGGCATTTGCACCACGCCGTAGCTGGTGCGAATCAGTCGGCTGACGGTCAGCCCAAGATGCTCAAACATACGACGCACCTCGCGGTTGCGTCCTTCGTTCAAGGTCAAGCGATACCAATGGTTCGCTGCGTCGCTATCACGATCAATACGATCAAGCGAGAGCACGCGCGCGGGGCCGTCATCAAGCTCGATGCCGTCCATCAGCATGTCTTCTTGCTCTGGCGTTAATTCGCCAAGCACTCGCACCGAATACTCACGCAGAATTTCATAGCGCGGATGCATGAAGCGGTTCGCGAGTTCACCGTACGTCGTGAAGAGCAGTAAGCCTTCTGAGTTGTAGTCCAAGCGACCGACAGCCACCCACTTGCCGTGGTCGGGCTTTGGTAGGCGATCAAACACCGTGTCGCGCTGCTCGGGATCATCGCGGCTAACAATTTCGCCAGCCTGCTTGTGATAAATCAGGATGCGCGGTTTGTCGTCGCCGAGCTTCACATTCACGCGGCGGCGATTGACGTGCACGCGATCTTTCTCGTTCACGATTTGGCCGACCACGGCCTTCACGCCGTTGACCTGCACTTCGCCCGATTCAATCATCGCTTCCATGTTGCGACGCGACCCAAGGCCCTGCTGCGCGAGCACCTTGTGCAAACGCTCGCCATCGCGCTCGCCCAGCTCATTCACGCCAGAAACAATGACGTGTTCCGGCGCTTCAATGGGGTTACCCGCTTCGTCAACATACGCCTGCGATTGCGGCTGTGGCATGCGATCACGCGGGCCTTGTCCCACGCGAACTGCCGGCGCGCCTTTATTGCGCTTATCGCGTTGATTTCGATTGCGCCGCGCTGAGCGATCCATCGGTCGCCCTGGGTCACCAAACGCACCGGGGTTAGGCTCATTGTCGAGCACCCAGTTGGTGATGACCGCCGCTTCAGTGCGATGACCTGTGTCCTCTGCACCTACTTCGAGCTCAACCGGAAACGATCCGTCGGCGTTCATCACGCGCGGCGGACGCGCCTCACGCGCGGCACGCCGATCACGCGGCGGGCGCGGTTCGCGTGGCGGACGTGGCTCATACGGAATCGGTTGACCGTCGGGGCCGAGGCGCACGGGGCGCTCGCCACCGGCGTCGCCTTCCATGCGAACGGCACCATCGCCACGCTCCTTGCGGCCACGACCACCACGACGATTTCGATTGCGGTTGCGACCGTTGCCCGGGCCGCGCTCGCCACCATTGTTTGCGGTCGCGTTGTTGCCGATGTTTTCAACGCCGGATGCGTCCGCCACCACGGGCGCAGCGTTTTCCGAAGCTTCGAATGCAGGAGCTGAACCTGCGCCTACGTCACCTGAAACGCCGCCGTCCGCGGCTGCAGTCGGCACGAGGCGAGGCTTACGCGGCACACGTGGCTGACCGGGGCCGCGCACGATGATTTCTACCGTGGGCTTCGGGGCCACCACGAGCATCTCCCCTGCTTCCGGAGATTTGCCTGCTCGGGGCGTGCGACCTGTACCGGGCGTCTTAGCGGCGCGTGGTGCGCGACCGGCAGGCTTGTCGCCGCGACCTTGCGCTTTTGGTTTCTTGCCGAATGATGGATCAACGTTGCCGTTGACGTCGCCCGGTTCATGATCGTCGTGAGCGTTGTGGTCGTCGCCGCCGGGGTTGTCTTGCATTGTGGTCATTTTCTTAGTGGACAGTCGGCGATGGCGGTAAGGTGGGGGTCACGGGAGATTCAGAATCTGGATCGGTGTCGGCATCAGACGCGAAGAGCGCCGCATCAGCGCTGTCCGGCAGCGCTCGCATCACAGGCTCAACGTAGGTTTCGTCGGCAAACAATGCCGCGTCTTCTGCGGCTTCGGCAGCGTTCGCGGCATCGGCTGCTTCGATCGCGGCTTCGCTGCGCGTATCGATGCGACCCTGCTCTGGGTAAATCGGCTCTTGCGGCACCTCGGGCAATTCAAGGGCGGGGTTCGCGTCGAGCTCAGCCAGCGGTGGCAATTCGGACAAAGAACGCAGGCTCAAATCGTTCAGAAACGCCTTGGTCGTGGCGAACAGCGCTGGGCGACCCGGTGTGTCTTTATGGCCAATGACTTCGATCCAGCCGCGATCTTCGAGCGCCTTGAGGATGTTGGCTGAAACCGCGACGCCGCGAATCGCTTCGACTTCGCCGCGAGTCGCGGGCTGGCGATAGGCAATAATGGCGAGCGTTTCCATCACAGCGCGCGAGTATTTCGGCGGCTTTTCCGGCGTGAGGCGGTCGATGTTCGGCTGCATTTCAACGCGCGTTTGAAAGCGATAGCCAGAGGCGACTTGCATCAGCTCGATGCTGCCGCGTTCTTTCCACTCCGCGGTTAAGTCCGCAAGCAAAAGGCGCACCGTCTCGGTGGGCACTGGCGGGTCAAATACCTTGACAATTTCGTCAAGCGGCAACGGCTCATGGCTGGCCAATAAAACCGTTTCGAGTACGCGTTTAGCGTGGGTGAGTTCGTCCAATGAAGGCTCTACTATTTATCAGGTAAGGGCAACGGTAAACGCCGTTGCGTACGTCCCAATAAGCCGCGAAGACAATAAAGCAGAGAAAAGCGAAGGACTGCTACGCTGCTTCGTCGTTCGCCACATCAGTGCTCTGGGTGGGTGTGGCCGCAACCATCACTCCGCCGTCACCGGCGAGATGCACATAAATGGGCTTAAAGGGTTCTGTTTGCGCAACCGAGATCAATCGTTCGCGCGCTAACTCCAGAATCGCGAGGAAAGTAACAACAACCAAGGGTACGGTGGCTGTTTCCTCGAACAGTTGGGCGAATTCTACATGCACTCCGGGTTTTAGCTTACGAAGTAGGTAACTCATGCGCGCACGCACCGAAAGCTCATCCCGCGAGATGAGATGCATTTTGTTGAGCTTCGCCCGCGCGAGAATCCAGCTCCAGGCCTTGCGCAGGTCGTCCGGTTCAACGTCAGGGAGGCGCGTGCTGGCCTGCTTCTCGAAGATCACATGCACAATCGCGAAATCGCGTTCAGCCTGCGGAAGATCATCTAATCCCGCCGCCGCGAGCTTCATTTGCTCGTATTCCAGCAGGCGTTTCACCAACTCTGCGCGCGGATCGATTTCTTCGGCTTCCACCGTCGGCGGACGCGGCAGCAACATCCGAGACTTAATCTCGATCAACATCGCGGCCATCAACAAGTATTCCGCCGCCAGCTCAAAGCGCTGCGTCGACTTCATCTTTTCGACGTAATCCAAATACTGCCGCGTGAGCGCAGCCATCGGAATGTCCAGAATATTCAGATTTTGCTTGCGGATGAGATAGAGCAGCAAGTCAAGCGGCCCTTCAAATGCATCCAGAAAAATCTCTAACGCCTCGGGCGGAATGTAGAGATCTTTCGGCATTTCCGACATCGGCTGACCATAAATCTTGGCAAGCGAGTGTTCTGCAACTACAGCAGCGGTAGCAGCGGGATCAGGCAACGAAGCTACGGCGGTTTCCATCAAGCAATTAATCAGTCAAAAAATGGTGCGGCACATTGCGCCCAATGAAAAAATCATGCAGCGATCGATTTACGAATGATCGTTGGCCCAACGCGGGCCTCCACAGCGTGTTGCACGTCTTTGCGCAAACCCAACAAGAACGCCGCTTCGGCGGCCACGAAAATCGGCCCAATGATGAGGCCCATGATGTCGTCCACAAACGCAGGCTTCTTGCCCTCGTAGAAGTGCCCAACAAACTGAAATATCCAACCCACGACGAAGAGTCCAACGCCCCAAGTGAGCCACGTCGATGTCGTCTCCACCGAAAACCATTGGCCCAAACGCAAACAACCGAGTAGAAACAAAATCATCGCAACGCCAAAGCGCCAATCGAGCTTCACGTAATACGCGGACGTTACCAGCATCACTACCAACGCGGGGGTAACCGCCACGCCGCCGATCACGGCAAACGCGGGTCGCGACAACAAAATCACGACCGCTGCCACGATCATCGGAATGCCGATAAAGTGCGTCGCAATGTTGCGGCGGTCACGGTGGTAAGACGCGTACTTACTCAACTGATCCACAAAAGATTTCATGTCTATCCTTAAAAGTGAGCAGTGACTAGAAAACGGTGAACAGTTGAGAGTTGCCGCGCAGCCACACCGTAACAACACGTTTACAAGAAGGCAGCTACCGCGAAATCACCCTTCACTGCTCGCCGCCAATTAAACCTTCGCCAGTCCCATCGCAGCGCGCACGTCAAGCATAGTCTCTTCAGCCACGCGGCGCGCCTTGGCGCAACCGTCGTGCAACACTTCTTTCACGTAGTTGGGGCGTGCATCGATTTCTTTGATGCGCGCCTGAATCGGCGCTAGCTCTTCGTTAATCGCGGTAATGATCGGCGCTTTGCATTCGAGACAACCAATGCCGGCCGTGGTGCACCCTTGGCGCACCCAAGCCTTGGTCTCGTCGTTGGAATACACCTGATGCAGCGTGAACACTGGGCAGTCGTCTGGATTGCCCGGATCATTGCGACGCGCTCGTTTCGGATCCGTCGGCATGCGTTTAATTTTTTGCTCAACGGCGGCTGGCGCTTCACGCAAATCGATACCGTTTCCGTAGCTTTTGCTCATCTTGCGACCGTCGAGGCCGATGAGTTTCGACGTCGGCGTCAAGAGCGCCTGCGGCTCGGGCAGGATCGTGCGTCGAGCGCCAGTCAAGTAGCCCAACAGCGTTTCTTTTTCTGCGTTAGAAAGAGAACCCGCCGCGATCACTAGCGCCTTCGCCTGCTCCAGCGCCTCGGTGTTTCCATCCTGATTGAAGGCCGTCTTAAGCGCTTCATACTGCTTGGCCGTCTTTCCACCAAGCTTTTTGATGGTGGCAATGGCCTTCTCTTCGAAGCCCGGCTCCCGACCGTAGATATGGTTGAAGCGCCGTGCAATTTCCCGGCTCACTTCAAGGTGAGACACTTGATCTGCACCCACCGGCACTTTGTTCGCGCGGTAGACGACGATATCCGCCGTTTGCATCAGTGGATAGCCAAGGAAACCGTAGGTCGTGAGATCTTTCTCTTTCAGGTTTTCTTGCTGTTCTTTGTACGTCGGCACGCGCTCCAACCAGCCCAGCGGCGTGATCATGCCGAGTAGCAGCGACAGCTCCGCGTGTTGCGGCACTTGGCTTTGCAAAAAAATCGTGGCTTGGTTCGGATCGAGCCCAGCCGCGAGCCAATCGGCCACCATGTCAAACGTTGAGCTTTCGATCACACGAGGGTCGTCGTAATGGCTCGTTAGCGCATGCCAATCGGCCACAAAGAAAAAACACTCCAAATCGGCTTGAAGCTTGACCCAGTTTTTGAGCGCACCGTGATAGTGGCCAAGATGCATGAAACCCGTAGGGCGCATGCCGGAGAGAACGCGGTCTTTAAACATAGAAACTTAGATACCAACCAACGCTCGAAGCGCCGAAAAAACAATCTTGTAAAGCGGAAAAAGAATTGGGCCGAGCAGCTGCGCAATTGAAAGCCCGAGCACGATGTAAAGCCCGTAGGGTTCCAATCTCGAGTACTTGTACGACAATGGCCCCGGCAGCAAACCGGCGAGAATGCGTCCGCCATCGAGTGGCAGGATGGGCAGCAGATTCAACACCATCAGACCCACGTTCCAAGAAATACCTGCCTGCGCGATCGCGTCAAGCGCCGACGAATCAGACACCTTAAGCAAAATCGCCCAGCCAATCGCCATGAGGAAGTTGGATAGCGGCCCCGCGGCGGCGACCCAAATCATGTCGCGCTTCGGATTGCGCAAGGCACTCGTATTCACGGGCACGGGCTTGGCCCAACCAAACACAAAACCGCCAATCGCCAGCGTAATTGCCGGAACAATCAACGTTCCGACCATATCGATATGTTTCAGCGGATTGAGCGTAATGCGACCCAGCATCTCGGCTGTGCGGTCGCCGAACATGCGTGCGACGTAACCGTGCGCGGCTTCGTGCAACGTAATCGCAAGCAGCAAGGGGATAGCGTTTACCGCCAGCGTGTAAATGATGTTGTCCATCAACGCATTTTAGGGGGCATGCGGTTTATCAACGGGAAACGCACCGACGCGTCCTCCGCGACATAACCCTAGCGCGGGCAGTTACCGCCCTTCGCTTCGGCGCTGATAATCACAAAGAAAAAGGCCGCAAAGCTTGCGCCATGCGGCCTTAAGGTGTGTGCCTTACTGTGAGAGTCTGTTTTCTAGAACTTGTGACGCAATGAAAGCTGGAACGACGTGGAGTCTTTGCCGCCGAATGCGCTTACGCCGCCGAGGAAGCCATTACCACCACCAACGACTTGCGCATTGGCATTGTTGTTGACCTGTGTGACACCTACATTAAGGTCCGTGCGTTTAGACATCGGGTAGGTGTACACAGCGCCGTAGGACGTGACGTCCGCGTTGGTTGCGCGACGGTCATCGACCTGCGAATAGCCGACTGTCAATGTGCCCGTGCCCAGTGGAACGCGCGCACCGAAGTGATAGAGGCGCGCGTCTTGCAGGAAGCGCGGCAGGATGCTGCTGTCTACCAGCGCAGCTGGAACGCCACCGCCGATGAGGCCCGCGCGAAGCTCAGGCGCGGTTGCGCCGTTGGGCTCTTTAATGATGCCGTACATCGCGAAGAGATTGGCGAAACCGGTGTCGAAGTTTGCACCACCGATCAACGAGTTGAGCGACTTCAAGCCCGCGCTGTTGGTGCGCTCGTTGTAGCCCAAGCCGACGCCGAATTTGCCGGTTTGGTAACCACCGTTGATACCGACCAGACGGCCATTTTTGGTGCCGGCAGTGTTCTCGCCAAACGCGTAGTAGCCGGTACCGTAGAACCCGTTCAGTTCGATACGGTAGAGCACCGAATTGCTCTCGCGAATATCGATACCCGCTGGAATCGAAAGCAACTGGCCGGGCGACGCCGCCGAGGCGTTGGCGAATGCATCGAAGCGATTTGAAATCTCGAAGGCTGGCGTGTATTGGCGGCCAGCGAGAATTGCACCAAACGGCGTGACCAGGCCGACATACGCTTGGCGATCGAACAAACGACCGGGCAAGTTCACGCCGAGCGAAGAACCCACGGCACTGTTGAGTGCAGCTTGCACGGCAGGCGGAAGCCCAGCCGTGAGTCGGTCAGGTAGCTGAGTGCCAGAAACTGGGCGATTACTTAAACCGCCGGTGTCCGCCTCGAAACGGCTCTCGAGCACGAACATGGTTTTGTAGCCGTTGCCCATGTCTTCAGTGCCGCGCAAACCCCAACGCGAACCTTCCATGATGCCGCTGGCCACTTGCGTGATCGAGCCGCCCTTGACGCCTGTGACGTGCTGTACGCCAACATCAACGATTCCGTAGAGCGTAACGTTCGCCGTCTGCGCGATGCTTTGAGAAACCGCCAATGAAAGCGGAATCGCAGCGAGCGCAGCTGCCGTGCGGATAAAAATCTTGCGGTTCATGGAGCCTCCTTGTTGCCTGAGAAATCTGATTTGTACGGCAGACAGTGTGAGCGCGATCTGTTGCATGCGCACCGCTTTGTCCAGCGTTATTGCCGAGTATTGTGCCCCTAAAGTCGCCGCTTCGGTGAACTCGTTCGTCCGGACCGCCACGCGCAAGCGCGTGTGTTGCGACCTCGCAACCTGTCGGCGTTTTAATCAGCGTGCGTCTCCCCAAACCGCGATCTCAAGTCGATACAGCTTTTTCGCATGAGCGACATCCAGGCGGTCGTTATAGCCAAATTTATTGATATGTCGACTACACAACAAATACCGTTGGGCCCCCACGCAGAAGTCGTTCATCCGCAAAAGCTGTATCGTGAAAGCGCGACCTTTGACTTCAACATCGACAGCTCACGACCTTAACGCAACCATGATGCATTAAAGAAAGTATTTCCTATAATGCAATTTTGTTGCAAATTGGAAATACCCATGTCCCACGCAAAAGCGCTTCGGCTCCAAGCCCCATTCAGGTCAACAAACGCGCTGCGAGTGCTGATGGCGGCGCAGTTCGGCGCGCTCGCCGCCATGGCGCACGCCCAAACCGAACCTTCTGCGGCACCGCCTGCTCAGGCCAACACCACCACCGAGCCAGCGAAGGTCGAAAAGGTGATCGTCACCGCCGCCCCGTTTGCAAATCGCGACGAGCTGCAATCGGTGCAGCCGGGCGTCGTGGTGAGCCGTGACACGCTCGCTCGCGAACGTGCCGCGAGCCTAGGTGACACCCTCGCGGGACAGGCGGGCATTCAATCCTCGTCGTTCGGCCCCGGCGCAAGCCGCCCGATTATTCGCGGTCTGGATGGACCGCGAATCAAAACGACAGAAAACGGCATGGGCTCGGCCGACGTGTCGACCATCAGTCCAGATCACGCGGTTTCGAGCGAGACCCTCGGCGCGCGTCAGATAGAAATTCTGCGCGGCCCGGCGACCTTACTCTACGGCTCCGGCGCGATTGGCGGACTGGTCAATGTTGTCACCGACCGCATTCCGCAAACACACACTGAGCGAACACGCGTAATCGCCGACACCCGCTTCTCTACAGCCGAACGAACGCGCGACATCGGCGCGCAACTGCGCACGAGCGCAGGGTCGCTGGCGTTCACCGGCGAATTTTCAGACCGCAAAACGGGCGACGTCGACACCGCGAACAGTGGCCGCCTTGCGAACTCCGATACGGCCTCCCGCAACGGGAGTGTCGGTGCCTCGTTGATTAGCAACAACGGGTTCGTCGGCGTGGGTATCAATCGATTTGAGAGCAATTACGGGATTCCTTCGCCAGACGCCACCCGCATTGATCTAGCACGCGACCGAATCGACGCGCTCGGTGAATTCAATGACGTGATGGGCCTTGAGCGCGTTCGCTTCAGCGCGTCTAACAACCGCTACGAACACGCCGAAATTGAGTCCGATGGCAACGTCGGAACGGTATTTAGCAATCGTTCCACGGGCGCACGATTTGATCTACAAACGCGACCCGTTTCGGGGTGGCGTACGGTAGTCGGCGCCGATGTGGAATCTTCGAAGTTCTCCGCTGTTGGCGACGAGACGATTGTGCCGTTGACGCAGACGCGAAGTCACGCCCTCTTCGCGGTGACCGAGCGCGCACTGGGGCCAGGTCGCATCGAAATTGGCGCGCGACTGGAGCGTGTCGTACACACGCCAGAGGAAGCCTCGGCGTTGCCACGACGCAGTTTCTCGCTCGGCAACGGCTCGGTCGGCTACCAATGGCAACTCAGCCGCGACAGCGCGATCACGGCTTCGTTTACGCATGCTGAACGTGCTCCCGCCATTGAGGAACTCTACTCAAACGGAGCGCACATTGCGACGCTGACCTACGACGTTGGCAACGCAGCACTCACGCGAGAGCGCTCGCAAAACCTCGATCTCTCGTACAAGCTTCAGCGCGGCGCGTGGCGCGTGAACGCTTCGCTGTTTCGCAACACCGTCAAGGGATTTGTCTACGGGGCGAGTGTCGATGAAAACGGGGACGGCTTGGCCGACCACGTTAACGACGAAGGCGAAATCGAAGACAGTGCGGAGCTGCTCAAACGGCAATTTCGAAATGTTGACGCGCGCTTCACAGGCGCAGAGTTGAGCGCCGCATTCGTGCCGACACAGGGCTTCGGGTTTGCGGTCATGGCCGACACGGTTCGCGGTGTCATCACCGGGACGAACGGCGGAAATTTGCCTCGCATGAGCCCGTCGCGTATCGGCGGCAAGCTCACGTGGCGTGGAGGCGCCGCCAACGCGTGGTACGTCGATCTTGGCGCGACCCACACGTTTGCGCAGAACAACGTGGCGTCGTTCGAGAGCGAGACGGCCGGCTTCACTCGCGTCGACGCGACGGCGCGCTATCGGTGGACGCTCGGAGCGAATCGACACGCGGACTTCTACATCGTTGGAAAAAACCTCAGCAACCGCGACATGCGCGTGCACACGTCATTTCTCAAAGACTTCGCGCCGCTGGCAGGGCGAAGCGTTTTCGCGGGCGTAACGATGGCGTATTGAGCGGCAGCGACATGTCGGCGCACGCGCGTGGCATGGTGGCGCAAGCTCACCGTTACGCGCGCACTGCGCTGTCTGTCACCGCGTCGACCACCGCCGCGCGCAGCCACGTCTGCGCCGCATCGCTGCGCAAGCGCCGGTGCCACACCATATCCACGCGCACCGGTGGCACAGCAAACGGAAGCTCCATGACCGCGAGTTCATCGAGCATGCCGGTGGACGGCAAAAAGTGTCGAGGTAACACCGTCAGCAAGTCTGAACCCGCCACCACGCGCCCCGCTGTGAAAAACTGATTCACGGTGAGCACAATATTGCGACGTCGCCCCAGCGGTGCGAGTGCTTCATCAATGAAGCCATACGGTCGCCCAGAAAAACTCACGAGCAAATGCCGCGCGCCGCAAAATGTGTCGAGCGTCAACGGTTCGGCGGCGAGCGGATGCGAACGGCGCATCACACACACGTATTCGCCGCTGTAGAGCTGCGTGTGCGCAAAGCTTCCCGTGCCGCCGGTTTGCATCGTCTGCAAATTGAGCGCGGCCACCACCGCGGGAAAGTAGCCGACCGCCAAATCCACCTCCGCCGCCTCGAGCAATGCGCGCGGATCACGCGTAATCAACGGCAACACGCGAAGCGTCACCGTCGGTGCCTGCGTTTCGATGTGCCGAATCAGCGGCGGCACCAGCATGGCAGCCGTCGCGTCGGCCATTGCCAACACAAAATTCTGCGTGGAATGCGCCGGATCGAAGGCGGCGGGCGCGATGCTCGACTGCAAGCTTGCCAACGCGTCGCGAACCGATGGCCATAGAGCAATTGCTCTGGGCGTAGGCGTCACGCCGTAGCCTGAGCGCGTGACCAACTCGTCGCCTAGAGCCTCGCGCAATCGGCGCAACGCATTGCTCACAGCCGGCTGCGTCATCGCCAGCGTTTCTGCGGCTCGCGTGATGTTTTGGGTCGCCATCACCTCGTCGAAAACGCGCAGTAAATTCAGATCTAAGGTGCGGAAATTCGGCGTCATCCCAGCAAACCATTCATCATAACAATAGAAATCATCACTAACATCAATTTGCAATATATCAGGGGTTACCCTAAATTCAAGTTGTCGCCACAAGTAATTCCGGCGACGTTTTGAAAGGACACAAAGATATGTTGAACACTCACCTCCCCGAAACACACGACGGGCTCGATCGCGTTCTCAACGGCGCTACCGCTGCCAAAAGTGCCTTCTCTGACATTTTCTCGGCCAAACAAGTGCCCACCTACGTGCTCGGCATCGCCATCATGGCCGTCGTCACACTCACCGAGCGCGCGCTCGACGCCGTCAACACAGGCTTTGCGTACGAGTGGGCGATTCTCACCGTCGTCGCGCTAGTGACGTTCGGCCTGCTCTCGCGCGTCGTGGTTCGCCCGACACGCGACACACAGTCGTGGGTAAAGACCTACACGGCCAAAGCGCGCGCCAAACGCGCCGACCAAAAGCTTTGGGCGACGGCCAACCGCGACCCGCGCGTAATGAACGACATTCTGTGCGCGCAAGGTCGCGACGAAGAATTGGTCGATGAACTCCCCGCCAGCAAGCGCAACAAAAGCCAAGCCAATGCGATGATTGATGACGGGCTAGCACCCCTTGCTCCGTGGGCGCAGGCGACGCGCTACTACTGAGCCGAGGCCGTTGGCGCAAAGGTTAGGCGACAACCCGGCGTCGCTATGTGCCGCCGACCTGCTGAAAGCGAGACAGAGGCCGCGCCTGCGAATCGCGTCACGGATCAGTGTTGACGGCTGATCCAAAAACGCGATGCGATCCCAAGCGGTTGTTTTCGCGCCGCGACAGCGCGGAAGCTCCCCAAAAAAAACGCCCCATGAGGGGCGTTTTTCGTTGCTTACCGATCGCGTGTCACCAAGGATGGTCTGGTTGCGGAAAGCGCTGCACGCAACCCGCCTCATTGCCATGTCTCATTAACAGCTTTTACGGTCCATCGACTAGCCTGCTTGGCTTATCCGCCATTTTTCACAATTGTCGACTAACGCTATTTTATGCGTCAAACAACCGCCAGGCTGTCGCTAGCGCACAAAAGCTGTACGTTTCAATAGACTGCAATAAGCCGTCCGGCTATTACCGTGGCATCAGTGCCAGCGGATCCAGTGGGCGTCCCTGCCGGCGCACCTCGAAGTGCATTTTGTTGCCTGCGGTATCGCTGACTTCGGCGAGCTTTTGGCCCAGCAATACACGTTGCTGCTCCTTGACTTGCACCTTGTCGGCGTGGAAGTAAACGCTGACCGTTTCTTTGGCATGGCTGACGACGATCATCTGACCGTAGCCGCGCGGCTCTTTGCCGACGTAAATCACTTTGCCCGTGGCGGCTGCGACGACCGATGTGCCTGCATTGGCCGCGATGTCGATGCCTTTCATCGGCGCCTTGTCGTTGAACTTGCTCGCCACTTTGCCAGTAGTCGGCCACGTCCACGCGATGCCCTCGCGGTCTACGCCATTGCCGGGCCGAATTTCAGCGTCAATGGGGGCTGCGGCCGGAGTCGCGGGCGCTGGTGTCGCGACGCGACCGTCGCCAACGGGCGCGACGGGCATCGGCATCGTCGGCGACACGCCTTCGCTGCGCTGCATCGCGGCGAGCGCGGCGTCGCTGTAAGGCACGCGTTGCGCCTTGGGCTCACGCTTGAGCGGTGCCTCGACGGGAGTTACGGCGGGCGACGGCATCGACGCCGGGCCGGGGCCAACAGGGGCGAGCACGGGCGCTGGCGGCGCGGACGGGCCGGGCAGCGGTTGCCCCTGAATCGATGCGGCGGGCGGAATGGGCGTCACAGTTGCGCCGGCTGGCAAGGCCCCGGTTGCACCCGACACGGGCGACAAACGCAGCACCTGCCCCTCGCGGATCGGCTGTGTCGTGGCCATGTTGTTCCAGGCAGCCAACGCGTTGATATCCACGTTGTTGTTTCGCGCAATGCCATAGAGCGTTTCGCCGCGTTGAACCACATGAAACTGCGAGCCAGCGGTGTTGCCCGGCACGCTTGGATTTGCGCCGGAGGTCACTGGCGGTAGCGGACGAATGTCCGGTCGCGGAGTCACCACCGGGCGTGCGGTGCGATCCACCACGGGCGCGGGGACGCTGGTCGTACAGCCTGCGAGCAAAGCAACCAGCAGCGCACTGGCCAGCAGTGACGTGTTGGTGAAGGCGACGCCGAACGCGCGTGGAGCTGAGGGAAGAGTCTGCATTTATTCCTGTCCTGATTTGAGGGGCACGAACACCACCTCTTCGAACGCTTGTTGCTGAAAAGATTCACCATTACGAGTGACCAACGTCAGACGCTGCCGCTCGGGCGTGCCCAGCGGAATGACCATTCGCCCGCCGTCGGCGAGCAAACCAAATAAATTCGGCGGTACCGCTGCCCCGCCCGCCGCCACGAGAATCACGTCAAACTGCACAACGTTGGACGCAGCTTCGCGCCCGTCCGCGTTACGCACTTTTACGTTGTTCACGCCGATGCTCGAGAGCGTTTTACGCGCCTTCGCTGCCAACGCGCCGATGCGCTCAATGGTGTACACCTCTTTCGCCAACCGCGCGAGCACAGCGGCTTGATAGCCGCATCCACCGCCAATTTCGAGCGCCATATCAATGGCGTTTCCGGCGCGTGCGAGCTCACACGAACGTGCGACGACCCACGGCTGCGAAATGGTTTGCGCGAAGCCGATCGGCAGCGCCGTGTCTTCATACGCGCGACTGGCAAACGCCTCTTCAACGAAGACGTGGCGCGGGACCAACGACATCGCGTTGAGCACGACTTCGTCTCGAATGCCCTGCTCTCGCAGTCGCGTAATCATGCGCAAGCGCGTGCGCTCGGAGGTCATGCCCGAGCCCTCGGCCGATTGACGCGGCGCCCCGACACTCATGCGAGCCATCCCTTAACGAGATGCAGCGCATCGAACTTGGTCAAATCAATCGATAGCGGCGTCACCGTTGCATAGCCCTCGGCGATACAGCCAAAGTCAGTGTCGGGGCCAGCATCTGCCGCTTTGCCAACGGGACCCACACGATATTCGATTCGACCATCTTGTCGTGGCACGCGCACAGCCGGCTCAGCTTGATGGCGCTTGCCCAAACGCACCGTGCGAACGCCTTTGAGCGCACTAAACGGCACATCCGGCACGTTCACGTTCAATAACCACGGCGCAACAGGTGAGCTCGTCTGAATGCGCTTTACCAAATCCAGCGCGACTTGCGCAGCCGTCGCGAAGTGCGTGACCGGCCGCGCCGCGAGCGAAACGGCAATGCCTGGAATGCCAAGTAAATATCCTTCCATGGCCGCGGCCACGGTTCCGGAGTAAATCGTGTCGTCGCCAAGGTTTGAGCCGTCGTTGATGCCTGACACGATAAGGTCGGGTCGAAAATCGAGAAAACCTGTCACTGCGAGATGAACGCAATCGGCGGGGGTGCCGTCGTCGACGTAATAAAACCCGTTGGCGGCGCGCTCAACGATTAGCGGGCGATCTAAGGTGATGGAATTCGACGTGGCGCTGCGGTTCCTGGACGGGGCAACGACTGTCACATCGGCCACCGTCGACAACGCCTCGGCCAGCGCAATGATGCCTGGTGCCTGATAGCCGTCGTCGTTAGAAACTAGAATCCTCACGGGTGCAAATTATAGAGAGCGCGCGGCGTTTGAAGATGCCGCACGTAAGTCACCTTGCCAACGCCACACCGGATGCCACGTGAACGCAAACACAAATCCCACTACCAAAACGCTTCTCGGCGGACTCACGCCACGTGAGTTCATGGCCAAACACTGGCAAAAACATTGGAAACACATTGAGCAGGCGGTGCCCGCGTTTGCAGAACTGTTGAGCATTGACGACATGTGGAAGCTCGCGTGCTCGGAGGATGTGGAATCGCGTCTCGTGTTGCGTCAGGGCAAAAAATTTGTGCTCGAAGACGGGCCGTTTACCAAAGCGCGCATCGCAAAACTGCCCGCTCGCGACTGGACGCTTTTGGTGCAAGGCTTGAATCTGCATCTGCCGGCTGCTGACGCGTTGCTGCGCAAATTCAGTTTCTTGCCGTATGCGAGGTTGGACGACGTGATGGTGTCGCTCGCTGCCCCCGGCGGTGGCGTTGGGCCACATTTTGATTCGTACGATGTGTTCTTGCTACAAGGCATGGGCACGCGGCGCTGGGAAATTTCGGAGCAAAAAGACCTGTCGCTGATTCCCGATGCGCCGCTGAAAATTTTGAAGCGTATGGTGCCGTCGGAAACGTTTGAGTTAACAGCTGGCGACATGTTGTATTTGCCGCCGCATGTCGCGCATGATGGCGTGGCGATGCAGTCGGAAGGTTTTTGCACGACATATTCCATCGGTTTTCGTGCGCCGACACATCAAGAACTGGCTGATGGTTTTTTAGATTGGATTGGTGCCACCAGTGAAGTTGAGGGCCGTCTCGCCGATCCTGATTTAACAGCCACGGATCACCCCGCGCGCATGCCTAAACAGTATCAACGTGAAGTAGCCGACGCCATTGCGAAACTGCAAATGGATAAAGCAGCGATCAAGCAATTTGCCGGTTGTTATGCGACCGATCCGAAACCGTCCGTTGAATTCTCGGAACCGAAACCACTGCTCTCGCGAACGGCCTTTGCAAAGGCTTGCGGTAGTGCAAAGGGCGGCGCAGTAGCCCTCGCGGCGGGAACGCAATGTTTGTACGATGACGAATTCTTGTTCATCAACGGCGACGCTTTTGTAGTGCAGGGCGACGCCGAGCTGTGGCATTCACTTGCCGATACGCGCACGCTTTCAGTGCCGGCGGATGCGAAGACTGAAACAATCGACGCACTCTACGCGTGGTACCGCGATGGTTGGGTACGAATCGTCACGGCATAGATATTTTTGGAGGCGACACCATGAGCAACGCTAACGAACCCCTTGATCCCACCGACTCAGATCACGTTAACGGCGCGGCAGACGAAACACAACGCACGCTCATTTCGTGGAACGACGTGTCACTCGCGCTTGATGATTTGATCGCGCGCGCAACGCGAACGATTAACGTGTTTGACCATTCACTCGCGCTCCAAGATTGGGGCAGCAAAGCACGTTGTGAGGCACTTCAGCGCGCCGCATTTGATCGCCACGTTCACGTCCGCATTCTGCTCGTAGATTTGGCCTACGTCACCACGCAAGCGCCGCGGCTCATCAACTTGCTCAAGACATTGGGGCACCGGATCGAAATCGTCGGCTCGGACGCGCGCGGCCTTCCCCCCTCTAGTTTCGCTGTTGCAGACCGGCAACACTTTCTTTTTCGCCCCGATTCGGTGCATTCCCGTGGCCGACTGAATTTACAAAGTCCAGCAAAATCAATACCTTACGCCAATGACTTTGAAGTACTTTGGGAACAAGGCGGCCAGCGCGTCTTCCCAGAAGCGCTCGGGTTGTAAGTTGCGGGATTTCCGATAGGACCGTTTTGGCTATACTACCGTCCCTCACTCAGTTTCTATTCTGGTTTCGCTCACCGGGGTGGTCTCCACTGAGGGAGATTCTCCTTAAGGCACACACATTCGTTAACGATTCACGTTGTAAGGACACATAATGAAAAAGACCCTCCTAGTTGCTGCGCTGATGGCGCTTGGCCTCGTCGCTTGCGGTAAAAAAGAAGAGCCGAAAGTCGAAGCACCAAAAGTTGAAGCACCTGCTGCAGCTCCTGCTGCCGCTCCAGCTCCTGTTGACGCTGCAAAAGACGCTGCTGCTAAAGCCGTTGATGCTGCTAAAGACGCCGCTGGTAAGTCAGTTGACGCAGCTAAAGATGCAGCTGGCAAAGCTGTTGACGCAACCAAAGATGCAGCAGCGAAAACCGCTGACGCAGCTAAGGATGCAGCTGGTAAAGCAGTTGAAGCCGCTAAAGATGCAGCTAAGGATGCCGTGAAGAAGCCCTAATCGGTTTCAGTTAACGCACCATCAAAAGCCGGTCCTTGTGACCGGCTTTTTTTCGTCCTGATTTTTTCAAACGCTGGCGAGCCGAGCGCAAGTCATGCGCGTGTCGTCACCCAACTGCAAATGTGATGCAGCGAATCGATCGTTTCAACGCCTGCGGGTAAATCGTCAACGTGAATGTGTGCCAGATCGGGCACCCAATGCGTGCGTGCACCGGAAGCTGCAGCTGCAGTGAGTCCCGGCAAAGAATCCTCAAACGCCCAGCAACGCTCGGCACGATGCCCTAATTGCTCCGCAGCATGCAAGTACAAATCGGGGGCCGGTTTGCCGTGTACCACGGCGTCACGTCCCACGACAAACGAAAAATGATGCAGCAAGCCCGCATTTTCGAGCTTGTGGTGCGCCAGACGCGTTTGGGTGGACGTAGCGACGGCACAGGGCACGTTTGCGGCAGCAAGGGCCGTCAGCGCCTCAAGAACACCCGCTTTCACCGGCACGCCCTTTGCGACAAGCGCGCCGTAATGCTCATTCCACGTGTTTCGAAATTGCTTGAGCGGAAACTTCGCGCCGAGCTCATCGCGCAACATGCGCTCAAGCGCGTCGTTCCCGAGCCCAATCATGCGCATTGCAACCGGCTCGGGTATCGGGTGCCCGAGCTGCTCCGACACCGCCAGCGTGGAGGCTCTCGCTAGACGTTCGCTGTCAATCAGCAAACCGTCCATATCGAAAATAACGGCATCCGGCAGTGGTCGAATCATCGCCAACTCCGAACGCTTGGCAGTTCTTTACAACTTTTTCGCTCCAACGACTGTCGTACGAGCGTTTTGTGGGACTTTAACAGTAAGTCGACTATCGCATTTTTCATGCCGCGATGACCGTCTGGCTGTCGATAATCGCAAAAAGCTATAAATCGCGCTTTCGGCGGCATTGAACCATGGGCGAGCAGCGCGGCGTTCACGCGATATCCACCCATTCCAGCCCGAAATCCTGCGTCGCGACCTTCACGTCACCGACCGCCGCCCCGAGCGCTTCGGCAAACGCGGTTTGCGCGAGGATGGCCGTGTTGTTCTCACGACTTAGATGCGCTGCAACGATATGTTGCAACTTCGGGCCTGCGATGGCTCGAAGCAGATCGCTGGACGCGCGGTTGGACAAATGCCCAAAGCGCCCCGCAATGCGCGCCTTGAGACCCGCCGGATAGCGCGAATGCGCGAGCATCGTTTCGCAATGGTTTGCCTCCAGAAATAGCGCATCGCAATCGGCCAGCGAAGCTTCAATGAAGGGAGTGGATTCGCCGACATCGGTCAAGATGCCGAGCCGTCGTTCGCCGTCGGTCACCGTCATTTGCGCGGGTTCGCGGGCGTCATGCGGCACCGGAAAGGGTTGCACTTCAATTTCGCCCACGACGAACGCGTCATGCGAATCAAAGCCGCGCAAGATGCAGCCGTCCCATCGAGATTCAGTGGCGGCGAGGGTGCCGAAGGTGAGCCAAACCGGAATGTCGAATCGACGCGCGAGCCGCGGTGCGCCACCAACGTGATCGCCGTGCTCATGAGTGATCACGATGGCGTCAATGGCCGCGACGTCCAAGCCAAGCCGGGCGCAGCGCGCGACGGTTTCTCGGATACCGAAACCACAGTCGATCATGACGGTGGAGCCGCTCGCCTGAACGACGAGCGCGTTGCCTTCGCTGCCGCTTCCTAAACTTGCGAAGCGCACGGTGCTGGAGTGACTATCGGAGCTGCTGGTGCAGCAAGGTCACGATGCGGGTGCCGATCTCGGTGGCGTCTGGTTGGCCGGCCTTATCGAGCACGCGAACTTCCGACTTGCCGCCGACCTCTTTCACCGTGATACGGTACTGCTCGACGCCGTCTTTTCCGGAATCCGAAGACCAAAACTTCAGCTTGTCGAGGATGCCCGGCTCGCTCTTGGCGATGTTGTCTGGATCGGCGTAACGCACGAAATACGTACCGGCCGTACGGTCGCGATCAACCACGGTGAAGCCGACACGATCCAGCGCGAGACCCACGCGACGCCACGCACGATCAAAGTTATCGGTGACGGTAAGGCTAGAAACGTTCCCGACCTTTACGATGGTCGCCTGATCGACACGACCCGCAGCTGCAGCAGCCGGAGACACAGCCGCTTGCGCGACTTGTGCGGCCTGATCTTTCGGCGCACCGAGATACTGCATCATGCGGTAGAGCACCTCAGCCTCAAATTCTGGTTCGCTCTTGCGCGGTTCCCAGCGAAACGCCGGAGAAGCCTGATTGCCGATGTTCTTTTCCTCGAGGCCGCGATGGCTGACGTAAATTTCGGTCGTGCCATTGGCTCCACGCTCAACACGAGTGCGATATTTGTCCCGAGTACCCGTCGAGTACATGCTGTCGAAAACCTTGCCAATCGTGCGGCGGATAACGTCGTCAGGAATGCGTGCACGATTTTCTGACCAGTCGGTTTCCATCAAACCTATGCGCGAATCGTCGACCACAAGCGTCAGATTCATGCTCGACCAAAACTCGCGTATGCGCGGGAAGTTCGCCTCTGCTGTGCCGGGCACCACGAGCCAGCGCTCGGTGCCGGCACGCTCAACGCGCATCCCTGAAACCACAGGCAACACGCCACCCGCACCTGAAAGCACGGCTGAGCGGTTTGCCGCATTCACGCCGGAGAGCGTGGCGGTACCAGCTTTGTATCGATCGTCGTACTTTGGCGGCGTCAAGTCCGGCGGAATTTCGAGCGACGGTCCCGACTGTGCGGATTTGTACTCGACCCGTTTGGTTTCAAACGGGCTGAAGTCGCTAATCGTGCTGCAACCGGAAAGCGTTACCGCGATGGAAGCAAGCGCGGTCAGCGCGAACGTTGAGACTGGTTTCATGCGTGATCCTGATCTTCGAAAATCGTTACGTCTACAGAGACATTAAAGCAGCCCGCCGTGCCGCATCGCGGCTTCCAAAACGGGCTCAAATTTGGTCGAAAGCGGCGTCAGCGGGAGGCGCGTCGTCGGGCCACAACGGCCCAGACGGGCCATCACCCACTTTGGTGCGATCGGGTTAGCTTCAACAAACAAATTAAAGTGCAACGGCATCAAGGTGTCGTTGATCGCGCGCGCTTTGGCGAAATCCCCAGCGAGTGCGAAACGGTACATATCCGCCATTACTTTCGGTGCAACATTAGCTGTTACCGAAATGACGCCGTCACTACCCATTGCCACAAGTGCCAGCGCAGAATCGTCGTTGCCGCTGTACACAGCGAATTGGGCACCTTTGAGAACGCGCAATCGACGAATCAGATCGCTGCCGCGCGCGATGTCACCCGTGGCGTCTTTGATACCCACAATGCCCGGAACTTCAGCAAGTCGCAGCGTGGTAGCGGTGGACATATCCGCGACCGTACGACCCGGCACGTTGTAGAGAATCATCGGCAATTCCACCGCTTCCGCAATCGTGCGGAAGTGCTGGTAGAGGCCCTCTTGCGTCGGCTTGTTGTAGTACGGCACGACTGACAGTGACGCATCGGCGCCCACGCTTTTCGCGTAAGCAGTGAGGCTGACCGCTTCTTTGGTTGAGTTCGCGCCCGTTCCAGCGATAACCTTAATCCGGCCCGCAGCGTGATCTACCGTCGTCTTGATGAGCGCCGCATGCTCATCGACGTCCACCGTTGGCGACTCACCCGTAGTACCCACAATCACAATCGCGGCGGTGCCGGATTCAACATGCCAATCGATCAATTTCTTCAGAGCAGCCAGATCAAGCGTGCCGTCGGCATGCATGGGGGTCACGATAGCGACCAAACTGCCTTGAATGGGACTAGAAATTGACGTCGACATGGGCGAGTGAAATACGATGATTTGAATGAAGCCTAACCGCGAATGTTAGCCTAGCTGGCGCCTTAGGCTTCGTGCATATCGCACTGCAACATGCGGGGGTGTTTTAGAATCAGGACAATGCTGAAACGAAAAAACCGCTATCCATTGCTCGCAGCTTCCGCGCTTGTCGCGGCGCTCTCGTGCGTGCAAGTTGCCGCGGCTCCGTCCGAAGACGCCAACGCGACTGCGTCGACTCCGCTGGTTCGTGCCGAAAAATCTTTGCGTGACCTCGGAGTAAAAGCCAAAGACACAGCTTCTGAAATCACTAGCTACGCGCTTTCTTTGATTGGCGTGGATTACAAATTTGGTGGTAATTCGCCAGAACAAGGGCTCGATTGCAGTGGCCTGATTCGTTACGTGTTTCAGCAGGCGACCGGCATCTCATTGCCGCGCACAGCACGTGAGCAAGCTCGCGTCGGCGAATCCGTTGCCGTAGACAAACTGCAACCGGGTGATTTGGTGTTCTTCAACACCCGTCGTTTTCAGTTCTCGCATGTTGGTCTCTATATCGGTGACAATCGCTTCATCCATGCTCCAAGCACGGGCGGCTCGGTGGAAGTAGTGAGCCTTGAAAAGCAGTATTGGCAAAAAGCATTCAATGGCGCACGGCGAGTTATTCAGAGCATCCCAGAACTGGGCTTAGTAATGTCGCCGGCTGAGGCCGCAGCGCCATTGATGATGGCGATGCCGCCGCATGCAACGAACGTTGCTCCCACTGCGCCTACGGAATTTGGCTCACCCGCGCATGCGGCGACGGCGGCTAAACCTGCACCGGGCAAAAGTTCGGCCAAGCCCTAGGGGCTAAGCCCTCGCAGCGAAACGCCACTAACGCGGCGCCCCGTTACTTTAACTTCTTCAAGATCTCGATGATCGATCTATGCTCTTCGCGCACAGCCCAATCGTAGGCTGTTTCGCCCTTTTCATTTTTCTGCGCAGGATCTGCGCCGTATTCCAACAGCACCTTCAACGCCTCGGTCTTGTTCTCGCGCGCCGCCATCATCAACGCTGTCGTGCCATTGGGTGAGCCCGCCGCAGGATTTGCCCCTTGATCGAGCAAGTAGCGCACCACGTCCGCATGTCCGTTAATCGACGCGTAGTGCAGCGCCGACCAGCCCGTGTTGTTGACGTCGCCGCCTTTCCCGCGGAGGTAGCGCACGATTTTTTCGTGGCCGTTGAGCGCAGCAACCATCAGCGCGGAATCACCAAACTTAGTGCGCAAATTAACCTTTGCACCGGCGTCGACCAGGATTTGCACAATCGGCAGATTGCCAGCTCGCGCGGCAACGACCAACGCGTGGTCGCCGCGCTCATCTACTGAGTCAGCTTTGACGCCCTTGAGCAATTGTCCCCGCACCTCGGCAGGTCGATCAATATCGATAAATTTGAATAAATCGGAGCTAGTTTGCGCAAAAGCAAGCGGGGAACACGTAACAACGCACACAGCGATCAGTGCCTTGCGCAACGACATTTGAATCATGGATTCACCTTAAACAGCGAGAAAAAGTTTTGACTAGTTGCAGCGCCGATGGTTTCAACGTCGACGCCACGCTCCGCCGCGATCGCCGCTGCCACATACGGGACGAATGACGGTTCGTTACGTTTACCTCGATACGGCACTGGCGCCAAATACGGCGAGTCGGTCTCTATCAGCATTCGCTCCAACGGCATTTGGCGCGCAACCGCACGTAAGTCCTTTGCGCTTTTGAAGCTCACAATGCCTGAGAATGAAATGTGGAACCCCAAATCCATCGCGGCACTTGCGACGTCCCACGTCTCGGTGAAGCAATGCATCACACCACCCACCTCGGAAGCTCGCTCTTCGCGCATGATCGCTAAGGTGTCTTCAGACGCGCTACGCGTGTGAATCACCAATGGTTTGTCGCATTCGCGAGCGGCACGAATGTGACGGCGAAACCGCTCGCGTTGCCACGACAAATCACCTTGCAAGCGAAAATAATCTAGCCCCGTCTCGCCAATGGCCTGCACTTTCGGGTGCGCCGCGCGCTCAAGAAGCGAGGCAACTGTGGGCTCTTCAATATCTTCGTAATCCGGATGCACACCTGCGGTTGCGTAAATATTGTCATAGCGCTCGGCGAGCGCAACAACTGAAGGCCATTCGGGATACGTCACGCTGATGCACATCGCATGCGTCACCCGCGCCGCCGCCATACGCGCAACAAGTTCGGCGGTGTCGTCAGCGAAATCCGAAAAATTGATGTGGCAATGAGAATCGACAAACACTACGGAAACGATCCTACCTACATCGTGTGCGTGGGACGCGAAGACGCCAACAACGCGCCCAAAATTGCCTCGATGCGGCCCTTTGCAGCGCGACCGGTGTCGTCCTTGGTGAATTGCACGCCGATGCCCTGCGCGCGTGCACCCTGAATGCCCGGAGGCGTGATCCACACCACCTTTCCCTGCACCGCGATTCGGTTCGGGTCGTCCATCAGGGTAAGCAACATGAACACTTCGTCGGCCAACGCATAGTTTCGCGTCGTCGGAATGAATATTCCGCCGCCTTCCACCCACGGAATGTAGGCGGCATATAGCGCCGTGCGCTCGCGAATATTGAGCGACAACACCCCCGAGCGCATGCCGCCGCTGCCACGCGAGACACCACCCATAATCGTTGGAGCATCCAAACCGCCGGTATCACTCATATCGATATTTCAATGTGCGAACTAACGCGTAAAAAGCGCTCGGTAATCGAGCAATACGGACTCAAACTGCAACCGCGCGGACAATGTCGTATCGGGCAGATGCAGCTTGCGTAGGAGAGCCCGATGATAACGGAGACACTCGGCGACAGGCAACCCAGGCGCCAACGCAGCAAGCGCCGAGGCGTGCGTAACGTGAACCAACGGCGCGCGTGACGAGCGAGTTCGCGCCCAGTCGGAGGTCCAGTCAAGCAGCAGCCTCAGCATCGCTGAAAAGCGCTCGCGGCGTTCGGCTTTAGGCCCGCTTTCAACCCACGCGCCCCATTTGAGAGTAGGTAACTGACCCGGACGCAGCAGATCGCGAATGAAATCGCTGCGCGCTGCGCCGCTTTCCGATTGGGCCAGCGCGAGAGCCGAAAGCGGCTCACCGCGAGAGAGCACAAGCGCATCCGTGGCGTCGACCGCCGAAACGCCATGACTTTGCAGCCACGCCCTGCTCTGCGCCTCACTCGGTCGGGGCATCGCAAGCTTCAATGCGCGGCTTCGAATGGTTGCCAACAGTCGCTCAGGCTGCGGCGCGACCAGCAACCAACGCGTATTGGGCGGCGGCTCCTCAAGCGCTTTGAGTAGCGCATTCGCGCTCTCACGCGGCAAGGCCGTGGCCGGGTCAACCAGCAATACCCGCCCGCGCTCGGCAGCCGCGCTTAGCTGCATGAATTCCAGCGCCTCACGAACCGCATCGACCTTAATCGTCGGCAACTTAACGGTTTCACCGTCACCCGCATCCGGCATCAGCATCCGAAAATCGGGGTGCACGTCGCCCGCCAACCAACGGCAGCTAGGGCACTCGCCACACGCAACGCCCTCTTTCGCGTCCAAGCAAAGCAACGACGCGGCGAGCGCGGCCGCCGCCTGACCTGCGCCGTCTCCCGTCCGTCCCACTAGAAGCCAGGCGTGGTGATGGGACGACGCCAAGTCACGCGCGCGCGCGAGCCACGCTTTATGCCAAGGGAGTGGAGCGAAATCCATGCTTAGTTTGACGCTCCCAGCAGTTGCATCACGCACGCCAGCACGCGTGAACGAACAATCTCCTTCGATTGATCGCTCGAGAGCACTTTGATCCGCTCCGGCTCATCCTGTGCACGCCGCAAATACGCGGCTCGCACGCGCGCGTGAAATTCAATTGCCTCGGACTCGATGCGGTCTAACGCACCACGATGCGCCACACGATCCTGCGCGGCGTCTGGAGCTAGGTCAAACAGCAAGGTCAAATCCGGTGCGAAATTGGGGTGTACCCAGTCAGCCAGCGCCTGTACGCGATCAAAACCCAACTGCCGACCACCGCCTTGGTACGCGAACGTCGCATCCGTAAAACGATCACAAAGCACCCAATCGCCACGCTCAAGCGCTGGCCATACGACCTGCTCCAGATGCTCACGGCGGGCGGCAAACACAAGCAGCGCTTCGCTATTTGGGTTCATCGAACGACCTAAAAATAGACCGCGAATCGCTTCACCCAGCTCAGTACCTCCGGGCTCACGCGTCATAACGATCGTTTTGCCGCGCGCCGTCAGCAGCGCGCGCACCGACTCGATGTGCGTGCTCTTGCCCGCACCGTCGATGCCTTCAAAACTGATGAACTTACCCTTCATTTCTGTCCCAACTGATATTTGGCCACCGCGCGATTATGTTCCGCCAAGTTCTTTGAGAACTCGCTGGTGCCATCGCCTCGGGCGACGAAATACAAGAATTCGCTCGGCGGTGGTGCGACAGCCGCGCGTAGCGACGCACGCCCCGGCAGTGCAATTGGCGTCGGCGGCAGACCGTTACGCGTGTACGTGTTGTACGGTGTGTCAGTTTGCAAATCGACCTTACGTAAGTTGCCGTCAAACTTTTCGCCCAATCCATAAATCACGGTTGGGTCGGTTTGCATACGCATACCAATACGCAAGCGATTGGTGAACACCGAGCCCACGAGCGGCCGATCCGCATCACGCCCAGTTTCTTTCTCAATGATCGACGCGAGAATCAGCGCTTCATAAGGTGATTTGAGCGGCGTATTCGGCGCGCGCTGCGCCCACGCTTTGTCCAACTCCTCTTTCATGCGTTTATTCATCAGTCGCAGCAATGCGGTGGCCGAACTACCCGGCGCGACGAAATACGTGTCGGGAAAGAAAAAGCCCTCCAACTCCTTTGCGTCCGACTTTAGCGCCTCGGCAAGCTTCGCGCGCTCCGGCACCGAACCTGCAGCAAACGTAGCGGCACCACCGCCGGCTGGAGCCGGAGCGGACAACACGGCGTATAGATCCGACAGCCGTGAGCCTTCGACCACCGTTACGGCCAGTTGCCGCGCATTGCCTGCCTCAATCGACGCCAGCACTTCACCGACGCTTTGAGGCGTATCAAACAAATACTCGCCAGCCCGCAATCGCCGTGCGCTGCCTCTTATACGCGCCACGGCCTGCACCACCCACGACGGTGCGACACCCGTTTTATCCAAATCGGCCGCTAAGCGAGACAGCGAACTGCCTTGGCGAACGCTCAGGTTGAGCCCGTCTGAAGGAATCGCTGCGGGCCAGAGAGGCAGCGCAAACCAACCAGCCGCCGCAAAGAGCGCCAGGGTAAACACGGCAGTGAATAATTTCTTCATGGGAGCGTGATAGAACGGGGGAACTGGCGCAGTCGATTATTTGCGCGAACCTATAATTTTGCCTATGTTTGCTCGCACCGCTTCAATTCGCCGTCACAATCCGCTGCAACGCCGTGGTTTCACGTTGATCGAACTCATGATCGCCGTCGTCATCATCGGGATTCTGGCAGCGATCATCGCGCCCAACGTGATTGGGCGATTGCACGATGCGAAAGTCTCGGCCGCCAAGCAGGACGTCGCCACATTGGTGCAAACGCTCACCATGTATAAGCTCGATAACAGTCGCTTTCCCACGGGCGAGCAAGGCCTCAAGGCGCTCGTGGAGAAGCCAGTATCTACGCCGCTTCCCAACAACTGGCGCAGCGGCGGCTACATCGCGCGCCTGCCCAACGACCCGTGGGGTAACCCATACCAGCTCAGCAACCCCGGCCTACACGGCGAAATCGACGTGTTTAGCATGGGTGCGGACGGTAAGGCAGGCGGCGAAGGCGAAGCGGCCGACATCGGGTCGTGGAACCTGTAACTCACACCCGCGTTGACGATTCGACGCCGCCGCCATGTATGGCAACCTGTGTGAGCCGGCTTTCCCACGATGGCGGCAGTGAAATCGCGGCCACGGCAACTCACACAGCTTTATCCCGCACGCGCGCTCCCCGCGGCTTCAGTCTGATCGAAGTACTCGTTGCTTCGGCGATTCTAGCTACGGGGCTCATAGCCGCCTCGCGCGCGGCGCTCGTTGCCACGGTCGACCAAGGCGTGCTGCGCGATCGAACCTTGGCGCGTTGGGTAGCGCACAACACGCTCGCCGAAATTCGATTACAGCCGCAACAAGCAACCTCTGGCGCGGTGCTTACGCAGCAAGCGAGACAAGGCGGCGTTGATTTCACGTCCATCGCCAAAGTCACCGCCACTCCCAGCCCACTCTTCTCGCGCGTCGAAGTTTCTGTCACGCGCACGGGCGGCGACGGGTATGTTCTCGCGAACGCCGTGGGGTTCTCGTCGCGGCCATGAACCACGTCGTTTCATCTCAGCTTCAGCGAACGCATGTGCACGGCATGACGCTCGTCGAAATTCTGATTGCACTCGCTATCGCGAGCCTAATGACGCTGACCGGTTGGCGCGCGATTGACGCATTGCAAACCTCGCGTGATCGCGTGATTGCCGACGCCGCAACGTGGCAGCGAATCGACGACTTGTTCGCCACCCTTGAAGCTGATTTGCGTCGCGCTTCACTCACTGAATTTTCGGGAAGCAGCGACAGCCTGACATTGCTGCAGCCTGCGATTGATGGCAATCCGATGGTGACGGCGGTGCGCTACATCACGGCGCCAGTTGCCACGGGAATGAACGGAAGCGATGGAGAGCCACTGCAACGCATTTCGCGAGACAGCGGCAATGCGCAAACCCCTATGGCTGATGTCAACGCCGTGAATTTCACCTACAGCATTGACGGCGTCACGTTTACGCCAACCGCTTCGACTTACCCCCGTGCGCTACGCATTCGCATCGCCACAGCGAGCACGGGCGCCGCAACTGACACCGTTGAGCGAACGTTGGCGCTGCGATGATTGCCGCGCTTCGCACCCGCCAATCCGGCGCGGCGTTAGTCATCGCCATGCTGCTCACCGCGCTCGGTGCCGCAGTCGCCGTGCAAATGATCGTGCCGCTTTCTGGCTGGCTCGAGCGCGAATACCGCGCTCGCGACACACAGGCGAGCTACACCTTGGCCGACGCCGCTGCCTCGTGGGCGATGACCGTCCTAGCTGCAGACGCACGCCTCGGGCCAACGGATCATTACGGCGAACTTTGGGCGACCGCGCTTCCGGCGACACCGGTTGAAGGCGGCACCATCGAGGGGCGTATCACCGATTTGCAAGCGAACTTCAATCTCAATAACGTTGCGCCACGCGGCATGAAGAGCGCGGCCAACATCGCACTGGTGCGAACACTGTTTTCGCAATCTGGCATCGACCCCAAACTCGTTGACGCGCTGGTTGACACGATTGACCGCGACGAAATCACTGACGATGGCCAAAGTGAACGCCAACGCTACGGCCGCGCGTTGCGTAACGCCCCCCTGCTGAGCATGAGTGATTTGCTTGACGTCCCCGGCTTTAACGAAAACATCATGCGCACACTTGCCGCCAAAACCATTGTGCTACCCGAAGCGACGCCGATCAACGCCAATACCGCCCCGCGCGAACTCATCGCCGCCGCGTTTCCAGGTGCGCCGAATGACGCCATCGATAAAGCGCTGGCTCGCCGCGCGCAACAACCATTTTCAAGCGGATCGGAGGTCGCGACCCTAATTGGACAGCCCAATGCAGATGGCGTGTTTAGCGCGAACACGCAGTATTTTTCGGTCGTCGCGCTCATTCGCTTCGAGCGCGTAGCGCATCGCGTACAGTTACAAGTCTTTCGCCCGCTTAACGCACGACCAGCCGTGATTTCGCGCATCATTTCCAACGCGTAGACAGTCGGCAGCCTGACGCAATCTTTCGCACAATCTTCGCCCATTTAGTTTTGACCCTGACACACTCCCCATCACCACAAACCGCAACCACAGACCTCACGCCGCCTGCGCTCGGGCTTTTGCGCTTGCGCATACCGGGTTTTGCGCGGTTGACGAGCACCGAGCAATTGCAAGCTGCAGCGCTGGCAGTTACGCGTGATTTGGGCGTTGCGCACGCGCTGCGCATTGCGACAAAGCCTGTAGCAGGCGCGCCCGACGACGCACTGGTCGCGTACTGCGAGGCGGCAACAAATGCTGCCGGAAAGTCGTGCACGACACGCCTCTTGGGGCTAATGCAACCGGGAAAGATTTTTTGGATAAACGCGCCAGGTGGCTACATAGTCGGCGAACGCGGCGCGGCGGCGGTTGAAGCGACCGTTGATGCCAGTCACACGCTGCCGTCGGTTGTCGCCGCAACCATTGGCGCTGTCTCTGATTCGGGATCCGCGCAGTGCGTTCTCGTCAATCGCGACCGCACTGCGTTGAGCGACGACACGCTCGCTTTCTGGCGAGCCGCGAGCGGCGTTGAGATTGTCGATGGCGTGCTGCCCGACGTTGCTGCCGTCGAATTGGTCGCGCCACCGAAGGCACGCGTGAGCATTCAGTCCACGCCGCTAGACCGAGCGTTGCGCTGGTGCGCAGCAGGTGCGATCGCCTGTGCCGCGCTCGCTGCGATGCAATTTGCATTGGTGCCGAAGGCGCCACCAGCGGTAAGCGCCACCCCGTTGAACACGACCACGCAAGGCGCCGGCGCGCTGTTCGAACGCATCAGCGCGATCGCGCCCGACGTCCCCGCAAACTTGCAGAGCGCCACATTCGCTGGCGGCGCTTGGGTGCTCGTGCTAGCCGATGCCACCGACGCGACCGCGTTACAGCGCGCTACCGCGATGCTAGAAGGCAATGGTCTTAGCGTGCAATCCACGCGCTCACCGAGTCCACGACTGCGGGTAGCCTTGCCATGAAAAAAATCGGTCCAAACAATCCGCTCTCCCATTTGTCGAAACGCCGTCTGGTGTATTCGGCTGTCATCGCCGTTGCGCTGATTTCTGCGGTCTTTCTCGTGACGCTGCGTGCTCAAGCCCTGACCCGAGCGAACGATGCGGCAACGCAAGCCACTTGGCGCAGTGCGAATGGAATTTCAACACTTAGCTCCGCGCCGAGCGCGCAGGCAGTCTTTGCGCGCTTCAACATCCGCCGCAATGCCGCGACAGCGAGCGACGGCAGCGCCGACGAACTGGTCTGGCAAACCGCAAGCAGTGCGGAACTGCGTGCCAGTCTGGTCGCGCTAGACGCAGCAAAGGTCAATGTGCGGCAAGTCAAAATCACGCGCAGCGGCACAGCGTTCTCGGTGAACGCGGAGCGCGCGCCATGAGAAAACTATTCGCACTGCTCGCACTCGTATTGATCGCAATCGGCGTTTGCGCCTGGCAGCTTCCCGCCTCGGTCGTCGTCGCGTTACTGCCCGCCGAAGTATCAAAATTCGTGCAGCTGCATCGCCTATCGGGCAGTGTCTGGAACGGTCGCGCGCTCATGAGCGTGGTCGGTGTGGCGCCCGCGCTGCCCGTGGCATGGGCTTGCCGTCCGTCGGTTTCGCCTGTAGGCGCGCGTTGTGCGCTTGGAGGGGCGCTCACCGGCGCGGCGACCGCCGATGTGCTCAGCGCGGCAATTCAACTCGAGCGCGTTTCCGCAATGCTGCCCTTCCAGTACGCCATGGGAACGAGCATTGGCGCGTCATCCAGCGGCGTTACGACGGACATTGCGTCGGCAACGCTCTCGCGGCAAATGATGACCATTAAGGGAAGTCTTCGCGCGACGGACGCCACCTATCGCGCGGGAGTGGCCGACGTCGCACTGGGCGAAGTCAATGCCGATTGCGCGCCATCCTCCGACGCGCGCAGCACCGCCTGCACGCTCAGCAATCGCGGCGGCAGCGGGCGGCTCGACGGGAAACTGACCCTGAGCCCTACGCGAGCCACTGGCAGCATCGAGCTCACGCCCGCAAACGGCCCCGCGCAACGGGTCGCGTTTTGAGCCTGCCGCGCAATCTGGACATTAAAAACCAAATTCGCGGCAACACCGTATGCAAGGGTGTGCCTTTTCCGAGCCTGCCCTGCCTGCTATGCATGCCCTTGCCGCCCCGCCCGTTCCGTATTATTTTTCGCTGATGGTGAATCCCGCCGGTTTCTTTTCGTCCGCCGTGCAGGCTCCGCCGCCATTGATGGCCGTGGAGCCCGATCCGCTCGTCGAGCGAGATCGCGTGCTGGCGGCGCTCGTCGCTCGCATGGCGCAGAAGGATCAAGCGGCGCTCAGTGATTTGTTTGACCTGACGGCCAAGCGGCTGCATGCCTTCTCGCTCCGAATCGTGCGCGACGCGGGTCTCGCGGAGGAAGTGACCGACGACACGCTGTTTCAGGCATGGCGCGAGGCGAACCGTTTTGACGCCGCACGCGGGAAAGTCATCACCTGGCTTTTGACCATCTGTCGCTCGCGCGCGCTCGACGCGCTGCGCCGTGCAGACGTGGCGGAGTGCGTAGAGGACCCGGACGAGTTTCGTTCGCAAGAGGCGAGCCTGATGGCCGAGCCTGAGCAATTGATTGCCCAATTCGAAACCAACAGCGCCGTGCACGCCGCCTTGCTACGTCTGCCCGCCAAAGAGCGGCAAGCCGTGAGCCTTGCGTTTTTTCGCGGTTTAACCCACCAAGAGATCGCCGAGCACTGGCAAATGCCGCTCGGCTCGGTCAAAACACTCCTTCATCGCGCCTTTGGCGAGCTGCGCACCGCACTGGAGTCGCAACGATGAGCTCGCAAACCTCAACCAATCCTATGACCGCGCCCGATCTCGACACCGCTTTCCCGGCTGACCTTGAAGCCACCTTTGCGGAGGCCGTACGGCCCGCGCCGCTTGACCCGATGACCGAACGCTTCATGAAGTCGCGCCTGCTGGCTCGCGTCGCGGAATCGGAGCGTGGCACGGCGACCAACACCGTTCGCCCGACTGATGGCGAGTGGGAGCGCTTCAGTCCGCGCATCAAAATGAAAGTTCTGCGCCGTGAGCCCGATGGCAGCAGCATGAGCTACCTTCTAAAGCTCGAACCGGGCGCATTTCTCGTGCCGCATAAGCACGCGATTGACGAAGAATGCGTCGTGCTTGAAGGCGAAGTCACCATCGGCGACGAACTCGTCGGCCCCGGCAGCTACCACCTCGCGCCGCGCGGCCTCGTTCATCAGCCGATCCGTTCCGAGCGCGGTGCAACGCTGTTCGTGCGGGGCAAAGAGCCACATTGGCGCGACACCGCGTTCAAGGAAACATTGCGCGCAATTTTGCGTTAAACGGCAAAATCTGCGATGGTATGGCTTTTATGCCTGAACGACCGGCTGGCGGTCGTTTAAGTCAATATTTTTATAAAGTCGACTAAGCACAAAAAATCGCTGAAACGACCGCGCGGCTGTCGTTTGACGCGAAAAGCTGATCAGCGCACAGATCGACGCGTGCGCGCAAGACGCGCTACGCAATCCGCTTTAACGAATCCCGAAACAATTTCGCGTTTTCAATGTAGTGCGTCGCCGCGCCATGAACGCCGGCGATCGCCTCGGGCGAGAGTTCACGCTTGGCCACCGCTGGACTCCCAACGATCAGCGAGCCGTCGGGAAACTCTTTGCCTTCCGTCACCAGCGCGCCCGCGCCGACGAGGCAGTTTTTGCCGATCTTGGCGCCGTTCAAAATCACCGCGCCGATGCCGATCAACGAGCCGTCCCCCACGGTGCAACCGTGCAGCATCACCTTGTGACCGATTGTCACGTTTTTACCGAGCGTGAGCGGTTTTCCGGGGTCCGAATGCAGCACCGACGCTTCCTGAATGTTGGTGCCTTCGCCAATCACCATCGGTTCATTGTCCGCACGAATGATCGCCCCGAACCAGACGCTGGTGTTCGCGCCGAAATGCACATTGCCGACGACCTCTGCCGATTCGGCCACCCACGTCGTTGGGTCAAGCGTGGGCTTCATGCCGTTGATTTCGTATACCGCCATAACTATCCTTCTTTGCGCCCGCGAAAAATACTTGAATGCCAAATGCTCGCATAAGTCGTCATGCAGGCGCATCCGGGTTTCATTGCGCCGCCTACGCACAACGGCGCCGCGCTTGCACGGTTCGCGCCGTCGTGCCCCCATTCGCGCGCGCACCGGATCATTCGTCGCGCGGCGCTGGTACCCAATGTCACGCGTGGCTAACGTACATCCCATCGCCGCTGTGGCGCGCCCAAGAGCTTCCCATGAAAACATCACGCATCTCGTCCCTCCTCCGGTCCGCCATTCTCGGCTTCGTTGTTTTGTCTGCTTGCGCTAGCGTCACTGCTCACGCGCAAACCACCGCGTCGCAACAAGTCAACGCCACATTCGTTGGCCACCAACGTACAACGCTCGACACCTCCACCAACGAAAAAATCGAAGTCGCGTTCTGGTATCCGACCGCCACGCCGTCGCGCGAGCACACGCTCGGCCCGTACACGTTCGTTGCAGCACTCGACGCGCCCGTCAATGCCGGCAAACACCCGCTGATTTTGATTTCCCACGGCACCGGCGGCAACAACATGAACCAACATGAACTCGCCACCGCGTTTGCGCAATCCGGCTACATCGCCGTCGCGCTGACGCATCCCGGCGACAACTATCGCGACCGTGCGCTCGTCGGCACGCCGAAATACTTCTCCGAACGGCCACGCCAAGTCTCACGCGTGCTCGATGCGCTGCTCGCCGACACTGCGTGGAGTGCGCGCATCGATAGCGCACGCATCGGGTTCTTCGGGCATTCCGCTGGCGGCTTTACCGGCGCGGCGTTGGTTGGCGCGACACCGTCCATCGCGAACACAGTCAAGCACTGCGCTGCGAATTACGACGCCGATCCGTGGTTTTGCGCGGTGTCCGGCAGCAAAGAAAAAGCAATCGCCAACGCGCAGCATGCGGACTACATTCCCGCCGTGCCACCCTCGACCGACCCACGCATTCGCGCAGCCGTTCTGGCCGCCCCAGTCGGCGCGTTCTTCACGCCAGAGGCGCTCAAAAACGTCAAGGTTCCAGTGCACGTGTGGGTCGCCGGACGCGACACGGTGCTCGTACCGCGATTTCATGCAGCTTACGTCGGCAGCACGATTCCCGGCGCGACGGTCACCACCACGCCCGACGGCGGACATTTCATGCTGCTCTCGAAAATTAAGCTCACTGACGCAGCGGTCAACGGCGCAAACGTGAACGACGACCCGCCGGGATTCGACCGCGCGGCCGCCATCCGCGCAGCTTCGAAGGCGCTACCCGCGTGGTTTGACCAAGCGCTCGCAAAGTAAGGCGCGGCCACACGTAAGGTCCGGGCAACCACGGGCACCTAAAATCGGTGCCCATGACCGCTTCAAACCTTCCCGAACCCAACGTCCTTCCCGCCGAGCGTGCGATCCCGATCAGCCGCATCGGTCTCATCGCGATGGATATGGACTCGACCGCCATCACCATCGAATGCATCGACGAAATCGCTGATTTCGCGGGCGTCAAAGCCGAGGTTTCGGCCATTACCGAAGCCGCAATGCGCGGTGAGCTTGATTTTCAGGCGAGTCTGAGGCGACGCGTGGCTTGCCTCGAAGGACTGTCCACCAGCGTCCTAGCCGAGGTCTACGCCGAGCGTTTGCGCCCATCACCGGGACTCGCAGAACTGATGCAACACGCACAGAAAAACGGCGTGAAAACGATGCTCGTTTCCGGTGGTTTCACCTACTTCACCGAACAAATGCGGCAACGCTTCGGCTACACGTGGACCCGCGCCAACACTCTTGGCGAACACGATGGGCGCTTGACTGGCAAGGTCTGCGGCGCGATTGTCGACGCGCTGGAGAAAGAGCGTTTGCTGCGATTTTTCGCTTCTACGTTACCAGCGGGGCGAGCAGCCACCGTCGCGCTCGGCGATGGTGCGAACGACCTGCCGATGCTCAAGGCGGCGACGCTAGGCGTGGCCTACCACGCAAAACCCACGGTTCGCGCGCAAGTGCCGGTGGCGATCAACACGGGCGGTTTAGACACGCTTCTTCCGCTAATTGGGTGAAAAGGCCTGATTGGATGCGGCTTTCGCTCGTATTTAGTAGCTCGCTTTGCTAGACTTTTGGGAGCGAGTGACATTGTGTATCTCGGGGAATAATATGAAACAGAAATCTACGAATGCCGCTCTGGCAATTTTGCTGGGTGGCGCGTCCGTCGTTGCGCCCGCATTTGCGCAAGACGCGGCTAAGCCCACACCGGGCGCAAACCTTCAATACGTCGGTGCGAACACCCGCATCAGCGTCGGCGTCGACTCCGACAACAACGTGCGCGGCGAAGTCTTTCAAGTCCTGCGCAGCGACGACAAGTCGGCCACCCTCGGCGAGATTTGGGCCGGCGACAATCGCGGCGGTTTGAAGCTCTCGCACCACTGGGCCTCCGGCAAGACCGCGGTCAATAAAGTCTTCGCAGCGGTCGACCAAGGCGACAACGACGCCCGCAAGGTCTCCCTCGGCGGTGGCCAAGAATACGAGCAGTGGTTCTGGAACACCTATCTGAGCAAAGGTCTTTCCGGCGCACGTCTCGGCGCGACCTCGGTCGTGGCCAACACCGTTACACAATCCGGCACCGAGGCAGGCCGTCAGTACGTCGAAGACCTGACCACCACGGTCACCACGCGCACCTACACCCGTCCGTACGACTGGGGCGTTGGTGCCCGCGCTGGCCACTTCTACGAAGCGGCGCTCGTACGCGTCACAGCTGGTCTCGACTACGAGTGGGGCAAGTACTCATCACGTCAATGGACCGGCTCGCTAGTCGCTGAGAAATTCTTCGCAGGCTCGCCGATTTCCATCGCGCTCTCCGGCGAAGTTAATCGTCGCACCGGCGATTTCGAAGGCACGAAAAACGACCATCGCGGCATGCTGATGCTGCGCTATGAATTGGGCGCGCCAACGTCTAGCTTCCGCGCCAACAAGATTTCACGCACCGTCACGTCGACCGAGCGCGTGCCGGACCCAAGCTGGAAGGCACCGGTCGCAGCGGCTACGGCCGAAGTTAAACCGGCCGAAGCAACCGGAAAACCAGCGGTCGCGGCTACCACGCGCACCGAGCAGCGCGTGGTCCGCAACAACGTTTCGGACGCGCAAGAGACCTACTTCGACCTAGGCTCCGCAAAGCTCAAACCCGCCGCGATCAAAGAACTTGACGCATTGGTGTCGCGCGTTGAAGCGAAGCGTCCGTACGTGGACATCCGCGTCAACGTAGTCGGTCACACCTGCCCCACCGGCTCGGATCGCAACAACTTTGCGCTCTCCGGCAAACGCGCCGATGTGGTGAAGGCGTATCTTGTGTCCAAAGGCGTACCTGCTGCGATCATCAACACGACCGCGCTCGCTGGCAAATCGCCAAAGTACCCAGAGGTCAAAGGCCAGAGCTTCCGTAATCGCCGTGCCGATACCGACATCGTGATCGTCCAAGAGAAAACGGAACAAGTACAAATCAATGTTCCGGGCACACCAGCCGTAGCTCCCGCCGCTCCAAAAGCACCGGTCGCCGCGCCCGCTGTCGCAACTTCCGCTCCGATGATCGAGCGCAAAGTTGAACGCGTGATCGTGGAAGACGTACCAAATAATTGGATGACGCGCGCGTTGCACAACCCTGCGCAGCACAAAACGAGCGTAGACACCTACCGCTGGGCAGAAGCCACGAGCGAGCAGTCCGTCGGCGTACGTCGCTACCTCAACCGTGGACCAGCTGCTGTCAATGACGCATACACCGTCGAGTGCAATGCGCCGACCACGTTCAACGTAGTCGCCAACGACAGCGACCTCGACGGCGACACGCTGACCATCACCAGCGTGACCGCGCCAGGCAAAGGCACGGCGGTTATCTCCGGCGGCAAGATCGTCTACACGCCAAACGCGGCGAGCTGCGCCGGTGGCACCGACACGTTTAGCTACAGCATCGCCGACGGCAAAGGCGGTACGGCAACGGCTAACGTGGCGGTAACGATCAACGCCGCAGCTATCGCCAACGACCCACCGGTCGCTGTCAACGACTCGTACGTTGTGTCGTGCGTCAACGCTGCGCCGCTCAACGTGCTCGCCAACGACAGTGACAAGAACGGCGACGCACTCACCATCACATCGATCACGCAGCCCCGCACGGGCGTCATCAGCATCGCTGGCGACGGCAAATCGTTGTACTACACGCCTGGTAGCTCATGCTTCCTTCAAGAGGCGTTCACCTACACCATCAGCGACGGCAAAGGCGGCACCGCGACCGCGACCGTCACGCTGCAAGACCCTTGATGCAGTCGATCGAACGCCGCGCTTGATTCACGTCGATGCGCGAACGAAAATGGGGCCGCACTACGCGGCCCTTTTTTATGCCTGAAACCCTCAAGAAAATCCTAGTTGTTCACCACTCCACCAGCGGCGGCACGCGCGCGATGGTCGCCGCGTTCTGTGCGGATGCGAGCGAAACCGATGGCGTTTCCGTCATCACGCGAAGCGCTGCGATTGCACAGGCGAGCGACGTGCTCGCCGCCGACGCGCTGATCCTCGCCACGCCAGAAAACTTCGGCTACATGGCGGGCTCACTCAAAGATTTTTTCGACCGTACGTTTTACGCGTGCATGAGCGACACCACCGCGCACGGCGGCGGCACGCAAAGCCGCGTGGCGGGCCGCCCGTACGCGGTGCTCGTGTGCGCAGGTAACGACGGCAGCGGCGCGATGCAAAGCATCGAGCGCATCATCAACGGCTGGCGAATGCGCCGAGCCCACCAAGGCATCATCGCCAAACGCCAAGGCGGTGAGGCGGGAT
>ERZ795056.805-NODE-805-length-38504-cov-48.951442_pt1 | contig 38504 bp, 28 predicted proteins | sample MGYA00375140_ERZ795056 | MGnify/ENA primary metagenome ERZ795056 (study PRJEB30185, sample SAMN05720227) | activated sludge metagenome | isolation source: Anaerobic digester | place: USA | collected 2015-03-09 ...
TGTTGAAGAGTGGGACGACGACCTGCATGTCAGCTTGTGTTCTTGAGCTTCCGCTTGGAGGCTTCTCGTGACTGGATGGCGGCGTCCGGAAAGACGCTGCCAGTATTTCTCGGGCGACACCATGCGGGCGATTGCCCAAGCGCAGGCCGGGCTCAATGCGCTGGCGGCTGTAGCCGCTGCCCCAGAAGCTCAATGAGGCAACGCGGACGTGGGCGGGCGGAATCGGGTAAGCCCACGCCTCTGCCGAACTTAAGCACATCGCCGCAGTCAGTCAGACTTCAGCCGGGAACACACCCGGCCTCACAAGAGCCCCTCCATGAAACTCGTCCCCACCGCAGCACTCACCCTAGGCCTGGCGCTGGGTGGCGCCCAGGCGCATGCCATCGAAGAGCCGGTCTTCCAGATCGTCAGGAAATACGACGGGTTCGAGATTCGCGACTACCAACCCTATGTGGTGGCCGAGGTGGTGGTGCCCGGCCCCGCCGAGGAGGCAGGCAACCAGGGCTTCCGGATTCTGGCCGCCTACATCTTTGGCAAGAACAAGGGCGAACGGAACATCGAGATGACGGCTCCCGTCGCCCAGACGCCCGTCCCGGCCAAGCTGGAGATGACGGCACCCGTGACGCAATCCGCCACGGACGCCGGCTTTGCCATCCAGTTCACGATGCCCGCCAGTTACACGCTGGAAAGCCTGCCCGAGCCCCTGGACGCCCGGATCACGCTCAAGGCGCTCCCCGGAGGCCGCTTTGCGGTGATCCGCTACTCCGGAAGCTGGTCCGAATCCAACTACAGCACCCACCTGGAGCGGCTGAATGCAGGCGTCGCGGCGGCCGGCCTGACCACGACGGGCGCGCCGATCTACTCGCGCTACAACGCGCCCTTCGTGCCGTGGTTCATGCGGCGCAACGAAATCTGGCTCAGTTTGGACTGAAGCCCTCTGGGGCTTGAGACAACTCGTTCCGTTGCACAAAGGAAGTCAGCTTGCGTCCTTGAGCTTCCGTGCAATGCCCTTGAGCGCTGAGCCATGAAGGACGTCACCGCGCCCCGCTTGATGCCCTTCAGGGTCGCAGCATCTGTCGCCTGGCATCGAGAACTTGCTGGCCCCGATCTCTGCCCTGCGCCACGCGGCATGCCGCATTGCGCAACCTGCAAGCGCATTGCCCTTGCTCAAGGAGAGGACTGGGAGGATTCCGGAGCATGGTCAAAACCGGAAGCGGCGCGGGGAGGACGGGGGCTTTACCTCAAGGTGCCCGCGATTGGCGCAGCCAAGGCCCGGGACGTGCCGGAATCCTGCCCTGTATCGACCCTGTTTGACCGGGAAAAGCGCACTTGCCCGGCAGACCGGAACCGGCCTGCCGGGCAAGAATTCCCTGGGCAACCCGCCTCGCTCAGCGAAGCGGGGATGTCAGGTCAGCGCTTGATCCTGGAGATCTTGGTGCCTTCGATACTGAGGCTGGCCATGAGCCCCTGCTGGTCGAAGATGAAGGCGTAGGCGTCGTTCTTCAGTGTCGAGGTGGAGAGGTTCTTGGCGATACCCTCATTGACCACCACGATGCTCGGGCCGACGCCAAATTCCCAGCCCTTGGACTTGTCCAGGTATTTGACCGCCTTGTCGCTCATCAGGAAGACCACGTAGCCGTAGGATTCGGCACCCGCCTGCCAACCCCAGGAGGCGGACACGGAGTTGTAATAGCCGGCGTAGTCGGCGCCCTTTTTCAGTACCCCTTCACCGTAGCTGCCGCCAAACACCAGGCCGGCCTTGACGATCTTCGGAAACACCAGCACGGCACGCGCCTTGCGGGACAGCGCCTCGGCGGAGGAGTTGGACTTGTACAGCGTCTGCAAGGCCTGCTCGGCATCCCGGTTGAGGTCTTCCGCGCTGGCAGCGCCGGCCAGACCGCTGACGGTACCCAGGGTGAGGGTCGCAGCCGTCGCCAGGAGAATCTTGTGGAAAGTGCGTCGTGCGTGGGTCATTTTCGTTTCCTTCACATAACTCTGAAATCGAAGGCGATTGCAGAAGACTGATGGTGGACAGTGCCGGGTCGAACGCTCACTGGCGGGGCACTGCATGATCCGATCATGGGCCTTCGTTTGCCGACGCTCCGTTCGCTAACGAACAGAAGATCCGCGCAAGCCGATTGTTCCCCCATGGAGGCGGGTCATCGCCTGGAGTTGCGCCCTCAGCACGCTGACTTCGTCCAGCAACTCCAGGGCCAGGGCAACGCCGGCGAGATTGAGGCCAAGATCGCGCTGCAAACGCAGGGCCACCTTGACGCGGTGCAGATGCGCACCGGTGAAACGCCATCGGTGGGGCTCCCGGCCTTCCGGTGCGATCACCCCTTCGCCAACCAGCTCGACGATCATTTCGGCATGTACGGCGCACGCGCGGCTGAGATCGCTCAGACTCAGGCCGACGAGTTCTTCGAGAACCGTTGCGCTTGTTTGCGGCAGCATTCTTGCATCCGTCATCTTCAGGCTCCCGGTAAGGATCGTGGGTTGAAGGATGGGAACTGCTCGGCCATGCCGCCATAGAACGCACGCGCCGCGTCAGTGTGCGCAGGCGGCAAGACGATCTGCAGCACGGCATAGAGATCCCCTGGCGTGGTGCCGGGAATGCCACGCCCTTTCAGACGCAACTTGCGGCCCGCCTCCGAGCCCGCAGCAATCTTCAGCTCAACGGCGCCGCTCGGCGTGGCGACATCCAGGGTTGCGCCGAGTGCCGCCTCCCAAGGCGCCACGGGAAGATCGAAGTACACATCCCGCTGGTCGACGCGATAGCGCGGATGGGGGTGAAAGCTGACCTCCAGATAAAGATCGCCGGCACCACCGAGCCCGACACCCGGCGTGCCCTGCCCTGCAAGGCGGATATGCTGGCCGGCGCGAATGCCCCGGGGAATCGTCACCTTCAGGGTATGCTTGCGAAGGTGGATCTGCCCCTGTTCGTTCAACTCGGGGGTCTGCAGGGCAATCGAACGGGTGGCGCCGTTGTAGGCGTCCTCCAGATCAATCCGGATCGCGGCGTGGTGGTCCTGCCCGCGCGCGTGATGCCCGGCCCGGCCGTGCTGTCCGGCGCCTTCGTGCCGCCCGAAGATGGACTCGAAGAACTCGCTGTAGTCTGCGCCATCCCCGCCTGCCCCCGAGAACTCGAAACCACCGTTACCGCCGGGCGGCGGACGAAAATCCTGACCAGCCTTCCAGTTGCTTCCCAGCTCGTCGTAGGCGGCACGCTTCTCAAGATCCTTCAGCACCGCATAGGCTTCGCCCAGCTCCTTGAAGCGGACTTCGGCGTCGGGAAGCTTGCTGACGTCCGGATGGTATTTGCGGGCCAGCGAGCGATAGGCGCGCTTGATCTCGTCCTGGGACGCGTCGCGCGCCACCCCCATGATGGTGTAGTAGTCCTTGAATTCCATGTTGGCAGCCGGAAGAAGATAGAGCCCTTGCCGGGTGACCGATGGAGCGGGCCATCCCTCAAGCAAGCAGGGCCACCGACTCTAGAACACACCGGGGATCGCTTCCGTTCGGTAGCGAACACTGTGCTCCGCCCTTCCCCCAGGCTGCTTTGCGTGCTGGCGCACAGAGACCCCAGGTTCTTCTCGCTAGCCTTGCTTCCGGGGACACCCGACGGCGTCTAGTACCGCCGGTGCCCATGTGATCCGGGCACGGCCGTCACCGGCTCGCTCCCGCCGGGCGGTCTGGTCCGCTTACAGCATCTTCATCGCCCCTCTCCCATGGTGACAAGCCATGCCCCTCACGCCCGGCTGCCAACGGAAGAAACGCCCATGACCACACTCAGCCCCGACCTTCTCCGCCGGATGCACGCCTGGTGGCGGGCCGCCAACTACCTCTCAGTCGGGCAGATCTACCTGCGCGCAAACCCGCTCCTCGAAGCACCGCTCAGCCTTGATCACATCAAGCCGCGCCTGCTCGGACACTGGGGCACCACCCCTGGGCTGACCTTCATCTACGTGCACCTGAACCGCCTGATCCGGAACCACGACCTGAACATGATCAATGTCATCGGCCCCGGACACGGCGGCCCCGGCCTGGTTGCCAGCACCTACCTGGAAGGCAGCTACAGCGAGATCTATCCCCACATCAGCCAGGACCGGGACGGCATGCAAGCCTTGTTCCGGCAGTTCTCGTGGCCCTATGGAATCCCCAGTCACGTGGCACCGGAAACCCCAGGTTCGATACACGAAGGCGGTGAGCTGGGCTATTCCCTCGCCCACGCCTACGGTGCCGCCTTCGACAACCCCCACCTGATCGTTGCCTGCGTCATCGGCGATGGTGAAGCCGAGACCGGCGCACTGGCCGCCAGTTGGCATTCCAACAAGTTTCTCAACCCTGCGCGGGATGGCGCAGTGCTCCCCATCCTCCACCTCAACGGCTACAAGATCGCCAATCCGACCGTGCTGGCGCGCATTGATCAGATCGAACTGGCCGAACTCCTGCGCGGCTACGGCTACGAGCCCTACTTCGTCACAGGCGAAGAGCCGATGGCCATGCACGAGCGGCTTGCCACCACCCTCGACACCGTCCTCGCCCGCATCCGGCGCATCCAGACCACCGCCCGCGCCCCCGACGCCCCCCGGCCGTTGCCGCGCCCTTCGTGGCCGATGATCGTGCTGCAGACACCCAAGGGCTGGACCGGACCGAAGACGGTGGACGGCCTGCAGGTGGAAGGCACTTGGCGTGCCCACCAGGTGCCCATTGCAGACTTCAGGAGCACCGGACACCTGCGCCAGCTGGAAGACTGGATGCGCAGCTACGGGCCGGGCGAACTGTTCGATACCACCGGCCGCCTCCGTGCGGAATTTGCCAGCCTCGCCCCCGCCGGAGACCGCCGCATGGGCGCCAATCCCCATGCCAATGGCGGGACACTGCAGGTGCCGCTGGTGATGCCCGCGTTTCGCCACTTCGCAGTCCCGGTGCCCGCACCCGGGAGCGTTCGCGCGGAAGCCACCCGCTGCACGGGCAACTTTCTGGCCGCGGTGATGCAGGGCAACCGCAGCAATTTTCGCCTCTTCGGCCCTGACGAAACCGCCTCCAATCGATTGGACGCAGTCGTGAACGTGGCCGGCAAGGCCTGGATGGCCGCCATCAAGGCAGGTGAAGACGACCTGTCGGCCGACGGCCGGGTGATGGAAGTGCTCAGCGAACATCTTTGCGAGGGCTGGCTCGAAGGCTATCTGCTGACCGGTCGCCACGGCCTGTTCTCCTGCTATGAGGCCTTCATCCATATCATCGACTCGATGTTCAACCAGCACGCCAAGTGGCTCAAGGTGTCCCGCAAGATTCCCTGGAGGGAGCCAATCGCCTCACTCAACTACCTCCTCACCTCCCACGTCTGGCGCCAGGATCACAACGGCTTCTCCCATCAGGACCCGGGCTTCATCGATCATGTGGCCAACAAGAGCCCCGAGGTGGTGCGCATCTACCTGGCACCGGACGCCAATTGCCTGCTGGCGGTGACCGACCGTTGCCTGAAGAGCCGCAATTACGTCAACCTGATCATCGCGGGCAAGCAATCGGAATGGCAGTGGCTCGATATCGATTCGGCGATCCGGCATTGCACGGCCGGGGTCGGCATCTGGGACTGGGCCAGCAACGACGACGGCAACCCCGATGTCGTGATGGCCTGCGCCGGCGACGTTCCCACCCTGGAAACCCTGGCCGCCGTCACCCTCCTTCACGACTATGTGCCGGATATCCGAATCCGCCTGGTGAACGTCGTGGATCTGATGACCCTGCAGCCCGCCGCCGAACACCCTCACGGCCTCGACGACGAGGCCTTCGACGCCTTATTCACCCGCGACAGGCCCATTGTCTTCGCTTTCCACGGCTACCCCTGGCTGATCCATCGCCTCACCTACCGCCGCCACAACCACGCCAACCTCCACGTGCGCGGCTACAAGGAAGAAGGCTCGACCACGACGCCGTTTGACATGGTGGTTCTCAACAACATGGACCGTTACCAGCTCGCCCTCGATGCCATCCGCCGTATCCCGCGCCTGCGCGAGCTTGGGGCTGAAGCCGACGAGCGCTACCGCCAGACCATTGCCCGCCACAAAGCCTACGTGATCGAGCATGGCGAGGACATGCCCGAAGTGCGCAACTGGCGCTGGATCACGGCAAAGTCGTGAACACGCCTTGGAGCAATGGCGGGCCGAACCGTCGGATACCCGGACGCCACTTTCCGCTTCAAGTGCAGAGGTCGACCGGGGCCCCACCCCGGCACTGACACGGACGGAATCGTCCGCCTGCCCCATCCCGTATCTGTTTGCTGGCGCACAGACGCGGGATGGGGCTCAAGTACGATCAAGGCAGCAATCCGCCCCCCTCAAGGAGACACCATGTCCATCGGAACCATTCTGCTCATCGTACTGATACTGCTGCTCATCGGAGCAATCCCGAGCTGGCCCCATAGCCGGAGTTGGGGTTATGGCCCCAGCGGCGGGCTCGGGCTGGTGTTGGTGATCGTGATCGTGCTGGTCCTGCTGGGCAGGATCTAAGCGCAACCCGCCCCGGCCCCCTCAGGGCGGCCGGGGCGGAGGCTTCTACAGCCATACGGCAACCTGGTGGGGCTGGCGGTCGTCCACCAGCGGAATGACACCATCACTCCGCCCCAGGCCATCCACGCTGAGGCCGGGCATCTGCCCCCCGGCGGCCCGGGATACGACGATGTGGAACATCGTTTCCCCGAAGCGGTAGCGGATCGTACAGCCTGGCCACGCCGCGGGCAGGCGCGGCCTGATGCGCAACACCGTGCCCTCACGCTGCAGGCCCAGCAAGGATTCGACAATCAGCCGATACATCCAGCCCGCGGCACCCGTATGCCAGGTCCAGCCGCCACGACCGACATGGGGATGGCAGGCGTATACATCCCCCGCCATGACGTAGGGCTCCACCTTGTAGCGGGCCACCTCATCGGCCGTGCGGGCATGATTCTGCGGGTTGATCAGTGTCAGCAGTGCCCAGGCCCGTTCCGCATCACCCAACTCGGCGAAGGCCATCGCAGCCCACACCGCCGCGTGGGTGTATTGCCCACCGTTCTCCCGCACACCCGGCACATAACCCCGGATGTAGCCGGGAGCCAGGTTTGACGTATCAAAGGGCGGGGCAAGGAGCTGGATCAGCCCGTCGGTCTCGCGAACAAGATGGGTATCGACCGCCTCCATCGCGGCCCGTGCCCGCAAGGCATCGGCGGCACCCGACAGCACCGCCCAGCTCTGGGACACCGAGTCGATCCGGCACTCCGGGTTTTCTCCGGCGCCCAGCGGCGTACCGTCATCAAAATACGCGCGGCGGTACCAGGCGCCCAGCGCACTGCCGGCAGTCCCATCGCCGCCGTCCCAACCATGGGTCTCCAGATCGATGCGCAAGCGCGCCCCGTGATCGCGGCATTCGGTGGCGAAGTCCCCATCGCCCCGGGCTTCCGCAAGCCGGGCAAACTGGTCGAGCACCGCGTAGAGAAAGAAGCCCAGCCACACGCTCTCCCCCTGGCCACCGATGCCAACCCGGCTCATGCCGTCATTCCAGTCGCCGGACCCCATCAGAGGCAGGCCATGCTCACCGAAGCGCAGGCCATGGCGGATGGCCCGCACACAATGCACGTAGAGCACCGCCACCTCGCCGGACACCCCGGGCAGATCGTAGTAGGAGTCGTCGCCCGGACTCACCGGACGGCCTTCGAGAAAGCGCACCGGTTCATCCAGCACACCGGTGTCGCCGCTTGCGGTGACGTAGCGGCACACGGCCAGAGGCAGCCACAGAAAGTCATCCGAACAGCGGGTGCGCACCCCACGGCCCGTTGGGGGGTGCCACCAATGCTGCACATCGCCTTCCACGAACTGCCGGCTCGCCGCAAGCAACAGATGGGCGCGCACCTTCTCCGGCTCCGCATGAACCAGTGCCATCACGTCCTGCAGTTGATCGCGAAAGCCGAAGGCACCCCCCGACTGATAGTAGCCGCCCCGCGCCCACAGCCGGCAGGCCAGGGTCTGGTAGATCAGCCAGCCGTTGGCAAGCACATCCACCGACGGATCGGGGGTTTCGATCTGCACCGCGCCGAGGGTATGGCGCCAGTATGCCTGCACCGTGCCAAGCGCCTTGCGGGCCTCACCGATGCCCCGGAAGCGCTCGGCCAGGCGCCCCGCCTCCTCGCTACCGGGCGCGACGCCGAGCCGAAAGACGACCTCCCGGGTCTGCCCCGTCGCCAACTCGAAGGTGGCCAGGATTGCGGCGCAGGGGTCCAGCCCACCGCCGACCCGCCCTGACAGGCGCTCGCGCCGCAGGGCGGCCGGGCTGCGCAGGGAGCCATTGCGGCCGATGAACTCGCAGCGGTCGCCCGTGAGGCTGCGCACGGGCTCGTCACTGTCGAAAAAGGCCACCTGCCCGGGAAAGTCGATGCTGTAAGCGTTGCGCGCGCACAAGACGCCGCTCTGCGGGTCGATCTCGGTCACCACGTGCATGGCCGACTTGTCCCGCAGATCGCCCAGCACCCATTCCACATAGCCGGTGGCCGACAGGCGCCGGGGCGTTCCCGACTCGTTCCTCAGCCTGAGTATCGAGAACTTGACCGCTGCATCCAGGGCCACGAAGACCGTGAGTTCCGAGTAAATGCCATCCACCCGCATCTCGAATACGCTGTAGCCGAAACCGTGGCGAACGACACATGCCGCACCAAGCCCCGCGGGCAAGGCCGTGGGCGACCAGAAATGGCCGGTCTCTTCATCACGCAGATAGATCGCCTCGCCGCCGGGGTCACCGAGGGGGTCGTTGTGCCAGGGGGTCAGGCGGAACTCATGGGCATTTTCACCCCAGGTGTAGGCGCTGCCGCTCTCGGAGACCAGGGTGCCGAAGTGGGGATTGGCCAGCACGTTGCACCACGGCGCAGGCGTTGGCCGGCCGGGGAGCAGCTTGATGTGGTACTCGCGCCCATCCGCCGTGAAACCACCGAGTCCGTTGGGATGCCCCGAATCCTGGCCCGCCACCCCATTTGCGCCGTAGACGTCCGGCCTGGGTGCGGGCCGGAACCGGGTCGGCACCAACATGGGCGTGCGAAGCTCCGCCAGCACCCGGTGGTTGAGCTGCTCGGCCAGCGTACCCCGACAATCGGAGATGACAGCGCGGGCAATGGCCTGGAAAAGCAGCCTGTCCTCGGCGGAGATGTGCTCCACCGGCCGCACGAAGATGTTCCCGGCCTGCCCACCCGGACCGGGGCTGCTGCCCGATGCGACCAGGTCGATGATCTGCTCCTGCAGGCGTTGCCGGTAGCCGGCGTGATCCTCGTTCCAGATCACCAGGTCCACCGCCAGACCCTTCATGCGCCAGTAGGCATGCGCCTGGACGAGCTGACGCACCAGCTCGATGTTGGCCACATCGCCGATCTGTAGCAGCACCACCGGCAGATCGCCGGAAATGCTGTAACCCCACAGGCCGGACTGGCCGCGGCGATTGCGGACGAGGAGCGAGGCTTCGGCGCGCAAGGCCGGGCTGGCGTAAAGCACGGCGCCGGCAAGCCGGGCGTAGAGCTGGGCATCCGCCTCCACGGCGTTGATCTGTTGCAGCTCCACCTGACAGTGCGTCCACGCCAGATCGAAGACCCGATCGGCGAGATGGCGGTCGCGATACTTGCCCACCAGGCACCGGGCGAGGTCGCGGCTATCGGCCATTCCGGTAACGATATCGACGACGGCGGACTGCTCGGGCTCCAGGAAGAAGCACTGGCGGATCGCAACGATCGGATCGAGTACCGGCCCATCGCTGCCCGAAAGCGCACCGGCGGGATCCATGGCCCGGGGTGCGGCAGTACTTCGGGTGCGGCCGATGAAACGATCCCGGTCCGTCTCCCAGGACACCGCATCCACATCGACCCCATGCACGGTCATCAAGTGCAGCATCCACGGTATCGGCTCCTCCGGGGTACGCGGCCGGCGCATGCACAGGATGGCCTGTTGCTCCGGCAGGATCTCCGATTGCACGAACAGCTTGCTGAAAGCCGGGTGCAGCGCATCCGCGGCCTGTGGCGCAATCACCACCTCGGCATAGCTGGTCACCTCGATCCGACGACGCCTGGAGGATCGGTTGGTCAAGCGGACGCGGCGCAACTCGATATCGTCCTCCGGTGACACCACGATCTCCGTGCAGGTCTCTATCTCTCCCCCCTCCTCCAGCGCATCACGGCGACGGAATTCGGCCCGGCCTTCGGAGAGGATGGCCTCGTAGACCGTGGGCCGGCGACGCGTCGGCTGGAAGGCGGTGCTCCAGAAAGCACCGCTGTCCACATCACGGACATAGCAGAAGGCGCCCTGCTCGTCGCAGGTGGCATCCTCCTGCCAACGGGTGACGGCCAGATCCCGCCAGCGGCTGTAGCCGCCACCGGCATGGGTCAGCATCACGTGGTAACGACCGTTGGACAGTAGCTGTACTTCGGGTACCGGCGTATCCGGCGTGTCGAAGATCCGCTGCGGCGTCGCCAGGGGCGTGGCCCGGGAATGCAGCTCGGACAGCTCCGCCGCGTGGGAGAAATAGCCCGAGGCGCGGGGAATGCGCTCCTGGAGCAGGGGCATCACGGCCTGGAACAGGCGCTCCGATTCAAAGCGGCGCTGCATCGGGCGATCCAGCACCAGCCAGGCCAGGGCCAGCAGGCTCATGCCCTGGTGGTGGGCCATGAAGGCGCGCACGATGACCCTTTGCTGCCCCCGGCGTTGACGCGTCGGGGTGTAGTCAATGGCCTCGAAGAAGCCGAAACCGCCGATGAAGCCTTCGGCCGCCAGGCGCTGCAGGTTGGCACAGGCGGCCAGCGGCTCCACCATCAAGGCCATCACCGAGGCGTAGGGGGCCACCACCAGGTCTTCACCGAGCCCCCGCTTGAGCCCCAACCCCGGCACACCGAAGGCACGATACTGGTAGTTGAGCTGGGTATCGACCATGTTGTAGGCCGATTCGGACATACCCCAGGGCACGCCACGCTGTCGGCCGTATTCGATCTGACGCGCAACTGCCGCCTTGGCCGTCTGGTCAAGCAGCGTGCGCTCGTAGGTGGGCATCACCAGCTGCGGCATCAGGTACTCGAACATCGACCCGCTCCACGACAACAGTACCGGCTCGCCCCCCGCGCGGGTAAGCAGGCGGCCCAGTGCAAACCAGCTCTCCTTGGGCAGCGCCCCCTGGGCAATGCCGACAAAGCTGGCCAGCCGTGCCTCCGAGGCCAGAAGGTCGTAGCAGCTCGCATCCACGCGCCGATCCTGCACGTTGTAGCCGATGGCGAGGAGGTGACGGGAGGTGTCGAACAGGAAGTCATAGTCCATGACCGTCAGTTCGCCGGACCGGAATGCCAGGGCCTCGATGGTGGCCAGACGCTCGCGGGCTCGGGTGCTACCCTCCACCAGCGCTTCAATGACTCCCTCAAGCCAGCCTCGCCGCTCCGCACCGGGCTCGTCGTCAAGGCGACTGCGGATCAGAGGGCACAGTCGGGTATCAAGGGTGGCGAGTCCGCGCAGACTCGGCAGCCCCGCCTCCGCTGCGATCAGGGCTGGCAGCGTGTCGAGACCACGGGGTGGCTCGGCCAGCAGAAGCCATGGCGCAAGCCAGGTGATTTCGTCCTGCGCCAAACGAAGTTGCCGATGCAGCGCCAGCGACCAGCGTCGGGCTTCCGATGCGCTGTCGGTGGCAGCCTCCGGCACAGGCTCAATGCCTGCCAGCATGTCGGCAGCGCAAGCCGCCACACCACAAAGCACGGAATGCTGCGATGCCAGGGTCGTCGGCGGTGCCGCAAGCGCCGCCGCGAGGGCCGCCCGGCAGGCCGACAGCTGCCTATCCCCGTCACGCCCCAGGACGCCATCCAGAATGCCCAGGACGTCGCCCAGGCCTTCAAAGGTACACGATGGGGCAACCGGTGCATCCGCCAGGGCAAGCAGACCCGCCCGCAGCGTCAGCAGATGGCCGGCGAGATTGCCGCTATCCACGGTGGAGACGTAAAGCGGTGGCAGGGGCTGCAGCGTCCGGGTGTCGTACCAGTTGTAGAAATGACCCCGATAGCGGGCCAGTCCGCCCATGCTCTGCAAGGTGTTCGCCGTGCGCTCCAGCAGCGAGCCACACGGGATGTAGCCGAAATCATAGGCTGCCAGATTGGCCAGCAAGGCCAGGCCCATGTTGGTCGGTGACGTGCGGTGGGCGATCGCCGCAACCCGATATTCCTGGAAGTTGTCGGGCGGAAGCCAGTTGTCGGGCGGGCCGACGAAGGCATCGAAATACGACCAGGTCTGCCGCGCCACCCTGCGCAGGAAGCGTGTCTGCTCCGTGCTCAGAACCGCCTTGCGGCCTGCCAGCGGCAGGCTGACCCACCAGGCGAGCGCCGGGGAGAGACACCACAGCAACAGTACCGGCGCCGCTGCGGGCAGCCCGGCCGGAACGTACACGGCAAGGCCCAGCGCGATGGTCACGGCCAAACCCGGCCCGGCCCTCATCTGCATGTAGGCGGCAGGGAGCCCGCCCCGGGCGCCGGCTGCGAACTTTCGCTCCACCTCGCTCGAGGGACACCATTCGAGCAATCCCCGGTGGCTGACCCCCATCCGCCACCAGGTACGGACGATGGCATCCAGGCTGAAAGCGGCCTCATGGGGCAGGCAGGCAAACTCGAAGCCGAGTTGCGCCACACGGCGAACCGCCGAGTCCAGAACCACTGCCAGATGCTGCCCGAAGAGAACCTCCTCGGGCTTGCGCAGCAGATCAAGGGCCGCCGCGCAGACGGCGGGTACAAGGAGCATGCCGATCAGCATGGCGGTCCAGGGCCACGAGGGCGCCAGGATGGCCCAGCCCAGCACCAGCAGCAGGACCAGCGCCGCCGGCACGAGGCTGCGCCGCAGGTTGTCCGCGAGCTTCCACTGGGACAGGGCGGACAGCGGATTGCCCTGTCGATGCCCAACCCCGCCGGGGGATCCGGCAACGCAGGCGCATGGCACCTTGCGCAGCAGCCAGCCGGCAAGCTGCCAGTCGCCGCGGATCCAGCGATAGCGTCTGCTCACGTCGACGCTGTAACGGGATGGCGGATCTTCGTACAGCAAGCCATCGCTGAGCAGGCCCGCACGGGCGTAGCAACCTTCAAGCAGGTCGTGGCTGAGCACCCGGTTGTCGGGCAGACGGCCCCCGAGCGCTTGCTCAAAGGCATCCACGTCGTAGATGCCCTTGCCGATGAAGGAGCCTTCACCGAAAACATCCTGATAAACATCCGAGACGGCGCGGGTGTACGGATCGATGCCCGGCTCGCCGCCATAGAGCTGCGCATAGCGTGATCGGTTCGCGCCCGGCAGGCTGACGCCCACCCGCGGCTGCAGGATGCCGTACCCGGCCACGATCCGCCCCGCCTGATTGTCGTAGACCGGCCGATTGAGCGGATGGGCCATGGTGCCCACAAACTGCCGTGCCGCATCCCGCGGCAGTTGTGTATCGGTGTCGAGGGTGATGACGTACTTCACATCCGCCAGAAGGGCAATGTCGCCCACGATGGTGACAAAACCCTCCCCCAGGCCGCCGCGCAACAACAGGTTCAGGTCGGCGAGCTTGCCGCGCTTTCGCTCGGCCCCCATCCAGCAGCGCTCCCGGGGGTTCCAGCTACGCGGGCGATGGAAGAGGAAGAAGATGTCGCCGCCCTTGACGGCATAAGTCCTGTTGAGCGCCTCGATACCGTGCCGCGCCAGGTCCACGAGGGCGCCATCGGTGGGCAATGACGCCTGCGGCGCGTCGAGAAAATCGGTAAGCAGGCCGAAACGTACCCGCTCGTCCCGATTGGCCAGAAAACGCACCTCCAGGGCCTCAAGCAGGCTGTCGACGCCCGACTGACTGCTGAGCATGCTGGGCACCACCACCAGGGTGCTTGACCCCGCCGGGATACCCTCCGAAAAGTCCATCCGGGGCAAGGGCCGCGGCGTCACCAGCAGCGTCGCCAGCCAGTTCGTCAGGGCCACCGCAAGCTGGCTCGCCACCGGGATCAGCACCACCACCAGGGGCAACAAGGCCCAGCGGGGCCATGCGCTCTCCAGCGCCTCCAGCATCAGCAGCCACACAACCAGTACCGTGGCAAGGACAATGGCGCCCAGATAGAGCAACAGGGGCACGCGCCGCGCCGCCCGGCGCAAGCCGTCCCGGAAACCGGTGCGCACGCCGGCCTCGCGCTCCAGCACCACGCGCCCTGCATCGATCAGGTAGTAACCGACGTGGCTCTCCCGCGCGCCCGTGCCCGGTGGCGCTGCCCTGGCCAGGTCCACGGCCTTGCGGGCAACCTCCCGCTCACTCAAGGAACCCTTCCGGGCAATCTCCTCGGTGGCATGGCGATAACGGTCACGGGTCGCAAAATCCATCCGTACGTAGATGCCGCCCGGGTCGCCGCGCAGGGTCTGCTCCACCAGGCTCAGGCTCTCCACGAAATCCTGCCAGTCCATCGCGCCGAGCACGCGCAGACTGCCAATGCTGTTGCTGATGGACATCTGATCGGCGGCCTGCTGTTGGTTCTCCGCCTGGACCAGATGGGTTATGGTCAGGCCCGACTGGGCCAGGCGCTGCTCGACCCAGGTCAGCGGCAAGGCCAGCGCCGGGCCGCGGCCCTGCAGGCGGCGGGCCAGTTCGGCAACAAAGCCGCCCCCCAAAGGGGGCCCCGAGCGCACCATGTCGGCGACCACCAGGATCAGGCTCTCCGGATCAGTCTCCACCGCAATGGTCATGCGGTCGGCCCACGAATCGGCAAGCCCGCGCTCAGCCCATCCCGCAGCAACCCCCACCCCCACCCGCCGCAGGTTCTCGATGACCGCCAGCCGCAGCATGATCGGAATGGCCCACAGCTCGCCAAGCTTGAGGGGGGCAACCGTCTGGTAGGCGGCCACGAAACGGCCCAGGCTGTCCGCATCGACCCGACCATCTCCGTGGGCCACAGCCTCCAGGGCAATGTCATACACCCGTGGCCGGCCGGAGGCCGACACGTCGCCCCCCAGGCGCGGTAGCTCGCGGCTATAGCCTTCCGGCAGCAGCCGTCGGGCCATGCGGATCTGTTCCTCGATCAAATAGAAGTTGTCGAGCAGCCACTCGCCCGCCGGGGCAATGCGGCGATTTCCCGCCACTGCTCCGGTCAGCAGCTTGCAGACCTCGATGAGGGTGCGTTCGTTGTCATCCAGCCGGGCCAGCAGACCATCGGGCACGGCGCGACCCGGGGCCGGGGAGTGCGCCTCGGCAAGCACCTTGCCGTGCCCGGCCATCTGATCGGCACCGAACAACTCGGCGCGCAAGGGAGGCTCCGGCGCCGCGGCTTCCCGCCGCCATACACCCTGCAGCCTGCCAAGGAAGCGGGATCTGAACTCGCGAAAGCCCTCCGCAACGGCCCTCACGAAAGCGCCCCCCCAAGCGCGCTTTGCTCCGGGGGAAGAGGCACGCGATCAATGACAGGGAGCTGAACTTCGGGGGAACGAACGACCATGGGGCACTTTCCGCAGTATCGCCATGCAACGGCTGGCGACGGACCGGGGCCTCTGCCGACAGCACTCCCCGGTGGACTTGCAGCCATCCTCGGCGGACGCGCGGCCCACCGGAAAGCGTGGCTCCGGCAAACAAACCTCGCGCTCAGCGTAGTGGGCGGGTGGCAACAGGGTCGGTACGCTGACGCACATAGGGCCGGGGCAACGCGGATTCGAGGCCCCATGTGCGCCAACGCACCGACCGCCCGGCCGACTCCGCCCACCCTCATGCCATCAGCTTTGATGCGGCGCTCCAACTGCGCCGAGGGCGCCGGCGCCCCGACACCTCGGGAACGACCTGACCGGCATCCACAAAGCCAAAACCGAGGAGAACACCATGACCCATCCGCTCACGCCGGCCGCCACGCGCCGGTTCAAGGCCGTACCGGGCAGCCCGAAGTCCTTTCCCGCCAGCCTGCTCCTCCTTCCGGCGGTGGCCCTGCTGAGCATCCTCAGCGGCTGCGCCGGAACACCCGCACCCACCGAACAGATGGCCGTGTCGTCTGCGGCCGTCGGGCGGGCCAGCGGCGCCGGCGCCACCGAAATGGCCCCTGCCGAAATGCAGATGGCCCGGGAGAAGCTCGACAAGGCAAAGCAGGCCATGACCCGGGAAGACTTCGACGAAGCCCGTCAGCTCGCCCAGCAGGCCCAGGTCGATGCCCAGCTCGCCGAGGCCAAGTCCCGCTCGGGCACGGCCCGCAAGGCGGCCGGCGAACTCCGGGAGGGCGTTCGCGTATTGAGCGAAGAGCTCGAACGCAAGAACAAGTGACCGCCCCGACACCACTTACCGAAAAAGGAATGACCATGACCAGAAACCGGATCTTCGCGATGAGCATCATCGCGCTCGCCACCCTAGCCGGCTGCAGTTCGCAGCCCGAAAAGAACGCCTTGCTGGACGAGGCACGCAGCAACTATCGGGTCGCCCAGAACGACCCCCAGGCCCGCGATCTTGCAGGTGCCGAGATGAGGCAGGCCGATGAGGCCATGAAGCTGGCCAACGCCGCATCGGAACGCGGCGACAAGGCCGCCGACGTGGACCATCTGGCCTATCTGGCCAAGCAGCGGGTTGCCATCGCCCAGGAGACCGGGCGCCAGAAGGCCGCCGAGAAGTCCGTCGACAGCGCCGAGGCCGGCCGCGACAAGGTACGCCTCGCCGCCCGCACAACCGAGGCAGACATGGCCCACCGCAGCGCCGACAGCGCCCGCCGGACCAGCGACGACGCCCAGGCCCGGAACCGTGACCTGGAAGCCCAGTTGAAGGCCCTCAACGCACGGCAGACACCCCGCGGCATGGTGATCACCATCGGCGATGTCCTCTTCGATGTGGACCGGGCCGAGATCAAGCCCGGCGGCACCCGCAACCTGGAGCAGTTGGTCGCCTTCCTCAAGACCTACCCCCAGCGCAGAGCCGCCATTGAGGGATTCACCGACAGCACCGGTAGCGACAGTCACAACCAGGCGCTTTCCGGCCGACGTGCCGAGGCGGTGCTCGCAGCCCTTGCGGGCATGGGCATCTCCAGTGATCGCCTCACCGCCCATGGCTACGGCGAGGCCTATCCGGTGGCCGGCAACGGCAACGCCGCGGGTCGTCAGATGAATCGCCGGGTGGAAATACTCTTGTCCGACGAGAGCGGGAAGATCTCCAGCCGCTGAGCGCGGGAGAGCAAATCCGGGGCCGGGTCGGCGGTAGCTGACCCGGCCCTTTGTTGCGTTCCGTGTCGCTCAATGGGCCACCCGCAGGTGCACGAAGGCCTCCGGAGACATCGGACGGTTCAAGTATGTGCGCAGACCTGGGTCGCATTGCGCGTGATGCAGAACATCGGCTTGGGTTCCCGTCTCGATGCCCGCGGCGCCGGTCCGCACACCAGCGACCCCTTCAATCAGCAGCGGGCACTGGAGCCCCGGAACTCACCCTGCGCCGACGCTCGGCGGCTTACTGCTTTCGACGGGCAGCGACCGGACGGCGCCGGTACTCATCTCGGCCCGGAAGAACTGATAGTTGTTGCGACCGCGGGCCTTGGCGCAGTACATGGCCGTATCGGCATTCCGCAGCACTGTTTCGGCGCAACCACCGTCATCGGGATAGACGCTGATGCCGATGCTGAGCGTCACGTGCAGCGCGTGCCCTCCGATACACTGGGGCCGCGAGAAAACCTGCAGCAGCTTGTCGGCGACACGGGCGGCATCCTCGATCCGCTCGATCTCGGACAACAGGATGACGAACTCATCGCCCCCCCTCCGGCACACCGTATCGGTCGTCCGCACACAGGCCACGAGCCGCTCAGCCACGACCTGCAACACAAGGTCACCGATGGCATGCCCAAGCGAATCATTGATGTACTTGAAGTAGTCCAGGTCGAGAAAGAGCAATGCCACCTGCTTGCCGCGACGACGGGCCATGCCGATGGCCTGGGTAAGACGCTCGCTGAGCAAGGCCCGGTTGGGCAAACCGGTCAGGAAGTCATGGTGGGCCAAGCGCTCCATGCGCGCAGCCATCGCCCGGGATTCACTCACGTCGTGAAAGACAATCACCGCGCCCGTCACCCGCCCTTCCCGGTTGTGGATTGGCGCAGCGGAATCCTCAATCGAGGTCTCGACGCCATCGCGGCGCAGCAACACGCAACCCGCGGCCAGGCCAACGATCCGGTCCTCGCTCATGGCGAGCCGGGCGGGGTTTCGGGCCGTCTCACGGCTGATGCCGTCGAGAATATGAAAGACCTCCGCAAGGGGCTGGCCCAAAGCTTCGTCCCGGGCCCAGCCCGTCATGGTCTCGGCAACCAGATTCAGGTAGGTGACCGTTCCGTCCACATCCGTGGTCAGCACCGCATCACCGATCGAATTGAGTGTGACCTGGGCGCGCTCCTTCTCGGCGAACAGCGCCTCTTCGGCCATGCACGCCGTGAGGTCGGCGGCCTTGCGCGCGGTGATGTCCTCAACCGTCAGCACACGCCCGCCGCCCCCCGGCGCGTCGGCCATCGCTGCCGCGTGCAGGCGCGCCCAGAGGATGCGCCCTTCCGCCAGCACCAGGCGCACCTCCAGCGGGTCCGGCGCGGCCCCCTCCGCCGCCTTTGTCCAGGCAGCCATCGCTCTCGGGCGATCATCCGGGTGCACGGCGTTCAGCCAGTCCGAGCCTTGCGCGCCCCCGAAATCCGGCCCCACGATCCCTCGATACACAGCGTTGGTGTAAACACAGACATCGTGCCGATCAGTGACGAAGATACCCAGCGGCAGCGCCTCGCCCATGGCCCTGAATAGCGCTTCGCGACCCGTCTGGGCACCTTGCGCACCATTGGGGCCGATCAGCAGGTTCGCAGGCGACTCGATCATGACCCCCCCTTCAGGCGCGCAGACTGGCCTTGGCCGGTGCGCCCCCGACACGCAGATTCCCTTCCCAGCCACATCCCATCGCGCGACAGCGATAGCGACGCACGGCAATGAACAGGCTCAACAGGCGCTCGGCAAGACGCACTGGCCCGCGACAGATCTCACCATGGCAGCGGGGGCAGCAACGAGCCTTGGTACCGGGCTCCCGCTCGCCCGGGGTCACGGGTGGAACGGAGGCGGCGCAGAGGCGACAGGGGCAGCCTCCTCTTCCCGAACATTGAGCAAGCCCCTTGATCGCCGCGTGCGACTCCCCTGGTTTTCGATCATTTGCAGGGCGAAGCGCGACTGCCCGGCATCGGCCTCCTTAGGCACGACGGGCGGCGTGAACCGCATGAATCTGCTCATGACTTGAATCCTTCAGTGTGTGCGCCGGCCCCGCCGATCCACCGGCAGGGCACGGTGTGCGGGGTCAGGAGGGGTCCTTGGGCGAGGCCTTTTTGCTCAGTGCTTCAAAACGCTTGATCTCCTCCTCAGCCTGATCCTTGGTGATGCCATAGCTCTCCTGGATCTGGCCAGCCAGGGAGTCACGCTTGCCCGCAATGACGTCCAGGTGGTCGTCGGTGAGCTTGCCCCACTGCGCCTTGACCTCACCCTTGAATTGCTTCCAGTTTCCTTCAACGATGTCCCAGTTCATGTGATGCTCCTCAAGTGGATAGACCTGCCGGCAGGATTGCCGGCAAGGTGTGCGGCTCAACGGCGGTTGAGCATGAAACCGGTGACGAATCCGAGCACCGCGGCGCCAGCCAGCACCTGCCAGGGGTGCTCCCGGACGAAATGGTCGGTGGCATCGGCCGAATGGCGGGCCTGGCGTGTGACGCTGTCGCGGGCATCGCACAGGGCGCTCCCGGCAGCGGAACGGGCGTCGGCCAACCCTTCCGTGGTCGCCTTGCCCATATCCGTAAGCAAGGCATCGGCACTGCCGACAATTCCTTTGAAATCGTTCATGAAACTCTCCTCCCGGCAATGGCCGGCAGCGTGAAATAGGGGCCGGACGGCCAACGGCGGCTGTCACCCGTCCGTCGAGACACAGCCTGCCCCTCTGCACTCCCACCGTCCGTACGCCAGCGAACACAGCCGGCCCTGCGTCGCTGCCGGGCGGGTATGTACGGTGGCGTACATACGCGACCCGCTCCCCCGCCGACAATGAATCGGTTACCAGGAAAGGAAGTTCGCCATGCTGATCGTTTTCAAATCCGCCGCCAGCGGTGACCTCATCACCTTCGAGAAGAACGCCAAGGAAATGCTCGATGTGCTGGGCAAGGACAGGAACGAGGGAAAGGGCATCATCACGCTGGCTCAACTCCCTGCCGCCATCACCCGCCTCAGGCAAGCCATCGACGAAGACGCGGCACGGCATGCCGCCGTGCCCGGCGAGGACGTGCCGGTGGCCGATGGAAGCGTGAGCTTTCACCAGCGGGCAGTGCCACTGCTCGACATGCTGGAGCGCGCCCTCAAGGATGCGGTGCCGGTCACCTGGGGAGTGTGACATCCGCATGCAGGGCACACCTGGCGGCAGACACGGCGAGGCGGTCCGCGAAGTCGCGCGTGTCTCTCATGCAGCGTGTCACGCCAGCGTTCGCCGCCGTGCTCCGGGAAAGGCGCCAAATCCGCATTCCGGCATGTGTGCGCTAGCGCCCCGACGCACCTCCCGTTCTGCCTCACCCTGCCGGAGATCAATCCTGGGAGCGCCCCTTGCCAGGAGCACCCGCCCTCAGGAGAGCCCCGTGTCGATGCTGCCCCTTGCCGCCACCAATAACCGCCTTCTCGCCGCGCTCCCCCGCGGCGAACGGCTGCACGTGCTCGAAGGCTGCGAACGGGTGGACCTGAAGTTCGGCGAAGTCCTCGCGGAGAGTGGCGAACCCATCCGTCACGTCTATTTTCCGACCCGCTGCGCCATCGTGCTGATCACCCTGCTGGATGAGCGGGCCAGCGTGGAGGTGGGGCTGGTGGGCAATGAGGGCGTGCTCGGCACGGCGCTCGCCCTCGACATGGGGGTGTCACCCCAGCGCGCCCTCGTTCAAGGGCCGGGTGGCGCACTGCGCATGACGGCAGACCTCTTCTGCCGCGCGCTCGAAGACAACCCGGAGTTCCAGCACGTGCTGAGACGTTACGTGCACGCGGTGATGGCCCAGTTGGCACAGACCGCGGGCTGCACCCGTTTCCATGTGGTGGAGGCGCGTCTGGCCCGCTGGCTGCTCATGACCCAGGATCGGGCCGACTCGAACGGATTTCATGTCACCCACGAGTTCCTGGCCCGGGTACTGGGCGTGCGGCGCGTCGGCATCACCCGGGCTGCCAAACGCCTGCAGGACCAGGGGCTGATCCGCTACGCCCGCGGAAACATCGTCGTGGTAGATCGCGCCGGACTCGAAACATCCGCCTGCGGCTGCTACGCCGCCGACAAGGCCAGTTACGCACGCAGCCTGTCGGGCAGAGGTATCGAAGCATGAACCGCCCCGGCCTGGTGATCACCTGCGAGCACGGCGGAAACCACATCCCCGCCGCCTACCGCCAGTACTTCCAGGGGCAGGACGCCGTGCTCCAGTCCCACCGGGGATTCGATGCTGGCGCGCTGATCATGGCGGAAGATCTGGCCAAGTCCTTCGGTGCCCCACTGGTATCGGCAACCGTGAGCCGCCTGCTCGTGGACCTGAACCGATCCGAACACAATCGAACACTCCACGCCACTGCGATCCGGCACCTGCCCTTCGCCGAGCGGCAGCACATCCTCGCGCGCTACTACCAGCCCTACCGCAGCCAGGCCGAGGATACGATTCGCCGGACCCTGGCAGTCCATGGCAGCGTTGTGCATCTGTCGTCCCACAGCTTCACGCCAGTGCTGGATGGACAGGTGCGTCACGCCGACATCGGCCTGCTCTACGATCCCCGCCGACCCGGCGAGCGGGCCCTGTGCTCCCATTGGAAAGCGGTGCTCTCCCGCATGGCGCCCCAACTCATCGTGCGTCGCAACTACCCCTACGCCGGCAGGGGCGACGGATTGACGTCCCACCTGCGCCGACACCTGGGGCCGGAGGCCTATCTGGGCATTGAGCTGGAAATCAATCAAAAGCACGTCGTCGCTACGGGTATCGATTGGCCCGCATTGCGCCGGCTCATCATCACCTCCCTGGGTGAGGCTCTGCTTGAAAGCACGGCGCCCGACTCCCCCCTTCCCCCCGCGCCATAGGTAGCCCGCCATGAAGATCCGCATTGGTTTCAGCCTGACCTACGAATGCCCCAACCCCACCCCGATGATCCTGAACCTGAACGTGCACTTCTCGCGCGCCGGCGACATGATCAGCGCCGACCACCTTCATGCCGACCCCCCTGTACCGCTGACCGGCTTCCGCGACAACTTTGGCAACTGGAGCACCCGCCTGGTTGCACCCCGGGGGCTGTTCACCCTCTCGAACGATGCGCTGATCCTCGACAGTGGCGCGCCCGACCCAGTTGTGCCCTACGCCAGGCAGACACCGGTGAATGAACTCCCCGACGACACCCTGATGTATCTGCTCGGCAGCCGCTACTGCGAGACCGACCGCCTGTCCGAAGTGGCCTGGCAGCTCTTCCACCACACCCCCCCGGGCTGGGCGCGGGTGCAGGCAATCTGCGACCACGTGCATGGACACATCCGGTTCGACTATGCCCACGCCCGCCCCACCAAGTCCGCCTGGGACGCCTGGCACGAAAAAGTGGGCGTGTGCCGGGACTTCGCCCACCTGGCCATCACCTTCTGCCGCTGCATGAACATTCCCGCCCGCTATTGCACCGGCTACCTGGGCGACATGGGCACGCCCCCGCCCTATGGCCCCATGGACTTCGCCGGCTGGTTCGAGGCCTGGCTGGACGGCCACTGGTACACCTTCGATGCCCGCAACAACGTACCCCGCATCGGGCGCGTGCTCATTGCCCGCGGCCGCGACGCCACCGACGTGGCCATCAGCAATACCTTCGGCCCCAACATCCTGAAGAACTTTGTTGTCCGCACCGACGCAGTGGCCGAAAGCCCCGATGCCAAGGGGCCGACCGGGCTCTGAGCCAGGCCCGGAAATCCGCGCCGACGGCCGGAATGGGCCGATTCCGTGTTACCAAAGGAGGATTCCATGCTATACACCATCGCCATAGTTCTGCTTGTCCTGTGGGTGCTTGGCCTCGTCACGTCTAGCTCCATCGGCGGCTTTGTCCACATACTGCTGGTCATCGCCATCATCGTTGTGGTCGTCCAGCTCGTCAGCGGACGCCGCTGAACCCACTGCGCCGCACCGCGCTCCGGATCAAAGTTCCACCCAGCATGGACTGAAGCATGACCAAAGGCAGCGCACCCCCTCCGCCATCCGCCGACGAGCTGCACGGAACGGCCCCGGTCGAGATCGGCTCGGTCGACATCAGCCAGGAAATGGCCCGATCCGACTTTCCGATTCTCGGCATCGGCTGCTCCGCCGGCGGGCTTGAAGCCCTGGATGCCCTGCTGGGAGGCGCACCCGCGGACAGCGGCATGGCCTTTGTCATCGTCCAGCACCTCGATCCGGAGCACGTCAGCACCTTGCCCGAGCTGCTGCAGCGCTCAACCGGAATGCAGGTGATCGAAGCCGGAGAGGGCGTACGGATCGAGCCGAACCACGTATACGTCATTCCGCCCAACAAGGATCTGTCTTTGCTCCATGGCGTCCTGCACCTGCTCGACCCCCTGGAAAAACGCGGCCTGCGCCTGCCCATCGACTTCTTCCTGCGCACACTGGCCGACGACTGTCGCGAGAGGGCCATCGGCGCGATCCTCTCCGGCATGGGCTCCGACGGCATGCTGGGCTTGGGCGCCATCAAGGAAAAAGGGGGCCTGACCCTGGCCCAGACCCCCGCAGATGCCCGCGCCAGCAGCATGCCCGACAGCGCCATCCAATCCGGTGTGGTCGATATCATCGCGCCAGCCGATGAAATGGTATCCCGCATCCTGGCTTACCTTCACCGCAGGCCGCTGCCGGCCGACCGGACACCCGAATCGGCCGAGCAAAGTGCCCTGGACCAGATCATCGTGCTGCTCCGCAACCGCAGCGGCAACGATCTCTCGCTCTACAAGCCGAGTACGCTGCACCGACGCATCGAGCGCCGCCTTGCCCTCCTCCAGATGGATGGCATTGCCGCCTACGTGACTTACCTGCGCAACAACCCGCAGGAGCTTGACCTGCTCTTCAAGGAGGTCTTGATCGGCGTCACCAGCTTCTTCCGCGATCCGGCGGTCTGGGCGTTTCTGAGCGACATTGCGCTCCCCGCCCTGCTCGCCCGACTGCCGGACCACTACACCCTGCGCGCCTGGGTTCCGGCCTGCTCGACGGGGGAGGAGGCCTATTCGCTGGCCATCGTCTTCAAGGAAGTCATTGAGCGCTTGAAGCCCGACAGGCACATCACGCTGCAGATCTACGCCACCGACCTGGATGGGGATGCCATCGACAAGGCTCGCAAGGCTTGCTACCCGGTCAATATCGCCGCCGATCTGTCGCCGGAGCGCCTGGCCCGCCGCTTCATCGCCGAGGACGGCGGGTACCAGGTGGACCGGAATATCCGGGAGATGGTGATCTTCGCACCGCAGAATGTCATTTCCGACCCACCCTTCACCCGCATCGACATACTCTGCTGCCGCAACCTGCTGATCTACTTTGGCCAGGCCCTGCAAAAAAAAGTGCTGCCGCTATTCCACTACGCGCTCAAGCCCGGCGGCATACTTGTGCTTGGCAGTGCGGAAACCACCGGTGAGTTCGCCAACCTGTTCGCCCCCCTGGACAAGAAGACCCACGTCTTCAAGCGCATCGATCAGGACACACGCTCACCGTGGCTGAGCTTTCCCACACGGACCACCGCCAACCACCCGGAAGCCGCCAGCGGGCGACCCGACTACCGGGACAGCATCGAATACCTCACCGACCAGCTGATCCAGCAACGTTTCTCCCCGGCGGCCGTACTGGTCAACGGCGACGGCGACATCCTTTACATCAGCGGCAAGACCGGCAAATACCTCGAACCCGCCGCCGGCAAGGTCAACATCAACATCCACGCGATGGCCCGCGACGGCCTGCGTGACGCACTGTGCAGTGCAATCCGCAAAGCCCGGCACAATGCCGGCCCCATTCATCTTGAAGGCCTGCAAGTGGAGAATGACGGGCGCACCCTGATGGTGGACGTCACCGTGCAGGGCGTCGACGAGCCCGAACCGCTGCGCGGCCGCGTACTCGTGGTGTTCACCGACGTGAAGAAACCCGCAGGAGGTCGCAGAAAGCGCCTGCCGCCCCTGTCCGACCGGGAAGCCGAGCTGCTGCTGGAGCTGAACCAGTTGCGCGAACAACTGCGGATCAACCAGGAAGAAATGCAGGCTTCCGTGGAAGAAGCCAGATCGGCCAACGAAGAACTCCAGGTCACCAACGAGGAACTCACCACCTCCAAGGAGGAGCTGCAGTCCATGAACGAGGAGTTGCAGACCATCAACGCCGAATTGCAGTCCAAGGTGGACGACCTGACCTGGGCGCGCAACGACATGACCAACCTGCTCAACAGCACCGAGATCGCCACGGTCTTCCTCGACAACGAGATGAAGCTGCGACGCTTCACCACCCACGCCACCCACCTCTTCAAACTGATCCCGAAGGACGTGGGGCGCCCGCTCTCGGACATCGTCACCGATCTGGACTACCCGCACTTGCAGGATGACGCCATGGCCGTGCTGACCACCCTTGTCTTCAGCGAAAAGGAAGTGGGAACCCGGGATGGCCGCTGGTATCGGGTTCGCATCATGCCCTACCGCACCCAGGACAACGTGATCGACGGCGTGGTGGTGACCTTCATCGACATCACGGCGATCAAGCAGTTCGAAGCCCGGCTCCATAGCTGAGGGGAATTCCATGGTGAAGGATCAGCGCCCCGGCAGCCCAATGCACGCATCGGACCTGCGCCATCGGGCCGAAGCCCGGGTGCGGCAGGGGGCACCCTCATGCCCGGACGAGACCGACGTGATGCGCCTGCTGCATGAGTTGCAAGTCCATCAAATTGAGCTGGAGATACAGAACGAAGAGTTGCGGGAAGCTTACGCCCAGGTGGAGACCAACCTGAAAGAGCTTGTCCGGCTCAACGCACACCTGGAAGAACGCGTGATCGAGCGCACCGCCGAACTGCTCGCCGCCCTTGAAACGGCCAGGGCGGCCGATCAGGCCAAGGGGCGGTTTCTCGCCACCATGAGCCACGAACTCAGGACGCCCATGAACGGAATCCTGGGCATGGTGCACCTGCTGCGGCGCAGCGGCCTCGACAGCCGGCAACAGGAACGGCTTGAAACCATCGATATCTCGGGCCGCCACCTGCTCGGCATCATCGATGACATTCTGGACTACGCCCGCATCGACGCGGGAAAACTCACGCTCGATCACAGCAACTACGATCTGGCGACAGTGGTCGGGAACACCGTCGCCATGGTGGCAGGCCTGGCCAAGGGCAAGGGGTTGCTGCTGAGCACGCGCCTTTCCGGCATGCCCGGGCAGCTATGCGGTGACGCCCGGCGTCTGGCCCAGGCGCTCCTCAACTATCTGGGCAATGCGGTCAAGTTCACCCACCGGGGCACGGTCATCCTGACGGGCAGCGTCCTGGAGGAAACGGACAAGGATTATCTGCTGCGTTTCGAGGTGGCCGATACCGGTATCGGCCTGACGCCGGAGCAGATCGCCCCGCTCTTTGAAGCCTTCATCCAGGCGGACGACTCGACGACGCGCCGGTACGGCGGTACCGGGCTGGGACTGGCCATCACCCGGCGCATTGCCCGGCAGATGGGGGGAGACACGGGCGTCACGAGTACGCCGGGTGAAGGCAGCCGCTTCTGGCTGACCGTTCGGCAGGGCAAGGTCTCCTCCACAAGCCCCATCCCCTGAATGAAACGACACGTCAGCACCCGTCGGACGGCCATCCGCCCCGGTGCCGTCACGCCGGGGCAGCCTTGTCCTCCTCGCGGGTGATGTCGATCACCACCATGCGGCACTCCCGGCCGTCGGCGTCCGCGATCGCCTCGATCTTCACCCGCGCCGCGGGACGCTGACTCGTGGCGATGAGCGGGATCTCGCAGGTTTGCCGCATCTGAGTGGTCAGAACCGTAGCAATCATGGCAGAGAACACGGGCAAGGACGCGGGCTCCACCGAAGCCGCGAAGCGGAAGCGCCCCATCTGCGAGCGCTTGATGCCGAGCAGGATGGCCCCCGCCAGATTGACCTGCAGAATCACGCCCTGGGCATCGAGCGTGAAGTAGGCGACGGGCGCGAAATCGTAGATATCCGCGTACTTCTCCCGCAGGGCATCGGCCTCCTGGTAGGCGTGCTGCAACGCTTCGTTATGCATCTCCAGCTCGATCTGATGAACCTGCAGCTCATGCACCAGATTCGAGGTATCCCATCGGGACGCCGGCACAGGCCCGGTCGCGGCCCCTTGGGTCTGACGCAGACGGGCCTCGGCACGCTGGCGCAGGGTGGCCGGGTTGGGCCGGACCCGGTGCCGGGCAAGACCCGCAGCACTCATCGCGAAGAGTCTTCGATACTCGGCCTTGACCGCCCCGTAGCATTCGCACACCCGGGCCTCCAGGCCCTCACGATCGGTGACGGTAATACGGCCCCGCCGATAGTGGATCAAACCGGCCGCCTGGAGTTTTCCGGCGGCCTCTGTCACTCCCTCCCGGCGCACCCCCAGCAGATTCGAGATCAACTCCTGGGTCACATCAAGCTGATGGCCCTCGATCAGGTCGAGGCTGAAGAGCAGCCAGCGGCACAACTGCTGATCCACCGAGTGGTGCCGGTTGCAGAGAACATTCTGGGCAATCTGGGTGAACAAGGCCTGGGTATAGCCCAGGGCCAGCCGATGCAGGCCCACGCCCTGGTCGAGCTCCCAGCACAGCACTTCGGCCCGCAGGCGATAGGCCTCCCCCGCACACTGCACCACCACCTTGTGATTGGTTGTCTCTCCCCCCAGAACCAGGGTGATGCCAACCATGCCGTCCTTGCCGGTCATCGCCACCTCGGCGGTCGAGCCGTCTTCGGCGGTGGAGATCAAGGAGAAGACACAGGTGGTGGGAAAGTACGCAAACGGAAGGGTGTCACCCGCCTCATACAGCACGCAGCCTGCCGGCAGCGTGATGAGTTCCAGGTCGTCCGCCAGCCGGGACAGCTCATCGGCGGGCAATGACGCAAGGATCCGGTTCAGTTGTGGCGTCGGGGAATCGGCGGGAACGGGAATAGGGGGCTGTCTGGGCATACCCGATGACTCCTGTTTCTGGACTATTTCATCCCGAGTGCTACAGCATAGCCCATAAAGTCCATTGTCCCCTGCCATTTCGGCGCTCATTGAGCCCCCGCCACCCCCCCCTGCGCACCGATCCAATGCGGCACTTCGTGCCCATGCACCGGCGGAGTGCCCTGCCTGGCTCCCACACACGGCGGTTGCGCCAGGGTCCGTCCCCTCCGGACCCTTGCCCCGCCCGGAGATCCCGGTGCGGGAAGCACCCTGGCATGCCACGTGCTTTTATAACTCCCGAGAGGGGCGAATCGAATCACATCGCTTTCGCTTCTTCGAAGGGCGGCTAGGGTTCCGGTCCCGGGTTCGGCGTGATGAGCGTCACCGGGGATGTCTGGTCCGAGAGCCGCCGGCCAGGAAGTGCCGCTTGACCACCATCGGCATGACCGGCTCCACGGAGGGATAAAAGCCCGGGAGGTTCGCTTTGAATGAAGCGCCCTCTCGCCCATTTATCCGACTCGCAAGGGAGCCCTGTCATGCACCACGCTGAAAGCCGTCCTGCCCGCTGTCCCCGCCTCCTCGGCAATCCCGTCCGTACCTCCCCGTCCCGCAGCCCCTTCGGTGCAGCCTTCTCCCGTTTCCGCAAAGGTCTGGGTGCCCTCGGGCTCGGCCTGGCGCTGGTGGGTGCCAGCACGCCGGCCCTGGCCGAACTGAAGGTCGGCGTCTCCGACTGGCCGGGCTGGGTGGCCTGGTATGTGGCCGAGCAGAAGGGCTTCTTCAAGAAGCACAAGGCCGACGTGAAGCTGGTGTGGTTTGCCAACTACACGGATTCGATCTCCGCCCTGTCCTCCGGCCAGCTCGACGCCAATTCCCAGACCTGGTCCGACACCATGGGCCCGCTGGCCAAGGGCCTGCCCCTCAAGGCCGTGCTGGTCAATGACAACTCCGCCGGCAACGATGCGCTGATGGTCAGCGGCAAGATCAAGGGCTTTGCCGACCTGAAGGGCAAGAGCATCGCGCTGGAAGAGTTCAGCATCTCCCACTTCGTGCTGGCCACCGCGCTGGCCAAGAACGGCATGAGCCAGAAGGACGTGAAGGTCGTGAACCTGTCCGCCGGCGATGCGGCGGCGGCCTTCCTGTCCGGCCGGGTGGATGCGGCCGTGGTGTGGAACCCCTGGGTGGCGCAGATCGAAAAGAGCGGCAAGGGCAAGGCCTTGTTCACCTCCAAGGACATGCCGGGCCTGATCCCTGATCTGCTGGTGGCCCAGGACAAGGCCATCAAGGCCAAGCGCAAGGATCTGGTCGGGATGATCCGGGCCTGGTTCGACACCGAGAAGTTCATCCGCGACAACCCGGATGAGGCCGCGAAGATCATGGCCAAGGTGGTGGGCATGAAACCGGAGGAATACAAGGTCTTCCTGCCCGGCACCCGCTTCTTCGATGCCGCCGCCAACCAGACGGCCTTCAACGCGGCCGATCCCAAGTCCCTGCTCGGCGTGGCCCCGACCATCGCCAGCTTCCTCCTCGACAAGAAACTGATCGACGGCAAGCCCGACGCGGGCAAGGGCATCGACGCCTCGCTGCTGACCGAAGCCCTGGGCAAGTGAGACGGGCATGAGCGCACGCAAGGGAGCCGAAGGAGGGCGCAGCCCCCTTTGGCAGATCCGCACTGCCATTGATCCACGGCAATACTGGCTGCTGGCCCTGGGCGGGCTGCTGGCACCGCTGCTGGCATGGGGCCTGGCGAGCAGCCTGGACGGGGTGGACAAGGTCTTCCTGCCCGGGCCGGCCGATGTGTTGTCGCGCATGTGGAGCTGGGCCGTGGAGGACGAGCTGGCCGGCGACGTGGCCATCAGCACCTGGCGGGTGGTGGCGGGCTGGGCCTTGTCGGCGGTGATCGCCCTGCCCCTGGGCCTGTTCATCGGCAGCTACCGCGCGGTGCAGGCCCTGCTTGAACCCCTCACCGACTTCATCCGTTACATGCCGGCGGTGGCTTTCATTCCGTTGGTGATGCTGTGGGTGGGCATCGAGGAGGGTTCCAAGGTGGCCATCATCTTCATCGGCACCTTCTTCCAGATGGTGCTGATGGTGGCCGAGGACGTGCGCCGGGTGCCCCTGGCCCAGATCGAGGCAGCCCAGACCATGGGCGCCAGCCGCGGCGAGATCATCGAGAAGGTCATCGTGCCCTCCGCCAAGCCGGCGCTGCTGGATACCCTGCGGGTCACCATGGGCTGGGCATGGACCTACCTGGTGGTGGCCGAGCTGGTGGCTGCCAACTCGGGCCTGGGTTATGCCGTGCTCAAGGCTCAGCGCTTCCTGCAGACCGACAAGATCTTTGCCGGCATCCTGATGATCGGCCTGATCGGGCTGATCATCGACCAGGGCTTCCGCCTGTTGCATCGCAAGGCCTTCCCCTACCTGGCCGGGAGACACTGATGGGTGCCAACATCGAGATCCGTGACGCCTTCAAGACCTTCGGTCACGGTCCCCGCGCCATCCAGGCCCTGGAGAAGGCCAGTCTGGACATCCGCCCCAACGAGTTCGTCACCTTCGTGGGCGCCTCGGGCTGCGGCAAGTCCACCCTGCTGCGCATGATCGGCGGGCTGGAGAGCCTGAGCAGCGGCAGCATCGCCGTCAATGGCCAGCCCATCACCGGCCCCGGGGTGGACCGGGCCATGGTGTTCCAGCACTACAGCCTTTACCCCTGGCTCACGGTGCTCGACAACATCCGCTTCTGCCGCCAGCTCAAGGCCCACACCCGCGACCGCACCTCGGCCGACGTGGAGAAGGCCTCCGGCCGGGCCGATGCGCTGATCCGCCTGATGGGCCTGAGCCACGTGGCCCACGCCTACCCCAACCAGCTATCGGGGGGCATGCAGCAGCGGGTGGCCATTGCCCGGGCCCTGATGAGCCGGCCGCCCATCCTGCTGATGGACGAGCCCTTTGGCGCCCTCGATGCCCAGACCCGGGAGGTCATGCACGACCTGATCCGCCACGTCCATCGCATCGAGGGCAGCACCATCGTCTTCGTCACCCACGACGTGGAAGAGGCCATCTATCTGGGCCAGCGCATCGTGCTGATGGCCCCCCGCCCCGGCCGCATCGACACCCTCTACGACGTGCCCCTGCCCGCCGAGCGCCACCAGGACATGAAGCTCGCCCCCGAGTTTCTCGCCCTCAAGCGCGGGATCCTGGAGCGCATCCGCGAGACCTCCGGCATGAAGACCGACCTGGAGCAACTGGCGCGCCTCTCCGCCGCCGCTGCCGACCTGGAGACCTGAACCATGAATCCCCTGCTCACCCCCACCGCCGCGGTGGACATCGACACCCGCTGGCAGCAGATCGCCCCCGACCTGCCCGCCGAAAAAGTGCTGTTCTCGGACGTGATCCCCGGTGGCTGCCACTGGTCGTGGATGCTGCCCCGGGGCACCACCCTGCGCCTGGTGGCCCAGGACGCCGGCGCCAACCTGTCGGTGGTGCTCTACAACGCCCGCCAGAAGCTCGAACGCTACAACATGCCCGACTCCCTCAAGGCCCAGCACACCGCCCACTACAGCCGTGGCCATGTGCTGATGAGCGACATGGGCTGCGCCATGGCCTCCATCACCGCCGACAGCCTGGGCTGGCACGACCCCCTGGGCCTGCTCCTCGACGCCCCGCGCATGCGCGCCAAGTACGGCGAGCACGGCTACCAGCAGTACCGCAACGGCATGTACCGCTCGGGCCGCGACGGGCTGCTCATCGAGATCGGCAAGTACGGCCTGACCCGCCGCGACCTGGTGGCACCGGTGAACTTCTTCAGCAAGGTCAGCGTGGATGCGGAAGGCCGCTTCGCCTATCACCCCCACCACGCCCGGGCTGGCGACCACGTGGACCTGCGCCTGGACATGGACGTCATCGTCGCCGTGTCAGCCGCGCCCCACCCCCTTGACCCCCGCCAGGACTACGCCCCCGCCGCCGTCGGCCTCACCGCCTGGCGCTCCGGCCCGGCCCGGCAGGACGACTTCTGCCGCGGCTTCCGCCCGGAATGCGCCCGCGCCCTGCACAACACCGACATGCAATACCTGGCCTGAGGAGACGCCCATGACCGCCACCGCCATCCGCATCCGGGAAAGCGCCCTCGACCCGGCCAAGGCCATGTACAGCGCCACCCTGCCCGCCGGCGAACCCTGGCTGCACGAAGTGAAGCAGGGCCAGACCCTGCGCATCGTCGACCTGGAAGGCAACCAGGCCGCCGACATCCTCTTCTACAACCGCCACGACACCGACGAGCACTACAGCGTCACCGACACCATCCTGCACCAGGGGGGCATCTACCTGACCACCGGCTCGGTGCTGATGAGCAGCGAAGGCCGACCGATGCTGACCATCGTCGCCGACACCTGCGGCCGCCACGACACCCTGGGGGGTGCCTGCGCCGCCGAGAGCAACACCGTGCGCTACGCCCTGCACAAGAAGTACATGCATAGCTGCCGCGACAACTACCTGCTGGCCATCCAGCACTCGGACTCGGGGCTCACCAAGGCCGATCTGGTGCCCAACATCAATTTCTTCATGAACGTCCCCGTCACCGCCGACGGACAGCTCAAGTTCGACGACGGCGTCTCCGGCCCCGGCAAGTACGTGGAGCTGCGCGCCGAGATGGACCTGTGGGTGCTGGTCTCCAACTGCCCGCAACTCAACAACCCCTGCAACGCCTACAACCCGACGCCGGTGCAGTTCCTCATCTGGGGCTGATCCCACACCGCACACTTCCGGCACGCGCCGGCCCCCCGGGACGACCCGGGCGGACAGGAAAGACCAGGCGGGACGACCCGCCGCCCTTTTCGCGAGACACCACCATGTTCAGCAAAGTCCTCATCGCCAACCGGGGCGCCATCGCCTGCCGGGTGATCCGCACGCTGAAGAAGCTCGGCATCGCCTCCGTCGCGGTGTACTCGGAGGCCGACGCCAACTCCCTGCACGTCAGCCTGGCGGACGAGGCCGTGTGCATCGGCCCGGCCCCCGCCGCGGAGAGCTACCTGAAGGCCGACACCATCCTCGAAGCCGCCCGCGCCACCGGCGCCCAGGGCATCCACCCGGGCTACGGCTTCCTCTCCGAAAACCCCGACTTCTCCGACGCCTGCGAGGCCGCCGGCATCGCCTTCATCGGCCCCACCCGCGCCCAGATGCTGGCCTTCGGCCTCAAGCACACCGCCCGCGAGCTGGCCGAGCAGGCCGGTGTGCCGCTCCTGCCCGGCAGCGGCCTGCTCGATGACGTGGCCCACGCCCGCCTTGAGGCCGCCCGCATCGGCTACCCGGTGATGCTCAAGAGCACCGCCGGCGGCGGCGGCATCGGCATGCGCCTGATCGGCGCCGAGGCCGAACTGGACGAGGCCTACGCCTCGGTGGACCGCCTGGCCCGGGCCAACTTCAAGGAAGCGGGCATCTACCTGGAAAAGTACGTCACCGCCGCCCGCCACATCGAGGTGCAGGTGTTCGGCGACGGCCAGGGCCGCGTGCTGGCCCTGGGCGAACGGGACTGCTCGGTGCAGCGCCGCAACCAGAAGGTCATCGAAGAGACCCCGGCGCCGGGCCTCACGGCCGAACAGCGCGCCAGCCTGGCGGCCACCGCCGTGCGCCTGATGGAATCCATCGCCTACCGCTCGGCCGGCACGGTGGAGTTCGTGATGGATGCCGACAGTGGCGCCTTCTACTTTCTGGAAGTGAACACCCGCCTGCAGGTGGAGCACGGCGTCACTGAAGAAGTCACCGGCACCGACCTGGTGGAATGGATGGTGCTGCTCGCCTCCGGCGATCTGCGCCTGCCCGCCACCGCGCCGCAGCCCCGGGGTGCCTCCATCCAGGTGCGCCTCTACGCCGAAGACCCGGCCAAGAACTTCCAGCCCTCGTCCGGCCTGCTCACCGAAGTGCGCTTTCCCGAGGGCGTGCGGGTCGAGACCGCCGTCACCACCGGCTCTGAGGTGCCCCCCTACTACGACCCCATGGTGGCCAAGATCATCGTGCACGCGGAAACCCGCGAAGCCGCCACCGACAAACTCATCGCCGCCCTCGACGCCACCCGCGTGTACGGCATCGAGACCAACCGGGCCTACCTGCGCCAGATCCTCGACGGCGAGGTGTTCCGCGCCGGGCGCCAGACCACCCGCTACCTCAACAGCTTCGACTACCGCCCCAGCACCTTTGACGTGCTGGAAGCCGGCGTGCAGACCTCGGTGCAGGACTGGCCGGGCCGTACCGGCTATTGGGACGTGGGCGTGCCCCCCTCCGGCCCCATGGACGACCTGGCCCTGCGCGCCGCCAACCGCCTGGTGGGCAACCCCGAAGGCGCCGCCGGCCTGGAATGCACCATGACCGGCCCGACCCTGCGCTTCAACTGCGACGCGGTGATCGCCCTCACCGGCGCCCCCACCGCCGCCACCCTGGACGGCGAGCCCCTGGCCTTCTGGCAGGCCCATGCGGTCAAGGCCGGCGCCGTGCTGAAGATCGGCGCGGTGAGGGACGCCGGCTGTCGCAGCTACCTGGCCGTGGCCGGTGGCATCGACGTGCCCGACTACCTGGGCAGCAAATCCACCTTCACCCTCGGCCAGTTCGGCGGCCACGCCGGCCGCTGCCTGCGCCTGGGCGACGTGCTGGCGATCCAGCCCACCACCGCCCTGCCCGCCCCCCTGGCACTGCAGGCCCCCACCTACGGCCACCACTGGGAAGTGGCCGTGCTCTACGGCCCCCACGGCGCGCCGGACTTCTTCACCGACCCGGACATCGCCAGCTTCTTCGTCACCGACTGGGAGATCCACTACAACTCCAGCCGCACCGGCGTGCGCCTGATCGGCCCCCGGCCGGAGTGGGCACGGACCGACGGCGGCGAGGCCGGCCTGCACCCCTCCAACATCCACGACAACGCCTACGCCATCGGCGCCATCGACTTCACCGGCGACATGCCGGTGATCCTCGGCCCGGACGGCCCCAGCCTGGGCGGCTTCGTGTGCCCGGCGGCGGTCATCCAGGCCGACCTGTGGAAGCTCGGCCAGCTCCGCCCGGGCGACACCCTGCGCTTCGTGCCGGTGAGCGCTGCCACCGCCGCCCGACGCCTGGCCGAGACCGACTCCGCCCTGGGCCACGCCGATACCCCCCTGGCCACGCCGGTCGTCGCCGAACCCGAGACGGTCACCACCCCGGTGCTGGCCGAGCTCCCCGCCGCCGGCGAGCGCCCCCGGGTGGTCTATCGCCAGGCGGGCGACGCCTACCTGCTGGTGGAGTACGGCCCGCTGGTGCTGGACCTGGAGCTGCGCTTCCGCGTGCATGCCCTGATGGACTGGCTCAAGGCCCACCCCCAGCCCGGCATCATCGACCTGACCCCGGGCATCCGCTCCCTGCAGCTGCACTTCGACGCCCGCCGCACCGAGCGCAGCGCCCTGCTCGCCGCGCTGATCGCCGCCGAGGACGCCCTGCCCGCCATCGACGACATGGCGGTGCCCAGCCGCACGGTGTACCTGCCCCTGTCCTGGGACGACCCCGCGACCAAACTCGCCATCGAGAAGTACATGCAGTCGGTGCGGAAGGACGCCCCCTGGTGCCCGTCCAACATCGAGTTCATCCGCCGCATCAACGGGCTGGATTCCATCGACGAGGTCTATCGCACCGTCTTCGAGGCCAGCTATCTGGTGCTGGGCCTGGGCGACGTCTACCTGGGCGCCCCGGTGGCCACCCCCATGGACCCACGCCACCGCCTGGTCACCACCAAGTACAACCCGGCCCGCACCTGGACCCCCGAGAACGCCGTGGGCATCGGCGGCGCCTACATGTGCGTGTATGGCATGGAAGGCCCCGGCGGCTACCAGTTCGTCGGCCGCACGGTGCAGATGTGGAACCGCTGGCACCACGGCGCCCGGGGCACCGGGCAGTTCGACAAGCCCTGGCTGCTGCGCTTTTTCGACCAGGTGCGCTTCGTGCCGGTGAGCGAGGCGGAGCTGCTGCAACTGCGCAAGGATTTCGCTGCCGGGCGCGCCGGGTGCGCATCGAGGAAGGCGTCTTCCGCCTGGCCGACTACCGCCGCTTCCTGGCCGACGAGGCCGCCCCCATCGCCGCCTTCAAGGCCCGCCAGCAGGCCGCCTTCGAAGCCGAGCGGGAACGCTGGAAGGCCGCCGGCCAGGCCGAGTACATCAGCGAGGCCGACATCGCCGCCGCCGCCGCCGACTCCGAGCTGGACCTGCCCGAAGGCGCCCGCCTGGTCGCCAGCTACGTACCCGGCAACATCTGGAAGGTGCTGGTCGAGGCCGGCCAGCAGGTGAAGGCCGGTGACCCGCTGGTGATCGTCGAGTCCATGAAGATGGAGTTCACCGTCACCGCCCCCGAAGACGGCGAGGTGCTGAAGCTCCTCTGCCGCGAAGCCACCCCCGTCGCCGCCGGCCAGGATCTGCTGATCCTGCACACCACGCACTGAGATGAGAGACACCGCCATGCTCCCCACCCGCCTCGACCTCGCCACCCTGGCCGCCGCCTACCGCAACGGCCTCAAGCCCTCCGAGCTGTTCGCCCACCTGCACGCCCTGGCCGCCGCCGACACGCACCACGCCTGGATCAGCCTGCTGCCCGAGGCCGAGCTGCTGGCCCGCGCCCGCGCCCTCGACAACCAGGACCCGGCCAGCCTGCCCCTTTATGGCGTGCCCTTCGCGGTGAAGGACAACATCGACCTGGCCGGCCTCCCCACCACCGCCGGCTGCCCCGATTACGCCTACGCCCCCGCCGACAGCGCCCCCGTGGTGGCGCGCCTCCTTGCCGCCGGCGCCATTCCCCTCGGCAAGGCCAACCTGGACCAGTTCGCCACCGGCCTCAACGGCACCCGCTCGCCCTACGGCGCCTGCCGCAACGCCCTCCAGCCCGACTACATCTCCGGCGGTTCCAGCTCCGGCTCGGCGGTGGCGGTGGCGGCGGGACAGGTCAGCTTCTCCCTCGGCACCGACACCGCCGGCTCCGGCCGGGTGCCGGCAGCCTTCAACAACCTGGTCGGCCTCAAACCCACCTGCGGCCTGCTGTCCACCCGTGGCGTGGTGCCGGCCTGCCGCTCCCTGGACGCGGTCTCCATCTTTGCCCTGACCGCTGCCGACGCCGCCGCAGTGTTCGGCGTAGCCCGCGGCTTCGACCCGGACGACGCCTACAGCCGCGAAGCCCAGCCCCACGGCCGGCGCTTCAACGCGGGTCAGCCCTTCCGCTTCGGCGTCCCCCGCGACACCCAGCGTGCCTTCTTCGGCGACACCCACAACCCCGCCCTCTTCGAGGCCGCCATCGCCCGCCTGGAAAGCCTGGGCGGCACCCGCGTCGAACTCGACTTCGGCCCCTTCCTGGAAACCGCCAGCCTGCTCTACGGCGGCCCCTGGGTGGCCGAGCGCTACCACGCCATCCGCGACTTCATCGAACAGAAGCCCGGCTCGGTCTTCCCCGTCACCCGGGAGATCACCCTGGGCGGCGGCAAGGCCAGCGCCGTGGAAGCCTTCGACGCCTTCTACAAGCTCAAGGCCTACAAGCGCCGCTGCGACGCCGCCTGGAACGAGGTGGACCTGATCCTCACCCCCACCGCCGGCCGCCACCCCACCATTGCCGCCATGCAGGCCGACCCGATCCGCCTCAACACCGAGCTGGGCTATTACACCAACTTCATGAACCTGCTGGACTACGCCGCCGTGGCCGTGCCGGCCGCCTTCCGCCCCGACGGTCTGCCCTTCGGCGTCACCCTGCTTGCCCCGGCCCATCAGGACGGCCCCCTGCTGGAGCTGGCCGCCCGCTGGCAGCACAGCACCGCCCTGCCCCTGGGCGCCACCGGCCAGCCCCTGCCGGAGGCCGCCGCGCCCGCCAGCGGCGTGCCCGACGGCATGCTGCGTGTCGCCGTGTGTGGTGCTCACCTGTCGGGCCTGCCCCTCAACGGGCAGCTCACCCAGCGCAAGGCCCGCCTGATCGGCGCCGTACGCTCGGCGCCGGAGTACCGCTTCTATGCCCTGGCCGGCGGCCCGCCCCTGCGCCCCGGCATGGTCCGGGTGGCCGAGGGCGGCGCCAGCATCGAGATGGAAGTGTGGGAACTGCCCGCCAGCGAGTTCGGCAGCTTCGTCGGCGGCATCCCGGCCCCCCTGGGCATCGGCAAGGTGCGCCTGGAGGACGGCAGCCTGGTCTGCGGCTTCATCTGCGAAGGTGCCGGCCTGGAGGGCGCCGAGGACATCACCCACCTGGGTAGCTGGCGCAGGTGGCTGGCGAGCCGGGGCGGGAACTGACATGAAAAAAAACGGCCATCACTTGACAGTGACGGCCGTTGAAAACCAGGGAGCCCGCCGGGAGAGGGAGGTGAAGAAGACGGGCAGTGATCCTGGTTGAAGGAAC
>ERZ795056.807-NODE-807-length-38483-cov-5.635006_pt1 | contig 38483 bp, 33 predicted proteins | sample MGYA00375140_ERZ795056 | MGnify/ENA primary metagenome ERZ795056 (study PRJEB30185, sample SAMN05720227) | activated sludge metagenome | isolation source: Anaerobic digester | place: USA | collected 2015-03-09 ...
TCATCTTCCTGCTCGTCCATACCTTGGCCATGCATGAGACAGGATATCGACTCCAGGAACGTCAGCTCAAGAATCTGGTGCACCAGATCTCTTCCGAAGTCGAGCAGCGCGGCATGACAGTCGTTTCGATTGCAGGGATGGCTTCCCGCTTTCTTCCCGGACAGGAAGCGCTTTTTGAAAAAATGATCCAGGCACTGCCGGGGGGGCAGTGGTACGGTGGCTTGGCACTCCGTGAGGCCGATGGAACCCTCTTGTCCAGTCGCACCGGAACCAGCCAGGTGCAGATCAGGATCCAGGCTGACCGGGGACGGCCTGAATTCGAAAACGAAACCAACGGATACCTGGTTTTCTCCAGTGCTGCCTGCAGCACCCCCTGCCTGGTTGCCAGGGCCATGATTGGCCAGGGACGATGGCTCAGTCTCTATTTTTCATCGGAGGTCCTGGGACTGGAATATTCCATCCGGCGACTGCGATCTCTCGGGATCCGTGCCGTTTTGACCCTGGAGAACCGCCAGATCTTTGCGAGTTCCTTCCAGCAGCGTCTCGAAGGTCTTCCTCTCTCCGTGCTGCTCCCGATCCGGGAGGGTGTCGATGGTACGGACAAGCAGGATTTTCTCCCCGAAAGGGGACGGAAACAGCTCCTGATTGTGACCAATGGAGCCAAACAGGAAGGCATCAACATGGAGACCGTTTGGGAGACCATCCGCTTTCCCGGTGAGCGGCTCCGGCTCTATCTTCTGACTCCCGAAGAGCGGGCCCTGATCGATGCCAGGCCTTCCTTTGTATACACAATCTTCCTTCACGCCTTCGTTGTCGTCATCAGTCTGGTCGCCATCGGTTTCTTCATTTTCCTTTACAGAAGACTGGGACGGATCCGCGAGGATGCCGCCCAGATTCCGGAATTGCGGCAGAATGTCACGCGACTCAAAGAAACCAGCCTGCGCTATTCGACCCTCTTCAACTCGATGATTGACGGGATACTGCTTCTGGACATGCACGGCAGAATCCTGGACTGCAACCGGACCTTTGCCGAAATGCTGGGATACGAAACGGGCGAACTGATCGGTACAAACCAGCGACTTTTGACACCACCCCGGTTTTGGCAGACCGAGAACGAGAGTGTCTTTGCACAGGTCTCGAGCTGGGGCTTTACCAAGGATTACGAAAAAGAATTTATCAGGAAAGACGGGAGTACGGTTCCGGTGATGATCAATTCCTGCCTGATCCGCGAATCCGATTCAAAAAGCGGATCGATCCTTTCGACCCTGCGCGATATCTCCGAACAGAAGCGTGCCTTGGACGAGATCAACCGGCTGAATCTTCTCCTCGAGGACATCATCGAGTCGAGTACCCTCTGTATCCTGACCCTGGACGAGCGGCTGCGCATCAGGATGGTCAACAGTTCTGCCGAACGGTTTTTCCGGATTGAGCGGGCGATGGTGATGGGTTCTCCGCTCTTTGAATCAATACCCTTTTTCGAACGTTTGCGCAGTCTGTTCGAACGGACGATCAGTGAAAACAAGCCGATGTTCCAGGGCAATGAGACCGTTGTATTCGGTGAAAATGACGAGAAGCACGTCAATATCACCATCTATCCGCTGCATTCCCGCGAATCAGGCAGCGTTGCCATCCATCTGGAGGATATCACGGATCATGTCCACCTCGAACGGCGGCTCTTCCAGTCCCAAAAAATGGAGGCCTTGGGGACATTGGCCAGCGGATTTGCCCATGACTTCAACAACCTTCTTTCAGGGATCTTCAGTTACCTGACAGTCATCAAGATGAAGACTACGGATGACGAGGTTCTCGAACCGCTCGATCTTGTGTACAATATTGCCAAGCGGGCTTCAACGCTTGTCAAACACATTGTGACCTTTTCACGGAGCAGCCAGATCAGGGCTGTGCCCGTGAATATCGGCTCCGTGATTGATGAAGTCGTCGCCATGATCCGGGAGTCCTTTCCGAAAAATATCGACTTGCAGACTGTTGCCTGTGATGATGATTGCTGGATACTCGGAGACCAGTCACAGATCGCCCAGGTCCTCCTCAATCTCTGCATCAACGCCCGGGATGCCATGCCCTCGGGCGGTGTTCTCGCCATCTCCCTTGAAAGACTCCGCATCAGTGAGGAGGATGCCCGCCGGTTCAGACTGCTCAAGCCCGGAAACACAGTCCGTGTGACGGTCAGCGATACAGGGATGGGGATCGATCCGGCCATCGCGGACAAGATTTTCGACCCATTTTTTACCACCAAGAGTGACCGGAACGGGACAGGGATGGGACTCTTCATCGTGTACGGGATTCTCCGCAGCCATCGCGGGGATATCGAGTTGTCAAGCACACCGGGCAAAGGGACATCCATCAGCATCTTCATCCCGCTTTCCGGACCACCCGAAAACGGAGAAACCCTCCCGGAAAATGAGGCCTGTTCACAAAAAACCGGAAATACCGAGTTGCGGGGGCGACTCGTTGTCATCGATGACGAAGAGATCATCGGAGGAGCCCTGCGGGAAGGATTCAGCCGGATGGGATTCGAGGTCCGGACAGCGTTGAACGGAGCAGAGGGGCTGCGTCTCTGCCGGGAGAGCCGGCCAGACCTGGTCATCCTGGACATGATTATGCCCGGACTGGGGGGGGAAGAGACATTCGATCTCCTCAAGGCGGAGTATCCCGACCTCAAGATCGTGATCCACACCGGGTTTACCCAAGGGGATGTCGAACAGCGGATGCTCGAGAAGGGCGCACTGGATGTTCTGCACAAACCCTACGAAATGACTGAAGTCGCCCAGAGGCTGGCGGCCTGGATCCGCCAGGGACAGGCTCAAGGGAACCCCTGATCCTGCCGACTGTGAACGTAACGTGTCTTTCTGGAGGTTCCTATGGTGTTTCGCGTCATTGACCGGAACGGTAACTGTCTCATCCATACTCCGACAGAGAAAATTGCCCGGCGCCTGATTACCGACAATCTTGAACGGGGATACCGGCTCGTTCGGACGGTCGGTCCTTCCTCCACCGGGTGTTGATCTCCTGTCAGCGTGTCCAGTCCTCATATCCCGATCTCGAAGACTGGGGTTGCGGGACACTCCGGATAATCCAGTCATCACTATTTCTGTTGCGGTCCAGGGCATGACCGCGCAACTCGTCACGACCGCCGCTTCCCATGGAGGCAGGATCCGAATCCTGCCTGGCCTTGCGCTCCAGACTGGCACCGGAGGCGGGTTGGGCAGCCGGAAGGGGGCCTTCGTATCTCGTGGCCTGTCCCATCCCGATGCAGTCGATGCTTGTCGATTCCGAAGGCACCCCACCCCGGGTCAGCCAGACCGTATTGTTGGCGGCGAGGGACATCCTCGATTTGAGGACAAGACCGTCAGCGATCTCCGCGAGGGCCGTTCCGCTCGCCTGATTCGCAATCAGGAAAAACCCCTGGGCCGGAATCCTGGTCGGACTGGCCAAGCGTGAAAAATGGTTGGCATTCGCAAAATCACAGATCAGTTCGGGTGAGCCTGTGGCACTCGCTTTATAGACTCGATATCCTCCCGCCGCGAGGTCGAGTGGCGTCATTCCGGGATTGTAGAGTTCTATGAACTCGTCCGAGGCTCCCCCTGCGGAATACCCGGCGACACAGACTTCCGACAGAACGGGGTGTTCCACCAATCCCTCCGCAAGGTGCCCCTGTGTTCCTCCTGAAGAAGCCGTTGCGAAGAGCAGGACATGGACAGGCCGTGCATTCCCTGCCGGGTCCGCGATGGAGTAGAGTGAAAACACATAACAGGTTTCGGGAGTAAGTGGCTCATCAAGCGTGCAGATCACCAGATCGGTCATGCGCATGCTTGTGTCGATGGTGCAGCGCAGGTTTTTTACCCCGTCTGACAGGGAGTATTCCAGCGCAGTCGTATCAACAGGTTCGTCAAAGCGCAGGACAATTCTGGCAAGAGACGGCTGGACCGAAAAATCCTGATCGGCGGGAGTCTGGCTGACGAGGACCGGAGGAGTTGTATCGTTCCCGGGTTGCCGGATCCGGACGGAAAAACTTCCGGTGTACTCCTTGAATTCCTGTGCATGTGTCGACAGAAAACCGCCCAACGAGAGCGTATACCTTCCCGGCGGGAGCAGGCCGACTGTGAGATACAGGCGTTCTCCCGAGACCGACCAGGTCCGTGTGCAAGGAATGTTTGTCGGACCGAGCAGGATGCAATACCCGGAGTTTGTGGCGCATGGGACCGAAAAATCGCAGGCAAGGTAGGGGAGATCGTGCGGGACCTCGTCCGGATAGCCTGAGGCATGTATGCCGGGTGGATCCAGGCGGAGGAGCGGTATCTCCGGGCTCTCCGCATCATCACTGCCACAGTCGAGGAATGCGAGACATGGAAGCAGGACCACCAATGCCAAAACACGAGAGTATTTCATGACATCTCCTTTCTGACGGGGCGGGTTGGAACCCGAAGCCGTTCAAGAAGGAGAGGTCCGGGCGATCGCCACGGTTCCATGTTTTTTTTGTATTGTTGAAATAATATGCCGATTATCGGATATGGAGTCTCGAAATATCCACGTGCAAGGGAGCAATGACATCGCCATGCGATTCTTTACAGGACGAAGCCCTGCCTGGCTGGTTCTGGCAGCCGTTTCCGTCGTTTTCAGCAGTTCGATGTTCGCCGCCGAACCCGTCAATCACTGGCGCCGGGATGTCAGGGTTGCCCTCTCCAACCCCGTACAATCCCTTCAGGAACTGATCCTCGTCAACGATCTTGACGGAAACGGGACTGTCGAAGCCGTCGTGCGTCATGTGGATCTCCATCGCGGGCAGGACGCGGAGTTCCGGATCTATGAGGTCACAGTACGCAACGGGAGAGGCGAGAGAGGCCGGGAAATCGCCCGAGTAAAGACGTCTGATGACTACTGTCAGGGAATCGAGTTCCGCGATTGTGACGGTGACGGAAAAAATGAACTGATCTGCATGACCATCGGCCGAGACGGCCTCCGGCGCGGACTCCACATCGTCCGGATTGACCGGGAAACACAATCCTTCACGATCCTTCAACCCGACCAGCCCCTGGGGCAGATTGAGGCGGTTCATTCATTTCAGCCAAAGACCGCATCCGGACCGGCTGAACTGACCGTGATTTCAGTTTCTTCCTCAGACGAGACGGTCTTTTCTCCAGTTGCGGCAAGCGCCGGCCAGATGCCAAAACTCTGGATGCGTCAGGTCTATCAGATCGAACCCAATGCACTCAGGCTCACCGAGAGTGTCATGCACGAGACGCCCTATTACGTCCTGACAAAAATGATACAGGCCCTTCAGCGCAAGGACATGTTCGCCGCGTACAAATACATGTTCGCCGATGCCGCTTATCACGATTTCCGGAAACAGACCATCCAAAATTTTCCCTACATTTGCGCGAAACAACCGGCCAGCCAGTTCATCCTGGCCGAATGGGGTCTCGAGATTTTCCGGGACTCCCGGACCCAGGGCTGGCTGACCTTCACGCACGTATTCGAGGAGAATGGACGGGCCAGGCGGATGATGTACCAGGCCTTCATGCGCAAGGTCTATGACGAATGGAAAATCACCTTGCTTCGCAAGATACAGGATCTCTGACAATGAAGACACGGTACTGGAACGAGCGGCTGCGCGGCATGGCGGCCTATACCCCGGGTTTTCAGCCTCCGATCAAGGCTGAGACCATCAAACTCAATACCAACGAAAATCCATGGCCGCCATCACCTCTGGCCATCCAGGCGATGGTCGAGTCGATCGGGAGCGAGCTGAGACTGTATCCACCCTCCGCTTGGGTGGAATTGCGGGCAGCCATCTCGGAAACCTACGGAATCGGAAGTGACCGGATATTTTGCGGGAACGGCAGTGACGAAATCCTCTCGCTGGTTTTCCGCTGCTTCACCGATCCGGGCGATTCGCTCCTCCTGCCCTGGCCAACCTATTCCCTGTATCCGGTTCTGGCGGCAGCGGCCGGGTGCACGGTGGAGTATGTCGAGACAAAAGACGATTTTACCATCGACCTGGATACCATGCTCGGGCGGAAAGCAAGAATCGCCATTCTGACGAATCCGAATGCACCAACAGGGATTCTTGCCCCGCCCGAAGGACTCCTGGATTTTGCCGACAGGTTTGAAGGGCTCGTGGTCATCGATGAAGCCTACATCGACTTTGCCCCCGAGGGGAGTTCCACCCTTGCCGGATTGGGAACACGGGAGAATGTCATCATTCTCCGGACGTTTTCGAAATCTTTTTCCCTTTGCGGTATCCGCTGCGGCTATGCCTTTGCCGCACCCGGTCTTGTCGAGGGATTGGTTGCCATGAAGGACTCGTACAACCTGGACCTTGTCGCCCAGCGCGGTGCCACAGCCGCCATCCGGGATATCGCATGGATGAAGGAAAACGCGGCGCGGATCGTTGCGACCCGACGAGATTTCGTGATCGCTCTCGAGTCCATGGGATGCCGCGTGCTTCCCAGCGATGCCAATTTCATCTTCATGCAGCACGGTTCGGTTCCGGCCGGCCTCATCCAGCAGATGCTTGCCGAGCAGGACATCCACGTGCGCCATTTTTCCGGAAAACGGGTAGCCGACTGGGTGCGGATTTCGATCGGAACCGATGACGAGATGCAGCGGGTCCGGACCGTCCTGGCACGGGTTCTGGCAGGAGCATGATCCCGACGGCGCTCATCACCGGAGCGAGTGGCAAACTCGGTAACCGGATTGCCGCCCATCTTTCCGCCCGCGGGTTCCATCTTGTTCTTCACGGTTTCGGACACACACCCTGCATGCATGCAGCCGATGACGAGGTCTTGCGGGCGGATCTCTCCGGCTGGGAGGGCGTGAAGATCCTCGAACGAAGACTGGGCGAGGGCGATATCGGTCTTTTTGTGAACTGTGCCTCGCTCTTCATGCGCGGGTCCTATTCCGAATTGGACTTTCAACAACTCTCGCGGATTTTTGCGATCAATGTCCATGCCCCGACAGTTCTGACCCGGGCTTTGGCCCTCGGCAGGATGGGTGCCGGGAATCCCGTCCCGGGGCATGTGATCCATCTTCTCGATTCCAAAATTCTCCTCCGGAATTCAAGATATGCTGCCTACACGCTCTCGCGGAAGACCCTAGTCCAGGCTGCCGAGATGGCCGCTCTCGAATATCCTGGCATCCTCAGGGTCAATGCCATCTGTCCGAAGGAGATCGGCTTACCTGAGACAGGGGAGACCATCGAGAACCTGCTCAGGATCATGGATGGACTTCTGGACGATCAGTCCAGCAACAGCCGTTGCCTTTTTCTGGATGGATCGGAACGCGCCTTGGCTTCTTTTTTTCCGGAAGAAGGATTTTGATTGCGGAGAAGCATGTCTTCTTGCTACAATGGTAGAGGCCTGTTCCGGGGTGGCTGGAAGAGCGTTCTTCCTTATCTATCCGGGAAACATCTGGCACGCGGTGGACAAACGTGCTGTTGTGTCATACAGGGACCGGGCAGCTTTTTATCGAGGAGTCAGGATCCATGGGAATCGAGACGGGCAAGACCGGGAGTATCACGGTCAGTGACGGTGAAGTCATCATCAGTCAGGGACAGACGGTCAAGTCTCTGTACATCCTGACCTCAGGCAAGATCGAGATCGTCAAGACAGCATCCGGCCTGGATATCTCGACGGACGACGAAGTCCTCCTGACCGAGGGCTATCGCCTGGGACAACTCGGGCAAAACACCTTTCCCGGAATCCCCAATCTCTTTGACGGCAAACCGGCTTCCTGCAGTTATCGGGCTTTGGGTCCGTGCTCCCTCTATATCGCACCCATCCAAAACGAACAACAATTACAGTCGATCATGGCCAGCAAACCGGATCATGCCATGGCCATGGCCATGACCATGATGCTCGGGATCGACGCACTCTCCCAATTCTGGACCAGACTGCAACGTGGACACGATACCCTCTCGATCATGGTCGAAAACGCCGGAGTCTATTATTTCCTTCTCAAGGAAATAATCGGGTCCAAGAGTACCGTCCACAGTTCCTATTTCAGACAGGCCGAACAGAATCTGGCGGCACTCCGGTTGCGGGACATCCCTGTCCCCGAGGAATTCAGCCAGCCCTTCATGGAAAAAGATTTTTCTGCCATTTACGGAGAAGAACGGCTCTCGCCGCCACAAAACAACAAAAAGCAAGTCGAGTATTACCGGAGATTTGCAAGGCTGGCCCCCAATCTGAGGAAGGCCTTTTTTACGGCCGACCCGGCCATGACCCTCTATATCTGTCATGATCTCTCCCGGTGTTTCGGCCAGTTGATGGACGATGTCGGCTCCCTGGTCGATCGCTATGATGAACTCTTTGACACCATCTACAATCTCCACAAGGAGAGCCTGTTTACCGAATTCGCCCGGGCGGCGATCGATGCCATCCGGACCAACAGCGACAGCGTTCTTCCTTCCCAGATCATCGATTACCTCTCCATCAGGACAAAGGAACTCCTGTCCGGTTTTGCCAGCGAGTTCGGAAAAGATCCCGGAATCGACTTCGGGTATTTTGAGCGGGCACTCCAGCAGGATGACATCAATGCCGTGGCCGAGGGCGTGGAAACATCGGGACTCTCCCCGGACATCGCTGCACTCCTCGACGATGATGCCGGTGTCGATGACAGTGCCGATGTGGCCATCATCCCGGATGAAACTCCGACTGTCGAGGAGATCGTGGATGTCTCCAGTCTTCCGGACGAGCTGAAGGGTTCATTGAAAAAGATTCTCGACTACTCCGCGATCTCCAAGGAAAAAGCGGACCAGTTCAAAGCAGCCATGGATTCTTTCCGCAAGCTCAAGGACAAATTCAGTTCCGAAGATCCTGTCCGCAAACTCCGTCGCGCCGTCACCACGATTTTCTACGATGTCTACGAGGCCGTCTTCAAGAGGATGCACAAGGAACGGAATACCTCCAGACTCTACACGATGTTCATCAATTACGGGTATATGGACGAGCGCCTCCTCAATCCCGCAACTACCATGCGTCTCTACAAGCTCCAGGATCCATCAAGACTAAATCCGGAGTTTCCTGTTTATTCGATGACGGAATGGCTGTCAACAATCTACTCCCGCGAAAAGGAGCCGTCGATTGACGATTTCGGAAACGATTATATGGGTGTTTTCCGCGAATTGAAAAAGCGTGGCGAGGTAGGCGAGGCTGACAAGGAGAGTTACGAAAACAACGTTGAAAAACGGCTTCATCACGAGATTGCCCACATGGTCAAGACTACGCAACGCTTGTGTTACGGTCAGCTTTCGGTCCACTTTCCTGTTTTGCATGAAGACATGTTCGTCAAGGAAATGGAGAATGCGCTTGTCCTCAAAAAGAAGGTCGAGGATGAATTGCGCAAACTCCTCAAAATCGATTTTTCGGCGTTTTATCGTGAGGTGATGTTGCGGAAACCGGATGCCGGGATCGAACGTGAATTCATCCAGATGCCGGTGATTCCGGACATCATCCTGGCGCCGACCTTCGGGTCCCGCCAGTTCATGTGGCAGGAACTGGTCGGAAAGGACAAGCGGAGCCGTGCGAGAATTGTTCTGCCCATCCTCTCCTCCGAGGACCTCGAGGGTTTGATCATCGATGCGGTCGGTGCCTTCAGGTGGGAACTCTGCAAGACGATGATGGGACCGGCCTGGAATGATGTCACCCAGCCCTCAATTACGGCAGACTATACCGATTACATCCAGTTCTACCGGAAGAACAGGGACCTTTCCGAAGAAACCAAGGCAAAGATCAAGACCCAGATCCAGAACTGCCGGGGAAACATGCGCGACATCTTTGTTTCGGATTACCGTTTCTGGATCAAATACGAGTCACAGGGTGTGATCCGCCTCAACAAGGTTGTCCGGAATATTCTCTACCGGCACTGTCCGTTCTCCCGCGAATTGCGGGACCAGATCGAGAAGCAACCTATGTTTACCGAGATTGCCGTCCGCTTCAAGAACATCCGGGCCAAGAAGATCACAGAGATTACCAACCATTACCATAAGTACACGAAAAATGGCGGGGCACTCGATCCTGAACTCGAAGCCAATCGCCGCTTTTACGCGGAGATGTGAGACGGACGGGGCTTGATTTTCCAAGACCGAGCGGAGAACTGGATTTTATCAACGTATCAACGTATATTTTTTTCACAAAGTGCAATATACGGGTGGCTTTGCAGGTATATCTCCGTGGGGGTGCAGACTGCATTCCCCGGACTACAGCGCAGGAATGCGTTTGACCAGAGGAGCAACAGCAAATGGACGTTCAGGCCGACGGAAAGAAAAAGGCACTCGAAGCCACCATCCTTCAGATTGAAAAACAGCATGGCAAAGGGTCGATCATGCGTCTCGGTGACGACACCCGTGAAGCTGTACCAGTCATCTCCACAGGCGCCATTTCCCTCGATATGGCACTCGGTGTCGGGGGTATCCCCCGGGGACGGATCACCGAAATCTATGGACCGGAATCATCCGGAAAAACGACGATTGCCCTGCAGATCGTGGCCGAAGCACAAAGAGCCGGCGGAACAGCGGCTTTTGTGGATGCCGAACACGCTCTTGACCCAGTCTACGCCAAGGCCCTTGGGGTGGATACCGACAATCTCCTTGTCTCGCAACCCGATACAGGGGAACAGGCTCTCGAGATCGTGGACGCCCTTGTCCGTTCTGGAGCAATTGATGTGATCGTCGTCGATTCCGTCGCTGCGCTCGTTCCCAAGTCAGAGTTGGACGGCGAAATGGGGGACTCCCACATGGGCCTCCAGGCCAGACTCATGTCTCAGGCTTTGCGCAAGCTCACCGGGACCATCAACAAATCTCGGACTTCGCTGATTTTCATCAACCAGATCCGGATGAAGATCGGTGTCTTTTTCGGGAACCCCGAAACGACCACAGGCGGGAATGCTCTCAAGTTCTACGCTTCGGTACGGATGGATATCCGCCGGATTGAAACTCTCAAGCAGGGCGATGAAGCCTATGGAAACCTTGTCCGTGTGAAGATCGTCAAGAACAAGGTCGCGCCGCCCTTCCGGCAGTGTGAATTTCCGATCATCTTCGGGAAGGGGATCAGTCGCGAGAGCGATCTCCTGACACTTGCGATCGACAGAAACATTATCGAAAAGAGCGGGACCTGGTATTCCTTCCGGAACGAGAGAATCGGGCAAGGCAAGGAAAACCTGCGCCAGTTCCTTGTGGACCATCCCGAGATCGCCACCGAGATCGAGCGTCAGATCAGGTCTGGAGAGGCGCCAGCCCCCCAGGCCGGAGGCAAAAAGCCGGGACAAGCAGCGTTGTCTGCCACTGCAGTACCATCCAGTCAGGATACTGAGGGTGATGGGTAACCAGCACGCGGCCGGATGACGGCTGTGGGCATGATCAGGTGTGTGTATGAGGACAGTCAAGGTGGGCATTGCCGGCGCTGCCGGTTTCAGTGGACTTGAGCTTTTTTCAATGCTTGTCAGGCATCCCCATGTCGAGATTGTCTTCATCACATCCGAACAGCATGCCGGCCGGCCGATCAGCGATTTCATCGTTGCCCAAAAGGGTGGATTCGATCCCGTCTTCGAACCACTGGATCCTGCTTCACAGTCTGTCAAGGCGGAGTGTGTGTTTTTTGCCCTACCGGCCGAATCCTCTCTCGAGGCTGGCCCAGGCTTTGTGCATGACTCCGTCGTGATCGATCTCTCGGCGGCTTACCGGTTGAGTGATCCTGTCGAATACAAAAAGTGGTACAAGCACGAACACACAGCGACAGAGATCCTGCCCTCCGCCGTGTATGGCCTGACGGAATGGAACAGGGATTCCGTGCGGACAGCATCCCTGATTGCCAATCCGGGGTGTTATCCGACATCTGTCCTCATCCCGATGCTTCCGTTGATGGCCCGTGGCTACTGCAGCAATGACACGGTGATTGTTGACTCCAAGTCCGGAGTGTCGGGAATGGGGCGCAAGGTGACTCCCGAAGCAACCTTCATGCAGATTTCCAACAACTTCCGTGCCTACGGGGTCGGGACGCACCGGCATACCCCCGAGATTGCCCAGGAACTTGCACTGGCAGCCAGCTTTGCAACGCCGGTGATCTTTACGCCCCATCTTTTGCCAATTGAACGGGGCATTCTTTCAACGATCTATTTCAAGAGTGCGAAGACTGCCGAGGAGTGTCGTGCGCATCTTGCACATTTTTACGAGGGGGAACCTTTTGTCCGGGTTCTGGATAACGGGCTTCCCGAGATTGCACACGTGGCACACACGAATCTCTGTGTGTGTACGGTTGTCCCCTCGGGGATACCGGGAACCCTGATCGCGGTCAGTACCATCGACAATCTTGTCAAGGGCGCGGCCGGTCAAGCCATACAAAATATGAATGTGCGCTTCGGGTTTCCCGAAGAAACAGCACTTGTCTGAAGAGGGGAATGCATGGCAGTCAAAAAGATTTTCGAGAGTGTCAAACTCCATCACGGGGAGGGCGGAGTCACGGCTCCGGTCGGTTTTGTGGCCAACGGCATCTCCTGCGGGATCAAGACCAATGGTGCCAAGGATCTCTGTATCATCTTTTCACGTGACGCCTGCAATGCTGCGGGCATCTTTACCAGTAACCGCATCAAAGGCGCTCCGCTCAAAGTCTCGAAAACAAATCTCGGCAACAAGGTCCATGCGATTGTGGCCAACAGCGGGAATGCCAACGCCTGTACCGGTCGTGAGGGTGTTCAAAATGTCAGGGAGATCGGGAAGCAGATCGGGGACGAATTCGAGATCCCGTCCAATTCGATCCTCTACGCATCGACCGGAGTGATCGGCGTTCCGCTTCCGATGGAATCCATCAATTACGGTATTGCAAAACTCAAACGAAAACTGATTGCCGAAAACAACGTCCGGAATGCTGCCGATGCGATCATGATGACCGATACCAAGCGCAAGATGGCCAAAGTGACCTGCATCATCGGCGGGAAACTGATCACGATCGGAGCGATTGCCAAGGGTTCCGGGATGATCAATCCCAACATGGCTACAGTCCTGACACTGATCACGACGGATGCCAATATTGCCCCCAAGATGATGCAGCGGGCCCTGCGCTCTGCGGCCAAGCATACCTTCAACAAATTGACGATTGACGGGCAGATGAGTCCCAATGACTGTGTCCTGATGATGGCTAATGGGAGACAGAACAACCAGATCATCAACAGGACCGGAGTGAATTATTCGATCTTCGAACACGCCCTGACCATGCTCTGCGATTGCATCGCCATGGAGATCATCAACGATGGCGAGGGTGTGACCAAGGTGATCACGCTCACGGTCAAGGGTGCCGCAACAAAGGCTGAGGCCGAACTCGCAGCCAGGGAGATTGCCAACTCCGTACTCTTCAAGACAGCCATGTACGGCCAGTCCGCCAATTGGGGCAACATCATCCAGGCCATCGGGGCGACCGAAGTTGCGATCAACCCCGACAAGATCAATGTTTTCATGAACGGTGTCCAGGTTTGCGAGAACAGCATGTTCAACGGATTCAAGCCTGCCGATGGCAGGACAATTTTAAATAAACGCAATATTCAGGTTACTGTTGACCTCGGTGTCGGCAAGGCCAGTGATTACATAATCACGACTGACCTCTCCTACGATTACGTGAAAATCAATTCCCAGTATATCTGAAGCGTTTCGGGACCCTCGCTATGGAAGCCAAGATCAAGAGGGCGGAGATTCTCATTGAGGCTCTGCCCTATATCCGAGATTTTTCAGGCAAGCCCTTTGTCGTCAAATACGGCGGGAGTGCCATGCTCAATGACGAACTCCGGGAGAAGGTCGCCCGTGATCTGGTCCTCCTCAAACTGGTGGGCATCAATCTCGTCGTGGTGCACGGTGGCGGAAAGCACATCAACGAGATGCTCGGAAAGCTCAACATCAAGGGCGAGTTCCGCAATGGTCTGCGGGTGACGGACGAGGAAACGATGCGTGTTGTCGAGATGGTCCTCTCGGGCCGTTCCAACAAGGACATCGTGACCCTGATCAACAAGCACGGCGGGAATGCGGTCGGGCTTTCAGGAAAGGACGGTCCTCTCCTGCATGCCGTTCCCTATGTCGATTCAGACGGCGGAACCTATGGCCAGGTCGGTGTTGTCCAGTCGGTTTCGACCCCCCTGATTGACCGGATGCTGGATGGGGACTTCATCCCGGTTATCTCTCCGGTCGCCTTCGGCCAGGACGGAAAGAGCTATAATGTCAATGCCGACATGGTTGCCAGCCGGGTGGCGCAGTCCATCCATGCCAGCAAGCTGATCTATCTGACCGATGTCCCGGGTGTTCTCCGTGATCCAAAGGATCCCGCGAGTCTGGTCTCAACCCTGACCATCCAGGAATCCCGTGCGTTGATCACGGAGGGTGTCATCTCGGGCGGGATGCTTCCCAAGGTCAACTCGATCATTGAGTGTCTCGAAAACGGAGTTGAAAAGGTACACATTGTCAACGGCATGACCCCCCATGCGCTTCTTCTTGAAGTGTTTACGGATGGCGGAATCGGGACGGAGTTCCGGGCTGTTTGATCTTGAATATCCGGTTTTTTACAGGACTGTGCTCTGACCGGCAATGAGGAGTTTTATGATGAAAAGTTTCAGGACAAAAGATCTGGTCTCCATGGAGTCGCTCACGACGGCCGATATCATCCAGATCTTCGAAACAACAGCACGTCAAAAAAAAGAACGTGCCAAAAAAGGTACGAACAAACCGGTCCTGCAGGGGAAGACCCTCGGGATGATTTTTGAAAAGGCCTCTCTCCGGACCAGAATCTCGTTCGAGGTCGGCATGCTCCATCTTGGTGGACGGGCGATCTACCTTGACCAGACCAATTTCAAGCTCGGTGAACGTGAATCCGTGTACGATGTCGCCAAAAACATGGAGCGCTTCATGGACATCCTCATGCTGCGCACCTTCTCGCACCAGGCCATTCTCGACATGGCCCGCCATGCAAGCATTCCGGTCATCAACGGGCTCTCCGATGACGAACATCCCTGTCAGGCTCTGGCCGACCTCTACACAATCATGGAGCACCGTGGCGAACTCAAGGGCAGGAAGCTGGTCTTTGTCGGTGACGGGAACAATGTCGCCACCTCATTGGCCTATGCAGCAGCTCTGATGGGGATGCATTTTGTCTGTGCTTCGCCCGAGGGCTACACGCTCAAGCAGGAGATAGTCGACAAGGCCCGGTCCATGGCTGTCTTCGGTGCGACTGTCGAAGCGACAACCGATGTCCGTGAAGCCGTCAAAAATGCCGATTGCCTCTATACCGATGTATGGGCCAGTATGGGCCAGGAAAAAGAGAAAGAGATCCGTGCGGCCGCTTTCAGGGAGTACCAGATCAACGAGAGTCTTATGGCACTGGCCAGGCCGGACTGTCTGATCGAGCATTGTCTGCCTGCCCATCGCGGGGAGGAGATCACGGACGGTGTCATCGACGGACCGAACTCCGTGGTTTTTGACGAGGCCGAAAACAGGATGCATGTCCAAAAAGCGGTCATGACCCTCCTGTTGGGCCGGGGGTAAAACAGGCATTTGCTTCGCATGAGTGACTGTTTTTGATGGTGGTGTGCATGCGATGTATCAGCCATGCACGGGCGGGGTACCTTGTTTCAGACAAGACGATACGTTCATTTGCAGTTCAGGAATTCCAGTACACTGTCAGAATCCGAATATCAACCTGAGTCCACACATGGGTGCGAGGGCTCCACCGTACATCTCTTTTGGAATGACGGTCCAGAGTTCGAATAGAACCGAGCCTGAGCGCCCGGCATGAAATCCAAAACTGCGATACCACCAGCCGATTCCAAATTCGAAGACAGTCGAATCACGGTTTGGGCGCGGCGTTGCACCATCAGGAAATGATGAATCATCCTGATCGATTGTGGCCTTGGCCAGTATCCCCAATCCGGCTCGCAATTTCAAAAAATTGTCATTATACAACCTGATACCGTGATAGAGACCGATATCAAATATGAAAAGCGTTCCCTCTTCAAGAGCGGATGTGTTGTTGTTGTACGAATTGATAGTGAAACTTCCCCACAGTCCGGTATTTTCTTCAAGTGGTTTTTCAAGAAAGATCCCCAGAGCCGAGAATGTGATTGATCCACTGTTTTCGGGGTGCAAGTTCACATAGAATCCGAGTCCATATCCTAGCCCCAATCCCGAATACATGTAGCTCTTCAATGCATTGATATCGACTGTATGTGGTTCGTTTCCTTTCTCGAGCCGGATGGTATATTCTTTTTCCAATACGTTCGAGAGACCCCGTCTTGTGTGCCAACTGAAGTCCAGATCCTTGGTGCTGGTTGGCACATATGCGATACTGCGTCTGCTTGTGATTTTTCGAATCGTTTTGTTTTGGATGGAAATCGAAGAATCGGAGTCCGGCAGTATGAAAATGACTGGTCGGGTTGGAAAGTCCAATTCGATATTCTTGTCCATATTATCAACGATAAAGACCAGGTTTGTTTGATAGAGCAGAGCTGTCGCCTGAACTCTACCCGTCTTGATTTTTGTGTGAAAGGCCATCGTCTGTCCCGGGGGGATGGAATATCCGTTCAAAGCACCTTGGGTGAAATTCGTCGACAGAGAGATTTGTCGCACTCCTTTTGATGATACCGGTCCGGGTGTGCCGATTGGTAACAATCCGGCACAGACGTACCAGCAATCCGTGGCTGTATCAGGAGAAAGTTTTGTGTCAAAGGGGGTGTACCCCGGATATGTGATGGAAACCCGGATTCCTTCAGATTGTTTGAGTGTTTTCTGGTCGAGAGGGAATGTCAGAGGCGTTTTACCTGCCCGTGTCCCCTGGATATACACATCTGCACCAACAGGATCTGATTCAACGACAAGATTTCTGGAGGTGAGGCTGAAGGGTGAGAGAAACAGAAAAAGGAGTATTCCAATACACATTTTCGCTGATGATTGCATGCGTGACTCCTGTACTTAGACTCGTGGGGGACATTTGCCCTATCAGATTGCATTGTATTATTTCAAAGATGATACTTTCTCAAGTATCCATTGTCCATACGCTTCCAGCAGGGCGTCGGCAAAAATGTCACCCAGGAAATCTCCACCCTGATACGTCAGGTGTACGTAGTCAGGCATGACCAGTCCCTGCCAGGCCATGGCCATAAATCCCTCTTCCTTGCCCAGGGCCGTATAACTGTCAAACCAGACCGCTTTGCCCGCAAGAGCCAGTTCACGCTGGGCTGTGTTCATTTCTCCTACCGACGGGAAGACCCGGGGAGGACTGGCCCTGGTATTGATCCGTGGCCCGGGACCAAAAAGGAGGAGGGTTGCAGAGGGACAGGCCGCCTTGAGATTGCTAACCATCCAGTGGATCCCCGAGAGATGCTTATGAAGCGTATATTTGTCCCAGCCAGCTTCGTTTTTTCCGAACTGCAGAATGACAAGATCGGGTCCAAACTCGGCAAGCTGAGCCCGGAACCGTTGTGCTGCAATGTCGGGAAGATCGTGCGAGCAGATGCCACGTCGCATGACCGGGGTGTAGACCAGCCCGCCAGCCTGGCGTTCGAGGGAGATTCCGTAGAGGATCGTACCGGGTGATGCTGAGAGTGTTATTGTGCTCATGGGGAACGGCGCAACATGACGTACGGGCGCATTGGACGTGATGGTGTTCGCATTGCTCCAGGAGCGTGTTCCGGTACTGTCATAGCCTGTCAGGATGTAGCTTCCGCTCCCGGGTTCGGCAAGAACAAGAAGACTGTCAACCGGGGCATCACCTGACAGGTCAAACAGCGCGAAGGACTGGATCCCGACCGCAGTCACCCGGCGCATGGTGATGCCCATCTCCTGCCTGAATCCTGCCATGGTCTGCAAAAATTCGACGGACCAGTTCCCCCACTGCTGGTGTCCGAGTGCACTCAAGGCATTGTCCTGCGCCTCGAGTGCCGGAGCGATCAAGCCCCGACCGCCGTTCCCGAAAACATTGGTCAGACGGGTGCGGATCCTGGATGTCATCAGATCGGCCCAGAGGAGGGAATCCCCGTAATGGAGGATCCGGACTGGCCCTTTCCTGTCCGGATCGGAAAGCAGGGTGAAAAACCGGTCGAGATTCGAGCCGGTGCCGTTCGCCAAGCGGTGGACAAGGAGTCTGGACCGATCCCGTTCCGTAGCCGGGAGGATCAGGGAGGCCCGGCAGATCCTCTCGATCCTGCGAAAAGCCGACTGGTCCGCCAACTTTCTGGCCGGTGTGTCCTGATCACAGGAGAGGGAAAGGACGACCGACAGAAGAAACAGGATCGGAATGACAGGGCGCATGCCAGAAATAATAGCAAGCGCTTCCCGTCAGGTGTCACGCAGTGTATATTCTAACGGTACTCGCATGAGTACCCGGAATCTCTTCATACGATGGAGTGCCCCATGGCTAATAAAAAAAAGATTGTCCTCGCCTATTCGGGCGGTCTGGATACCTCGGTCATTCTCAAATGGCTGCAGAAAAACTATGATGCCGACATTGTCGCCTATGCCGCCGATGTCGGACTCGGCAACGAGCTGGATGGACTTGAGGACAAGGCCATGCGGACCGGGGCCTGCAGTGTCCATGTCCTCGATCTCAAGGAAGAGTTCGTGCGAGACTATGTCTTTCGTGCTCTCAAGGCCGGCGCGGTCTACGAGGACCAGTATCTTCTTGGAACCTCGCTCGCCCGTCCGGTTATCGCAAAGCATCATGTCGAGATCGCCCGCAAGGAGGGCGCATACGCTGTTTCTCATGGAGCCACCGGCAAGGGGAATGACCAGGTCCGCTTCGAATTGACCTTCAAGGCGCTTGCCCCGGATCTCCAGATCATCGCGCCCTGGCGGACCTGGGATTTCAAGTCCCGCACCGAGCTGATCAATTTCGCCAAAGAGAACGGGATCCCGGTTCCGGTAACGGTCGAAAAGCCGTATTCGATGGACAAAAACTGCCTGCACATCTCCTATGAGGGCGGAATCCTCGAAGATCCCTGGAACGAGCCCAAGGACGACATGTTCCTGACAACCAAAAATCTTCGGGAGACTCCTGATACGCCGGACGAGGTGACCATCGGGTTCGAGTCGGGAGTTCCGGTTTCGGTGAACGGGACAAGATTGTCCCCCTACAATTTGTTGACGACACTCAATGAATACGGCGGGAAGCATGGAATTGGACGCGTTGATATCGTCGAAAATCGTCTTGTCGGGATCAAGAGCCGTGGTGTTTATGAGACTCCCGGTGGAACCATCCTCTGGCAGGCACACCGCCAGCTTGAGACCCTCATTCTTGACCGGGCGACGATGCACTTCAAACAGCACGTCGCCATCAAATTCGGTGAAATGGCCTATAACGGCGAGTGGTTCTGCCCCCTTAAGGAGGCCATCGACGCCTTTATCGACAAGACCCAGGAGAAGGTGACCGGCGAAGTCCGGCTCAAGCTCCTCAAGGGAAACATGATCACCGCCGGCAGACGCAGCAAATATTCCATGTACAATCCAGAGCTGGCGACATTCGAAAAGGAATCCGTCTATAACCAGAAGGATGCCGAAGGGTTCATCAACCTCTTCGGTCTCCAGATCAAGTACGCGGCACTTCGTGACCGCGCCGCACAAGAGTAAGCCTTCAGGAGGCGAACATGTTCGAGGGATGCTACACAGCACTCATCACGCCGTTTTCCGGCGGTTCCGTCGATTACGGATCGCTTGCCCGGTGCATCGAGTTCCAGATTGCCAACGGTGTCTCGGGTGTTGTGCCCTGCGGGACAACCGGCGAGTCGGCAACACTGAGCGAGGATGAGCACCGGGAAGTGATCGAGTTCACCATCCGGACCGTCAAAGGCCGGATCAAGGTTCTGGCCGGAACGGGCTCGAATTGCACCGAGACTTCGATCAGACTGACCCGGCATGCCCGGGCCGCCGGAGCCGACGGGGCCTTGCTGATTACCCCGTACTACAACAAACCGACGCAGGAAGGGTTGTACCAGCATTACCGCACGGTGGCCGAGGCCTGTGACATTCCGATTGTCCTGTACAATGTTCCCGGAAGAACCAGTGTCAATCTTTTGCCGGAAACCGTGGCCCGTCTGGCTGCTGACTGCAAAAACATCGTCGGTCTCAAGGACGCCACCGGCTCGCTGGCCCAGGCCAGCGAAACCCTGGAGCGGATCGGGAATCGCGAGTTTGATCTTCTCTCCGGAGAGGACGGGATCGTGCTTCCCATCCTCTCCATCGGGGGGAAGGGTGTCATCTCCGTCTTTTCCAACATCGCCCCCCGCTCGATGTCGGATCTGGTTTCGGCATGGAATGCCGGAGATCTTGCCGGGGCGAGAGCACTCCATCTCTCCCATCTCGATCTTTGCCGGTGCCTGTTTATTGAAACAAATCCGGTTCCGGTCAAGACAGCGGCCTCCGTTTTGGGCTATTGCCGCGAGGATCTCCGCCTGCCGCTTGTGCCGATGGGTTCCGCCAACAAACAGCGTCTCTTTGCCTCCATGAAGGCTTTTGGTCTGCCGGTCCGGGAGGTGGAATGATGGTCAAGGTCGGAGTGGTCGGCGCCGGCGGACGGATGGGAAAAAACCTCATCAACGCGATTTTCGAAAATCCCCAAACCGTACTCGCCGCCGCTGTGGATGCGCCGCAGTTTCCCGGTCTCGGGACCGATGCAGCGCTCAATGCCGGAAGACCGGCCAGCGGTATCCTGATCGGCTCCGATCTGGCTGCCGCTTTTGCTACCAGCGATGTCTTGATCGATTTCAGCTTCCGGGATGCCTTCCCGGGTGTCCTGGCCGCGGCCAGGACGGCCAAAAAACCTCTTGTTGTCGGAACAACAGGCCTCGAAGCCGCCCACTTTACCCTGCTCGACGAGGCCGCCCGGGAGATTCCGGTTTTCCACGCCAATAATTACAGCATCGGTGTGGCGGTTCTCAAATCGCTTGTGGAACAGGCGGCCCACCGTCTCGGGCCGGCCTTCGATATCGAGGTGACCGAGGTTCATCACAAACTGAAAAAGGATGCTCCATCCGGAACAGCAATTACCCTTGCCGAGGCGGCAGCCGCCGGTCGTGGTCTCGTTCCCGACGAGTGTTTCTGCTACGGTCGTGAGGGAATGGTGGGCGAACGTCCGCAGGACCAGATCGCGATCCATGCCATCCGGGGCGGTGATGTCGTCGGTGAGCATACCGTCTATTTCTTTGGTGACGCCGAACGTGTCACCCTGGGGCATGTTGCGACCTCACGCATGAATTTTGCCCATGGTGCTGTTCGTGCAGCAGCATGGGTGGTCACAAAGCCGGCCGGACGGTACGGAATCGACCATCTCCTGGTGGAATGATGCATACCTACCTCTTGTCCCTCGGGGCCAATCTCGGAAGAAGACTGATCACGTTGCGACTGGCGGTCCGTGAGCTTGCCCGCCGCGGGGAGATCCTGGCGGTCTCCTCGGTCTGGGAAACGGCACCCTTGGGGATGAAGGGGGAACACCCCGCCTTCCTGAATTGCGCTGTTCATTTTGATACCTATCTCGACCCCCGTCAGCTCCTTGCATGCTGCAAGAGACTTGAAGAACGGGCCGGGCGTGACCTCGAGGAACGATACCAGTCCCGACCGCTTGATATCGACATCATCACCTGGTCGGGCGGGGAATGGCAGGATCCCTCCCTCGTGATTCCGCATCCGAGAGCGGGCAAGAGACGTTTTGTCGTCATTCCCTGCAACGAAATCATTCCAGATACGTTTCAAGAGCCTGAAGAACCGCAGGACATGGCATTCTTCTGCGGCGGTGATGCCCTTCTTCCCTGAGGGCGGGACCAAGAGAGGAGCCTGTCAGTGACAACCACACGATCCATCATCCGGAAAAAGGGCCACGAACCCATCGTCATGGTCACAGCCTGGGACAGCATTACGGCCCGGATTGCAGATGATGCCGGAGTGGACATGATCCTGGTGGGAGACTCCCTGGCCAATACGGCCTTGGGATATCCCAATACCCTCCCGGTCAGTCTGGACGCCATGTACCATCATGCTTCGGCGGTCAGCCGGACCAGCGGAGATGCCCTGGTCGTCTTTGATCTGCCCTTCCTCGGGTGTTGCGGGAACATGGCCGAAGACGTCCGGGCCTGTGGCCGGGCCCTCAAAGACTGCGGGTGTCACGCCGTCAAGATGGAGGGGACGCCGCTTGACCTGGTGCGGGCCCTGACCGGTCAGGGGATCCCGGTCATGGGCCACCTCGGGTTGATGCCCCAGCGTGTCCACCAATATGGCGGGATGTTTGTCCAAGGGCGGGGAAACGACGCCGGGACCGTCCTCGAGTCCGCCCGGGCCTTGGTCGATGCCGGAATCTTTTCTCTCGTGCTCGAATGCGTCCCCGAGGACTTGGGTGCCCGCGTGGCCCGGGAAATCCCCGTTCCGGTGATCGGAATCGGTGCAGGCCGCTTTGTGGACGGGCAGGTGCAGGTTCTGGCGGATCTTTTGGGCCTTCTCCCGGGAAAGACGCCCAAACATGCCCGGCGCTATGCCGATCTTTTGGACCAGGCAACCAAGGCCGTCTCGGAGTACGCGAGCGATGTCCGCGCCAGCCGTTTTCCTGGTGAAGAACAGACCTTCGGAGATGCCTGATGCTTGTGATCCATGACAAGAGCGCGATCCGGAAACTGGTAGCCTCCTGGCAGGCTCAGGGACAGCGGGTGGGGCTGGTTCCCACCATGGGGGCGCTCCATGCGGGGCACATCTCCCTGGTCCGGCAGTCACGGGAGTCCTGTGATCGCACCGTCGTGACGATCTTTGTCAATCCGACCCAGTTCGGACCGAGCGAGGATCTGGCCCTCTATCCCCGGGCCCTGCAGGCCGACTGTGCCATGCTCGAGGACGAAGGGGTGGATGCCGTCTTTGCACCCCCCGAAGGCAGCATGTATGCCGCGGATCACTCGACATGGGTCACGGTGGATGGTTTGACATCCGGACTCTGCGGGGCCTCCCGCCCGACCCATTTTCGTGGAGTCACAACCATTGTCAGCAAGCTCTTTCACATCATCCCCGCGGATGAGGCCTTTTTCGGCCAGAAGGACTACCAGCAAGCCACCGTCATTCGCCGTATGGTCCGTGACCTCGATCTGGATCTCCGGGTGACTGTCTGCCCGATTGTCCGCGAGCCGGACGGGCTAGCCATGAGTTCGCGCAACCGGTTTCTTACCGCTGAACAGCGTCAGGCCGCCCTGGTCCTCTCGCGCGCACTCGGGGATGTCAGCCAGATGGTCGGGGAGGGGGCGACTCCGGATGATTGCCGAAAATTCCTCGAACACGCGATCGGCTCCGAACCGCTGGCCGATCTGGATTATGCCGCCATCGTGGATGCTGACACCCTCGGGGAGATCCGGGATTTCAGTCGTCCGGCTGTCGCTGCCCTCGCTGTCCGCTTCGGCGCAACCCGCCTGATCGACAACATCCTCCTGCCACCCTCCGGTTGACACGCCGCCCCCGACCGGTTTGAGTCTGTTCATCAAAAAAAACGAACCCGAACGGCAGTCCGCCTTTACCCGGACCGGAAAGTGTCCGATACTGGTAGAGATATGGCAGAGATACAACAACAGGAAAGCCGCGAAGCGGTCTATACGGGATACCAGGTCAAGACGCCCCTCTTCGAGGGTCCGCTTGACCTGCTCCTGTATCTTGTACGTAATTATGAAATCAACATTTATGACATTCCTGTGACGCTCATCACCGAGCAGTTCCTCGGCTACATCAAGCTCCTCGAACGTCTGGATCTCGAGGTGGCGTCCGAATTCATCGTGATGGCGGCCCACCTGATCCTGATCAAGTCCCGGATGCTGGTTCCCGGGGACCCTGAGCACGAGGACGATGAAGAGGATCCCCGGACCGAACTGGTCGCCCAGTTGATCGAGTACCAGAAGTTCAAGGAGGCGGCCCACATCCTCGAAGAGAGCGAGAGCCTCTCGCGGGCGGTCCTCGAACGCAAGGCCGGACAGATCGTGTTCGACTTTCCCGGGGACGAGTCCAACTGGGTGGATGTCAAACTTTTCGATCTTGTCAATGCCTTCTCGCGGATCATGTCCCGCAGTGAAAAAGAACCGCCGAGTTATCCGGTCTTTGACGATGTCGAGGACAATTATGATCCCGAGGAGAAGATCACCCAGATCCGGACCATGCTCGAAATCCATTCGCGGATCGAGTTCAACGAGATCATCACGCCGGCAACCCGGCGCGGCGAGATCATTATCATTTTTCTCGCCTTGCTGCACATGATCAAACGTGGATATATTGTTGTCCGGCAGCACCGGCTTTTTGGTGATATTACCATTTTTGCCCGTAATGCCGCTCCGGACGGAGTTGCCTCGGGGATTGTCGAAGAACCCGAAGAGGATACGGGCAGTCAACAGGGATCAGGAGATGGTGTGTGAGCAGGGAAGAAAAAAAGGCCTTGGTCGAGGCGCTTCTGTTTATCGAGAACGAGCCGGTTGAATACGGGAAACTGGTCAAGCATACCGGTCTCGAACAGCAGGAGCTCTCGGGCCTCGTCGAGGAACTCAAGACCGAGTACGAACTCAGGCAGAGCGGGATCCAGATCGTCGAGGTCGCCGGCGGCTGTCAGATGATCGCCCATCCCCGGTTCGGACTGGTCCTCTCACAGATCTATGGCGTCAAAAACAACAACAAGCTCTCGCAAACGGCCCTCGAGGTGCTGGCCATCATCGCCTACAAACAGCCGATCACCAAAACCGAGATCGAAGAGATTCGTGGCGTTTCCTGCGAGCGTGTGATAAAATTGCTGATGGAGAAGGATCTGGTCGTGATCAGTGGACGGAGGGAGACCCCCGGCAAACCGCTCGAGTTCGGGACCACAAAGAACTTCCTCAAGGTATTCGGACTTAAATCCATCAACGATCTCCCAAAACTCCGCGAGATCAAAGAGATGGAGTTCGAGATTCGGGAGAACGGCGACAATGAATGAGCCAATGGAAGGCGCCCGTCTGGACATAGATGTTTTGCTGCAGGATGCGGATACACTTCCCGCATTTCCCTCCATCGTCACCGAAATTCTCGCCCGAATTGATGATCCCCTCTCCGTTCCGGATGATTTTACCGAAATCATCAGCCGGGATCAGGTGATGGTCAGCAAGGTTCTCAAGTTTGCCAATTCCGCCTTTTACGGATTTCCCCGGACCATTGTTACCCTCAAAGAGGCCGTCATCATTCTTGGTCTGGATACCCTTAAAAGCATTGTTTTGGCGATCTCCAGCTATTCTACTCTCAACGCCAACAACAAAGGCTACGGGCTCGACAAGGGCGGTCTCTACCAGCATTCGATCTGCTGTGCCATGATTGCCCGGATCCTGGCTAAAAAGTACAAATCCGAAAACAAGGAAAAGTTTTTCATCGCGGCCCTGTTGCATGACGTCGGGAAACTCCTTCTTGACCCCTGGCTTTCGCGCTTCAAGACCGAGATGATCGATGGCATCCGGAAGGGGAACCTTGCACCATGGGAAGCCGAACGCCGGGTTCTCGGATTCGATCATGCCTTTGTGGGAAGCAAGCTGATCGAGGGCTGGAATCTTCCCGAAGTCCTGATTCATGTCACGCGCTATCACCATACCCCCGAAAAAGCTCCGCTGGAACATCGCGCCATCGTCGAGATGATCCAGGCCGCAAACATCATCTCCCGTCGGATCCGTGGTGGCCTGGGTGGCGAATTCATTCCCCCCGAAGGAAAGGCGATGGATGAACTGCAACATGTCCTCCCCCTGGCCGAGGATGAGGTCCGTTCCATTGTCCGGGAAGTTCGGACCTACCTCCTGCATATCAATACCTTCATCTGAACCCGGGGAAGGCGTTCATACTGAATCCCTTGAACAGAGTGCCAATCCCTTGCTATACTTGGCCGGATGAGTGACGAACAGCAGACACTTGGAACGCTTGAGGGACTTCGCTCGAAGATCGACGAAGTCGATCGTGGTATTGCTGCCCTCCTCGAAGAGCGGATGGATCTTGCGCTCCAGATCGGGCAGGTCAAGGCCCGGGAGGGGCTCCCGGTCTATCATCCCGAGCGGGAACACTCGGTCATTTCCCGGATCGTCGAACACTTCCATGCCGGCCACTTTCCGCTGGATTCCGCCAAAAGGATCTATACCGAAATAGTCGGAGCCTGTCGTGATGCGCAGCGCGCCCTGCGTGTGGCCTATCTCGGGCCACACGCCACGTATTCACATATGGCTCTCGAGAGACGGTTTGGCGGTTCCGCACTGGCGATACCCCAGGAAACGATCGCCGATGTGTTTTCGGCTGTCATCTCCCAAAACGCCGATTGCGGGGTTGTTCCTGTCGAAAACTCGAACGAGGGAAGTGTGGCCCACACTCTTGATCTCCTGGCCGAGGGCAGGGTCCATGTCATCGGGGAAGTTCTCCAGCCCGTGCACCACTGTCTCCTCTCGACACAGACCACGCTGGACCGGATCCGGCGTGTCCTTGCACACCCCCAGGCGCTTGCCCAATGCCGGCGCTGGATCAGCCGGAATCTTCCGCACGCCACTGTCGTTGAAACATCAAGCAACGGGAAAGCCGCCGAGATCGCGGCCTCCGAAGACGGTTCGGCCGCCATCGCCGCCAGGATTGCCGCCAGGCTGTATCGTCTCAACCTCCTTGCCGAGAGCATCGAGGACAATGCGGACAATATCACGCGATTCTTCATCATCGGTGCCAAGCCGACCATGCCAACCGGAAAAGACCGGACCTCACTGGTAATCGCCGTCAAGGACAGACCCGGCATCCTGCATGATCTTCTCGATGTCTTTGCCCGGAGAGGAATCAATATGTCGCGGATTGAAAGCCGCCCTTCTCGGATCAAGGCATGGGAATACGTTTTTTTTGTCGATGTCGACGGGCATGCCCAGGTCAGCCCCCTCTCGGACGCATTGAGTGAACTTGATGCCCATGTCAGGACCCTGCGGGTCATCGGCTCGTATCCAAGGTCGGAAGACTGAATATGAACAATCACTTCGTAATAGCCGGTCTGGGCCTTCTGGGCGGATCCTTGTCTCTGGCACTCAAGCGGCGCGACCCTGAATGCCGGATACATGTTCTTGGGCGGGATCCCGAGCGACTGGAGACAGCACGAAGGGAAGGTTTTTGTGATTCCTGGAGTGTCGATTCGAAGAATCTTCCGGCCGGTATCCGGGGAGCCGTTGTCTGTACGACGGTTGAGAAGATTCCTGAAATCGCTCTCGAACTCCTGTCGGTTCTTCCTCAAGAGTGTTTTGTTACCGATGTCGGCAGCACCAAGGCCGGTATCGTCCAACGACTGGCCAGGGATCAGCTTGCGGCCGGCCGATTTGTCGGATCCCATCCTATGGCCGGTTCCGAAAAGTCGGGATACAGGAATGCGTCCCCTGATCTGTTTCAGGATGCGACGGTTGTGGTCACACCCGCTGGCGGGACACGGCCAGATCTTCTTGAAAGAGTCCGCATGCTCTGGACCGGGATGGGAGCGCGCGTTGTCATGATGGACGCGGAGCTCCATGATCGGATCGTCGGGATGACAAGCCATCTTCCGCATATTCTCTCGTTTACCTTTGCGGCAACCCTGGGATGGGGGAAAACAGCGATCGGTGACTACCATCGTGTCTGGGGAAACGGTTTGCGGGACATGATCCGGTTGGCCGGGAGTGATCCTGCACTCTGGAGCGGAATACTCATGGAGAACCGTAGCGCCATCCTCGAAGCATTGAATGGATACCGGAAAGAACTGGAGACATTCTCCCGTTTGCTTAAAGCGGGAGAACAGAATGCCTGCACAGGTTACCTCGAGAAGTGCCGGACCGAAATGGAGGCCATATGCGAACCAAACCGATAATTGCAATTGATGGGCCAGCAGGTGCGGGAAAAAGCACAATAGCACGGAAAATTGCCGCTGCCCTGAATTTTGTGTATATTGACACGGGTGCCATGTATCGTGCTCTTACGCTCAGACTTCTCCGGAGCAGAACAGACCCCGCTGATCTTGCGGGGGTCCGTTCGATTCTCGAGACAGTGCGTATCGGTTTCGACCCTTCCGGTAAGATTTTTCTTGACGGTGAGGATGTATCTGGTACACTGAGAACGGCCGAGGTGAACAGCATGGTCTCGACGGTAGCCGGCCTGCCGGCCGTCCGTGAGTCCATGCAAAAGCTTCAGCGAGAGACGGGGAGTGAAGGCGGAGTTGTACTGGATGGACGCGATATCGGGAGTGCTGTTTTTCCTGACGCAGAGTACAAATTCTACCTTGATGCCTCCCTCGAAGAGCGTGCCCGCCGCAGAATGAATGACAGCAAGGAAAAGGTATTTGCGGATCTTGAAGCGATTCAACAGGATATTGCCCGACGCGACGCAGCAGATTCGCAGCGCGAGCATAGTCCTCTTGTGCGGGCAGAAGACGCACAGTATATAGACACAACCGGAATGGGTCCCGAGATGGTTGTTTCAGCCATGCTCGAATACATCGACCGTCGTTCCGTAAGGTAAACAAGGAGCCTCCTTTGGAAAACATGTCAGCGCAGCCGGAAGTCTTCGACCAACTTGCGGAGATGGAAAAAGCTCAACCGCAAGAGCTGCACAGGGGTCAAATCGTCGATGGACTCGTGGTGCAGATTGATGATTCCTTTGTTTGGGTCGATGTTGATTCCAAGTCCGAAGGAAGGATTCCCAGGGATGAGTTCGAGACCCTCCCCGAAGAGGGTTCTACGATTGCGGTCCGTCTCGAACGGAGCGAAGACGGTATCCCTGTCTTCTCGTACAAAAAAGCCGCTTCCGAGATGGGTCGACGCAAACTCAAGACCGCCTTCGAAGAAGGTGCCATTATTCGTGGCAAGGTTGTCCGCGAAGTCAAGAGCGGCGTTCGTGTCGATTTTGGCGGGATTGAAGGCTATGTCCCCATGCGGTTGCTGGATATCAGGTCCGTGCAATCCGCGGAGTATTACATCGGCCAGGAATTCGATTTCAAGATTATCGAGTTCGCTCAGGGTCAGCGCGGCAGGAATTCGCTCTCGATTGTCGCATCGCGCCGTGAACTTCTCGAGGCCGAGCGTGAGCACAAAACCGATGAGGTTTTTACAAAGTACCGGGTCGGTGACGAGGTTGAGGGTGTTGTACGCAACATCACCAAAAGCGGTGTTTTCGTCGATATCGGTGGTTTTGATGGCCTGATCCGGCTCGATGATCTTGCCTGGAAGCGCGGTGTCAATCCCCGCGACATCGTCAGTCCCCAGCAGACGATCAAGGTCCGGATTGTCCAGATGGATCCCGAGACAAAACGGGTCGGTCTCTCCCTCAAAGAGATGACTGCAGATCCCTTTGTCCAATTCTGCGATGAAGTCCGCGAAGGGGATGTCATCCCCGGAACAGTCGTCAAGCTCGAGAATTTTGGTGCCTTTGTCCGTCTCCGAGACGGGATCGAGGGGCTTCTCCATATCTCCGAGCTCTCCTGGACCAGACGGATCGGGCATCCCAAGGAAGTTCTGACCGTTGGTTCCACGATCGACGTCAAGATTCTCGGAATCGATTACGATGAACGCCGGATTTCTCTCGGTTTCAGGCAGCTTCAAGAAAACCCCTACGACAGTCTTGAACGGGACTACGCCATCAATAGCCGGCATACCGGTCGCATCAGCAGATTGACCGAGTTCGGAATTTTCGTCGAGCTCCCCAATGGTGTCGAAGGCTTGGTCCGCAAGGAAGATATCGGCTGGGAGCGGGGTGCATCCAATGACCTCGAGTCCCGTTTTGTTCCCGGCGAGATGGTCGAGGTTCGTGTAATCAATCTTGATGTCCGGAAACGCAAGATCGGCCTTGGAATCAAGCAGCTCCAGGAGAATCCGCTTGAAGTTTTCCGGTTCAGCCATCCGGTCGGTTCCCGGATGAGTGGGACTGTGACACGCTTGACCGATTTCGGAGCATTTGTCGACGTCGGGAATTCTCTTGAAGGCCTGATCCATATCTCCAATCTTGCCGAAAAGCGGGTTGAACGTGTGGCCGATGTTGTCAAAGTCGGGGATACAGTCGAGGTCAAGGTTATCGAAATCGATTCCGAGAAAAACAAGATCGGTCTTTCCATCAAGGATCTCGAACGTGATACTGAGCGGGATGCCATCAACCAGCATCGTGGTGGAGAGGAGAGCGGAACCTTCAGGCTAGGTGATGTTCTCGATCTTTCAAAGCTTTCTGACTGAAACGAACACGACAGGGACGGGAGAAGAAGATGGGTGAGTATCATCACGGTCATATGAGCAAGGAAGAACTTCAGGATAATGCGCTTCTCTCTATCCTTGTCAAAATCAGGCATTCCCTGTTCAAAAACAAGAAGTTGGTGTACGGAGTCGGCGCAGGAGTACTCGTGATCTTGGCTGTCATTATCATCATGGCCATCAATTCATCAAGCGCCGAAAAACAAGCTTCAATCGAGATTGACAAGGTCCTCGTGCTGCTACAGGCAGAAAATGCCCGCGAAAACGTCGGCGATATCGACAAGAAGCTGGACGAAATTGTCAAAAAATGGCCGGATACCCTGGCTGGGGCCAAGGCAGCCTTGCACTTGGCCAATCTCCAGTTCAAACTCGACAATTTCACAGGTGCCATCGAAAATTTCTTGAAAGTAGTCGCGTACAGCAAATCCGGCTATCTCTATCCGGCAGCTCTTATCGGCATCGGAAACTGTCATGAGCAATCCGGTGATCTCGTCAAGGCAATCGAATATTACGATGTCGTTGGCCAATTGGTCGAGCATTATGGATTCCGTGACATGGCACTTTTGGGCAAGGCCAGAATCCTGGGTGCCCAGGGTAAAATCGACGAGGCTCGCAAGGCTCTTGAAGGCCTTCGCTCCGATGTCTCATCGTTTGCCGATGAAGCGATGCGTCTTTCTATCTGGCTCGATTCGAAAAAAACCGTGCAGGTGATCCCCGCAGGAAAGTAAGTCATGGACGAAAGACTTGAATTACGGGTCGTCGAATACGGGGAGGCGCGGACGCTTTTGCGGCAGCGCCTCCTGCATATTTCAAGGGACCAGAATACAATCGAGACGGTTGCCGCCATCCTTGGCGACGTTGCCAAGCGCGGAGATGCTGCGGTCCTCGAATATACAAGCCGTTTTGATGGTGTTACCCTTGACCAAGCCGGGATGCAGGTTCGTCCCTCCGAAATCGAAGCTTCAGTCAAGCGGATTGAAAAGACGGAACTGGGACAAGCTCTTCGACATGCTGCAGCCCGGATCCGGAATTTCCACGAACGCCAGCTTGAAAAAAGCTGGATCATGCACGAGGACGGAGCAATCCTCGGACAGGTTGTCCATCCTCTATCCTCTGCCGGTCTCTATGTCCCCGGCGGGAAAGCCCCATATCCGTCAACCGTTTTGATGAACGCCATCCCGGCGACCGTCGCCGGAGTACGACGGCTTGCCCTCTGTACCCCGGCCAATCATTGTTCCGATGCCGTTCTGTATGCAGCCAGCATTGCCGGTGTGACTGAAATCTGGAAGGTTGGCGGTGCGCAAGCAATAGCCGCACTGGCACTGGGAACGGAATCCATCCAGCCGGTGGACAAGATCACCGGTCCCGGAAACCGTTATGTTGCTGAAGCCAAGCGGCAGGTGTTCGGTCTCGTTGACATCGATATGGTCGCTGGTCCATCAGAGATTCTGGTCCTGGCTGACGAAACCAGTGATCCCGATCTGGTTGTACGCGATCTCTTCTCCCAGGCCGAGCATGATCAGGATGCTGGGTCTCTTCTCGTAAGCACCTCCCAAGACCTTGTTGCTCGCGTAAATGAGCGGATAGAGGAATGCGTCGGCGGTGAGAGCAGGGCTGCCATCATCACCGAATCGATACGGAAAAACGGAATGGCCATTCTTGTTCCGGATCTCGATTCCGCATGGGAGATCATCAATCTCTATGCTCCCGAGCATCTCGAGATTCTCGCAACTGTACCATTGGCCACTGTTCTCTCTTCTGTCCGGAACGCCGGGGCTATTTTCTATGGAAATTTTGCACCTGAACCTCTCGGAGATTATATCGCCGGGCCCAATCACACCCTCCCGACTGCCGGCACAGCCCGCTATGCGTCTCCTCTTGGCGTCTATGACTTCCAGAAAAGAACCTCCCTGATCGCACCGACCCGGGAACTCTATGACAAGCTCGTTGATGATGCGGCAAGGATCGCCCATGCCGAAGGATTCATGGCACACGAGGCCAGCGTCCTTGCGAGAAAAAAACGTAAGGATTGAGTGTAATGCGGACTGCCAGTATTGAACGTTCCACCAAAGAGACCAGGATCAGACTTGAACTCGCACTGGACAGACCCGAGCCTGTCGACATCAAGGTTCCAGGAGGCTTTTTCAGGCATATGCTCGAACTTTTCGCCTTCCATGGTGGGTTTTCCCTCGCCTGTGACGTCACCGGCGACACGGATGTCGATATGCATCACACTGTCGAGGATACAGCCATCTGTCTGGGGCAGGCTTTCAAAATCGCGCTCGGTGACAAAAAAGGGATTGCCCGGTACGGGCTGTTTTCCGTTCCCATGGACGAAGCCCGGGCGGTTGTCCATCTCGATATCTCGGGACGTCCCTTTGTCCGGATGGACGGCAAGGAACTGGTCGGAACCTGCGGGAGTTTTGATGCCGAACTTGTCGCCGAATTCCTGAGAGCCTTTGCCCTCAACGCCGGGATCACTCTCCATGTCTCGGTGGATTGTGGCGAGAACCTCCATCACATGATCGAGGCCATTTTCAAGGCTTTGGCGCGTGCGTTGCGGATCGCCATCGATCAGGACGGCCGGGGTATCCTTCCTTCCACGAAGGGAGTGATTGATTGATCGCGATTGTCGATTACGGGATGGGGAATCTGCGGAGTGTGGCCAAAGCTCTTGAGCGCTTTGGATATCCCTGTACGGTGACAGCGGATCCGCACTGCATCGCACACGCAAAGGGTGTCATCCTTCCCGGAGTGGGCGCCTTCGGTGAAGCAGCCTTCAACCTCCGGCAAAGCGGTCTTGTGGACGAAGTCATGCGGGCCGCAAAGGATGGAAGACCTTTCCTCGGTATCTGTCTGGGCTACCAGCTGCTGTTTGAAGAGAGTGAAGAGGCCCCCGGGGTCCCCGGTTTGGGCATCTTCCCCGGACGTGTCAAACGTTTTGCCCATGGTCTCAAGATTCCCCATATGGGATGGAATTCCGTCGAGTTCAATGGAAAACATCCGATCACAACCGGGCAAAAACAACCCGCCTGGTTTTATTTTGTCCATTCCTATTACGTCGAACCTGCTGATCAGAGTCTGGTCGTAGGACGGAGCGAATACGGAATTCCCTTCGCCGCGGCCATAGCCAGCGGCAATCTCTTTGCCTGTCAGTTCCATCCCGAAAAAAGCCAATCGGCCGGGCTTTCACTCATCAAACGATTTGGAGAACTCTCATGCGTATAATCCCTGCGATTGATCTTCGTGGCGGCCGTTGTGTCCGTCTTTTCAAAGGCGATTATGCGATGGAAAAAGTCTACGATGATGACCCGGCCTCGCGGGCGAAGGCGTGGGAAGAGGGTGGAGCAGAACTGATCCATGTTGTCGATCTGGATGGAGCCCGAGACGGTATCCGCAGAAACATGGAATCGATCCAGGCCATACGTATGGCTGTCTCCTGCATGATCGAGGTCGGGGGAGGGGTCCGTTCTCTCGAAGATGCCCGCGCGCTGTTTGAGCAGGGAATCGATCGGGTCGTGATCGGGACCGGAGCACAGCGCAACAAACTCCTGGTGGAAAGTCTGGCCAATCTCTACCCGGGTCGGGTCATTCTCGGAGCGGATGCCAAAAATGACAAACTGGCTGTCGAAGGTTGGCAGAGTGTCTCGGCGGACAATGTCTACAGCTTTGCGGCATCATTCAATAATCTCCCACTGGCTGGCGTGATCTATACGGATGTGGACACCGATGGCACCCTCAAGGGGCCGAATATTCCGGCCCAGCGAAAGATGGGTGATGTCATCTCCTGTCCGTTGATCGCTTCCGGCGGCATCTCCAACCTTGAGGACCTGCACAGACTGGCCGAAGCCGGAATACGCAATCTGGACGGAGTGATTGTCGGCACAGCTCTGTACGAAGGACGATTCACTCTGACCGAGGCCATTCAGGCGGTACAGGATGCACGCTAAACGCATCATTCCCTGCCTCGATGTCAATGCGGGCCGGGTCGTCAAGGGCATCCAGTTCGTCGATCTGATTGATGCCGGAGACCCGGTGGAAAACGCGATCCGTTATGATCAGGAGGGTGCCGATGAGCTGGTGTTTCTCGATATCACGGCCTCCCATGAACAACGCGACACGATGATCGATGTTGTCCGGCGGGTAGCCGAGTCGGTCTATATTCCCTTCACCGTTGGTGGCGGGATCAGGACAGTCGATGACATGCGAAGGATGCTTCTCGCCGGAGCTGACAAGATCTCGGTCAATTCCGCTGCCGTCAAAAACCCCGGGATCATCTCCGAAGGGGCACGGTTTTTCGGATCACAATGCATCGTTCTTGCAATCGATGCCAGGAAGCGGGCCGATGGAGGCTGGGAAGTGTACACGCATGGCGGCCGCAACCCTGCCGGACTGGATGTCATCGACTGGGCCCTCCGTGGCGAAGAATCCGGATGCGGCGAGATCCTCCTGACGAGCATGGATCGGGATGGAACAAAATCCGGATACGATATCGATCTCCTCAAGGCTGTTTCACAGAGTGTCCGGGTCCCGGTGATTGCATCGGGTGGGGCGGGGACCTTGGACCATTTCAGTTCCGCGCTACTCGAGGGCGGGGCAGATGCCGTCTTGGCAGCCTCTCTCTTCCATTTCCGCGAGATCGGAATCAGTCAGGCCAAGTGCCATCTCCGGGATGCCGGTATTTCTGTCCGTCTGTGCGAGTGATACTGCGCTTCATGGAAAAATGTGCTATACTTTGGCTTGTGCATGTATCAATCGCTGATGGAGTCAGGAACATGAGGATCAAGACCGGTATCGTACTGCTTACCCTGCTCATACTCTTTGCGTTTCCTCTTCCTTCAGCCCAAAAGTTGCGGGTGGCCGTCATGGATATTGCCAATCCGGATCCCGATTCGGCCACACTCCAGCGCTTTTCGTCCCGTATCGGACAGACCATCATGCGCAGCCTGGGTGCGCTCGGAGAGTACGAGATCATCAGCGCCAGCGATGTTGAAGCGGCCCGTCTGGATCTTGCTTCAGAGTACAGAAATCTCGAGAACGCCATGATGCGAGCCCTTGGGCGCCGGCTCAAGGCTGATATCGTCATCAACGGGACGGTCACAGCCCCCAATCTTTCCATGCTCGGAGTGGAGATCCGGATTCTCGATGTCGGAAAAAGCCAGTTCCTCGATACAATCACTGTTTCAAACCACCGCGAAATGGAAGATATCATCGTGGGAGAGGTCGTCAACCGGGTCGCTACAGATACCGGTGTCAAGTTTTTGGGAAGAGGTTCCAATCTTGTCGAGACCACGACAACAGTGACCGGCTCGCCCCAGTCAAGTTCGTCCAGCTCTTCAAGTTCTTCAGTGGGAACAACCTCAAGCCAGTCAAACAGCACGACCCGGAGTGATGAAGCAACGCGGGTGGCACAACGTGATATCAGCTTGAATGCGATTTTTCACTGGGGAAATGTTCTTCCTCTCTTCGGAAGCGAGTCAAAAACACTTTTGGGTATCGATTTTGTCTTTGATGTCGAGCGAACGTATTATTCGTTCGGGTTCGGTTTTACCATGGCGGGTGCCGAGACAATCGATATCGGAGTCTTTTTTGAAACACACTTCTTCGAGAATGACTACTCCCGGAACTGGCAGGTCTATCTCAGGACTGGGCCGGCTCTGGCCTATCCCCTGCAAAGTGATGTCGAAAGCGGGTTCAAACTGAATACCGGTCTTGGTGTCCGCTTTGCCATCCCCTATTTTGTGTTTGATGCCGGTTTCGGGATTGATTATTATTCGAGTCAAAGCAGTTCACTCTACATCAGAGCCGGCGGGGGATTCCATTTCTGACGTACCCTCCGGCACGTCCATGAAGGTCGCCATGATTCCTCGTTTCGCAGCGCTGTGTTCTCTTGTTCTGTTGATGGTCTCCTGTTCCAGTGAGAGTACCGTATTGACGCCGACATTCAGATTCTTCATCCCCTTTGGTGAAGGCCGGGGCGCTCTCGGTACTGCTTCCGTTACCAATGACCGGATGCCCCTGATCGGGTCTTTTGTCGTCAACGACGATCGTCTCGGGATGTTTGACCGCGAAACCGGGAGACTCCTGGTCTATTCGACAGACGGAAAACTTCTGATCGACCGCATCCTCGAAAAACTTGAATCCAAAAAGGCCTGGCCGGCTCCGGTCCTTGCCTTGTCGTCTTCGTCAGTCTGGATCGCCAAACCCGAAGGTGCTGCCGAAAAAAGAGTCTATCGAGTATATACTGTTCCGGACGATACAACCGAGATGACAACCGCCGTTGTCTTTCCGGCAACACCGACCGCGATCCTCGGCAAAAATGCCGAAGCCGTCGAACACATCATTCTCGAACGATTGATCCCCTTGGACAATGAATCCTTGATTGCGGTCTGGCATGGATTGACATCGCGTGGAAGCGGTGAGGTTGTTTCGGCCATGGCCATCAGCATTGCCGACCTCAAATCGCGCACCGTCCGGACACATCTCGTCGACATCGATGGTGTCAAGAAGCATGAGAGTGGGGATGCCCGTTTTGATTCCATTGTTTCCGTGCATCAGTACAAGGACACCAGGCAGTTCATCCTTGAAACCCAATATCGTAAAACGGATCTTCGCAGTCCTTTCGAGAAAGTCCTCTTTATCCAGGATATTGAAAAGCAGACTCTGACCAAGGTCGAACTTCCCTGGTCCGAATGGAATGCACTCTTCGGTGTCGGGCGTGACGGAGGACTTTTCTTCATCGAGGATGTTTTGATCCATAATGCCGCGACCCGTGCCATTATCTCGGTCTACCGGATGGATTCCTCGCGGGAAACACGGTACGCCATCGAAGCTGATCCGGCACGCCCCAGTCTCGGGAATTTTGTTTTCTCCTTGGAGGGATCGCTCTATGGCTATGAAGCCTTTGATCGCGGGGTCAACATCTATTCCTGGAGATGAGAGTATCGTGACTGAATCTGTTTTTCTCTCCCGTAATCAGAGATATCGGGATGCACGTGTCGCGACCCGGGCTTGTGTTTTGTGACATGCTGTCGTACCATGGGAAAAGACCAACTACAGGGCAGGCTTGAATCCGTATGCCGATTCTCCCGACTTCAGACGAAATGCGCCGGATCGATACCGCTGCCAGTACGGAGTCCGGGATTCCCGCTGCAGTTCTCATGGAAAACGCAGGACAGGCTGCAGCGGCTTGCATCTCTTCACACAATCCAGGGGCGAGTATCGCCTGTCTCTGCGGCACGGGAAACAATGGTGGGGACGGCTATGTGATCGCGCGCCATCTTGTCCGTATGGGACACACTGTCCGGGTCTATTCGGTCGGCGATCTCTCACACCAGAGCGAGCTCTGCCGGTTTCAACACGAGTATTTTTCACTCTATTCCGGTCTTGCGGTCGATGCATGGCAGCCCGGGATGGATCTTGGCAAAAGCGTCATCGTGGATGCTGTTCTCGGTGCAGGAATGCATGGGGAACCGCGTTCCCCCGCCCGAGAAGCCATTGAAGCCATCAATGCGCACAAGACCGAGGGAGACGCCACCGTCTACGCCGTAGACGTTCCGTCCGGGTTGATCACTTCCGGCGAGGAACAGACCCGTCTGGCGGTCCATGCCACATATACGATAACTTTTGGCTATCCTAAATATGGTATGCACACCCCGCGCGCCGGGGAGCTTTGCGGAAAAATACTGTCTGCAGATATTTTTTTCCCTCCCGTTGGAAATTTTGAAAATACCGCTTACCGGTACTGGTACACCTGCCAGGATGCACAAAGGGATCTCCCACAGCGCCCCTTGGATACGCACAAGGGCCGGATGGGACGGGTTGTCATCCTTGCCGGGTCCCTGCGCTATGCTGGCGCTGCAGTCTTGACTGCGGAGGGCGCACTTGCCAGCGGATGCGGGCTGGTCCATCTTGCAGTACCGCAGCGTGTCATCGGCCTGTTGCGTTGTCTCCCGCCGGAGGTCATTCTCCATGCACTCCCGGACCGTGACGAAGGGCGATTCCTTCCCGATGCTGTGGCCACGTTCATCGATCTCGCATCCGGACAGGATGCCGTGATCCTCGGCCCGGGGCTCGGACGCGAACAGGATACACTGGATGCTCTCAAAATCCTGTTGCCCCGACTCGACAAACCCTGTCTGCTTGATGCGGATGCCCTTGTGCCGGGCCTGGTTCAAGCAGGCTGCATCCCGTCCGGAGCCATTCTCACCCCCCATGTTGGTGCGTTTTCAACCCTGACCGGTACGGCAGGACTCACTCTGCCCCGGCGACAC